>Ga0208768_1000013_pt1 | contig 162379 bp, 143 predicted proteins | sample AntAceMetag02UK1_FD_184760 | JGI IMG/M metagenome (GOLD analysis project Ga0208768, IMG submission 184760) | Saline lake microbial communities from Ace Lake, Antarctica - Antarctic Ace Lake Metagenome 02UK1 (SPAdes) (version 2) | ecosystem: Environmental > Aquatic > Non-marine Saline and...
TCAGGTGTAACCTGTGTGTCGGGCCGCTCTGATATTGATTTTGGCATGTTGGGAATCCAGTATCTGTGGCCCTGAAATATAGTTTATCCCAAACGGGGAGTGTATGGGATCAGGTTGACACACAGGGGGACAGACTCCCGCCGGTTTATTTCGCTCGTGTCCCTCGCAGCTCGCTCCCGCGTGAAGCCAAAACCCATTGGCCTTGGCCACCCGCGCCAGCCCTGGACCAGGCCGGTCCAGGGGGCGGATCGTGCGGATCATGAACGCCTTGCATCCCTGCTGCGGGCCAACGGCGATTCGAGTTGAGATGGAACTGGCATGGATCAGGGGCAGGTTCCGCCCCTCTTTATGGGTGTTGCGTCGGTCTCTTTGGCCGGATCAGTATCCAGCCAAGCGCTCCCGGCTCTGGCTCCTGCTCCGCTCTACGTCCTGCGTCCATGCAATGCTCAGCATCCTGTTGCAGCAAGCCCTGTCGCTCGGGGCAGCGGCCGACGCGTCGGCTAATCAGCGGCGCCAGTTCATCCAGTTCGCCTTTGTCCGGCGCCTTTACGCGTTGAAAATAGGGTGGGCGGTTGTCGCGATAGACGTAGACGCCATCCAGAGACAATATATGAAAGCGTACAAGGTGAATTGATGCGGAGGATCAGGAAAAAGTGTCCTGGGGGACATTGAGTGAGCTGCACGCCAGAGTGCTTGCGTGCAGGTTTGCATACCCTGCTTGCGACGATGCCGGATAAAAGCCTCCAGCGTACCCTGATGAACTCGCCGCAACGGTAGATCACCAATGTGCGGGTCCAGAATTTTCAGAGACTGTGCGTAGCGGCCAATACTGCGTTTATGCTGATAGTCCAGCAAAAACTTGGTTGCCGCCTGCCGAAAAGAGCGCTCTACTCGAATGCCATAGACACTCGCCTTGCGCATCTCCTCCAATCGTCGAATCAGGTATCGTTCCGCCTCCGCGAGCTCGCTTGTTCCAGTGCTCTCGTGAAGTCGGCTATACCCCCTGACGCATTTATCAATGTGCCAGATGCCCTGGGTGCCTCTCTTGTAGAGGCCCGGGATTCGCTTTGACATAGGATTTCTCCTCTATGTGTTGGCGAACACCCACAGCGGTTCTTATACTGCTCCGCCCAGGCGTCCAGTTCAAGTCGGTCAAAGGCAATGCCCTGCTTGCCGGTGGGAATTTGAGTCAGGTTCCGCCGCACCTCACGGTTGAATCGGTTCTTATCCATTCCCAGATAGCTGGGCGCATCGCGCAGACGGATAAATCGCGGGATCATCGAAGTCATTTCTCAGCGACCCAAGTAGACGGCAGTAATCTGCTCTCTGACATGGCCCAGCTCTTTGCTGATGGTTAGGCGGGCCTGCTGATCCACACGCCTTTGATCTTCGCTGAGATTCGCTTTGGAAGGCCCGCCCCCATGGGGCGATGGCCAGCCGGTCAGTTCCAGATAGCGCTGCTGCGCATAGGCATGACGTAGGCCGTGCATCTTGGATAACCCGGCATTCGCGGTGTGGCGCTCATAGATTCTGAGCTGCTCGATGTATGACCGGCCCCGGGGGATGAGCGATCCTGAGCCTGCCAATTGTTTGGCCTGCGCCAGTAGATCGCGCTGTTCTTGATTGCGTATGGGGACGGTGCGCTCTCGACCGCCCTTGGTCCAGCTGGCCTTTAGTTGCAGATAATTGCCCCGGTCGGCCCAGCGCGGTTGAATTTTGATGGCCTCTTCGCGCCGCAGCCCAAAGGCCTCTTGCAGTTCTAAGCTCATCCGCACGTTTTCGTCTTTGACCTGAGTAAGTCGCAGATCATCAAGATGCTTGGCCTTGCTGTGATCGGACACGAACTGCCGGTCCGGTATGCCATAGGCATCGTTACTGCGTGCCACAACATTCTGCCTGTTGATCTTCTCGGCCCACCAGCGCAAACAGCTCATGCGGTTTTTGATGGTGCCCGGCGACAGGTTTTGCCCCAGCCAATGGTTTACCAGCGCTTGGACGTGTTTCTGTTTGAGCGACGTTGCCTGCAGTTGCCGAAAGCCCAGTTCGTGTAGCTGGTTGGCCATGGCGGTTAACTGGCGCTCCCGACCCACTCGGGTCTCAAAGCTGCCTTCATGACTGTGCTTGCAGAGCTTTTTCAGTTGGTAGTTCAGGTCTCGCATAGTGTTATATCCAAAGGTGAGTGTTTCTGATCACCTGGCAACAGAAGCTGCGCAGGCCCGGCAAGCGGTACGATCACGGGACACCAATCCCGGTTGACCTGAATGTGTCTGGCCATAGACAGCACGGCGTGTTTTCTGGGGAAAACGGTTCCGTGCAAACCAACGGTTACCCAGCTTTGGGCTGGGGTAGAACTTCCTCCTTTAGGATTAAGCAGAACGCACTGACCGGCAGTGTGTTTGCGGGGTTGAAGAAACTGTCAGGTAGTCAGGGCGTAAATGCCCGGACATAAACAGCGGTTATGGTGCAGGTCCCCAAGATCTGGGGAACGGATTTGAAGAGGCGCTACCCAGATGAAGCGGTATCGCGAGGGTTCGAAGATGGACCAGGTCATGGCTGACCCTTGCGTCAAGAAAACCCGGTTAGACGCTGTCAGCAGACTCCTGAACCGCCGGAATCTGCCTACCCCATTTGCTTGCACAAGGTGGGGTCGCCTTGCCACTTTTCCGCAGTGGCTGCGTATAGTGGGTCCACTTTACGAACACGAAATACGGCTGTCACAAAGAATTCGACCGCCATTGGGCGTGGTTTTTGTCACTAGAGGCGGGTTGGGAGTACGTGGGCGCCCACGTCACTACCCGCTGCGCTCGGCAGTGACTTGGGCTCTTACGGCTAAATCAGGGTACGTTCTGGTTCGCCCGTATCGTTCTCAGCGTCTGCAGTGCCGGTAGAGTCCCGCAGGATCATATGTCCGGCTCCAACTCTGCATTGACGACAAGCTTCCAGTCCCGCAAGCGCTGTCCAGCCTCTTCGTCACCACCGGGCATGAGCATCGTGTACTCACGCGCATGCTGGCCGACGTATTCTCTAAGGCCCGCCGCTGCACTCTCTGCCTCAACGAGTTCCAGAATATAGCCGAGCCGCTGGACCCAGGTGATCGGGGCCGTTGCGGCGGCTTCTGCCAATGCTGATGCATCGATCTTACGGGCTAGTTCTGAAAGGATAGTGGCGACCTGATCCAATCCGCCAACATGTGCCGGATACCCGGCCAGGTCAACAGCCGTACCCTCGGGCGTGGAAACCCTTAGCTTGCCGCGTGAGGTGTTGAATGTTCGTACCGGCACGTCGTCAATGTTCTTTCGCGCGATGAACTTGACCCGGACTTTCCCGCAACGAATCGGTCTGCGATTCTTTTGCACGAAGACCTGAAACTCCTGCGGGCGCTGATGGGCGGCTCCGTAGTATTGCGCCGCCGTGAGCAGTCCGGCGTAGTAGCTTAGCTCTTTGACTTTCATGAGGTCGGGGATGAACTGTTCAGCTGGAAGGCACCCCAAAGAACGATACTCCAGCGGGATGATGACGTAGAATCCACGAGCAGGGGTGGCAATCAGCCCCTGTTTGCTGAGCCGGTTTAGCGCAAGCTTGCTGGCATCGGGCGAGACTCTCAATCCGTCTCGAGCCTCTTCTGAGGTAAAGTTATAGCGTCCCTTCGAGGCCAATATCTCGATCAGGTCTTTTGCCGCTATACGGTCTTTGTTCGATATCACTCACGCAAAGTATCTATAGATGATACTTTTCGCAAGCAATAGCGTATCGCCGGTAGAGGCAAATTCTGCAGTAAAAGGTGACGTGGGGTTTTAACGTAGAGAGCGATAAGGTCTGCTGTGAATATCCCGCCAAGTCCGGACGAGAGTCGCTAAAGTCTGCCGACAGAAGCTCTGCACTGCGCTTTTGCCACTAGATGAAAGCCATCAAAAATAGTGTAATAAAAGTAGTATGGATACCTAAAACACGAAAAATATAATGACTCTGTAAAACATGCAGGCGGCTCCACACTTGCAAGACATTAAATATAATGTCATATAGGTAGCATGGCTACGCAAAAGGACCAGAAATTAAAGAAATTGATGACACAGCTCCGGCCTGGTGCTGTGTGTCTGGCTGCGTGGCTGGAACGGCAAGGTATATCGAGAGACTTGCAGCAATATTATGTCCGCAGCGGCTGGCTTGAAGCGATAGGACGAGGGGCGTATGCCAAGCCTGGTCAGAGCGTAGAGTGGCAGAGTGCGCTGGAGGCGCTCCAGCAGCAGGCAGATCTTGAAGTTCACGTAGCCGGTCTGACCGCACTGGCGAACAAAGGCTACGGGCACTATCTCTATTTTGGAAAAGAGCGAATACAGCTTTTCTCGCCGCTAGGCGTAAACCTCCCAGCTTGGTTCACGAAACATGATTGGGGCGCAAAGATAGAGCACACAAAAACAGGATTTCTGCCGCGCCGAAAGGAACTTAAGGACATAGAGAGCACATCGCGTGAGCTTAAGGAGTCTGCGCCTGAACGCGCGATGATGGAGTGCCTGTACCTGACGCCCAAAACAATGGGACCCGTAGAGTGCTACCAGCTCATGGAAGGGCTCGCGAATTTGCGGCCTTACCTTATGCAAGCGCTACTGGAATCCTGCACGTCCGTAAAGGTTAAGCGTCTCTTCCTGTATATGGCCAAGAAAGCTGGTCACAAATGGCTAAGCCACGTAAAGCTAGGTGATGTCGATCTGGGTAAAGGAGATCGCAGTATCACGCCGGACGGTGTGTACATCAAAGAATTTCATATCAGTGTGCCTCAGGAGCTGGCGCTATTGTGATTGCCGAGAGTTATAGAAAGCAGGTAGAGCTTTTACTCCACGTCTTGCCGCACGTGGCCGAAGTGGAGTGTTTTGCCTTGAAGGGTGGCACAGCCATTAATCTATTCCACGACAATATGCCCAGGCTTTCGGTCGACATTGATCTGACCTACATCCCGATGGAAGACCGCAAAACGGCAATGGCTGGAATTACTGCAGGACTTGACCACTTACAGAGGGCACTAGCCAAGAGCAGTAGATCAATCCGGGCAACATTAGTGCCGCAAAGTGATGGTCAGGAATCCAAGCTTCTCTGTCGAAGCGCATATGCTCAGATCAAAGTCGAAGTGAACACCACGATACGAGGTTGTTTACAGCCGCCCGAAAACAAACCAGTTGTTCGCGCAGTGCAGGAAGAATTCGGGCTTTTCGCGGCGATCAATGTGGTGTCCAGGGGCGAACTCTATGGTGGCAAGATATGTGCTGCGCTTGATAGGCAGCACCCGCGTGATCTGTTCGATGTTCATCAGCTTTTTGATAGTGGTGGGATTACAGAAGACATAAAGCTGGGTTTCATCGCTATGCTGGCAGGACACAATAGGCCAGTGCATGAATTGCTCGGCCCAAATTATCAGGATCAGCGGCAGCTATTTGAATCGCAGTTTCAGGGTATGACTCTGGCTCCTTTTACCTATGACGACTTCGAGTCCACAAGAGAGCGGCTGATTGGTGAAATTAGTGCGGTGCTATCCGAACAAGATCGCCAGTTTCTGATGGGACTTACGGCAGGTGAGCCAGACTGGTCGTTGTACCCCCTAGAGGGACTGGAGCACATGTCAGCCGTAAAATGGAAACTACTTAACATTCGGAGACTTAAGAAGGATAACCCGGATAAACTTGGTGAAATGCGCCGTGCGCTTCAAGACCATTTTGCAGCCGACTAAATTTTCAGACGAGCGGAATCATGCCTCTTGATAAAATTATTGATGTCCAGAAGGTTGGGCGTTTTGAAAAACTTCATGTCCCGACCGGTATCCGGTTCTCAAAGCTCACACTGGTTTTTGGTGAAAATGGCTGGGGTAAATCGACAATAGCAGATATTTTGCGTTCCGTTTCTACACGGGAACCGAAAATTCTCACCGGGCGTGAAACGCTCGCCTCGGCAGGAACCCAAAAAGTCCTTCTTCTGGTAGACGGCAACCAGGCAGAATTCAATGGGGAAGCTTGGCAAGGTCCGTGCCCGAAAGTGGCAGTCTATGACCAGATATTCGTAAACCAGAATATCTTTTCGGGAGACTCAGTTTCACACGACCACCTCAAAAGGCAATATGGTCTTGTTGTAGGCGAAACCGGCGTATCTCTGATGCGCGATATCGTCAGGATCGATGAAGAAGTAGGAGAGGTAAGTACAACGATCAGGCGGTATGAACATACGATTCAGGGTGTAATTGCTACTTTGGGAGCCAATAGCCTGTCTGTTGACCAGTTCATTTCCTTAGAGCAACTGGATAATGGCGATCAGGCTATTGCCGAGATGGAGGCCGCCGTTCGCAGACTGGAGCAGATCGACCAGATCGGACGTGCGCCTCTTCCCGACCAGCTTCCAGAGCCCTCAAGCACAGAGTCCCTGCGATTCTTGCTTGCAAGCAGTGTTGACGGTGTTGCCACAGACGCGCACAGGATTCTTCGCGCCCATATCGAGCGTTACCATGCAGCCGAGGGGAGAGGAAATAGTGCCATGGCCCACGAGGTATGGCTTGAAGCCGGTCTATCATATGTACCGGATGATCCATGCCCGTTCTGTGGCCAAGAACTGCAAGACAGATTACTCGTGGATGCGTATCGCGACTTTTTCAGTAATGCATACAAGGAACTGGCGGCCCGTGTTCAGCGCAGCCGCGCGACGATTGAACGACATGTCTCCGGGGAGTACGCAGATACGATTCGCCGGGCGATGACCGGTATCGCAACAATTGAGTCCAATTGGCGAGCACTTGCAGATGTAGAAGAGCCGGGTATCACAATGCCGGATGAGGCGTTAGCGCTGCTGATTGACGCCGCCACTGGTGTCGATGCACTGCTGGAATTAAAGCAGCGCGATCTGGTCTCTGCTCTTCCCGAACAGGACATCGCTGGCGCTCTCACACAGTGGGAAGAGGCCGTCTCCGTTATCAAGGAGATCAACCAGCAGATCAGGGCTTACCGGGAGGGGTTAATCGCGATCCGGGATGCACAAGATGCCGCTGATCTTCCCGCGCAGAAGACTGCGCTCTCTATTTTGAGGGCCAGGACAAGGCGCTATGAACCGGATATGGTTGTGAATAATGAAGAACTCCAGAATGCGCAGCTCCGAAAAGCGGCACTTGCTATTGATAAAACGGCAAAGCGAGGCGAGTTAACGGTCCATACCACAGCAGTTACACAAGGGTTGGGAGCAACGATTAACGCCTATCTTGACAGGCTCGGTGCCGGTTTCAGAATAGACTATCAGCCACCGAACTATCGCGGAAAAGAACCAGCAGCGTCTTACAACCTTCTGATCAATGATGTACCGGTGCAGCCGCGAACAGCACAGGATGATATAGGTACACCCTGTTTCAAGAACACACTTTCCGCTGGCGACAAGTCCGTTTTGTCGCTGGCAATATTCCTTGCCACTTTGAAGTCCAGAGACGATTTGAATGAAGTGATTGTCGTTCTCGATGATCCGTTTACAAGTATGGATGATTTTCGCCGCAGTTTTACCGTTAATGAGATCAACAAGCTCACTACTCATGTCAGTCAGATATTTGTGCTCTCTCACGAAAAGGGATTTTTGCGTTCAATCTGGGATACGGTGGATCGGGATTTAGTCACGTCCTTGTCTATACAGACTGGCGCTCCCGGACTGGCAAGCATCGCCCACTTTGACCTTGAAGCGGCAACACGGCCCCGCCACCTTACCGAACGAATGGAGGTAGAGGAGTTCTGCCAGCAATCAATCGGGAGTCCGCCGCATATTCGCCGTCTTCTGCGCAATGTCCTTGAAGTTTTCTACAGACAAGCCGATCCGGAATTGTTTCTGCCGGATGATCTGCTGGGGAGCATCATTGCCAAAATCGAGGCAGCTCCCCCAGCGTATCGATACAAGGCAGCATTGGATTATCTTACTGAGGTCAACAGATATACGCGCGCATTTCATCATGCGCCCGTAGTAGGTGCCGCCGTTGAAGACACGAATGTGGAGGAGCTGAGAACCTATTGCAGCCGCGTACTTGGTCTTACGCGCGGTTCGGCATAGGGCTGGCGACGAGTAGTAACGCGGCAGGCTGCGTTCCCCGCCGTTAACTTTCATTTTCTTACCTTGTAGTGTGCGAGAACGATTTCGGTGACAGCTGGAAATAGCCTTCACGGCGGCGGGTAGGTAGTCGTAATCCAACTGGTCGCCACTGCCGGACTTTTGCCGGAATCAGTCCTGCTTTGTTGTGCATTTCGGTGCAACTTGCAACGGGCGTCACCGATAAAAGTTAAATAAAATCAATCACATGGAAATCGGTTGGCCGACTTTTAACCAATTGGTCGATGGTTCGAATCCATCACGGCCCACCAATTTGCATTAACAATGCCACCCTCGCGGTGGCATTGTTGTTTTTATATCGTCGGGTTCGTCCAGAGCGAACCAAATTCTAAAAATGACGCCAGCAATTCAGGCGCCGCAGCGCAGGCGCTCGGCAGGGATGATTGCAGCTTTTAGCCCACAACTGTCAATTCACACGTCCCACCATTGCCTGTTTCTCTCAGACCCTGCGTGCTGCGATGACGGCGAGGCGACTGCCCTCGCCGACAATTGAGCACCAGCAACGTGCTAGCATACCCTTACGCGCCCGCTGCCACGCGTCAGCAGCTTCGATACGGTGCTGGTCTTCATCGGCTTGAAAGTGGCCCAGCACGGCTTGAATTTGCCGATGCTTATCCCTCTCCTCCAGATAGTTGATCTGATCCTGATAATGCTGCACAACGAAGGTTTCCACAGACTCAACCGTAAGGTAAACCGCGCGTTTGCCTCCAACTGCAGCGACAGCGCCCAGGCTCCATCCCGCCAGACGCCACAGTATGAGCAGCCTGCTCTTGCACGCGCTGGGTAACCATTGCTCAAAAAAATCCAGGTGCTGCTGCTCGGCCACGAGGTGCTCGCTGGCGAAGCGCCGAATCTCGGCATTTCGGGTCAGAGCCAGGATGCCCTTGTAAATCCAGACGGCCCCCGTTTCCCCGGCATGGTCGGAGCGCAGGTCGGCTTGCAGGCGGCGACTGAGTTGGCGGGCGTCCGGCATATCACCGACGGTGGGTCGAATCATTGTATTTTCTCCTATGCCGACTTTACGCAAGAAAGTGCGGTATAGACCTTACGAATACAATAATCGGATAACGGGGACAGATAACGGTGACAGACCACGGTTATCTCCGGCTGTTACGCTTTTCTGCATCCTGAAGATAAGTACAGGGTGGCTTGTTTGGTTCAATAAGGATCGGCATAGTCCGTTGAAAACAGACAACGCCCAGTGCCATGAGTACAACATAATGCCGAATGCCAATACAGTCGTGGAGCTTGATTTCAAGACTACAGGTTTGTCGCCCGGAGAGGGTGATCGGGCCATTGAGATCACAGCAGTAACGATTAAGAATAGCGAGGTGACTGCGCGCCTTCAGGAATTGATGAACCCGGGGCAGCGCGCGAGCAGTTTTATCGGATTCTATACCGGGATTACTAATGGGACGCTCGCGCAGGCCAGGCCTTATGGAGAGGTGATGCGGGACTTTGCTGAGTTTATCTGTCGCTATAAGCTGGTGCCGCATAGTGCGTCTTTTGTTAAACGATTTCTCGATGCTAACGAGCCATTAAAGCCGCAGTGATGCACTTTAAGGCTTACCACTGCACATCCATTTTCAGCGCAAAAGCGCACCATTTCTAAAGCGGCATCGTCGTTGTAGCTGGTCATATTGATACATAGTGCCTTGCGAATTCTCTTTCTCTGTCTGTTTTAAAGGAAAAAGCCACTTAATCACGAAGTGCTTCAATTAATAATGACAAATTCGAAAATAAGGCGACTGAGTCTGTATTTTATGGTCAAGTCCCACCCTGCTTACTTTTTTGGAATAGACATGGCCCCAAATACCGTAGTGATTACCGGCGCGTCGTCGGGCATAGGCTTGGCTAGCGCAAAAGGCGCTGAGCCTGTCATTGAAAACAAGGCATGAGCACGAAGATGAAAACTGAAATACATCTAAAAATAAACGCCTACATACTGAATAAAGACCCGGCCACATTGCTCGCTGAAAATTCGGAATTAACCCGCGGGCAAATCAAACAAGCTATGGATAAAGGCGCCGTGTGGTTAGAACACGGTAAAAACGTTAAGCGTTTACGCCGGGTGAAAAGCGCGCTTAAAGTCGGCAACACACTGCACTTGTATTACGACCCTGAAATCTTAGAACAAGAAGCCAAACTCACCACATTAATCAGCGACGAATCATCCTATAGCATTTGGTTTAAACCAGCCGGCATGTTTAGCCAAGGCTCCAAATGGAGTGATCACTGCACCATAACTCGTGCGGCAGAAAAACAGTTAAAGCAAAATGTCTATGCAGTTCACCGCTTAGACAGAGCCACTAGCGGATTAATGATTATTGCTCACAGTAAAAAAATAGCCGCTGAATTATCCAGAATGTTTGCCGACAGAGAAATCGACAAAACCTATCACGCCGTTGTTGCTGGCGATTTCAGCGATAGAGAATTACCACTCAGAATCGATCAAGAGTTAGATGGCAAACAAGCCATAACGGTTATCACTAAAATATTAGATCAAGATGAAAGCAGCAGCACATTAGAAGTTAAAATTGAAACTGGGCGTAAACATCAAATACGCCAGCACCTTGCTCTGATAGGTTTCCCTGCTTTAGGTGACCGCTTATATGCTGATGATGCAAGCGTTGACCTTCAATTAACGGCTTTTCAATTGGATTTCATTTGTCCTGTTGAGCACAGACCTAAGCGTTGGAGCCTCAGTTCAGTTAGCGAACTTCGGCGACTTCATCGGTAAATTTTTTTCATCGTGCAAGCAAAACACTTAGCGAAGAATCCGATACAACAGCCAAGCGCCTGTAACGAACAGTATTACCACGCCGACCAGCGACAAAATCTGTCGGATTGTTTGGTCTAATAACAGGCAGTATAGTCCGTTGAAAATAGACAGCGCCCTGTGCCATGAGTACACCATAATGCCGAATGCCAATACAGTCGTGGTGCTTGATTTTGAGACCACGGGGTTGTCCCCCAGCGAGGGTGATCGGGCCATTGAGATCGGTGCGGTACGAATTGAGAATGGTGAGGTGACCGGGCGCTTTCAGGAATTGATGAATCCGGGGCGGCGCGTGAGCAATTTTATCGAATCCTATACCGGTATTAGCAATGGGATGCTCGCGCAGGCCCGGCCATGTGGAGAGGTGATGCGGGACTTTGCTGACTTTATCCGTGGATACAATCTGGTGGCGCATAATGCGTCTTTTGATAAGCGATTCCTTGATGCTGAACTTGAAAGAATTTCGTGTGATTACTCTGGTCAGTTCTCGTGCTCAATGCTTGCAGCTCGACGCATTTATCAGCAGGCACCGGATCATAAACTGGGTACTCTGGTCGAGTTTATGAATATCCCCGTAGCAGGTACTTTTCATCGAGCGCTTTACGATTCTGAAATGACAGCGAAGCTCTGGTTAGCCATGTTGGATTACGTTCGGAAACGTTACTTTCTGTCGATGATTGATTTCGGGCTGATGCAGAAGTTGGCAAAGACGCCAAAACATGCAGTGGACGGCTTCTGGAAGGCTAGCTGTGATACATAAGGTTACACCGTACTGGCAAGTGAACTAGCTGATATCCACAAGGGTCAGGAAGCGACATGCAAAAAAGGCGACACCACTGGATTACAGTCATCGTTCTGCTGGCGACTTTAAGTGCCTGTGAGCAAGGCCCGCAACTTGACGCTCTGGCACCGGGCGCAACCGTACTGGCCTTTGGCGACAGCGTCACCTGCGGGGTGGGCGCCAATAGAGGTGAGGACTTCCCGACACTACTGGCAGCCGAAACCGGATGGAACGTTATCAACGCCGGGGTATCCGGCGATACCGCTAGCCAAGGCAAGCACCGCATTGGCGGACTGCTGGCGCAGCACCAACCCCAACTGGTGATTGTCGAACTGGGTGGCAATGATTTCCTCCGGCGGCGACCTGCGGCAATGGTCAAACAGGACCTACGCCAGATTATCGACCGGTCCCTCGCCAGCGGCGCCACCACGGTGCTGATCAGCGTGCCAGAACTGTCTTTGTTGCGGTCAACCATGGGTGCCCTCGTCGATGCCCCGATTTATGAGGAGCTGGCCGAGGAAACCGGCGTAGTGTTGGTCAGCGATGTATTCTCGGAGGTGTTATCCGACGACGACTTAAAAGCCGATGAAATACACCCTAATTCTCGGGGTTATCAGGTTCTCACTGCCGGCCTGGTGGCAAGACTCACTGCTGCGGGCCTATTGCACTGAGGTGTCTTGTATTAGCCGCAGATGGGATTGGTGTCGCGGTTTAAACAGCATCCATCCTGGCGCCTTCGCTGTGGTCTGTTATCGATTCCCTTTCGTAGATAGCTCTGTAAAATGAAGAAGGATTGAGTTTGCCGGAAGGTCCCGAAATACGACGTGCTGCAGACCAGATCGCCAAGGTTCTGGTAGCTGTGCCTGTCCAGCGGGTCAGTTTTAGTCAGCCAAGGCTCAGGCATTTTGGCGCCAGATTCCGCAGTAAAATCGTGACTGACGTCGAGACCCGTGGCAAGGCCATGCTGACGCATTTCGATAATGGACTGACCATTTATTCGCACAACCAGCTCTATGGCGTGTGGAGAGTCGTCCGGGCCGGCGCCATCCCCGCTACCGGAAGATCGTTGCGGTTGGCGATTCACACAGTTGACTACAGCGCCTTGCTGTATAGCGCCTCCGACATAAGCGTTTGGCCCACGGAAGACATCGGCCGGCATCCATTCCTCGCGCGGCTGGGGCCGGATATTCTCAGCAAAGATCTGCATTGGAAAACCATTGCAAGCAGACTTACGGCACGCGAGTTTGCGGGGCGCAAGTTGGGAAGCATCCTCCTCGACCAAGGCTTCATTGCCGGGTTGGGCAACTATCTCAGGTCGGAAATTCTGTTTGCGGCAGGGCTGCATCCCGATCTGCGCCCGATGGACCTCAGCCAAAAGCAGGTCGGCGATCTGGCCCGCCAGACATTGCAGCTGAGTCTGCGCAGCTACCAGACCGGCGGCATAACCAACAAACCTGGCCGCGAGAAGGCGCTGAAAGCCCGTGGTCAATCTTACGAAAAGCGCAGGTTTGCGGTTTTCGGCCGGGACGGCAAACTCTGTTACGAATGCGCTTCGCCGATCGTGCGCGAGAACGCAAACTCCAGGCCCTTTTATCTATGCAACCACTGTCAGCGGCCCCTTTGATGACAACCGGCAATACTCTAAAAAAAATCTCATCGCGCCGGTCATCGCGTCGACGTTAGGGTTATAGGGCTGGAGTGCCATACTCCGCCGCTCGCATAGAATGCCGGGTCCCAGCTGTGATTTCAGGCCAATTTGCGCAGATCTGCCAGGCGCATCAGGGAGGAAGGCGGCCAGAAGGACGGTATGGCCAGCTCCCGTATGCCCTGCCAGTAACGCGCCTGCAGCTCCATTGCCGCTGGCAACCCCAGCGGTGGATCCAATTTCGCCATGTTGGCCTGGAAAATCAATTCTTTGCCCGGCGCGAGCGCGGGACCGGCGAAAACCCGCCTGCCAAGTACGAGGTAGGTATCGATGTCGCCCAGCGAGATCAGGCTGATATCAGGCCCTGGTTTGAACGGCTTAAGCGGGGAGTCCGCCAAGAAACGGCTTACGTTCTGCGCTGCATGAGACCCCATATCCAGCGCATGGTAAGCCTGCTTGCTCACCGGCACTGGCAAGCCGGCGGCATCGCCAATGATAAAAATGTTGTCAAACACTCCGCTTTGCAACGTCGGCTCCACCTTGGCCCATGCATCCCTGCCGGTGGAGAGGCCACTTTCGAATAGTAAAGGCGAAGGGGCGGCCCCACCTGTCCAGAGGGTCAGATCGGTTTTCAGCGACTTGCCGGATGCAAGTCTGGCCCGGGTTTTCGTTACGGCGTTCACGCGGTCGCCCAAATGAAAGGTGACGCCATAGGGTTGGCACTTTCGCTGGATCTCGCGGCTCAGCGCAGGGGCACCACCCGGTATCAGGGTTTTGCTTGCTTCGACAAGATGCACCGAGAGGTCAGGGAGGTGGCGGTATCGACGCAAAATCTCGCCCAGCGCCTCGACACCTTCCAACCCGCCGCCGACAATGACGATGGACAGGGGTTTGCCGGCCTCTGCCAGCTCGCCCAATTTACTGCCAATCCGCGCGCAATCATCGACGGTCTTGAACGGCAGCGTAAACTGCCGGACACCTCGGATATTAAAGGTGTTATTGACGCCGCCCACGGCGACGACACAGGTATCAAAAGGGAAACTGTCGCCGGATGCGGTGCTGACGGCACCCCCGAGAGAATCAATGCTTGTTGCAGTATCCTCCACAAAACGATGTCCCAGGCGGTGAAGGATTCGAGCCCGCGAGAGACGCAACAGTTTGGCGGTCTTCACCCCGGATAAAAGTTCATGGATGTTGGGCCGGAATTCGAAGTGATCTGACGTGTCTATCACCGTTACTGCAAATGCTGAGGACAGTTTCATTGCGCAGGCGAGGCCTGCAAAATTGGCGCCGATGATTACCACTTTTTTCCTATAAGCCATTCCCTTCTTTACTCCAACGCGCCTGCTGAGGTACCAGAATGATCTACCTCCTGAACAGGTCGGCGAATTTTGTAGAGCGCTCTTTATACCTGATTTAGTTATGACCGGCCCAATTTACTTCCCCGTCTCTGGAGGTCAGGTGAGCCCTGGCCGCAAGGACGGCAGCATTTAACGTTTCGTCGAATTCGGAATCCCTCTAACCTATGAATCAGTCTTCGATGATCTCTCGGCGAATTCGCACCGCTACGCTGCGTGGTTGAATGTCGAGGCCCCTGGCAAGCAAATTGGCCTTGGTAAAGGCTGCGCCATACAGAAGAATCAGCGACGAGTAGTTCACCCAAAGCAATACCAGTACCAGTGATCCGGCTGCGCCATAAGTCGATGCGGTAGCCGTGTAGGAAAGGTATAAAGCGATGAGCGTGCGACCCACTGTGAACAGGACCGCTGTCAGCACAGAGCCAATGGCGACGTCGCGCCAACTCAGCTTTACATCGGGTAGTACCTTGAATATCGTCGCGAACAACAAAGAGGCAACCAGGATAGATACGATCAGGTCGAGAATGCCGAAGGCGGTGTCATACCATGGCAACCAGCCCTGTGCGTCGTGCAGTAATACCCGCAGCCCCACACTGAGCGACAGTGATACCAGCATTACGAATCCCACTGCGAGTACGATTGTCAGGGAAGTGAAGCGTTTTCTGAGAAACAGGAAGAGGCTATTGCGCGATGGTTTTGGCACCACGGTCCAGATGGCGTTTAGTGAGTTTTGCATTTGCCCGAATACGGTAGTCGCGCCCACCAGCATTGCCAGAATGCCTGCCAGGGTAGCCAGCAGGCCGCCTTCCTTCAGGCTCGACTGGGAGACTGCCATTTGCACAGTCTCAGCTGCCTCAGCGCCAATTGTTTCTTGCAATTGTGCCGCGACTTGCCCCTGCGCCGCTTCCTGGCCATAAAAGACGCCAATCACACTGACAATCACGATCATCACGGGGGCAATCGAAAACAGGGTAAAGAATGCCAGCGAGCCAGCATTGGCAAACGCGTTACTATCCAACCAGATTTGCGCTGCATTCTTCAGGATATTGAGCCAGTACCGATAGTACTTTACTGCTTCAGAGGCCATCACAATTTTGGGTTTCTATTGTTGAGTGTATGGGTAAAATTTTGAAGTGGCGCGGTGCAATGCCGAATAGATTAACAGGTTCCGGGAGGGGGGGCAGAGCCCTTTCATTCGATATCATCAGCGACGCAGTCTGGCTGTATTAGCGATCCTATGTCAGTCACCGGGATCTCAGAATAAGTGCATTCTTTGAATCGAGTCGGGCGATTGCTTGCAACTAACGTTCGACTATTTCTGGTCGCGGGCGTTTAATCTGCCAAAATCCCCGACTGTAGAGAGTTAAGTTGTCGCTACTTGCTTAATTTGACGCGCCAGATACCGTTGAAATAGCCAGATGGGTTGCTCGAGGTGATTAAGGGGGCCTGGTTGGTAGGCGGCCGAACCCAGACCTGACTGCACAGCGCCACACATTTCCATGTCCTCCAGATGGAACTTACGCATCAGCTCAATTTCATCGGCAAGGATTTGCGGGTAATGTGTAGTGTTGGCCGAATCCGGGTGAACCAACATGGTGGTGCGTATATGCATGCGGCCCGCAGCCAGCGGTTGCAGACGATACCAATAAACACGGTCGGCAGCGACAAACAGAAGTGTGTTGGGCGCGGCCAGGTAGACTGTCCATTCGAGAAAATCTGACTCTACTAGTCCGGGCATCGGTAGAAAACTTAATAATTGGCGCGCGCCCCGTTTTACTTTTTGCTGCAGTTGTTCTGACAACGGTAAATGACACACTTGAAAATGTTCGCCTTCCTCGTCGGCCCAGCAACCTTGTGCAGGCATTATCGGTTGGAAAAGTGTGTGGTGAGCACCGACATGATGGTAGGGCTCCATGAAATTCTCTACCAACACCTTCCAGTTGAAAGGGCAATCCCAGGCAATATCGGCAACCATGGATAGCTCTGCTATTTGCCAGCGCTGCAGATATTTATCCAAGCCGGAAAATTGTTCACTGACAGGCTGCGCATCGCCACTGAAATTCACAAAGACGATGCCTTGCCATACCGCGCTGGTAAATTCGTGCAGCCCCAGGCTTTTTCCCACCACCTCCGGGTGCTCCTTCATGAAAGGCGCACCTTTCACTTTGCCATCGAGGCCATAGACCCAGTGATGATAGGGGCAGCGATACTGACGGCAGTTGCCCTCCTGCTGATGCCCAAACTCAGGTGGCATGACATCCATGCCACGATGCGCACACACCCGCGATAGCACTTTAATAATGCCCCCGCCACTGTTGACCACGCTGATCCGCTCATTCAGCAATTCCAGATTGACATAATCGCCAATATTTTTGAGCTGTGATACATGGGCAACGCTAAGCCATTGGCGCTGAAGAATATTTGTCCGCTCCCAGTCAAAGTAGGCCTGATCAGTGAACGCTGCCGCCGGGAGTGCTCGCGCTTCGTCGAGGGGTTTTTCTGCCGCACAACAAATGGCAGCGTGCAGCCGCTCGAGATCTGCCTGGCCTGTACTCACTTCCAGCGCGGGTATCATGGGCATATTCATTCTTTAGCTCTGTACTTTCATTCGTTTAAGGTCATGCCCAGTTGTGTATCTCTGGCTCAACCGTGAAATTGCAATAACTATGCCAAGATGCATGTATATTTATAACATTATGATTTATATGACTTTTACAAGATGAGAAATGTCCTGAACTGTTTTTGGCAGGCGCCCATGCACCGCTAGTGGCAACCGCGAGCGCTTTTCTGGTGCGTAATGCCAACAGACGGCGGGCGCTTGACGCTCGTACCCTGACAGGCATCACGTGTCTAAACCCTTTATGATGATGGCGATTCAACAGTCCGTCTGTGAACGGGCCACAGTATCGGGATGCTGCTGTATAGAAGGATATTCAACATGACTCAGGTTTGCCGATTCTCACGCTTAAGTCATCGCCATCCCGCTGATACCGGATTGTAGCAACCGCCTCGCACGATTAGACTCGTAGCCTAATACCTGAACCCCCGGATACCAATGACAGATAATGCGCCAACCGGTTTTTTCCAGCGCAGCCTTGCCGCGATCGAGCGCGTCGGCAACCGCCTGCCCGATCCGGCAATATTGTTTGTCGCCTTGCTGGCACTGGTGTGGCTGATTTCCTGGCCACTTTCTTATCTGGAGTTTGCTCTTATCGATCCGCGCAGTGGGGTGCCAGTGCAGGTGGTCAACCAACTCGCCGGTAGTTCGATGACGCTGTTCTTTGCCTCCATGGTGACAAACTTTGCCCATTTCCATCCGATCGGTGTGGTGCTGGTCGCTATGCTTGGTATCGGCGTGGCCGAGCACACCGGCTTTATTAATGCGGCTCTGCGCGCATTGATGGGCGTCACTGCACGCTGGCTGCTCACCCCGATGATTATTCTGGTAGGCATTCTCAGCCACACAGCAGCTGACGCCGGATATGTGCTGGTTATCCCGTTGGGCGGCGTGATCTTTTATGCCGCAGGGCGCCACCCACTGGCGGGTATTGCAGCGGCATTTGCCGGGGTGTCCGGCGGCTTCTCTGCCAATATCATCCCCTCGGCCATCGACCCGATGTTGCAGGGCATTTCCCAGTCGGCGGCGCAGATTATTGATCCGGCTCTGACGTTGAACCCGCTCAATAACTTTTTCTTTACCGCCGCATCCTCGGCGCTGATTGTGGCGTTGGGTTGGTATATCACAGACCGTGTGGTGGAGCCGCGCCTGCGGGCAACCGAACTCGATACTGACCTGTCTGATCTGCCCACCATGGAAGCGCTTAGCGGGACTGAGCGCAGGGCGTTGCGCTCTGCACTGTGGGCTATGTTCGCTGGCTTGTTGCTGTTGGCCCTGACGGCTTGGCCGGCGGATTCTTCCTGGCGCGGCCCGGGCGGAGCGCTTACGGAACCGGGAGCGCCGCTGATGGGGTCGATCGTGTCGCTGATTTTTGTCCTGTTTCTGCTGCCGGCAGTGGTATTCGGTGTCAGAGCGGGCACGGTCAAGAGTTCGCGTGACGTCATCGAGGGCATGACCAAGTCGATGCACACCATGGCCTACTATCTGGTGATCATGTTTTTTATCGCGCAGTTTATCTTTGCATTTTCACAGTCAAATCTTGGCGTGCTGCTGGCGCTGCAGGGTGCCGCATTGTTAGGAACGCTTGGCTTGCCCGGCGCGCTCACCATCACTGCCGTTATTGTAATTACCGGCTTGCTGAATGTGTTTGTGGGTTCGGCTTCGGCAAAGTGGGCGCTGCTTGCGCCGATCTTTGTACCCATGCTGATGCAACTGGGTATATCGCCTGATCTGACCCAGGCCGCCTACCGCATAGGGGATTCGAGCACCAATATCATTACGCCGCTGATGCCCTATTTCCCGCTTGTAGTGGTGTATTGCCAGCGCTACGTTAAGCATGCGGGTATCGGCACGGTAACCGCCATGATGTTGCCGTACTCCCTGTGCTTCCTTGTCGCCTGGAGCGCCTTTCTCCTGTTGTTTTGGCAATTGGGACTGCCGCTCGGCTTGCAGGCCAGCTATAGTTATCCGTGAATCGTGCCCTACCTCAGGCAAGGCGCGATAAGCGTTGGCCAATAACTGAGCAGTGATAGCAAATCGGCCAGCCTGCGTATTAATGTCATGATGGAAAAAACGTGCCAACGCCGCCGCCGCACCACGCGGGCTGCGTGCCCCTGTTGCGGGCGCGTGCTGCCGCTGACCTTTCATCACCTGATTCCCAAAAAACTGCATCGCAGGGCGCGCTTTCGCAAGTTATTCAGCCGTGAGCAATTGAATAACGGTATGCAAGTTTGTCGACAATGCCATGACGGCATTCATCATCGTTATGATGAGATGACGCTGTACCGCGAGTTTTCTGATCCGCAGGCACTGCTATTGGATCCGGAGTTGAACAAATTTTTCATCTGGGTGGGGCGGCAAAAGGTCGCCGACGCTGAAGCTTAAGGCGGTGCCATTCGCTCCGCGCTTATCTGATGTGCCACAAAGCGAGCGTCTCCCTGCCCGACCCCGACCCATTTCCCCTCTATCAGCCAACTCAGGGAAAACTACGGTATCAGCACGACACGGTGCAGAGGTTGAGTGCGGCTTCAGGGGGTCTTTGAAGTAAACCTCGAGGTTCAGCAGCAATGGTTGTGCTGGCTATGGGCACTCATCGATAGCGGAACTTAAGGTTTTACCAGCATGAGTAGCCGGCGGGGACAGCGCCGCCAGCTGTCCTCCGGCTCGTGCTGTCTACACTCAACGTCCCGCATTTGTCGTCCTTCTGTAAGCCCGTTGCTATGGGTGCAGCTCTAATGATGTAGCAGCTACTAAAGTCATCTTCATCTTTAGTGGCGCATTCCACAACGCTGAGCTCGTAGTGGCACTCGGCACTGATGACGGTGCCCGGTTTGGGAGTGAAGGTGCACCGCTCAGATATCTTGGCACCCGGGAAGTTGAGCCCCCCGGGCGATGCGATGTCATCGGTGTAACGACTGTACTGCGCGTAGAACCGCTCTTCCCGCGACACGAGCTCCATCAGATCCCGCATGCCATCGGCGCGACGAGATTTCTTCATGCTCTCCTGGTAACTCGGCACGGCAACCATCAGGAGAACGGCGATAATGCCCATAACGATCATTACCTCAATCAGCGTAAAGCCAGGACTTACTGGCTTTGCCCGCCCCGGTGGCATACGCCGGCTCGTATTTGCCCCGTTATTTGACAATGTCTGTCCAACTCATGCGACCGGGTCGATACGAACTCCCCTCTGTGATTGCGCCATCGCCACCATCACCGTTCTGTCCGGCATTTGTGCCGCCGCCGTCAATCACGACGGGTTCACCAAGGTTCTGGCTGCCGCTGTTGTCGCCGTTGTTGTTTGTGTTCTGTTGATAGTCGCCGCTGAGAGCGAGAATGGCCATCAGAATCTTGTACTCGCCGTTGCAGGCTGCCCCTTGTTCTGCGCAATTCTGACTCATTAGGTCCTCAATAGCGGCTGCAAGCGTCTCGGCAGTGAGCTCGTCTCCGCGCCTTGCCAGTGTCGCCGTGATGGGGTCGTTATCCTGCTCCAGCGCAACGGCTTCTTCCCAATTCGGATCGCCATAACACGGCCTACCCAGTGGGGTAAATGCAGAGAGATCGCCAAAGTGCCAGAACATGCTGGATTCCCATAGGTGTTGATCGTCATTCTGCGCGAGGAGTCCGCCGATCTTTTCATACTCGTCGTCGAAATCGCCGTCGTTGTTGTAATCGATCACGGTTTTTAGCAGATCTCCTTTAGCCGTTGTGAGTTCTTCCACCAGGTCGTTGGGTTTCTGGATATCCACCATGGCGATAGCGGGGTTGGTGGTGAATGAGCTCTTTTTCACTAACTGTATGGTCAGCGCTCCATTGCGCCAGCGCCCGATTTTGGTAACCGGGTCATACGTAATTACGTGGTCTTTACCCTGTCGATCGCGCCCACTCGTGGCATTATTTATCACGCATTCCGATTGAGTGGGATGCAGGCCACCGTCCAAAATGGCGCGGTCATTGAAAGACACCCTGATCGTGCCATCCTCCGCCTTGATATCACCCCACTGGAATACTAGGGATTCGCCATCGTCATCGACCGGCACGCTAGTGGGCATGCTCGAGTCCCAATTTTTCAGGGCTTTATGGATTTGGATTTGATAGTCGAGCGCATTCCATGTTTTGCTGCCGATTTGCAGGGAAGCCCCCGGCGAGAAATCTGCGTTGGCTATTAGCACTACAAACTCTTCAGTGTCGCTAATGTCGCTGGTTGGGTTCGCAGATGAATCAATTTCGAACTGATTCTGTAAGTCGGGGTATGGGCTGTTCGGGAATCTGAGATCGAAATAGTCGACGTAAACCCGGCCCAATTTTTTGTCATAGATATGAGCATGACTGAGCTTGAAGTTGGGGCTTTCAGAGATGATCGCACTGGTGCCGCGTGGCTTAGAGCCAGGGTAGGTCTGCACATCAATATGGCCATTAAAAAAGCCATTCGGACAGTTTTCCGTGCAGGGTTCACTGTTAACGATCGCCGGTTGCAGATAATTGATAAACAACGTGTCGGTTCCAGGGGCGAGATAGCCAATAGTCACCTGCGACATGATGCCATCGACCTGCTGCCACATCATTGGCACATGCCATTCGGGGATACTGTCACTGGCATCGTTGTTGTACAGGTCGGCGGCATCTAACACCCCATCTACATTGAGGTCGTAGATGGGTGACGCCGGCGGGTTCGGGCCGCCATCCGTGAGCAGGGCCTCCACCAGCCAGTTCTGCCCCTGTTGGTCTAAGACGGGCTTGTAGATAGTAGCCTTCACCCGATTTGCCCGCACCTGAACGGGTTGCAGCACGCGATAGCCGTCCGCTGGAAAATCGACTTTCCAGCCGTCATGGGTATTCCAGAGTGTGTCACCGGCGTCTTCATTATAGATCGCGATAGTTTGTGCGGCTGCGTTACCAGCGGCGTTGCGATAGTCATAGTTTTTGGGGCCGTCCCAGGGTTGTTCCAACAGGAACTGTGTACTCGCAGTCGGTGGTGGGTTGCCCGAGTCCCAGATGCCATACATTGACTGTACGGAGGTGTCGGTAAGGTCATCGCTGGTGTACAGCCGGCCGGTCGCAAAATACAGCATATAGCCGGAGCGTGGATGGCGTGCGATTTGCGGTGCCTGCGTAATCGCCTGATTGCCCGCCGACGGGTGCAGTGGCGCGTCGTTATACGCTACTTCCCAAGCAGCGGCGGTGTCAGAAGACAGATCAAATTTCCACAGGTTGCCATCGATATCCCCAACGTAAGCGTAGTCGGCGGTGCCGTTGCGGTCGGTATCCAGCAGGCTGGGCGAAGACAAGCCATTAGGATTGCCGGCGGTACCTGAGTTGGTGGAGATTTTGGTGACCGCGAGGGTGTTCAGATTGACCAGGAACAGCTTGGCCACGCCGCTGACGCTGTTGTAGCCGTTGCCGACGATGACGTACCAGTTACCGTCGTTCAGCTTGGCGATGATGGGTCGGCTGAAGGAGTCGCCCAGATCGTTGGCGTTTACGCCGCTGGCGCTGATCTCAAACAACACTTTTTTATCGTTGCCGGTACTGGCGGACTCGGTGGACAAGTCCGGATCGGTGATGTCCAGAGCAAAAAAACCTTTGCCGCCCGCCCCGAGCGAGCCGGCCAGCACGGTGTGCCAGGCGCCACCGAAATAGGCATCGCGCAGGCTCATTTCGCCGTCGACGAAATACGTGTGTGAGTAGGGGCGAGCCGTGAGTAAGCCCAGCTTATCCATCAGCATCGACGGCACGTAGGCGTAAACCTCGTTGCCAGTGGCAGCGTCGAATGCGTGCAGCATGCCATCGTTGGCGCCAACGTAAACTCTGGATGCGCGATTTCTTTTCCCTGCGGCCCACGTGGCATAGTTGTTGTCCGAGCGGATGTCGTTGGGCGCGCCGACATAGACCGGCTTGGAGTGAATAATGTCACCGAGTATCGAGGTGCGGTGACGCAGTTGCGCTCCGGCGGGGTACTCGCTGCTGCGATCACCGCGCACGAAGTTCAGTATGTTGGAGGCGTCATCCTCAGCGCTGGGTTCGAGCAGTAACTGGTTGGCGGCACCAATGCCAGTGTCGTTGAAACGAAACGGACCTTGGGCTTTCGTGCTGCTATTGAAGGTGATGATTTTGCGGTCGGTAGTCCAGTAGTCAGCTTTGACCCCTTCAGTGTTCGCGAAATTGACCAGTGCTGACCAGTTGGATCCGGAGTTGGTGGGGGAGGCTTGTGCAAAGCTGACACTGGTGCTCAGGCCGCCGGTGGCTGTGATCGAATATTCCACGAGATCGCCCTGCCAGCTGCCGTTTTCAAACCATGGCCGGTAGCCCTTGCTCTCGCCGCCGCGCAAATCGGCATTGGAAAGCACGATGGGCGCTATCGAACCCAGCGGTTGATTGGCCGGTGAAAAGCGCGGCGCGCTTAAGGCCGGAAGGGAAAGCGCCATGGCCAGCGTGGCCAGGCATCCGAATTTTATTGTCGTTAAAAAAGTCATCGCTACGCTCTCTTGGCAGCGCTTACGGCGCCATTGGGTTGTAAAGCTTGGTGTAAATAGATTCGATAATTCTCACCGCTTTCCCCTCGGTGTCGCTGCGCGCCGTAATCCGATACGCATTTACCTTGTCACCTGGCAATGAGGGGTCTCCGCCATCATTGATGGCGCTGCCGGGCAAGGACATGAGGCCTTGGTACTCCAGTACAAAGGCATCGTGGTCGTTTAATTCACTCAGTGTGCTGAAACCTGCCGGGGCCACGCTGACGACCTCCGACCAATCGGTCTCTGACACTTTCACTTTCGGCTCGTCCTCTGGCAGGTAGTGGCCCGGTGACGAAGAAACAAAATTGTTACCGATCTCATTCTTGACGTACATTTCTGCCGCCGTAAGTGTTCGCTCCGCGCTGCGCAAGGCAACCTCTTCTCGTTGCATCATGCCAGCCATACTGACTTCGAGCCGTGCGCCATTCATAGCAGCGACGCCAATTATCGTCATGATCAGCAGCAGAATAAGGCTCACCACGAGGGCTGCGCCACGCTGTGTCATCCGAGCTCCACTTTTCTGATCTTGCTGCATAAGCATGTGCTTCAATTTCTCAATTGTGTTGTGGTGGTAAAAATCTGACGCCTGAACTCTTTGTCCGCAGGGGTATAGGGAGCATCAGCAATATCAAAAGTCCGGTTGATGTCGAAGCCTGCTTCCGGACATTCGGCCCTGACGAGTATGGAGATTTCAACCGCGTCCACGAGCGGCCATCTGTTGGTTGCTGTCAGCGGAACGTCATTGGCATCGTAATACTGATTCTCTATCAGGTAGCGAAATTGAAGATTCTCTACCCCTGCAAGCAGCTCTTGCGGTCGGGGTAGGCCGTCAGCGCCAATCGTCATACGAAACAGGGCAGGAATGTCGATATCCTGGCAGGTGCGCCCGGTACTCCCGACAAAATAGGTGTGGGCGACCAGTTCGTAGTCGCGCGCGGAGAGGTCGTCTATGGAGTTCTCGGCATCGTTGGCACTGCTGCCGAGAAACAGCTTTCCCTCAACCACGGTCGCTCGCAGGTAGGGCCTGGCGTCCTCCATAACCGCGCCAACCTCCAGCGATGGGGTTGCCGCGTAGCGCACGGTGAGGATATCTCCACGTGTGTATTGATCGTCCTCAATGCATACATAGCCGGCGTTGGTGTCATTAAGTCCAAACATCGGCTGATCTGTCATGCGCGCCCAGTTGGTGTTGCTGGGGTCTCCGATGATGCAGTTCGGTTCGAGGGTTTGGGCGACACCAGCTGTGCCGGTGATCATGCCGGCCGCATTCAAGATATCGATATTGCCGCCCAAGTAGCCCGCCCGGCGGACATCGGCTGACAACAGCTGAATGGCCGCGCGCCCCGTATCGGCAATTCTCGCCAACTCTCCTGTAGCGTTTGCATTGCGGGAGTTGGTCACCATCAGTTGCGACAGGCCGGCCATCAGCAGGCTGAGTATGCCGACGGTTACCAGTAGTTCCATCATGGTCAAGCCGCGCTCATGAAAGGCCCCGAGGCGGCAAGTACTGCGCCGGAAGGCTGTCACGGGCACGCTCCCAAGCAGCCCAGGTTGAGTGTGTAGCAATCCAGGTCGACCGGATCCTCCACAGGGCAGTTCTCACCGGTGGATCCACTCAGGTCATCGTCCCAACGAACCCTAACGATGTATTCGCCGGCCACGACCTCCACCGCGCCGCTGGCCTTGGGCAATGACCCCGGCACTTTTTCATCGATGTTTTCTATCCCCAAGAGTTCGGCCTGCCACGCCCATACATCGTAGGCCGCGAGCTGGATTGGGGTGCAGGCTGCACTCGCGCAATTGGGATTTGGCATACTGGTAGGGGATGTCTTGTGTGTATAGGCGCCGCCAATTACCTGCGCCTCATTCGCCAGCATACGATCCGCCATACCACTTGCCAGCATCGCGGCTTTTGAAAGATTTTGGGAGGTTTGCAGTTGCTTGTAGGTTGAGGTCTGCAGCCCTATAACGCCCATCACGCCAATCGCCAGAACCATCAGCGATATCATTACTTCCAGTAGGGTGAAGCCGCGCGCGTGGGCCCGTCTGGCACACAGTGCTGTGCGAAGATTGTTTACGCGCCCGGACACGCTGCTCTCTCCGCATCGTCAGCTTTCAAAATGCTGACCTTGCCCAGCATGGAGACGATAAGCACGCGAGGATAAATGCCAGATTGTTTTAGCGTATTACAGATAATCAGCCTCCGCGTCTCGCGCAGATTGGTGAGCCCATTAGGATGATACTCAATACGGTATTTCAGGTCGTCCATATTGTTAGTGCGCACGGTAATGGTATCGGCCAGCGGTGCATGGTTTTGGAGGATGTCCTCATCGGCGTCGAGCGTTTTATTGCCATTCATGTTGACGAATGTCAGCCAGCCTTTTTCCCATCCAAATTCCCCGTCGTAGTCACCCTCGGCTGCACAGCCATCGGCGTCTTCATTGCGTATACACACCGTTACCGGATAGTTGCGCCCAACGGCTTCCGACTTGGCGGACATGAAGGTGCTCAGTAGATCGGTCCCCGCGGCCGACATGTGGCTATTCTGTATCTGGGTGCGGAACATGGGAATGGCGACGACTAACAGCGCACTGGCAATTGCGAGCACCGCCATCAGTTCAATCAAGGTATAGCCTGCTACATTTTTCCTGCGCACTGCCATTTATTTTGCCCTAAAGCCTATATGCGAAGCTTTTCTGTTTTTTTGCGCATCCACAAAACTAAATAATCGCGTTGTCGTCAGGTTCGCAGTTCCCAGGCGCAGCCAGTTAAGTATAGTATAGGTCCTTGGGGAGGCATAGTGTCTGGGGAGTGTGTGTGATATAGGTCTCATTTCCCCGATAATACCGCCAATATCGCGTGTTTTTCTCGACTTATTGCGACTCGCAATATTGACAAGTATTGTCCCTTGCATGGTGCTATGAGAAATTTCGTCCGTTGGCGATCCGCACGGTGGCTTGCCCTGCCAACACTATCGCGTTGCCGGACTACAGCGTGCGCGATGCCGTCAAGGAGCGTGACGCCTTCTGCACGATGATGTCATCAGGAAATATCGTATCCGGGCTTACGCAATGCGCCGAAGAGCACAGTCCAGGAGCCTTTCTTCAGTCGCTGTAAGTAGTGCCATCCTAAATCCGGCAGGCTCCTAGCGCGCTACCTCAACTCCGCGCCAAAACGCGACCCGCCCCTGAATATTGGCAGCCGCTGATTTCGGCTCCGGGTAGTACCAGGCTGCATCGCTATTGGTTTGGCCATCGACTACCAAAGAGTAGTAGTGTGCCGTACCTTTCCAGGAACATACCGATGTCTTGTTGCTCTCCTCAACAAAGGCTTTGTTGAGGCTGTCGAGCGGAAAGTAATGATTTCCGTCAACTACCACAGTATCGTCTGATTGTGCGATCACTTGTCCCTGCCATGTTGCTTTCATATTCTTGCTCCTTAGCGCGATAGAACTTGATCTTTATTTAGTACACTCAATGTCGGTACGCGCGTTGGCGACCGGGAGATCAATAATCTGGTGCTTATAAGGGTCACCGGTGATCTTTTCATCGGTTTGGAACGTAAGTACCATCCATTATCCCGATGATTGAGCTCCCAACTCCCGAATGTTAGAATTAGAATAGGGGTGCAGATATTTTTTATACAACAAAGTCTGCTGCTAAGCTTGTGGGCTTGCAACAGCAAACAGGGGCTGTCGGTCAGCTGCTGAGAAGTTTTGCATTAATTAATGAGACGCCATCTCGCGCGAGGCGGAGCAGCGGTAACCTCTGCCTGCACTTGCCGTTGGATGTACGTCCCTCCGTTGCGCCGCTCGCGGTAGCGACCGTAACACAGTGCCAGTCTTGGCCTGTTTCTCCAAGTGCCGATTCGGCGATTTCTGTGCAATGTTTCTCCGCAGGCGGCCAGTTGATCCAATGTTGTGGCCACGGCCTGCTGGCAGCCGCCTGCAGTTGGCAGCAACGACTGGAGCGCGACAACCTGTGGTTGCTGATGAACGGCAGCGCGGTATTCAGTTGGAGAGAGGGTGATATTACATGGTTGCGTTTTGATATCGTGCCAACGCAACGCCAGCCCATCCCTGACTGGGCAGAGCATATATTGGGTGCACGGCAGTTGGCAATTGCCTCTGCCTTGGCCGGCGATAAATTGAGCTATTTGGTCTTACAATGGCCTGATGGTTTCGACCTTACAAAGCTGCAGCGTCCCACAGCAGCTTTGGCCGAGCATACTCAACGCGGCCTGATTTGCACTGCTGCTCAGCCCGAATGGGGCGAGGAAATCATTCATTTGCGGTATTTTGCTCCACAGTACGGCGTCGATGAGGACGCCGCCACCGGGTCGGCGATGCGGATTCTGGCCGACTATTGGTACCCCCGGTTTGATCAGTTAGCAGCATACCAGTGCTCTGAGCCGGGCGGGTGGTTGTTGTCGCAGAGAACCGCGAGCCACGTCGCGGTGGGTGGGTATTGTGTCAGCGCCACATCCGAGGATGCTTATGCCTGACGCTTCGCTTATTGCACTTTACCGACGAACCCGTCAGCAATCGCTGCGGGCGTGCGAGTTGCTCTGCACAGAGGACTATGGCTTGCAAGCGGAGGCTTTCACCAGTCCGCCTAAATGGCACCTGGCTCACACCAGTTGGTTTTTCGAAACGTTCCTCTTGAAGCCGTTTTTGGCAGCGTATCAAACACCCAACGCGCATTACGAAATATTGTTCAATTCCTATTACAACGGCGTTGGCCAGCAGTTTAGCCGCGTGCAACGGGGGCTTCTATCGCGGCCCACATTAGACGAGGTGAGGGAGTACCGCGCGAATGTTGATCTGGCTTTGGAAAGCCTGCTTAACGATATCGGGCACCCCGAGAGAGACACCATTGTGGCGCGCAGCAGATTGGGTGTGGAGCATGAACAGCAGCATCAGGAGTTGTTTTACACCGATCTGAAACTCTCACTCTATGCTAGTCCTCTTGCGCCGGCCTATAACAGTGCAGCGGAGATAATCAATAGCGAGTCGCAAAGCGATTGCCAGCCGCAGGCGCCGGAGTGGAGCGAATACGAAGGCGGCCTGGTCAGCGTTGGTTGCGATGCTCCGCCTGGTGTGTGGCAGGATTTCGCTTTCGACAATGAAGGTCCCGCCAATAGCGTCTATCTCGCGCCCTATGCACTCGCTCGTCGGTTAGTTACTAACGCGCAATTTCAGGACTTTGTAGACGATGGCGGCTATCGTCGCCCTGAGTTTTGGTTGTCGGATGGCTGGACAAGCGCGCAGCACGCGCAGTGGGAACAGCCTCTGTACTGGGTCGAGCGCGACGGTGAGCCACTGCAGTTTACTTTGCGTGGCCTGCAGGCAAGGAAACCCGAGCAGCCGGTGTGTCACTTAAGTGGCTATGAAGCTGATGCCTACGCCAGCTGGGCAGGCGCTCGCCTGCCTACCGAGTTTGAATGGGAGCACGCCGCTTGCGCACAGAGCTTCAGTGCGCATGCGTTTGACGCCAACAAGCTGCACCCAACGGCGGCCGGAGGAGATGAACAGCTGCTACAACTGTACGGTGACTGCTGGCAGTGGACGGGCTCCGCCTACAGACCCTATCCGGGTTTCCGGCCAAAACCCGGCGCAATAGGCGAGTATAACGGTAAGTTTATGGCTAACCAGTGGGTGTTGCGTGGCGGCTCCTGCGTCTCCCAGAGCGGTCATGTTAGACCCAGCTATCGCAATTTTTTCTATCCCCAGGACCGTTGGCAGTTTAGTGGTGTGCGCCTCGCCAGGGATCTTTGAACATTGACACTATGTGAGGAATAAAAAATGCCATTAACAGCAGCCCGAGCCCAAAACGTATTCTTCGAAGACCAGCAGCCTGTGCCCAGCGACAGCCGGGCTGAGTTATTGGCCGGTCTGCAAAGGCCACAAAAGCAGGTTAATCCGAAGTATTTTTACGATGCTGCCGGATCGAATCTGTTTGAGCAGATCACCCGGTTGGATGAGTATTATCCCACCCGCACTGAGATGGGGATACTACGGCGCCATGCGGAGGAAATAGCGGAATTTTGCAGCGATGATTGTGTGCTCATTGAGCCCGGCAGTGGCAATAGTGAGAAAGTTCGACTGCTACTCAATAGTATGCGACCAGCAGCTTATGTCCCGCTGGATATTTCCGCAGATTTTCTTTACGAGTCGGCGGTAAAGTTGGGTCGTGAGTTCCCATGGTTGCAAGTTCACGCGATATGCGCGGACTTTGCCAGCCAGTGGCATGCACGTGCGACACTGCCGGTCGGCCGACGGGTCATTTTTTACCCCGGATCGACGATCGGCAATATGGAGCCGTCCGTCGCGCAAAAATTTCTGGCGGATCTGCGGCAGTGGATAGGGGCGGATGGTGGCGTGTTGATCGGTGTGGACTTGCACAAATCGGAACATCTGCTTAACGCGGCCTATAACGATGCCAGCGGTGTCACTGCCAAATTTAACCTGAACATACTCAGTACTATTAATCGGATTGCCGAGGCAGACTTTGATGCGCAAGCGTTTTCGCACAAGGCGATCTATAATCGGCAATTGAAACGCATCGAGATGCACCTCGTTAGCGACGCTCCCCAAACGGTAAACGTCAATGGCAGCGCCATTGAGTTCATTGAGGGGGAAACACTGCACACCGAGAATTCCTATAAATACAGCCTTGAGGACTTTCAGGCGTTGATTAAAGAGGCGGGCTTCATTCTGCGCAAAAGCTGGCTAGACGAAAAACGCTTATTCAGCGTGCATTTTCTCGCTGTAAGCAACAGCTAGACAGCGTACCCGATGGCCTTCGCCGCGTCATCGACTGCCAAGCACTACGCCACCCTCATCGCTCTTATTTTGGCGGGCGAGCTAATTTTCAGCCTGCCATTTCATATCCCGCGATTTTTCCGGCCCAGCATGCTCGAGGTTTTTCAGCTGAGCAATACGCAATTGGGCGACATCTTTGCGGTATATGGTGTGGTCGCACTGCTGGCATACTTTCCAGGTGGTGCCTTGGCGGACCGCTATCCGGCGCGCACCTTGATAGCGCTGTCGTTGGCGGCGACTTCCCTTGGCGGTTTTTATCTTTATACGTTGCCGGACTCGACCGGCCTCTATCTGCTGTTTGGCTACTGGGGCCTGACGAGCATCCTGTTGTTCTGGGCTGCTCTGATTAAGGCGACCCGCGACTGGGGCGGCCTGCGCGAGCAGGGAATCGCTTTTGGTGTGCTGGATGGAGGCCGCGGTTTGGTGGCCAGCGTGTTCGCCACGGTCGCGGTCATTATTGCCGGGGATACATTAGCGAACTCTGACAGCAGCGCCGCAGGTATGCAGGCGGTGATTTTGTTCTACAGTGTTGTCAGTTTGCTTTGCGCGCTTCTTGTCTGGTTTGTTCTGCCGCAGGAGCAACCCGGTTGCCCCCCGGTCGACGCGCTGTCATTGGGGGAAGAAAAACCGCATTGGCAACTCGTGATCTCTCAGCGCAAGATTTGGCTGCAGGCCGGTGTAGTGATCTGCGCGTATTGCGGATACAAGTCGCTGGACAATTATGGCGTCTATGCGGTTGCAGTCCTGCAGATGACTCCGGTAGAGGCTGCCAAGCTCACGGCGCTGGCCAGTTACACGCGCCCGGTGGCCGCCGTAGCCGCCGGTCTATGGGCCGATCGATGGCAGCCGAGTAAGGTGATATTGCTGCTGTTTGCCGGTGCTGCCGGTGCTTTTTTCGTGATGAGCAGCAATCTCGTAGTCGGACCCGCATCAGGTTTTGTGATAGCCAACCTGATTATCACCTTTGTCGCAGTCTACGCACTGCGTGGTATCTACTTCAGCCTTATCGAGGAGAGTGGAGTTGATGCGCGCGTTACCGGCACTGCGGTCGGTCTAATCTCGGTGCTGGGGTTCGCCCCGGACATTTTCTTCGGCGCGCTCACTGGTCGTTTGCTGGATGCCAACCCCGGTGCTGACGGCTTTCAGCATTATTTTCAGACTGTAACGTTTATCAGTGTCGTAGGAATGCTGCTGACATGGAAGTTGTCGCAGCGGTTGGCAGACAATCGTTTAAACTGAACTTGGCGGCAGTGTGAATGGGCAAAAAAAAGACGGCGGCAATAAGCTCGCCGTCGTCTTTGAGGGGCTGAATGGTTCGTTTAGACAGAGTTAAAAGTGGTACCCGAGCATGATGCTGTAGACGAAGGGATCAATGTCGATATCCGTAGATATCTGGGTGCCATCGTCAAATGTCACGTCAGCGCTGGTGCCGATCTGAATCCAGCGCACTGACGCGTTCAGCCACCAGTTACCGGAGATGTTGTAATCCGCACCAGCCTGTAGCGCTACGCCCCAGGAGTCATCAAGTTCCACGTTGCCACCTGTGAGACCTAATGAATTGAAGGTCGCATCGGCTTGGTTTGTGAGGTTCTCGCTAAAGAACACCGTGTAATTGATGCCTGCACCCACATATGGCCTGAAAGCGGAGCCTGCATTGAAGTGGTAGACGGCACTCACGGTAGGCGGCAAATGCTTGACGTCTGCCACATTGAGTCCGTTGACCGCGTCGGGGCCGCTGGCGCTGGCTGTATGATTAAACGGCGTCGCGGCCAAAACCTCTAGACCCCAGTTTTGCGTGAACATGTATTCCACGGTCAGGCTAAACTGGGTATTGTCGTCGACCTCCAATTCGGTAGTGCCGCCGACAGCGTTACTGAATGCCGCTTCGGAGCCATTGAGCTTCAGCGGATCACTTTTACCGTCTGGCGCTACGTTGGACGCACCACCTCGAACGATAAAACTGTTGGCTTCAAATGCATTAGCAACGGCAGGTAACAGAGCGCTGCTCAAAAGAAGGGTGGCTACTGCGCAGCCGCGGGCTGTTCTAGGTAAAACATTGGGCATAATAACCTCTCTTCGTGGTTGTCCAAGTTAACTTGATAAGAACTCTAGAGTTAACTGACAGCTCGAACAATTCGCTTATTTGATCTCCAATGTTCGAGTCACCCGATCTTTATGCCGATCATATGTATCCGCTGAGGCGCCAAGGACAGAACAAAAATTTATACCGTGAAATTACTGGAATCGGCTGAACTGGAACGCGGTTCGTGCTGTAATCCGTGAGCCCGCATGTGCGGCAGCGTGTAATCCTAATTTTTTTCGGTTTAGAGGCGAGAATATCCGTGAAAGACAAACGTAGGTACTCATCCCTGGTTGTAGATGGCATCGAGAAGGCACCGGCGCGCGCCATGCTCCGCGCGGTGGGTTTCAGTGATGAGGATTTCCAGAAACCGCAGATCGGTATTGCGTCTACCTGGAGTATGGTGACGCCCTGCAACATGCACATTAATGTGTTGGCTGATGAGGCCTGTGCGGGCGCCGATGCCGCCGGCGGCAAGGGGGTTATTTTCAATACCATCACGATCTCGGATGGCATTTCTAACGGGACTGAGGGCATGAAGTACTCACTGGTATCGCGTGAAGTCATTGCTGACTCGATCGAGGCTGTGGTCGGCTGTGAGGGTTTCGATGGCGTGGTGGCGATCGGCGGCTGCGACAAGAATATGCCGGGCTGCATGATCGCGATTGCGCGGCTCAACCGTCCTGCGGTTTTTGTCTATGGTGGCACCATTCAACCGGGCGCCAACCGCACCGACATTATCTCGGTATTCGAGGCGGTGGGGCAACACGCGCGTGGCGATCTGAGCCTGATCGAACTCAAGGAGATTGAGGAGACCGCGATTCCCGGCCCCGGATCCTGTGGCGGCATGTATACGGCGAATACGATGGCCTCGGCCATTGAAGCGTTGGGTATGAGCCTGCCAAACAGCTCGGCGCAGGAGGCGATTTCCCATTCCAAGGCCGAAGATTGCCGACACGCAGGCGCCGCCGTAATGGCTCTGCTTGAACGCGATATTAAACCTTCCGACATTATGACCAAGCCGGCTTTTGAGAATGCAATTGCCACTGTCATCGCGCTGGGAGGATCAACCAACGCGGTGCTTCACCTGCTGGCTATGGCATATACGTCCTCAGTCGATATTACGCTGGACGACTTTGTGCGTATTGGCGAGCGAGTTCCGGTGCTCGCGGATTTACGCCCCAGTGGCAAGTACACGATGTCGGAGTTGATCGCCATCGGCGGTATCCAGCCGCTGATGAAAATGCTGTTGGAGCGCGGCCTCTTGCACGGCGACTGCCTGACCGTGACAGGTCAGACGATGGCCGAAAACCTTGCTGACGTGGCACCTTACCCTGAGTCGCAGGATATAGTTCGCGCTTTCGACAACCCTATCAAGAGCAGCAGCCACCTGATGATACTGCGCGGCAATGTGGCGCCCGAGGGCTCTGTTGCCAAGATCACAGGTAAGGAAGGCCTGCATTTTGTCGGTACTGCGCGCGTTTTCCACTCTGAGGAAGAAGCGCTGCAGGCTATCCTCGACGGGCGTGTTGTAAAGGGTGATGTCATGGTGATCCGCTATGAAGGCCCTCGAGGTGGCCCCGGTATGCGGGAAATGCTCAGCCCGACATCGGCGTTGATGGGCAAAGGTCTGGGAGCCGATGTGGCACTGATTACCGATGGCCGCTTCTCTGGTGGCAGCCATGGTTTTGTCGTTGGCCATATCACTCCGGAGGCCAGTGAGGGAGGCCCTCTCGCAATTATTGAGGATGGCGACGAGATCGTGATCGACGCTGAAACATCACAGATTAATGTCAGCCTGTCCGACGCCGAGATTAAATCACGTCTGGCGAATTGGCAGCGCCCGCCACCGCGTTACACCAGAGGCCTGTTGGCGAAGTACGCCCACACTGTGGCGTCGGCGTCTGAAGGCGCGGTGACCGACAAATACCTGTAAGAGATAACACGATGGCAGATGAATCAGAGAAGAAAAGCTATTGCTTGATCGGGGGCGTGTTTCACCCCGATCAAGCCAATCAATTACTGATGACCTTGATACAGGACAAGCTCAGTTTTCATCAGCGCAACAACTGGAGTCGCCGGGAACGTTTTGGTGAATCAGATGCGGTGGGCACAAAACGTATGGGCGAATTGCGGCAGACCAAGGCAGATCTTGCCGAGTTGATCGCAGAGGCCAGGACTGAAGGAATGGAACTGACCATCAACTGCAACATCGAGATCACGCTATCACCGGCGCGTTGATGTGACGGGTCTTTCGGCCTCAGCACTGCAGTAGAGCGACGCTCATTGATCGGAGCTGCAGGCAGTTGGCAGCCCCTAATTTTTAACGCCGTTCGGCCCCGATTTTCCCAGCCACTGCACTTTATAAAGGTCGCGACGGCGATCCATATAGTTACGCACGGAACCTTCATTTTCCAACGCGATAAGCTTTTCGAAATCCAGGTCAACAATAAGGGTCATTTCGGTATTCGGAGTGGTTTCCGCCATAATGGCATCGTGAGGAAAGGCAAAGTCTGACGGCGAAAATACCGCAGACTGCGCGTACTGAATATCAGCGTTATCCACCTTGGGCAAATTGCCACAACTTCCGGCGATAGCGACATAGCACTCGTTTTCTATTGCGCGCGCTTGCGCACACAGGCGGACGCGCAGGTATCCATTCTTGGTGTCGGTCCAGAAGGGCACGAATAGTATGTTCATGTCCTCCTCTGATTGCAGGCGTGCGAGTTCCGGAAACTCCACGTCGTAACAGATGAGAATGCCGATCTTGCCGAAATCGGTATCGAAGACCTTTATTTCATCGCCGCCCTGCATGATCCAGTCGCGCTTCTCACTGGGGGTGGGATGAATCTTGTACTGGCTGTCGAGGGTGCCATCACGCCGGCATAAGTAGGCGACGTTATAGAGGTCGCCTTCCTCGATGATGGGTACCGACCCGGCGATAATATTGATGTTATAACTTACGGCCAGCTTTGACATGCCGGCGATAATGTCATCGCTGTAAGCGGCCAGTGCACGTATCGAGTCAATAGAGCTTTGATGTTCGCCGACACCCATCAACGGGGCGTTGAAAAATTCCGGGAACAGAGCCGCGTCACACTTGTACGCTGATAGCGCGTCGACAAAAAACTCGACTTGTTGCATGAGGTCTTCGACACACTTCATGGGCCGCATCTGCCACTGCACGCAACCGATACGTGCGCTGGTTCGCGGGGTGTTAATCAAGGGTGATTTTTTTGTGTTGGGATCGTAGTAGAGATTATTCCACTCTAGTAATGTGGCATAACCGTGGGATTCGGTGTCGCAAGGGAGGTAGGAATGCAGTATCTTTTTGACATCAAAATCGTTGGAGATTTGAAACGTAAGCGTCGGGTCGTAAATCTGTTTTTTCTTGACCTTTTCGATGTACTCCTGCGGCGTCATGTCCTTTGCATAGTCTTCATAGTTGGGTATGCGGCCCCCTGCAACAATGGCTTTTAGATTGAGATTTTGACAGAGTTTCTTGCGCGCCTCGTAGAGTCGCCGTCCTAATCGCAACTGGCGGTAATCTGGGTCGACATAGATATCGACGCCATACAACACATCTCCTTTCGGGTCATGAGTCGATAGATAGGCGTTGCCGGTGATCTCGTCGTAGGTATGGTAATCACCGAACTTGTCGTAATCGACAATCAGCGCAAATGCTGCGGCGATAACGCTGCCATCGTCCTCTATGCATATCTGGCCACCGGGAAATGCGTTCAGCTGGGTCCGAAACTTCTTCTCACTGATGGCGCCGCCTACATTTTTGTACACACGGTTTTGTATGTACTTGATGTCGGCATAATCGTCGAGGCGCAGGTTGCGCAGTAGTAACCTGTGTTCGAGTGATTCATCCTGTATTGGGGTGTCGGTCATAATAAGCGTGGTCTGCTAGTGGCCTTAGATGATTGGGGATAATAGCAGAGTAAGCAAAATGACGCGCAGCGGCGAGCTCCTCATTGCCCCAAATGTTTGGTGAGCAGGATATCATTTGCATCTGAGATTGATGATGCGCAGTGCCCTCACGAAACCGTGCCACTTGCTGCATCATCTTTTTGTGAGAGCGGCTACGACGATAGTTTGTAGGAGAAATTGCCAAGCCCGAAACGCTTGCCGTATTAATGAAGGGTATCGATCTGGTGTTTTCCAGTGTGGCCATTTGGCGCCAGCGTGACGGTCTTACCTTCGAGCAGCTAGATTACCAGTGCAATAAGAATCTGATCGATCTGGCCGAAGTGTCGGCGGTTAAGGCTTTTACCTGTGTCTCAATGCAACGCGCTGAAAATATCCTGAATCTGGTGATTCCGAGATTCTGACGCAGCGTAAAGTCGCAGAGCTGACGTTTGATGTCGCCGGCAACCCAACAAAAATAGCAGTCATCCTGATGTGGTTGGTGAGGGGCCTGGTGAAGTGCAGCGGCCTGCTCTCCATGCAATTTGGCGACCTTGCCAATTTTATCGTGACGCCGGGCGAGATAGACGCTGTTAAATCGCCGCAGGGTAACATCACGTTGCGCGGTTATCTTGAAGTTTTAGATCCGGGTGATGTTGAAGCCTGATTTTGCGATCCGGCAACGACGTGGCAATGGGAGTCTGGCGAAGGATGCCGCCAATATTGCCCAGCAGCGCCTGCCGGACCTTCCCGGTCAGGGTTCCATGTTAAGTATAAGAGAGGGGTCGATATAGTCATCAACCGTTTGTGGCTCGTCATACACCCCATATTTAACATTGAACGCGTCTGAAACTGCAGTCGAACCGTAAAGAGAACCAAAGCCCTCTGCCTTTTTCATAACGGCTTTTGATTCCTCCAGGCTCAAAATCTTGGTGCCTAGCAGAAGCGGTTTGTAGGATTCCGGATCCAGACCGACTCTCGCAGCCATAATGCTAATCGCCTCGGGCTGTGTCTCGGGATTGTTGACGAAATCTACAACCCGGTACCATACCGCAATGACCTTTTCCCAATCCTCACGGCGATTAGCCAGTGAGCTCGGTGATACCGCGTACATATCATAGATAAGTCCAGGTTCCTCTCTTGAGGTTGCAATGGCTTTGGAGCCGGGAACTAAGACTAGCGCCTGCCCGGAACTTGGCTGCCATGCGACGATAGCGTCAACGTCGTCAGACGCCAATACTTGTGGTGTTTCGTTAGTAGGGACATTGACGAGGGTTACATCTGCTTCTGATAAGCCCACTTTTTCCAGTGCATTCAATAATAATAGATGGCCCACAAAGCCGACTTCAACGCCAATTCTTTTGCCTTTTAGCTGTTCTACGGAGTTGATGCCAGGCTTGGCGACTATCATATCGTTACCGTTACTGTAGTCGGTCACCAGAATCATGACCCCTCTGGCCCCCGTTGCGCCGGTAACCAACGTATCACCATTGGTCATGCCTACCGCATCAAGTTTGCCTGCCGCAAATGCATCCATTGACGCAACATAATCAAACCATTCAAATTGTACGTCCACACCGGCTTCCTTGAACCATTCCTTCTCAATCGCTACTTCCCACGCGACGAAACCGGGCCAGTCTGAATATCCGATAATCAGCGGCTCCTCAGCGTGTGCAAACACACTACTGATGCTCAGAAGTGCAGTGATGAATGTGGTGCGAATAATACTTTTAGTGCGTTTCATGAATGAACCTATCAAGTAAATAATGGGGGCGCCCGGGTGAGACTTTTCATATTGCAAGATCGGTGCCAAATGATGACAAACTTTTGTATTTCTCTGGCATGCTAATCTCACTGCGTGCCAGGCGTTGTTTGAGATACGTGAAGGTCTGCAAGGTCTGTGCAAGTAAATGATCGCCGCAAATAATGGGCTCACTGACTGCCGGCTTGCCCTCTATTTTCAAGTTAGCGATGGGCTCAACGATTGGCTTAACGACGGTGTCGTAATCCATGCTTGAAAAAAATGGGAAGGCATAGCGTTCCTGCTTTACCTGCTGCATTCGATGAGAGGTCGCAACATACTGACGACCACTAAAGACCTCCATCATATCGCCTATGTTTATCACCAACCCGGCCTCGCGCGGTCCAGCGATCTGGCGGCCTGTTTGCGTCATAGAGGTCTTGCGAGAATAGCAGCGAAATATCAACTACGGGCAGGCGGCTGAATGCTGAATGACGGGTGTTGCTGGCTTGGATGGCCGTGGGCTCATCATAAACGAATTTGGCTTTCAATCCGGAGTACAAAGAAGGTGCCAGCAAGTATCGAGCCAAGACTTCATGATCGGCTTAATATATGGAGGAAGCGGGTGAGTCAGCCAAGAGACTCGCGCCGAGGTCATCACGCTGTTGCTCTGGGTGAGTCTGCACACCGGTATTTTTTCATGGTGTGCACCGTCTTGGCCCACGTCATGACCCGCCGTGCCAGCCTGTGGTGCAACTACTGTGGAACGGGATAAGGTCTCCACAAATAGGGAATCTAGCACGCCCAGGCCGCTGTGAACTCCCGCCTCAGTAACATCTGGCGACCGTGAGCGTACCCAATTGCTGAAGACCTGCTCAGGGCTAAAGTTGGTGAAAGCTAAGAAAAGCAAGCCGATGAACCTTAGCCTGCAAGTCAGTCAGAATACACGGTGTTGCCAGAAGACCTTGCTTGGCGGTGGAAAGAATTCGAACTTGCCGATAAAAAGCGCCGTTATCGCCGATGCGATGATGATCGAAATAGAGAATATGGAAATGACAAAGACTACCTGAGACACAGTGCTTTTCGTGGACATCTTCTTTCGGTGCCCTCCGCTATTAAGGTAGGACTATTACAGCAGGACCGGCAGAATGGCCTAGCGAGATGTGCGAGCTTGTGTAATATACAGAATCAACTCTTTGATACGCCTGAAACTGGAAATTTATGGAATCACTCGGAGCCGACAAAGGATGGGTTCACCCGCGAAATGTCGTGAAGGCATTCGCGGTTCTGGGTGTGCTCTCGAAGGATCCGAATCGCACTGATCTGGTCGGTGAGTTTATCGGGCTGCTGACCGGGCCATCGGCCGATCGCTTGTTCCGCAAGGTCTGGCGCGATCCAATGGGCCGTTCCATTCTGCAGGAAGGGCGCGACCTTCGGGTGGTCCTTGCCGACCGCGCCTATCTGGCCTCCCTGCCGGCAGACTCTTTAGGGCGGGCCTACTTCGACTGGACTAGCGCCTATGACTTCACGGCCGACGGGTTGGCGCAGCAGATCAGTAAGCAGGTCCCGCGTGAGCTCAAAGATCCTCGATCGAACATGAGTGCACGAGTAGTCGATACGCATGACCTCTGGCATGTGCTGAATGGCTGGGACTCCGACATCTATGGAGAAATGCATCTGCTGGGCTACAGCTACGCGCAACTCGGTGGCTGGGCCTGGCTCATCCTCGCCCTGATCGCCAATTCGATTCTAGCGACGCTGGGCCGTTTTGAGGGCTTCGGTTATCTTCGCAACTCGATTCGTCGCGGCCGCAAAGCGACATTGTTGGTTGCTGTCGACTGGGAAGCGATGCTGCCCTTACCGTTGGAAGACGTGCGGCGTCAGTTGTCGATTGCGGCCCCCGAAACCTATGTACGGCTGCATAATGAAGAGGTCGAGGTCATACGCAAGCGCAGTCCTATCCACCGCCGGTTGATGCACTCGAAGCGGTCACCGCGCGCCTGACGGCGGCAGATCGCGCATCAGTGCTGCACACAGTGACTATCAAGCAGAGTAAGCCGCTAGACGCTGCGCACTGGCATACTGTATTTTACAATTTATTCTCTTTGAGCTGCGGGAGTGAGTAGACTTGACATTGTTTCACTTAAGGGAAAATGACGCATGGAAGTGATTATTGATTGGTTGCCGCGCGTTGCGGCTATTTTGACCGTTATATTTGGACTCGTTGGGTTTTTCAAGCCACGCCTGATTACAGATGGTCAGCAGATAGAATTGGGCAGCCCCATGGCCTTCTCAGAGGTCAGGGTTGTATTTGGCGGCCTGCACCTAGGCGGCGGCATTATGGCACTCGCGCTTAATGAACCCTTGATATACATGACATTGGGTGTCGCTTGGGCCTTTGGGCTGTTGGCGCGTTTTTATTCAATGGCGGCCGACAAAGCAACATTGCAACAGTCCCTCCCCGGCATTGTTGTCGACTCGGTCATGGCGTCACTGTTTCTCAGTGGGGTGATTTTCTAGCCCTATTGAAACGGATTAACAATAGGGCGCTCACCTAGAAGGCTACCGATAGGCCGATATAGGCAGTGCGAGGCCTGTTCGGCCTGGCACCCGCAGGGCTGCGCGAGACAATATTCTGCTCGTCCAGTATGTTATCAACCTTTACATACACCTGCGCCGTGTCCGTGACCTGATAGTGCGTGACGAAATCTACGATCCAGTAACTGTCAGTTTCATAGAAGGCGTTGTCCAGTTCACTGCGCTCGCACTCAAAATCGATACACATATCATCAGAGTAATTGGCAGAGAGGTAGGCGTCCCAGCCCTCAGGTCCAATAACGCCGACTTGGGCAAAGAAGTGATTCCTGGGCACGTAGGGATAACGGTCACCCTCCAGAAAAGCACCGTCATCACTGTCCTTGGAAATTTTTGCATCGGTGTAGGTATAGGACAGTATCACTGGCCACTGCAAGGAATCGGTCTGTCCCTGCCAATTCAGTGACGTCTCAACGCCGCTGATTTCAGCCTCCCCGAGCTGCTCTGTACCTGAGTCGATACCGCCGGAGCAGGGGTTGGCAACAGAGCAGTTGCGAATGGAATTGGTGTAATCGCTGTAGAAACCAATAACATCAGCGCTCAGTGCGTCCTGTGTAAAGCGAAAGCCCGCCTCGTAGTTGGTGGCCTCTTCTGCGTCCGTATTTTCTTTGGCACCGGCGCCAGCCGGAGACATCCCCTGGTGGGCCCCTGTCAGAAATTGCCAGTTGTCGGTGGCTGACCAGGTCACGCCGATACCGGGTAGCCATTGTCTGGTCTCGTTCTTGCGATTACCGATCAGCACGCTGCGGCTTTCGGCAAACTCCTCGCGCTCGGTCTCAATATCCTCATATCGCAGCGCAAGTGTCAGATCGATATCATCTCGCATTGCAATCGTGTCTAGCAGCCAGGCCGAATAGGCTTCCCCATACTCTTCTCTATTGTTGCTGCCAGAGGGCGTAGAGGTGCTTTGATACACCAGACTGCCGTTGACCTGATCAAAGGTTTCCACTGGCTGGAACCTGTCCATGTGGTCGCGGTGATACCGTGCCCCGGCGATCAGTTGATGGCTCAGCTGCAAGGACTCGAAGTCCCAGCTCAACTCGCCCTGCAGCCCCCTCGCTTTGTACTTACGGTTATTGTGTTTGATCTGGATATTGTTGACATCGGCATCGCCGTGCAGATAGTCGATCACATCGGTATTCCCGGCGTTGGCATCGGCGATAACATTGGTAAGGCTTTCACCATCAATTTTGTCGACTTTAAACCAGTCGCGCTGGTATTCGTTGTAGTAACCCACCACATTCAGCGTCAGATCCTCGCGGGGTTGCACTACATAAGAGAGGTTCACGCCGTCGTGCTTGGCGTCCATGTTGTCTTCGTCGGTCAAGCCATAGCGCCGATTGGGATCTGCGTCGAAATCGGCATCGGATAGACCGAGATAGCTCACGTCGGAATTTTCAGACGAATGCTGCAGTTTCAGCTCTACACTCTGGTAGATCGAATCCCCTTCAGTCGTATTCCAGCGAAACTTGCCCAAGTAGTCTTCCAGTTTGAAGCCTGTGTCATTATTAGACCGATCAATATCCTGAAAACCATCACCGCGATGCTGACTGGTTTCAAGCAGCCAACCGTACTGATCACCAGAACCGCCGTAGTTAGTAAGCAGACGATTTTCATTATTTTCCCCGACTTCGGCCGTGAGGATGCCCTCGTTTTCGTCCGGAATAGGGGTGGAAATCAGGTTGATAGCGCCGCCTACGTTGTAGGGGCCGTATCGAAGCAGGGGCGTACCTTTCAGTACTTCAACGGCGGACATGCGGCCTGCGGTTGGGAAGTAGTAGGCTTCAGGGTTGGAGTAGGGCGCGGGTGCAATCAATACGCCGTCTTCCATGAGGGTTATCTTGCCGCTGCGCTCGGTTCCAGTGCCGCGAATACCGATGTTTGGGCGCAGACCAAAGCCATCTTCAATGCGCAGGTAGACGCCCGGCACCTGGGCCAGAATCTGGTTGATATCGGTGTGCCTGAAAATCTTCAGTTGTGCAGCGTCCACCACATACGCCGACCCGGCTAGCTGCCGAGCGTCCTCACGCGTACCAATAATGTTGACTACTTCCAGGCGATTCTCCGAACGGCTGGCAACAACATCCTCAGCAGCCGGCGCCGCCAGTGAGGGGGAAGCTATAGCCGCACCCACGACAGCGATTAATATAAGACTGGGTTGTAGTTTGTTCATTTGCATACTCCGGTTTGGCATTTGTAAAGCCACTGGTTTATTAAAGATCATTGAGGAACGTGAGTAACTGATCCCGCTCCTGTGCTGTCATTTGCAATACGTCCTGCCTCGATTGTTCTGCTTCGCCACCGTGCCAAAGCACGGCCTCAAGAATGGTTCGCGCGCGTCCGTCATGGAGAAAGGTCGCCGTCGGGTCAACCGTCTTCGCCAGACCAATGCCCCACAGTGGTGGGGTGCGCCACTCACGCGCTGTCGCTAGAAATTCAACCAGGGCAGAGTCATCAGCCGGCTGATTGTCGATGTTGAAATCAGCAAGCTCTGCACCCATGTCGTGCAGCAGTAGATCGGTGTAGGGGAAAATCACCTGTTCGCTCAGCTCGGGTTGCTCTGTGCTTGCACTGGTAACATAACTCGCCACATGGCAGCTGCCGCAGCCAGCCTCTGTAAAAAGAGACTTGCCTGCCTGTACTTCGGCGTTATTGACATCGCGGCGCGCCGGAACGCCCAGGTGTGACGAGTAAAAAGCGACTGCGTCGAGAATGGGGTCTGCGACTTCATAGTCATAATCAGAGACGCTGTCGCCGTTGCCATTGGGTGCCGCCAAACAATCAGCCTGGTGTGGCATGCAGTTGTTCATCAGCTGCAGTCGGCTGGTAAGACCCATATCGTTCGCGAAAGCACCAGCAGATTGTTCTAGCACGCTGGACTGGCCAGCTCGCCAGCCGAATCGACCCAATGTTACCGCCTGGTCCTCAAGGCTCCAGACATAGTTGGCTCGCCCTGAGATGCCATCGCCGTTGGAGTCGCCGGGGTCTTCACCCGCAAGAATATCGGCCTCCGGGATGAGCGCCAGCAGTCCCATGCCGATCATTGGTGGGGCAACTCGAGCGGAGAACACGGTGTCATCATCAAAATCGAACCCTGAATCGGCATAGTTGCTGGTGAGTTGCCATAATGGCTTGCGTAATACAGCTCTTGTGCCGTCCGAAAAGTTGACTGCTACAGTGGTATAGCCCACAGACAGCTCAACTTCTTTCATGATGTCGGGGATTGCATCGTGCTGTAATTGACCACCGACACTGCTATCGGGAATTTTTCCAAGCAGAGACTGTTCTATTAGCGCGCGGTCAGCGCTAGAGATATTGGCGCGAGCAGCTTTGAGCAAAATGCTGGAAAAGTCGGTGCCGTTTTCTGTGAGAGACACATTGGGTGCGTGACCGCGACCATCACGGATATGGCAGTCCTGGCAGGCGTTGTTGTTTAGTAGTGCACCGACGCCATCGCGTGATGACGTGCTTGCGCTTCCGGCAACCCATGGATTTTCAAAGAAATCGTTGCCCAGATTGAATTGCTTGATTCGATCGATGTCGGTCATGTTGGCCGAACGTGACGAGAAAGCATCTGCGCTGGTGTCAAATACGGTTGCGTTGCCGCCGCTCAGCTGCTGCGTGTCCTTGGGGGCTGCTGGGACAGGTTGTGGCTGGGTATCGTCCAACGAAACAACCTCTTCGCCCGGGCCGCTTCCACCACCGCCTCCGCAGGCGGTGAGTGTCACGGACGTTGCCAGAAAAATCGGCAAGAATAAGGGTCGAAAAGCCATAGTATGTCACCAAAAAGTGAACCGTTAGTCGGTCCGAATGAGAGTCATGCATCCTTTCTAACGATGCCGTTAGTTGGAATCGCCGCCACCACCCGTGCCAATTTCCACCAGTGACAGCAATTCCTGTATTGCATGCAGGTTGGAATCCAGCGCTAGCAGTTCATCAACCGCGGCTTCGGCAATCTCCCGCTCAGTTGCGCCTTGCGCCTGACCGATAATCTGGTCAAAACGTATGGGGTTGAGTGGGCGTTCTCCCGCGTCGAGAATTTGCTGCATCTTGCTTTCAATGCTGTTCAGCGCAGCTGCCATATTGTCAAATGTGGCGCGGTCCTTATCGGCCACCATGTCAGCGAGACTTTCGCCTTCGATGTCGCCGTAGGTGCCGTAAAACGCGTTTTGCACGCCACGGAAGTTGTTATAGATCGCTATGTGACTGAGGTCGCTAAAGCAGTCGTGCTCTTCTTCGGGGTCGCCAAGCACCAGCCCGGAACTCATGCGGGCCGATGCCAGCTCGTCGGTTGCCATTGCCCGCATGGAGCCCAGAATGTAATCGAGGCCCTGGGCGCTATTGATGAAATTGTAGGCCAGCGTGCCTTGCGTGATTTCGGCGTCTTCGCTCCACTCATCCGCCATCGCTGTCAGGTCTGCCACCAGCAGGTCGGCAGCCGTTTTCAGATAGAGGGCACGACGTGCGCAGTGTGCGTCCGCGCAAGAACCATCGTTGGCATAATCGCTGGCTGGACGCTCTCCCGCGCCGGGGCCGGTGCCATTAGTATCAGCACCCCAGAGCATAAACTCGATAGCGTGCACGCCGGTGGTAACGTTGGCCTCATTTTCGTCGGCACCGTTTTGGGATACCAGAAGTGCAATATTAATGTCTTCTTCGCCGGCAATGATGGAGTCGATGTAGCTTTCGTCGAGGGGCCAGGCGTTCACTTGTCCTTCCCACTCATCGACGCTGGCGGGGCCGCCATCAAAGTCGAGGTTATTAGCGAGCGTGATCGCCGTGTCCCAGCGCATAATTTCAGATTGTTGATAGGGTATCCGCGCTGCTTTGTAGGCTGCCTGGGCCAATTGCAGATTCGCGTCAGTGGGGTTGTCAATGAAGACGATTGCCTGTTCACGAAGTGCCAGCGCGGTGCTCAATGAGTCGCCGTAGGCCGCTCGGGCCATGTTGACGTAGTTGTCTTTAACGCCGGCTTCAGACACTGTCTCAGGCACATATCGACTGCTGGTTCCGCTGTCACTGCTGCCGCCGCTGCCGCAGGCCGCGAGCAGAAAACAGGTGGGCAGCAGCGCAGCTGCAATAACTTTGATATTAATCAACATGATGGTGTGCCTCGATTAAGATTATTTGCGAATGATAATGATTCTCAATAATATTATCAATTACATTCTGAGAAAGTTTCTGGCACTATTACAGCCCTTCTGTTCAAACGCGCTTACTCGACGTGCCCGATCAACTCTCATCGCTGTTAAATCTATTGTGGGAACCGCTGACGTTCTTCAGCAACGAGGGGATGCGCATTTACTGGCCCTATCTCCTAAGCGGCTTCGCCATCGCGTTGCCCGTTAGCTATCTGCGGTCAGGCAATGTGAAAAGGGCGGTAAGCGAAGGGCTGGGGTTGAAGCACTGGTGGAGCGCTTCAACATTGGTCGATCTGCAATGGGTTGTGCTGAATCACGTGCTAAGGGTGCTTGTGATAGTGCCATTGATTGGCGGCCAGCTGGGTCTAGCCATGTTGATCAACCGTTGGCTCTATGCGCATTTCGGTGCAGGTAATTACTGCGCCTGGGGCGTCCTTGAAACCTCTGCTCTCCTTACCTTCACCATATTCTTGCTCGACGACTTCACTCGATTTTGCGTTCATTACCTCTACCATAAGGTGCCCTTGCTCTGGCGTTTCCACGCCATTCACCATAGCGCCGCAACATTGACACCGCTGACGCTCTACCGGATCCACTTTGCCGAGATGTTCGTTAATAGCTGTCGTAGCCTGTTAGTTATTGGCAGTGTCAGTGGCGTGTTCATTTACGTATTTGACGGGAGTATTTCACTGGTGCAAGTGATGGGCGTTAGCGTGCTCACAATGCTCTTTAATTTCGCGGGCGCCAATCTGCGGCACAGCCACGTGTGGATTGGTTTTGGACCAGTAGAGCGCTGGCTAATCAGTCCCGCGCAGCACCAGATTCACCACAGCATAAAGCCCGGACATCTGGACTCCAATTTTGGCGCCACACTCGCCATTTGGGACCGCTGGCTAGGCACCTGGATCCGCAGTAAGGGAGAAAGTGTTGAGAACATTGGATTGTCCGGCCCGCCACGGAAGCAGAGTTTCTTTCGCGATCTAACGGGTATCTAGAAAATGTCGATCGGTCCTCCACCAAAGCCCTAGCGGCCTCAGCCAGTTCCATGTTGCTGAATGTACATATTGATCAACTGGCTGCGGCGCAAGAGCTGAGGCCGTTTGCTACCAGGAACATGCTCCGACTCACCAACTCAATAGGCAGTTGCGCCCGATGCGTCTATAATCCTGCGGTGATTTCCTTCGGCCCCAAAATACGCACCTTATTCTTATCGCTTGCCGCGATCGCGATGCTGGTCAGGGTTTCGATACCAACCGGATTCATGCCCGCGAGCGTGGATGATGGATGGTACCTGCAGCTTTGTCCGGATGGTATGCCCGCGCACGTCATGGTCGCACTTTTTGGTGAACATCATGCGCATCATGGAGGCAGTGCCGACAGTACTTTTTTTGAGTGTGATTATGACAGCGGTGCTAGTGGCGCAGTTTTAATCGACAGTAGCATGCATGCTGCGTCTGAATTCGACACCAGCAACGCACGCTATGCGGCCGTTACAACTCTTACCTCCAGCAAGCGATTACTCGGCTTTCGTTCGCGCGCTCCCCCTCTTTTCTTACGTTGCAGTTAAAACTCAACTACAAACGTAAGAACGAGAGTATATGTATGAAAAATTTTATTACCGCGCTAGCGGTGATGTTCGTCGCGTGCGCGACGGCTATTGCCGACACACGCCCCGACGCTCATGCACCCATAAATGTGATGGGTGATCACATCCATGAACAGGGAGAGTTTATGTTCTCTTACCGCTTCATGCACATGTCAATGAAGGGCAACCAAGACGGAACCTCAGGCATTTCATCGGATGAGATCGCCGCGACCGTTCCCAATGTCTTCGGTATGCCACCGACACTGCGCGTCGTGCCCACGCAAATGACCATGGACATGCATATGTTGGGCATGATGTACGCCCCCACTGATCGCATCACGCTGATGGGCATGGTGAACTATCAGAAAAATGATATGACCCATATTACTTACGCGGGCCCCATGGGCACGAATCGGTTGGGCGAGTTCAAGACCAGCACCAGTGGTTTTGGGGATTCGGTTTTCTCCGGACTATTTGGTCTATCAGATCCTGGCGCCACGCATCGGTTTCACGCCATGTTTGGTGCATCACTGCCTACCGGCAGTATTGATGAAGAGGCTCGAATCCTCACTCCGATGAATACCCAACCCACTGTGCGCGTACCCTATCCCATGCAGTTGGGAAGCGGTACCTACGACCTGATAACGGGCCTTACCTACGCATCAAATGCTGATGTATGGGGATGGGGTTCGCAGCTTGGCGCCGTTACCCGATTGGGCGACAACGACGAGGGATACACCTTGGGAAATGAATATCATTATCAAGGCTGGCTGAGTTACATGCTCAATTCCTCGCTGAGTGTGTCGGGCAGTGTCGGCTACTTCGATGAAGGGAATATCGATGGTATGGATCCTCAAATTTCAGGCCCGGTGCAAACGGCCGACCCCAGCCGACAGGGCGGTCGGCGAGCGGAATTCGGACTGGGTATGAACTACCTGTTTCCCGCAAAAGGACACCGGCTGGCCCTGGAAGCCACAGTGCCAGTCTGGCAGGATCTGAACGGTCCGCAGCTTGAGACGGATTGGAGTGTCACGTTTGGCTGGCAGTATTCGCCGTGACAGATATTTGAGGGGTTCTTGAAGTGCCGCATACAACGCGGTAACGTCAGCGCAACCCCGTTGGCTTCCAATGGATGGTAGGTCTTCCAAAGCCGGAGGTAAGCCAATGAATATTGCGCTCAAACAACAACTACCCCTCAAGCCCCGTGTTCTGCCTGGTTGTGAGCTAGGCGGTTACGAGACGCTGTTCGACGAGTCTTCCTATTGGATAGACTCTCGCAAGGTGGTCGGAGAAATACCGGAGGGACTGGAAGGAACATTGTTTCTCAACTGCCCGGGACGCAACAAAATTGGCGATCAGCAGTTTGGCCACTGGTTTGATGGCGACGGCATGATCAGTGCGGTGATTATGTCCTTGTTGGCGCGCTGCCCAAATCTGGCAGGGTCTGCGGGGTCGACAGCTGAATGTGACCGGTGCTTGACCTTTGATCAACACGACACTGCGTGAGTGGCTAGATCGCAACCCTCTGCTATTATTGCCTTGGCAATCGTAAGTGGTTTTCAGGCCACTCGCGCACAGTTTCTTTAAGAGTAAATGGTAATAAGATGGGCCCATCGGGTACGCTTTTTTAGCCATCGGATAGTTTAGACGTTGGCTGTATTTGTTGTTGCCGGTTCAGGGGCTATCGCCAGCTGGACGCCATTGGATACTGCATGCCACAGAAGACTATGCGCTCTGCACCAGTTGCCGTGGACGCGAACCGATCGCCCTCGCGTATTGCGAGGATCTCCGCGGAGGCAATAATAAGAGCGGGGTAAAGGCACCCGGTAACGACTGTCATCTGCCCCACCATAATGCGCTTGCCAGAAGCTTGTTGGACTTAGGATGATGCTATTGCGGTGGTGGGAAACTGGCCCACCTTTGTGTGCTTCATCAAAGTGGTAGAGATTTATCAATACTTAATGGCCGGATTAGAGTCATGATTGGCGGGAAGGGCAAAAAAGTCATGAAAGAATGGATGCACGCTGGCGGATATAGTGAAGCGCATTGCCAAGCCATTTTTGGGTTTGCTCTCCTCCAGGTCGAAGCAGAAGATCGATCCCACTGCAGAAGGCGCGAAAGTTCAGGTTGTTAAGACCCAAGCGCGGAAAAAAGAGCAGGAGGTTAAACGGAATTCCTACCGAGCGACCTCTATCGATTTCGATGAATCCTGTTGTGACGCGATCAAGGCAATCGGTCAGAAACGGTTTCTCTTAGCACAAGGTAAAATACCGCTTCTCCCGCTGACAGACTGTGGTGCAGCTGAATGCAGTTGCACGTATGTGCATCATGACGATCGAAGAGACTATGATGGCGAGCGCAGACATGTTGGCTCATTGAAGACCGATTTGTATGGGGAGACCGGCGAAGAAAATCGAGCAACAAAGAGCCGAGGCCGACGTAGATCAGATTCCTAGGGGCCCGTGGCGGCGGATCCTCCGCGTCTGCTCACTTTGCGGATGGTTGGCCAGGCCATAGCGGCACCAGTCCGATGTGGGTGTAGACGGCATCGCAGTTGCGGCCTCAACGCTCACTGTAGCGAAAAGCAGGGCTATTCCATGCGTCCCCGCTTGCGCGGCCATTGGTTACTCCGCGTCGGCTACAAGCTTCTTCGGATGTGCATTCTGGAACTCCTGCCATAAGGCCAGTGCCAGGACGAATGAATAGATTGAAAAAATAGTAGTCATCTTGCTCACCCCTCTTGTGGGTTGCCGGAGGGAAAGCCTCCGTTCTGATTAACCAATGTGGGGCCTGTACTATAATTCTTCAAATGGCTAATATTCAGCATCTTCATGAATTGTATTCATAATGTTGGTCCGCCAGGATAAGAGCATGGATATACGGGAACTGGGCAGATTGGATCTTAATTTATTGGTGGCGCTGGAAGCATTGCTGGAAGAGCGCCATGTTTCCCGAGCGGCAGATCGCCTCTTTGTGTCGCAGTCGGCGATGAGCAAAACGCTGGGGCGATTGCGAGAACTGTTCGACGACCCTCTGTTCATTCGCCAGGCTAGCGGCATGGTGCCGACGCCGCGGGCGGTCGCGCTGGGTGAGCAACTGCCGCAGCTCCTGCAAACGGTGCAAGCCATGGTAGCGCCGGCCGAGTTTAACCCGCTGATATACGGGGGCAAAGTCAGGTTACTGGTTGAGGGGCATATGGGGGTTTGGCTCATGCCTCGATTGTTGGAGCGACTTGCAACCTCTGCGCCAAATGCGCTGCTGCGCGCATCCTCAGCAGCCGAATCGCCACTAGACCTGCTCGCAAGCGGAGATCTGGATTTCGTTATACAGGGTGAACGCCAGTCCTATCCCCCGGAGTACCGACTGACAACTCTGGGCTACGCGCCGCCAAGACTGCTAGCCCGCGTCGGCCATCCACTGGAGGGCCAAAAGCTCTCATGGGAGATGCTGCTGGAGTATCCTCAGGTGCAATTGCTGATACCAGAGCTGCTTGAAATTCGATTTCATGCACCGGAAGATTCCACTGTTATACGACGCTTTAGCCAGCTGGTACCGCGCTTTCGAGCAGATCATCTGCCCACGGCCATTGCCGTAGTTCTGAACTCCGACTACATATTCCCAGCACCACCACTATTTATGGATGAAGATGATATAGCGCGTGGCCTTATTACCCTGCCGATGCCAGAGGATGAAGAGCTGTCGATCTCTTATGTATTGGTCTCACATGAGCGAATAGAGCATTCTCTGGCGCACCATTTCTTGCGTGAAGAGATTCTGCAGGTGATTGAAGCGTTCCGTTTAAAATACAATCTACTGGATCTTGAGGGGTTGCGTGCGCACCGTAGTTTGGCCTATTGAGAGAGTGTGGCAGAGGGGGCTCATAGAAAAGACAATGAGCGTCTAAGACCCTACTTAGGAAGGTTTATAGAGCTCGTTAGCCAAAGGATGCTGCTAATTGATCAGCGGTATGCAAAACCCTCCATTTTCGAAAATTGGATGCTGTGGAAATACGCAAGACAGATGGGTTGCTGCTAGTGGAGCAATACAAAAAGAGCCGAATATACCGACAGCAAAAGTATTGTATGGAGGTTGCTGCTCCCTACTTTGTACGGATCATCCCTTTGATTCTAGTTTTTCTTTGTATTGCAATGAAATTTCGCCAGAAATAACAGCTTACCGGGATGTCAAAAGAGTGCCGTGCCAAGTCCTGTCCTAGTTTTTTTTCAATCGCGCTGGGAAAAATTGTAGAGCTTCGACCGCCGTACCAGATGTGTTGATGCGCTATACTAATTGAAGTATTTTTTCCGGTAAATTATGCGAGCGACCCCGCGATGAAACTGACAGCAGAAATCAGCCTCTATCCACTTAACGCTGAATATATACCCATTATCAAAGATTTTATCGCTGATATCAGCGCACACGAAGATGTCGAGATTTATACCAACGCCATGAGCACTCAGGTCTGCGGTGAGTACGGCCGGATCTTCGAAATAATTCAGCCTGCTATGCGGCGCAGTTATGAAGCGCATGGGGCACAAGTGCTGGTGTGTAAATTTATCGTTGGCGATCTGGATATTGGTCAATGGAAACCGGAACTAAATCAGCCTCTCTCAGAATCTGGACAATAATATGGAGCAGTCACCTAAGCACCCCGAACTCAGTTGTTACTTACTGCCCGGCCATACGCAGACGCCTGTCGATGCTATTGCTGAAGCGCAGCAGGCAGAAGCCCTCGGTTTGGGGAAGGTATGGTTGTCAGAGCGCTTTGATGTAAAAGATGCTGGTGTCATTTGCAGTGCTGCTTTGAGCACCACAAAACACATCAAGGTCGCGACTGGAGCGACCAATGTGCATACGCGTCACCCGATGGTATTGGCTACCATGGCCAGCTCCCTCCATTACCTCTCGGGAGGGCGATTTGAGTTAGGCCTTGCAAGAGGCGTGGCCATTCGCAACCAGCTGATGGGCCTTGAAAATGTCACGAATCAGCATTTGGTAGATTGTATCGGTATTTTGCGTCAGCTCTGGCGCGGCGAGAAGGTGATGTATGAGGGGCCCGCAGGGAATCTGCCATACCTGAGTATGGGCAATTGGCTCGATGCAGATATTCCTTTGCACTTTGTCGGTTTTGGCCCCAAAAGCCTGCGTTTTGCCGGCCAGCATTTTGATGGGGTGCACCTGCATACCTTCATCACAGATCATGGCTTGCGCCGCGCCAGAGCGTTTGTGCAGGAGGGCTGCGAAGCTGCCGGTCGCGATCCTGATTCTGTGAAAATATGGGCTGTGTTAGCAACGGCGGTCGAGCCCAGTGAGGAAGACGTCCTGCGAAAATTCGTTGCCCGCATGGCTACGTACATGCAGGCCCCGGGTTATGCGGAAATGCTGATCGCTCTTAATGAGTGGGACCCCAAGGTTCTCGAGGACTTTCGCGCGGACAGTATTGTGCAGTCGATAGCGGGCGGCATTGACAGTGTTGCCACGCTGGAACAGTTAGCCCATATCCAGACATTGATCCCTGAGGAATGGCTTCCGGCGGCGAGGGGGAGTGCGCAAGACTGCGCTCGAGCCTGGCGTAACCAACGGGAGAATGGCGCTGACGGCATCGTCATACACGGGTCAACTCCAACAGAATTTGAGCCGGTGGTCGCCGCTTATGCTGCACTGCCGGACCAGGTAGCCGGGAAGTGTGGGTAAAATGCGAATTGTCACTGGGTGATGGCTACCAAAAAGTAGGAGCCTGCGTGTTATCTTGAAAAGGGAAAAGAGCGGGTGTTCCTCAAAGTCCGTGAGGATTTCTGCCGTATAGCCGCCTAAAGCGCCAGCGCGCCCAATGGCGATAAGCAAAGTCCGCTACGTTGCACACTAGAGGCCAGCGCAGTGGGCGCCACAACCAACCATAGCGAGTATGCTGCCACGCCGCTACATTTGCATCCATGCCAACGACTAAGCCGCCACCTGCTTTTTTCAGGTGTAGTGTGCCGAGTAGCGTCTCTCGATCTGGCAGCCCCTCGGTATTTGTAAGGGTGTGTATATCTACCAGTTGCAGCTCAGCATCGGCCAGCTTTCTCAGCTTGTCCATCTCGGCGATGCACAGAGGGCACTGCCCATCATAATATAATTGGTCACAATTCATGGCAGTGATACGGCAATGCACATCGCGTGGATCTAAATGAGTATATGGCGACGTATAAGATGGTACCGCGATCGGGTTTTGAGGGTGCTATGTTTCTCATGAACCACTGGAGTTTCAAGCTTGATCTTCTGTATTGATTGTCTATTGTGATTGTCTATGACTAAACCCAATCTGCTCCTTGTTCTAGGTGATCAATTGAGTCTCGATCGTGGTGTATTGAAGAATGCGCGGCCGGGCACAGATGTGATTGTGATGGCAGAGGTAAAAGAAGAAGCCCACTACGTGCGCCATAACCGTCACAAGATCGTACTGATTTTCGCTGCCATGCGTCACTTCTGTGAGCAACTGCGCGAACGCGGGTTCGAGATCATTTACTTCAATTATGGGGCCGATATCGATTCTCTGGAACACGCGGTTAGGCTGGCGCTTAAGCGCAGCGGCGCGGTAAAGGTCAGGTGCTGTGAACCCGGCGAGTACCGTCTAATGGCGGCGATGCAAACATGGGCTCAAGGCTTGGCCGTGCCAGTGGAAGTGATACCGGACGATCGCTTCCTGGCATCTCATCAGGACTTCAAGGACTGGGCGCAAGGCAAGAAGCAACTGCGCATGGAGTATTTCTATCGGCAGATGCGCAAGCGCTACGGGATTCTGATCGATATAGGCGGTGATCCGGAAGGCGGAAAATGGAATTACGACGCCGATAATCGAGCCGGTTGGCGCGGCAAAAGTGTGATTCCTGAACGCCCCGCGGTGGTTCTCGATACGATTACACAGGAGGTTATCGCGCTCGTAGAGCGGGAGTTTCCGGATCACCCGGGAGATCTGTCGCGCTTTTACCTGGCTGTGACCGCCGAGGATGCGCAACAAGCCCTGCAGTGGTTCATCGAGCACTGCCTTCCACTGTTTGGTCGCTACCAGGATGCGCTGGCGGAGGAATCCCCATGGTTGTTCCACAGCCTGGTGTCGATGTACTTGAATATCGGCCTGCTCGACCCACTTGAAGTATGTCATAAGGTAGAGCGCGCTTGGCGCAGCGGACACTGTGAGCTGTCTGCCGCGGAGGGTTTTATCCGCCAGATTCTGGGCTGGAGGGAATATGTTCGGGGTATTTACTGGTTGAAGATGCCTGAATATGCCGAGCACAATAGACTGGGGGCAACGCGGCCGCTTCCTGAGTTCTTTTGGAACGCCAATACGGATCTACGTTGTCTGCGGCAGGCGCTGACTCAAACATTGGACTTGGGCTATGCCCATCATATTCAGCGTCTTATGGTAATCGGTAACTTTGCTCTGTTGGCTGGCTTGCATGTCAAGTCAGTATGCGATTGGTACCTGGCTGTTTACGTGGACGCTTACGAATGGGTCGAGCTACCCAATACTCTGGGAATGGCGTTGCATGCCGATGGTGGCATCATGGCGAGCAAACCTTATGCCGCCAGTGGCAAGTACATCCAGCGCCAGGGGGATCACTGCAAGCAATGTCGTTACAAGCCGACGCAGACAACCGGTCCGGACGCCTGTCCATTTAACAGCATGTACTGGCGTTTTATTGACCGCAATCTGGACGTATTGCGCAGTAATCCCCGAATGGGGCTGACGGTGCGCAACTGGGACCGCAAGGAAGGCTCTGAACAACAGGCTATTGTCGCCTGGGCGGATTCATATCTTGAGCGATACATACCAGATAACTGAGCTGGGCATGAGTATTGTGTTTCATCAGGTGGTAATGCGTAGTGAGCGAGTTGAGCCTTGAGAGCCAAATTCGATATCAGGATCGAACACCCCGATAGGTTAAGCGGCCCTCTGAGTCCTCTGTGGATTCGGCCCAAGGTATCCTATCAGGGCATATAGCCTACTTAAGTGCGCGCAACATCCACGCTGTTTTCTCATGCACTCTCATGCGGTCAGATACCAAGGCAGCTGTCGACTCGTCATTTGCCTGCTGCGCCTTAACCAGAACGTCGCGGCAGGTTTTTACAACCTGTTCATGAGCTTTGGTCAATATGCTGACCATCTGGTTCGCCTCGGGTACGCCGTCGACCTCCTTGACTGCGCTCAATGCTGAAAAGGCCTTGTAAGTGCCCGGTGCTGCTACATCGAGAGTCCGAATTCGCTCGGCGATGTCATCGACTGCCACCGCCAGTTCTGTGTAGTGCTCCTCAAACATAAGGTGCAGTTCGCGAAATTGTGGACCGGTGACATTCCAGTGGAAGTTATGTGTCTGCAGATACAGCGTATAAGAGTCCGCGAGCAGGTGTTTCAATCCGTCCGCAATTATCTCTCTGTCATTTTCGTTAATGCCTATGTCTATGGCGCCCATACATTGCTCCTTGGTTGCTGAGTATCAAGATCACCGTATAGTAAGTCTCGATATGGGTAAAATCATAAAATATTATCTTAGCGATAGCATTATGCTATATCGAGAGTGACCGCGGTCGTTTTGCACTTTGTAAACGATAAAAAACTGACGTGTTTAGTCTGGATACGGGCCAAACTTTTTGACTCTGAAGCCTCGCTATTTGTCTGCACCAGGGCCCAAAGGTTGACCAAAGCTGAATTCAACGAAGTTACAATCGGGGTCTTTTATGCCGCAGTAGTAGCCAACTGGATAGGGCTCCTGCCTCGGTTCCCACTCGAGGATACCCTCCGACCGCGCTCTATCTGCGATTTCATTGACGGCTTCTTTAGTGTCCAGCGCAAAGCCGAGATGAGAATAATCAGTGGCGGTCTGTTGTCGGCCAGGGCCGTCGGGAATAAGGACAACAATGAAGTCTTTTTCTTTTCCAGGCTCAGCCAGCCAGACAACGCGCTTCCCGCTGTTTGAGCGATCGTGAATCACCCGCATTTGCGCATAGGTCGTATAAAAACCAATACAGGCGTCAAGATCACGGACATGCATAGCAAGATGTGTGAATGCGGCAGGCATCGATAGTTTTACCAGGCATTAGAAACAGGACTTCAATAATATTCTAAACGAAATTTCCTCCTGCTTAGCAGCAAGACGTGGATACTCCGCCTTTATCTATTCGATGCGCCGCTCGAAGATAAACTCGTTGGCAAGGTAAGACACCTCATATTCGGCGCCAGGATGAAGCGAGTAGGGCGCAGGCGATTGTATAAGGAACCAGCCCTCTTTCAGTGCGGCCAGCCCCGTTGGATAGGGTGGCTCTGCCTCGGGCAACGGGGGCCCTTTGCCACTCGCGCCGTCGTGGAACGCCCAGCCCACGGTCTCTGTGTCGAGCGCGCCCTCTGCCAGCCAGAGATATAAAATCTGTTGTCGCATCACCATCAGCCTGGCTCCATGATAAGGCGCCCACGTTGTTCGATTCTCGTATGGTAGTAATCGACGTCAAAGACAGGGTCATTGCTCAGATAGCGCCAGAGGCGTGCGCGCTGCATTTGCTCGTAGCGGCCTTCGTGCCCCTTTTGCCAAGGCTGCAGGGTGCGTAAAACCTGCGCCACGCTGTCATGCCGCATCAGCGCAAAGGTATGGTCGCTGGCGTCATTGTGCATCTGGTCAAAATCTTCCATGTTCCAGCGCTTTATCTGGGAGACGCTCGGGTTGAGCCGGATCTTGTACATCCAGCGATCAATATCACTGGGGTTTGGCTGGCCGGCATGCCACAGACCATGATGAAAGACCATCAAGGTTCCGGCTGCACCGCTGTATTGCTGCTCGCCCAGCAGATGTTGGTAGCGGCCTACGCCCTCAGCACGGGTGCGGCGCAGATGTGTCGCCGGTACGAAACGCGTACCGCCGCCACCCTGCGTGACATCCTGCGGGAAGTAGAAAAGCTGGATGTCAAATGTCGGATCGGTGCTGTCGACGACGGCGTCTACATGCAGATGCTGGTGATACGTGCTGCCCGCTGGTAAGCGGTGGACGAAGTCGTGGTCGAAGAGCGGGTCTGGGCCCACTAGCGATTCAATAATGCCCTGCACCTCGGGCAGATTGAGCATCGCGCCGAGCAGCGAAGGTGCCGGGTAGCACTGCGAGAGCGGGGTCAAGCTGGCCGGCTGCAGTGGTCCCTCATCACCTGCTGGCAGCCCCACGATCAGATTGATCTTTTTCGCTTCGAGTAGCCGCAGCTCTTCGATAATGTGCCGATTGATCTCGTCGGGGATCAGTGCATCGAAGCGCAGAAAACCGTCTGCGACAAAGCGCGCCATCTCGTGCGTGGTGAGTTTATGGTCTGTCGCTGGCATGGTGTGTTACCTCGTGCAGTGCATTGGTTGAGCGCACCCGTTAGCACTGTGCTGCTCTGAGTAATCGGGGTCTGATTTAGCAGCATCACAGCATTGAAATCCATGCGAGGTAGGGAAGCGCCTATCATAGGCTCACAGTGCGATGACGCGTTGCAGCACGGGACCATGCTCTCCGAGCTTGCGATTTTTGTCAATCAACAGAAGGCAGTGTTCAATCACCGCTCTGGTACTCAGCTTCGATGGCTTGATCTGGTGGATGGTATACGACCAAGCAGTCGTCTGGAGATTCTCGTACAGCAGAAGTGGAGTATGATTTGGTGCAGGTTTTAGCACGAACATTTAGCCCAGTCAGAAGAAAGATCAACAGGTGATTCAGAATGTCGCTTTCGTCACGGAGCAGGATATTTGCGGGTTAATCTTGCGGGCCATGCAAATTTTGTCGACAAAACAACGGCAGATCCCAGCTTCTCCGATTACTTTGAGTTGCTAGGAAAAACAACCAGGGCTGTGCTCTACAAAGTTAATGAGGTAGAGCGAACCCCTACTCCCAGAGTAATGAAGATCAGGGGTAAGGCATCATGAGTACACATGCTCTGCATGGGTAGCTTGGCCATTCAGCTGAATTTTTTGACTAGGAAAGTTCGCTTTCTGTGTATTGGTAGTAGCTCGCAATTGCCAACCCTGCCGCTACACTGGTAAAGGGATCGTGTTCGACAACTTTGCCCCTGAACTGGTTATCGAGAATATCTTTTACCGCTGGGATCAGCGAAGAGCCTCCGGTGCGAAGCACAAGATCTATATCATCCGCACGGCAATTGGCCTTTTTGAGAATCACTGTGATCGCCTGTTCAAACTCAAACAGTAAATCAGAAATCATGGTTTCAAATTCCCAGCGCTCAACCGTAACCTGAATGTCTATCTCGGGAATATCCAACAGGGCAGATTCATCAACCGACAGCTGCGCTTTGAAATCTTTAATCGCCTCAAACACCTGGTAGCTGTAGTTCTGTTGAATAAGATCGTAAAGGCGTCTGAATTTTTCGGCGCCCGGGTCGGACTCGGCCATGCGCTGCATCACCGGCGAGGTATATCTATTTTGATTGAGCATATAGCTGATCGGCCAATTGATTAGCAACGCTTCAAAATCTCCGAAGGGGAAGAGGGTGTCCACCTCCGAGCCATCAATGAGTCGCTGCCAGCGCTCGCCTTTTCCGAGCAGCGGAAAAATCAGCTCTCGAAAAATCGTTTGGTCGATTCTGTCACCGCCCAAGGCAATCCCGTGAGTTGCTCGTACCTGAAACGTCGAGCCACTGCGGCGCAACACGCTAAAGTCTAGCGTGCCACCGCCGAAATCGACCGTTAGCACCAACTCATCGTTGCTCTGTGGGTTATTGTGTAAAAAGCTAATAGTTGCTGCCGTGGGCTCGGGGCAGAAAGATCGCTCTGAAATACCGGCATACCCGAAGGATTCTCCGAGACGCTCCAGTGCAATACTATTGCGCCCGTCTTCAATGCCCTCGAAGTTGACCGGGTGGCCGAGGCATGCGTGCACAATCTTTTGGCCGACCGTATTCTCGATAGACTCTCGAATCCCAACAAGAATGGGCGTTACCAGTGCTACCAACCTGAAGGCCTTCTCGAAAACAATTGTTCGGTCAGTTTTAGTATTGCCCAACAGTCTTTTGGTGCCACGAAATAATCTTCCCGGCAAACTCGAATCGTTGAAGGCCTGACCATAAACGGTAGCGGTCTCTGACTCACCGGGGCCTCCCGGCGCACTTTCAGCTCCGCCGGTTCCGGTGCGCGCTTCTCCGAGAACCTCCAGGCTGAGTTCCACCTTGCGACCGGTATTGCCATCGATGTAATCATCGATAGCACGTTGGCCAATAGAGCTTTGATAGCCCTTGCTGATATAGTTTGCAGACGGCATAACACTATCTGGCGCAGCCAACTTGACGAGCGTAACCTGCTCGCCATCAAAGACAGCGGCGGCACTGTTACTGGTACCGAAATCTATGCCGATACCTAGTCTGGAGGATTTTTGGGACGTTAATTGCATGAAAAGGTCGCAGGGAGGTAAGCAGGGTGTTTTGGTGCGGATCAGTATAATGTATCTGCGACCCCGGCGTGATGAGTCTGCGAAAAATTGTCTCGCGACCAGAGGCTACAATCGGTGAGCAGTTAGGGTAAAAATCCGCATGCAGATCTCTTACCGTTGAGAGCTTGCGACCTGATCTCTAATACAAGGTTCAGACAATGTCTTGAGAGCCAATAAAACGAGACCGAGTGGCACCAGAGGTAATGCGCCGGACGCCGGCACTGGCGTGCTTGCGTCGGGAAGAGCTCCGATAGCATTACTGCCGGACTAGCCGGCGCTAGTGAGCTGCTAATAAAGAGAAGCTGAAGCAGAGATTGACAGTGTTAATAGTAATCAAAAACCCATAAGAGTCGCATACCGATTGCGATGATAGGCGCGGTTGCCAAAGCTGGATTCCAACACACGGGCACGCTTTAAATAGAGTCCCGCATCGAAGTCGTCAGTCATACCAATGCCGCCATGAATCTGGATGAGTTCGTTGGACATTTCAAATAGAAATTTACCCACTTGGCACTTTGCCAGTGAAGCCAGTTCCGGCACGTTGTCCGCACTGGCGTCAACGGCCTGCAACGCGGCTTCAACGCAAGAGCGCGACTGTTCCATCAACGAGTACATAGCGGCCGCGCGGTGGCCCAGTGCCTGGAAGGAGCCAATGACTGCGCCGAACTGCTGCCGGGTCTTGAGGTAATCGAGCGTCATATCAAAGGCCTGACAGGCCGTGCCCAGCATTTCCGCCGCAATACCAATGCGCGCACGATCCAGAATGTCCTCCAGTACTGACATGGAATCACCCGGTGAGCCTAGCAATGCAGTGCTATTAACATGCACATTAGTAAAACAGAGCGTGGCGTAGTCCCGACTATCAATCGTGGGAAGGGCGATACGTTCTATGCCGTCTGTATCCGCAGGCACCAGAAATAAACTAATACCCTGCGCATCGCCAGGCTTACCTGATGTGCGCGCTGCAAGGACATAATGCGTCGCTGCCATGCCCTCTGCGACAAAAGTTTTTTTGCCATTGAGGTTGTAACCATCGTCGGTCTGCTCGGCCTGCAATGCAGTGTGCTCCGGCTGGTGCCGTGAGGACTCATCCAGCGCGAGAGATACGATGGCGCTGCCATCCACAATGCCGGGCAGTAGCGCTTCATGCTGTGCTGTGTTGCCCGCCAGCATCAGGGCACTCGCCCCTACCAGAGATGAAGAAAAAAGAGGCGATGCCGTTAACTGCCTGCCAAGCTGCTCTAAAATCAGACCGCAAGTGAGGTAGCCCAGATCTGAGCCGCCGTATTGCTCCGGCACCAGGATGCCGCTCCAGCCCATATCGACCATTTGTTGCCAGGTCGCTGGCAGAAATGCTTTCCCCGGATTGAGGTCGCGCAATGCGCGAAAACTGCTGACCGGCGCCTTGTCTATAACCCACGCACTGGCCTGATCTTTAATAAGGGTCTGTTCTTCGGTAAGTACTGCCATGTTCAACCCTTTTGCGTGGTTTCGGGAAGGCCAAGAATGTTTTTTGAGATAATATTTTTCTGTACTTCATACGAGCCGCCGTAAATCGACATCGCCTTCCCACCGAGCCACTGCCTAACAGTACGTGCTTCTTCCTCGGAGTATTCGCCCGCCTCCCAACCCAGGCCCTGATTGCCCATGATTTCCAGCATTAGCTCAGAATGGCCCTGTGCAACGTCGGTGGCAGAGTTCTTGAGGATCGATGCCGTGGCTGACACTTCGACATTGCCGCCGCGGGCGTCTGTCATGATGCGGGCAATGGTCAGTTCATGGGCCGCGGTATCCATAAGATGATCGGCTAGCCGGCTCCGCAGGTCTGAGTCGGTCAGCGTGCCGTCTGCGTTCGTTCCCAGATACCGTTTGGCCGCGTCCTGCAAAGGCTCCGCAGTGGTACTGGTAGCAGGGGCATTGGTTTGGCTCTGGCGCTCATGTTGCAGTAATCGTTTGATCACAGACCATCCATCGTTCAGCTCGCCGAGCAAATCGTCCTTGCGCGCTTTAGCATTGGTGAAAAATGTCTCACAAAAAGGTGACTCACCGGCGATAAGACTTATGGGGCGTGTGTCGATACCGGGCTGATCCATTTCCAGCATCAGGAAGCTGATGCCATTGCGTTTTGCGACAGTGCGATCTGTGCGCACCAAGGCGCCACACCACTGACTTTTATCGGCGCCGGATGTCCACGTTTTCTGTCCGTTCAGCAGCCACTCCTCGCCGTCCAGTTCTGCACGGGTATTAAGAGACGCAAGATCTGATCCCGCATTGGGTTCTGAGAGCCCAAGGCACCAGCGCACTGCGCCGCTTGCCATCCCCGGGAGGTGCCTTGCCTTTTGCACCTCTGTTCCATATTCCAGCAAAGTGGGGCCCACCATGGTGACACCCATGCCCGCAAGATACGGTATCGGATTCATGCTGCCGGCTTTGGCAATCGCGCGGCTGACAACTTTCGCCTGTGCGTCCGTCAAATCGGCCCCGCCGTATTCACGCGGCCAAGTGGGTGCTCCCCAGCCCTGTGCTGCGAGTCGCTGGCGCCAGAGATCAAAGGCGTCTTTCACGGCCTGGTCGCCAGAAACAACGCCATACATATCGATACGCGCTCCAGCCAGAGCCTCTGGCAGGTTGGCTGCAACCCAGTCGCGCACGCTACTTTCAAAATCACCGGCCATCATCAGTTTTCTCCATTACCTACTCTTGGGTTATTCTAACGCGCTGCTAGGTGCAGGTCTCATGCCCGGCGAGCTTTTTCAATGTCGATAGTACGCTGCTACCCGATTGATTGGATTAAACAGGATTCCAGAAGGCCGCATACCTGCTGTGAAACATACCAGTTCAGACTGAATTCGCAAGCACTGGGCCCTAAATGAACACTACTGGGGTCTCTGGTTGATCACGTAGGAAAAATGGTGCGGGATGGTGACTCCAGCATCTGCAGTGACGGTAAATAAGCAAGTAGAGTATCTATTCGTGCGTGATCCCGGTCACTGACTGGACTGTGAGCATCATTCTCATGATTGATCTTATATTGTTTCGCCTGCGTAATTAGTGGACTCCGCTGGCAAAGAACAATTATCGAGGTCATAGAATGTTTGGGTTGGGCAAGAAAGATCCACTGAAACAGCTGCAGAAAGATTATGACTCCGCGCTTACTAAGGCCTTTCTGGCACAGCGTGACGGCAACATTCGTCTCTACTCAACGCTGACTGCCGAAGCAGAAGCACTGAGGGAAGATATCGAAGCCTGCAAAACGTCTGAAGGTACTGGCAAGTAGACGATACGCGCCGGCGCACCAGTGGTCATGGTAAATGTCGTTGGACCCGAAGGGTATCGTCTTGATATGAAGGGATGTAGATAGGTGTGAAAGCGAATAGAGGTTGAGGGAGTTTTCTGAGGGGCGGAGGTTGGGGCGTCCACCCGTGGGGGCGGCCATCCGGCGTGGACTATGGCGCATCTCGAAGCGCTTCCTCCTGTAATTCCAATAGAAGCTGATATAGGATGAGAAGATGATTGCCCTCGTGCCTGTTCTTGTCGTCTTCGCCATCTTTGTCGTCTATTTTTACGTTGCGCAGTGGCGCGAGCAGCGACTCCGTGGCAAGCCATTCCCCGCCGCCTGGCGCCTCATTCTTGAGGTGAGTTTGCCCATTTATTTCGCACTTTCTCCAGAGGAGCAAAACAGGCTTTGCCAACTGGTGCAGGTGTTCATTGCCCGGAAACGTTTTTACGGTTGTGGGGGGCTGGCTATTACCGACGAAATACGCATTACCATCGCAGCCCAGGCTTGTCTGCTCTTACTAAAAAAGGGCTGGAGGGTATATCCGAAGCTGACATCTGTGCTGGTCTACCCTGGCGCTTTCAGAGTGGATCAAGAGCGGCACCAACCTGATGGTACCGTGGTTGTGGGTCATCATAATCTGCTGGGCGAGTCCTGGGGTAATGGCAGGGTTATTCTCTCGTGGGACGACGTAGAAAAAGGCGTTAGCGATTTTACTGACGGTCATAATGTTGTGTTGCATGAGTTTTCTCATCAACTGGATGCTGAATCAGGTTCGATGAATGGTGCGCCACTTTTACGCCGCAACAGTTACAAATCCTGGGCAAAAGTATTTTCCGACAACTTTGAAAGTTTGCAGTGTGAGAGCCTTCACGGTCATGCCACTGTGATGGATGCATACGGTGCGACGAATCCGGCCGAGTTTTTTTCTGTGGCGACGGAAACCTTTTTTGAAAAGCCGCAGCAGTTACATCAGACGCATCCTCTATTGTATGAGGAACTGAGCCAGTATTATCAAATGGACCCCAGGGAATGGTCACCAGAGAATATCTGCGAAGTTGAAGCAATATCCATGGATAGGGGCAGGCCCTCCATGGGGGCTTGAGCTGCGGATGGCCGCCCCACGGATTGCCGCCCCACGGGAGGCCGCCCCACGGGAGGCCGCCCCGGACCTCCTGCCTCGCACAGTCCCACCCCGATACCCTCAATTTGCCGTCTAAGTGTCACTCCTGGGCTTCAGTAATGGCCATTCTCCGATAGTCCCGCGTGATTATTGTCTGCCACATTTGCTGTAAACTGCAGGATTCCTTTTTCCGAGCCCCTGTTTATGGATACTCCCATAGCATCACCCCCCGACTTGTCCTTGGAAATTCCTGCCGATTCAACCAAAACGCCGCAATGGTTCGAAGAGGCGCTCGCTGCGCCACGACGCGAAGGCTATGTAGACTCGGCCGGTTGTCCGATACATTACTTCAGCTGGGGCGACCCTTCCAATCCTGGTGTATTACTACTGCACGGGTTTCTAGCGCACGCGCGATGTTTTGCCTTTATCGCGCCGCTTCTGGCCAAAGACTATCACGTGGTGGCCTATGACTTTTCCGGTATGGGGGATTCGGGCGTGCGTGAGGCATATCCTGATGAGATTCGCCTGCAAGAGCTGATGGATGTTGCCCGCGAAAACGGGCTGTTCGAAAAGGGCCATAAACCGACTATTGTCGCTCATTCTTATGGCGGCAGTGTTGGCCTGATAGCAATGGAGGAGTGCCCCGAGCATTTCGCGCGCCTGGTTATCTGCGATTTAATGACCCTGCGCCCGGAGCGACTTAAAGCGCACGCGAAAGAGATCGGGCCGCCCGGATCGCAGGACCCCACGCGATCCAATCGCATATACCCGGACTATGAAACTGCCAAGGGCCGCTTCGTTTTATCGCCGCCGCAAAAAGTTAACGAAGAGTACTTGTTTGACTACATGGCATACCACTCCTTGAAGAAAGTGGAGGGGGGCTGGTCCTGGAAGTTTCACCCCAGTGTCTTTGAGCGCCGTGCCGATTTGCGTGAACGCATGTTGGCACAGGCCAAGCGCATCGCCGATGCACCCGGTTCTATTGTGATTGTGTATGGAGAGCAGAGCGCATTGTTCGATGATGATTCTGCTGACTATGTCCGAGAAAGTGGTGGTGAACATATACCGATGATCGCAATTCCCGACGCTCGCCATCACCTGATGCTTGATCAGCCTGTGGCGTTTGTCAGTGTGCTTAAAGCCATTTTGGTCATGTGAGGGTCGTGAAGTAGAACACAATCAAATCCATTTAAGGTGCTTAGCGTAGATTATGCGATCTGCGCGTGCCTTTGCTGCGTATTTCTTATATAGGGCGCGAAAAGAGCTATGGATGAATTGTACCTGTTTAGAACCGATCTCAGGCTGGAGGACAACCCCGGCCTGCTAGCGCATGCGCGCGCCAAATCTCTGCTGTGTGTCTATTGCTGGCCGACAGCGCCGCCCTGGTGCAACCTGACCGGCCTCGGGCGGCAGCGTGAACGTTTTTTGCTGGAGAGCTTGCAATCGCTGCATAATGAATTGCAGGCACTGGGGCAGGGTCTGCTGGTACTTCGAGCAGACCCGAGAGTCGCCATTCTGCAACTGGTTAAGCAGTGTTCAATAACACGGGTGGGCACCAGCGCGACACCGGGGCATTACGAAGAGCAGCAGCTGAGCACCATTTTGGAAAAGCTGCAGGTTCCTGTCGATGTGCACTCGGGGAACACACTGTTTGAACAACGCCAGCTGCCCGGTAAACTTAGTAGCCTGCCGCGCCAGTTCACGCCCTTCCGAAAGCAGTTGGAAACGCTAGTCGTCGCTGCGCCATTGCTCGCACCCAGGCAGTTGCCGCCGCCACCCCAAGGTATTAGTTTTCGCGAAAAATTGTCGTCCAAAACGCTACCGCACCCGACCTTTCCGGTGCGCGGTGGCACCGACGAGGGGCGGCGCAGAGTGCGACACTGGATGTTTGAGCGCCGATTGGTGGCCGACTATAAGCAAACCCGCGATTACCTCGACGGGCTGGAGGGTTCTTCAGTGCTGTCGCCGTGGCTCGCTACCGGCGCCCTATCGGTGCGGCGAGTGGCGCAGCAGCTGTTTGCTTTCGAAGAAACCGACGTTCGAAACGAGTCCACCCGCTGGCTTTACCAAGAGCTGTTATGGCGTGAGTTTTTTTACTGGCGCGCAATGGCAGATGGTTCCCGCCTGTTTTCGGCCGACGGCATCCTTGGGAAGAAACACTTGCGCACCTTTGAAGCTCGTGATTTTGCCCGCTGGTGCCAGGGTGATACAGACTGCCCATTAGTCAACGCGCTCATGCACCAGCTGGTTGCCAGCGGTTGGATGAGCAATCGTGGCCGCCAGATTGCCGCCAGTTACCTGATCAATGAGCTCAATCATGATTGGCGCTACGGCGCCGCGTTCTTCGAAAAACACCTCGTGGACTACGATGTGGGCAGCAACTACGGAAATTGGCAATACATCGCCGGTGTGGGCACAGACCCGCGTGGTGGGCGTCACTTTAACCCGCAAAAGCAGGCACAACGCTATGACCCGGATGGCCTGTTCACTGCCAAGTGGGACGGTGATCAACCGAAACAGCCGCGCTACATCAACGATGCCGCCGACTGGCCCGTAGATACTCGGGACGCCTAGTGCGCGCAGCAACGCTTTCTTGCGCTACGACTCGAGGCCGTCTGGGAAAAGAGAAATCGGCTGCGACCAACGTGTCGAGGTGCCTTAGCACTGCTTTGCTCAGCAGCCTTCTCTTGTCGGGGTGCATGGCGGACCCGCCTGCAGCGCGCCTGCAGGATTATGAGGCGCGTTTGTTTCGCACCCTCGACATAGCGTCCACGGATGCTCCGAAGCCGACTTACTCCCGGTTTCCAGCGCAACCCAGTTTGGCCAGGGACACCCCGCGCGAAACGATCGACATTCTGGATCTATGGTCCCTCAGGGAGTGCGCTTTACACGGCGTGCTGGCGCAAAGAAACAGCTCTCTGGGCCGTGTTGCGCAGCCCTCCACTCGAATGTTCTACGAACTTGAGTTCCTGCGGTTGGCGCCAGCGTGCATCGACTCACTGATACAGGAAGGCAAGGAAGACCTCGCAGCGACGCTGAACGACGTACGTGCTCGTAAAGAGGCACAGCTGCCGAGAGTTATCTGGCAGGGCGTGTTGGGGGGCGGTGAATATGCGCGCTACTGGAAATTGCCGCAACGGCTGGGAGACTATCCGAGAGCGACACACTATGCCTCGGATCTGGCACTCAAGGCCCTGGCCAGTGATGTGCGACGCTGGTTGGGCACAGACTATCGATTTGTGTCTGCCGAGGTGGAGGCCAATCTGCAAACACTGCTGGCCGGAGATGCCGGTTCAGTCTACAAGTCAGCTGTATTGCAGGGTCTCTATCTGGGGCATATCGACACCATGCTGCAGCAACGCCTGCAGGAGGGGCCAGTATGCAGATCCCCCAACGACGCCAGAGCGAGCATTCTGGATACTGTTGTGCGTAAATATTTTGTCGGGACCATTCAGCCCTGGTCGGTACGGATACAGGCTCGGGCCTATCATCTGGATGCCGCAAGAGACATTGAGGAACTGCTGGCAGTAGCTGAGCCCGAGGGATTTGGGGCATGGAGGGCAGAGCGTGATCGTGTGATCGCAACAGGGTTGCAAGCCCCGCGCAACCACGTCGATGCGCTACTACCCATGATGCGCGAGTGCGCGCTAGTGCCGGAAGAGCAGGCCATGCTATGACAGACATTTTCTCAGTCAGCGCTCATCGGTGCTCACCCGGCTGTCATCACCACGAGACAAGCAACAGTACCTATGCCGCGATTTGCGGTTCACGATAAGCCAGCTTCATAACAGGACAGCCCGTGGTTTACCAACAATATCGCCAGAGCGATGAAATCATCGTAGCCGAACCCAACCGGTCCGCCACGTGGGAGACCAACAAGCTGGTATTGATAGCCATGTGCTGCCTGTCAGGCGTTATTGCCGGGGGCTTTGCATTGATAGGTGCCTGGCCCATCCTGCCGTTTGCGGGCCTGGAAATGCTCGCTCTGGGTTCAGCACTTTACTATGTGTGTTGGAAGCTGCGGTACCGGCACGTCGTCACACTGGAGGAGAAGAGTGTACTCATTCAAAAAGGCCATTATCATCCGCGTCACCAGTGGCGTTTTGATCGCGACAGCACGACAATACAGGTAACGAACCAGCCACACCCTTGGGATGCGCCGCAGATCAGCTTGTGTAGCCGGGGAGAGCAAGTGAGCCTCGGTGAATTCCTGAGCAAGGACGATGCCAACGAGCTGCTACAGTTACTGCGAGAGAGGTTCCGAGTACAGGGCCATATATCAAAAGGTCTGCGGAAATTTTAGCGGGGTAGCTTAAAGCGGAAAGCCGAAATGGCCAACGTAACATAACAGCGTGGGAGCACTAGATGGATAGAATCGAGAAGTTGAAAAATGATATCTACAGTTTTGAGGAACTGGATACCTTGGAGAAAAATGCGACCCAATTACGCGACAGCGAAACGCTCAGGCTCATTGCATTAAGTCGCGTGTCAAAGGCTGCAAAAGGCGAGAAGCCGAAGAAAGTTGATAGCGAAACCAAGCGGTCGCGCCGGGATAAAGCCCAATAGTAGTGCTCCCATTAAGGGCAATTGGAGCGGTAAGCTAAAGAAAAGTGGCAGGCTTTTTCGCTACCAACTGAGCAATGGCGCGCTGCTGTCCGCTGGCCGGGTCGCGCTCAATACCCTCGAAACTGTGCAGGATGTTCCAATCGGCAAAGCAGTCGTGGAGTTCCCCTCGCTGCAACAGGAAGTCTGGGTTGCGGGGGCGGCCAATTTTGGCTTGGTCCACCGTGAACGTTTCGTACATCACCAGGCCGCCGGGTATTGCCGCCTTTTTTATGTCCTCCAGCAAAGGTCGATGCAGGTAACAAAAGACCATGATGGCGCCGAAGGCTGCGCCCTCTAACGGGCGAGTGCCAGGAATTTCCAAATCGATCTGCCAGATGCGCGACAACTCTTTTTGTCGTTTGTTGGGCAGCGCTGCCAGATGGCGATGTATCTGCTGGAGGCTCGCGCTATCTCGGTCGGCAAAGACCACGGGTATGCCGCTGGCCAAAAGAGTGAGGCCGTTCCTGCCTGTTCCGCACGCCAGATCCAGGGCCGGCTCTGTATCGCAGGCAAGTATGATTTTCTGCATGTGATGCGAAAGGAGTGAAGAAGCTTGCAAATCAAGGCCTCGGCGAGAACGTGAGCAGGTAGGATACGGGTGACATATGCGCAATGACAATCCCTGACTACGGTCTATAATGCACGGATAAGTTTGATCCTGCTGGAGGGTGCAATGATGGGTTGGAAATCGGTAGTAGTAGTGATGATATTGGCGTGCGGCCAGGCGGCGGTAGCATTCGCTGACGAGTTGGTGCAAATCGTACAACAGGACTTGATCACTTTAGGCTACGATCCCGGAGCGTCCGATGGCGCGACTACTACCAAGACGATCATCGCTGTGTCCAAATTCCAGGCTGAACATAATATCGAAGTGACGGGGGAGATTACGCCGCAACTCGCCGGTGTGATTCAGGCGGCTATTTCCCAGCAAAACAACCCTGCCACAAGCGTGCAAGTTGCAGTGACAGCGGAGGTTACACCAGAGCAGCAGAAGGCCGATCTTAAAGCGCGACAACAGGCGTGTTTGCAAGAAAAAGTCGATGCCGCGCAGCAAGCGGCGCAGACGCAAAGCGGATTTGGAAAGCTGCTAAGCGCCGTCAGTCGCACCGCATCCCAGTATGGCAGTGTTGGGACGATAGCGCAGATATCTGACACGACCGATCAAGTGTATTCTGCTGGCGCTACCATGGGTGATCTGAAGGGCGCTGCCGCAGACTTGGGTATTTCAGAGAGTGATATCGAAGCTTGTCAAAGACCTTGATTGGCAGGCTATGCGGGACAGTGTCTTGAAGCGGGCCAATCGCGGCCCGCCATTCAGACAGCCTGCCTAACCGTGATACATTCGAGATTCCAAACGCTGAAACTGTTCTGAGCCACCGCGCTCTGAGTTTCGAGTGCAATGTCTGGAGCCATATCAGGTGAGCCAAGCCCTGAATCTCTGCGTAATTATGATTACACACTCGCTTGGAATAAGGTGATGAGAAGTTGGATTTGCGTCGTATGCCTCTATGTGGCCACAGGTTTTATGATGGCACATAGCACTGAAGAGCCTGCCTGGACATTAATTGCGCAGTTGGAAAGCGTTGGAATACGACAATATGAGCCTGTCATCCAGGCGAGGACATTGATCGATACAGAAAGCCGGTCGTCCAAAGGATTTCGTACCTTGGCAGATTATATCTTTGGTGGTAACGCCAAGGAGCAATCCATTGCCATGACCGCCCCGGTGGAGGAGGTGCTTTCCGACAACGATGCTTATATGGCATTCACGATGCCATCTCAATACAGTCTGGATGATCTTCCCGAGCCTAAGGACAGTCTTGTCACCTTGCACAGGGTTCCTTCACGGACCATGGCGGTCATTCAGTTCTCGGGTTGGGCGACAGACGCAGTGGTGGCAGAGCAGACGCGTATACTCTTAGAAACTCTAGACGTTAGTGGATGGGCTGCAGTGAGCGCGCCGTCACTCAATCAGTACAATCCTCCCTGGATACCACCCTGGAATCGACGCAACGAAGTCATGGTGCAAGTGCAAGGCGGCTGAAGTACCGGATAGACGTGGATTTACAGCAACAATACAAACACCAGAGCCCCCGCAGCAGCGGTGAGTAACGTAGAGGTGCGCAGTCGGGCTGCAGAAATGCCGAGCCACAACCCGCTCAGCATGACAAAAATAAGGGCAACTGCGAAAACTGTCTGAAATGTCTTGAACATCTTGGGGCCGTGACCTTGGTGTAATTCCAGCATTTTGCTTTGTAGATTCGGCCGAGCCTCAATGACCTCCGTACCATCAGTGCCTGTCTTGATGATGTAGTGTTGGGTAGAAGTAGGTCGGGTGTACAGAGTTGCGCCACTGACCTTAACGTACTCGAAGCTGTAGGCGGTAAGGCCGGCACTGGTCAAGAGCGACTGCACATCGGCATGCAGTGAGATCGATTTGCTGTCTATTGTAGTGTCGCTTTTATAGATAAGCTCTTGCTCGACTTCTCCCTTGATATCTATGAGATAGAGCCCGCCAGAAATGGCGACAAGCAATACCGCAGGCGTAAAAAATGCTGCGAGATACATGTGAATTCTAACGAGTAATATGCGGTTCATGAGGCAGTGCCATGTAAAATGGTACAGCGTAACTATCGGCAGTCTCAGTAGCAAGTCAGGCGGTGAATTGCATGCTATCGGGATGGTATTGTGTGAGGCAACAAGAGGGCCTGCACCTGTTTATGGGCGAGCCAAGCCCAAGCCCCCTCGGATGGGTTCACGGTGGGCCCCAACCCGATATCATCCAATTTAGCGTCGACTTGGCAATACAATAAAGTGCCATTCCCGGCGTGCCTATTTCTTTTGATTATAGCGACCGACAATGCCCGAAACTCGCCTCAGGAACCATTTAGGCACTGCTCTTCCACCTACGGACATGGCGAGGTTCAGCGCCCCCGGCACACAGATAACGTCACCTTTAAGACATGCCCGAAAACCCTGGGACGCAACATCATCGACATCACCAATGGCAAAGCCCGGTATCTTGTTCAGCTGTGGACTGGACTGCTGCACTGCGCTGACCATATTGGTCGCGGTAATGCCTGGACATAGTGCCGTTATGGTGACGCCGCTGCCTTTTAGCTCTTCAGATAACGACTCCGTGAGTGAGAGCACATACGCTTTCGTCGCCGCATAGGTGGCCAGCGTGGGTACGGGCTGGAATGATGCAATAGAGGCGACGTTGAGCACGCGCCCGCTGCCGCGGCGCACCATGGCAGGCAAAAAGTGATCCAGCATACTGGTGAGCCCCACTATATTCAGGTCTATCAGACGCTGGTGTGCTGCGGCACCAATCTCGACAAATTCTCCGTGCTCGAGTACGCCCGCACTATTGACGAGAATATCGATCTCAATATCTTGTGCCCTGAGGCTGGCAGCCAATTTTTTCGCTGCGGTTCTCTTCGACAAATCAACAGGCTCCACCCACACCTGTATTGAATACCGCTCCGCCAGAGCTCTGGCCAGCTGCTCCAGGGTTGCACGAGTGCGAGCGACTATCACAAGGTTATAGCCTTCGCGGGCGAAAATGTTCGCCAACGCCTCACCTATTCCTGACGATGCACCGGTAATAAGTACTGTCTGCATTGGGAGTATCCTGTGTGGAAGCGAATCAAAAGTCAGCATACTCCTCGTCCACGGCCTTTCCAATCAAGGGGCTTCAGCTCATCTGGTCCGGGTCCAGTACTGCAGCGCGCTTGCGGTGAGTGCGTGTCCTGAATCTTTCGCCAAGCGGCTAGAGTTCAAGGTATCGGAAGGTAGAGGTGGCCTCAGGAATCCGAACAGCGCTAATAAGTGGATTCTCTGCCTCACCTAAGGCAAGGCATCGTATATCCCGTAATCAGGAGAATCAATATGGCCAGAAGACCTCGTTGGAATCACTCACCCCAGTTCAAAACCAAAGTGGCCCTGGAGGCTGTCAGGGGCGAACAGACCGCCTCCGAGCTTGCTCAACGGTATGATGTGCAACCCAACCAGATCACGCAGTGGACGCTCTCGACAACGATGGACGTTCATTTTTGTCGTGATGCGGTAGAGGAGGCAATGGAAAAATATGGAAAACTGGAGATCATTAACTCCTATCAGGGCAGCCAGTTTGCCAGCCATGCCTTCACCGGGCTGCTTAAAGACAATGGCATCCAGATCAGTATGGACGGCAAGGGCGCATGGCGGGACAACGTATTCGTAGAGCGACTATGGCGATCCGTGAGGTACGAGGAAATCTACCGGCATGCGTATGACACTGTCGCCGCTGCCAAGGCAGGGCTGGATCGTTACTTCCGGTTCTATAATAGCCGCCGACCGCACAGCAGCCTTGCCCGACAAACCCCAGATCAGTTTTACTTTGAATCGCTGCCACTACCCATGGCGGCTTAAACCCAGTGCAGGAATCCACTTATAAAATCGGGTTTGCTGTTGAAAGAACTGGGGCCACCTCTCCATACCCCCGCCCCCCGCAGCGAATGACACCTCTGTCCCTGGATGCAGCGTACTTTTTACGCATTGCCAAATTTATTGTTGTAATATGATAATTTACCGCGTCTAAGTAATGGAATATCCGCGGCAGCCTATTTCTTTTAGCGTTTTATAATAAGGGTGAATTCATGATTGAGCGCAATCTGGGTAATATAGAGCGTGCAGTAAGACTTTTATTCGGAGTGGGGTTTGCAGCGTGGGCGTTCACCCGGCCGTTTCTAAACGCAATTGAGTGGTTTGTGATTGTGATTTCTTTGATGCTTATACTCAACGGCATATTTTCACGTTGCTTTATCTGGTGGATGCTGGGGCGGAACACCTCTAAGGCAAATGAGATCAATTGCGACTAACAGCCGCGCTGAGCAGTCTCATGATCCAACCAGGGTAAGCAAATGAGGGATGCTCGGTCCGGCATCTTGGCAGTACTGCTGAGACGACGGCTTGTTCGAGTACTCTCCTCACTTGCCGCTCGACGATTGCCAGAGCTTTACCCATATTTCTCCAACAATCCTGATTTAGTCAGCCATGTTCTCTCAGTAATGAACCGATTTCGTTTAACCACGGTATACCCTTGTTGGCACTATCAACAACCAGGTTGACACCATGAACTCCCACCATGCGCTCAGCGCAGATGAAGTCGCTGCAGACATCTGCACGCTGCTGAGTACGCAAGTTCAATGTGTTTTGTCGACCTTGTCTCCAACGGGACCTTCGCAGCATTTGATGGCCTATGCATTCGACGCCGATTTGTGTGCAGTGTACGTGGCATCAATGCGGCAAACCGAAAAAGTCAACAATATGCTGAGCCGGCCAGCCGTCTCACTGTTTTGGGACAATCGCACTGGCAATACTAAAGATCACGTCGAAGGGCTCGCCCTGATGGCGACCGGACATGCGGCATTGCTGGGCAGTGAGCAATGTGCGGAGCCTGTTAGGGCGTTGCAACAACGAAACGCTTCACTTTCTGATCTTCTCAACCACGCAGATAGTGCCATACTGGTAATCCGTATCAGCGGCTACCGGCTGGCGCGTGGCTATACATCCATCATTCACTACGAGCCGACTGATCACTCAGCAACGGACGAATCCATAAGGAGAACATAGTTATGTCTTACCGCGTCATCACCTGGGGAACAGGAAATGTCGGCGCCTACGCTGTACGCGCAGTGCTCAATCATCCCGAGCTGGAACTTATTGGACATATCGTCAGTTCGCCAGACAAGGTGGGCAAGGACGTAGCTGATCTGGCCCACCTGGGCGCTGCCACAGGCATCCTTGCAACGGATGACATAGACGCGGCGTTAGCGCTGGCGCCCGATTGCGTGGTGTACACCGCACACTCGGAAACACGCATGATGGAAGCCGCCGAAGATCAGGCGCGCTGCCTGAGGGCGGGCATCAACGTAGTGGCCAGTTCCCTGTTCATGCTGCAGTACCCGGACAATCCTGCCATTGCTTTTCTGGCAGATCCGATGCGCGCAGCCTGTCAGGAGGGTAATACCACCTGCTTCAACAATGGCATTGACCCCGGCTTTGCCAACGACACCATGCCGCTGACCTTCACTGGACTGTCTGAGCACTGGAGCAGTGTGCGTATGCGCGAGATCGTAAACTACGCGACCTATGAGCAGGAACACACGATCCGCGAGGTGATGGGTTTCGGCTATCCGCTCGATCACGACTGTATGTTGTTCCAGGAAGGTATGTTGTCGCTGGGATGGGGTGGCTCCGTTTGGTCTGTCGCGGCAGGACTGGGCGTTACCCTGGATAAGGTGTATGAGGTCCACGAGCGCCTGCCGCTCGCAGCGGACGTCACCAACGCCATGGGACTCTTCAAGGCAGGAACCACTGGAGCAATGCGTTTTGAAGTGCGCGGCGAGATCGATGGCCGTGACGTTATCGTGCTGGAGCACGTCACACGTATCACCGACGACATCGCCCCCGACTGGCCGCAAGGCAAAGGCTATCGGGTCGTCATCGAAGGTGAGCCGCGTATGGAGATCTCAATGGACATGGAAGACAGTAAGGGTGATCACGCTGTTGGCGGCGTTATTCAAACCGCGACCGCCATCGTCAATGCCATCCCCGCAGTTGTTGAACATGCTGCAGGGCTTGTATCAGCAATGGATTTGCCCAAAATCACCGGCAAAGGCTTGTACCGACCGAAAGACTAGAAACGGGCGCGAGCCGGTTTCGGTGCCGGTCGCAAATCCAAAAACCAGGAGAGAATGGTTCCGATTGGACCAAGATATCGACGTTATTATGAACGTTGCACTGATAACTCGAACCAAAAGAACGTAATAGCCATGATAAAAAGTTGGAAACGTAAGGAGAGTCAGCTTCTGCAAAAGACCCGTATTCTGGATTTCTGCGAAGCCACTGATATCTCGCCCTATACTGAAAAAGAGCATAGCTTTGTTTTTATTGATAGCTTGAACTGGGTCAATCTGGTGCCCATCACTGAGCAGAACGAGATCGTAATGATTCGCCAGTATCGGCACGGGAGTCAACGCGTCACGCTCGAGATACCCGGCGGAATCGTGGAGTTTGGAGAGGAGCCACAGAATGCGGCCGCCCGGGAATGCCACGAGGAAACAGGTTATGTGGTGGGTACACCTTACAGCCTGGGTGAGCTGAACCCCAATCCCGCGCTATTCAATAACAGTCTATACACATTTTATGCTCGTGTTGGAGAGTACAGGCCCGAGCATCATCTCAGTGAGACAGAAAAAACCGAAGTACAGCTCATCGCGATTAATCGCCTCAAGCCTCTGTTGTTCGATGGCACCATTGATCACGCGCTCGTATGTGCCACTCTTTGGCGATTTCTTGATAGATGGCAGGACGATAAGTTGTCGTTTGCCAAGTAGCGCGCATGCATGCCCTGGCGGCTACGCAGTAATTTCTCATCACTTGCACTAAGTGCCGCAGTCTCCTTCAATCTGGCGCCCAGAGACTCGGCTGAGTAAAGTGCGACTTAACAATGAGTAGCGCCGGTTGGGGCTCACCAGCCGTGCCACCTTGGCAGGTGGTGTTGATGACTCGGCGTGCAGTGTTGAGTTTGCAGCCCGTTTCAAAGTCGCTGGAAAGGGCGCCGCCAGCAAGAAATCATCCGTTTTGAGCAAATAGACGGTCGCTGGCATTGCCTCGATGGGCAACATCGTTAGCGATGAATACGAATTTTTGATGCACAAGGTAACACTTGCTACCAGCCGCCTTGGGGGTTGGTTGCTTGACTCATCAAACAGGCGTCTGCCATGATGCGCGGGCTCTAGGAATAGGGCTCAATCATCTTTCACAGAGGTATTGTACGATGAAAATTTTAGCTAATTCTGTCCTGGCGTTGCTCCTGACCGTCTTGTCTAGCACGTTGGTGCTTGCGGATGAGTACGATGACACTATTACCAGCTTCAAGAATGCAGGAGCCAGTGCAACATATTTCGAAAAGAGCGTTGGCTATGCTGTTTTCCCCACCATAGGCAAGGCTGGCCTCGGGATTGGAGCTGCGCACGGCTCGGGGAGAGTATACAAAGGTGGCGAGGTGATCGGAACTGCCAGCATGACGCAAGTAACGCTTGGATTACAAATGGGTGCGGAAGCCTATAGTCAGATTGTCTTTTTTGAAACTGAGAATGCTCTCAATACCTTTATAGCGGGAGACTTCCAGTTCAGTGCCGATGCCAGCGCGGTGGCGATCACCGCCGGCGTAACAGCAGGTGCTAGCACCGGCAGTGGTGCTGCAGCTGGAGCCAGTGGCACTAGCAACACAGCCATCAATACATCTGCGGGGTATTTTAGCGGAATGGCAGTCTTTACGGTCGCCAAAGGTGGCCTGATGTATCAGGCTACTCTCGGTGGGCAGGTCTACAGCTTCGACCCCATCAAGGAATAGTAGCCTCCCGAAAAAGCCGCGGCCTAGCTTAGGCTGCGGCTTTTTTGTATCCGATATAATCTCCTCCGAGCTGGCGGTTCTGCTGCTAGAGGTTAGAGTAGCTTCGGGTATTGGTCCAATCGCGGCAGGGCCCCGTACACACTTTCTAAGGTATAATTAGTTGGAGCAATGGCAATGAAAAAATTTGGACTTTGGATCTACGATAGTTACAAATACATATTTGACTCGAGCAAAAACCCGTTGAGGCACATTCCTGATCCGACCAGCAGAATGTTTATTATGACGATCCTCGCCTTCCTGTGGAGTGCTGCCTTTGCAGCTTATATTGGAAGCATTATTTATTTCGGTATAAGTATAGCGGCGCACATCATATTGATACTGATGTTTTTCTTTACGGTCGCGATATTTTATGACGCAGAAAAGACCCAGAGTTCATGGTTGCTTAAATTGCGTCGTGATCAAGAGTAGAAACCGGGTGACAAACAGTCCCTATACCCGGAGCACATGCCGGGAGATGTAAGCACGCTGAGCCAGCCGTTGATAATCTGCGAGGTGTCCGTTGACGCAGTATCGGATCGCTCGCTGTTACCAGTAGTGTATTCCGGATGTACTGCGGATATGTCATTGGCCCGGCGGGCCAAAATCATATTTGCCACCCTTGAGTAATGCTCGCTGGTAGGCCGGGCGAAGGTGAATACGCTCCTTAAAATCAGCCAGATTCGGCAAGTGGTCCAGGCTATGCAGCAGTGGGGCGATTTCCACCACGAAGGATAACTGCACGTCGGCACCGGAAAAACGGTTGCCGACAAACCACTCAGCACCTTCAAGGGCGCGGTTTATGTATCCCAAGTGCCGCTTCAGTTCATCGTCAATCCGCGGCTGTAACGCCGCGCCATCATCGGGCAGACGGCTGGTATACATGCGCAGCATCAGCGGCAACATGGCGCTGCCCTCGGCATAATGTAGCCACTGCAGATATTGTTCGTGCTCAACTGTGCCCGGCGCCGGCAGCAGTCGCCCACCGCCGTGCCTGCGCAGGATATAGTCGATAATCGCACCAGATTCAATTATGGTGTTATTGCCGTCGGTTACGATCGGCGACTTCCCCAGAGGATGGACTACCTCCAGTTCCGGCGGCGCTAGATTAGTGCTGGCCTCGCGCTGGTAGCATTTCAGGTTGTAGTCCAGCTCCAGCTCTTCCAGTAACCAGAGTATCCGCTGCGACCGTGAATTGTTCAGGTGGTGTACCGTTAGCATGGTGGATCCTCTTGTAGGGGGCGGTTATTGCTCAATCAGACTTATCCCTGTGCTTTCCAGGCTGATAAGTCGTTGTTTATACAGGGCGCCAATGGCCTGCTTGAACACGTTTTTACTGACACCAAAGGTGGCATAGATCTCCTCTGGGGGGCTCTTGTCCGTCAGGGCCAAGTGCCCGCCGCTGGCTTGCAGCTGGCTGATTATCCGCTGGCCGAGGCTGTCGATCCGGCTTTTACTGAAGCCCGGCTTGTCCAGGATCAGATCGATTTTATTGTCCGGGCGTATCTGCTTGATATAGCCTTCCGTGACCTGCCCCGTGCTCAGTGTCCTGAACAGTTCGTTACCGTGCAGTAGGCCCCAGCAATGATGATTGATAATAGCTTTAAAGCCCAGCTCGGTTCTGTCCGCAATAACCAGTGATACCTGTTCCCCGGCACTCAACCCACTCGCGTCATCTTTTATCCAGTGATCTATGCGGGTCGAGCCCGCAAACCGGTTTTGGTTGTCCTGGTAGACTCTCACCAAAGCATGCTGGCCTTTTCGCAAGGCATGTTGCTGCTCGGCAAAGGGAATAAACAGGTCCTTGGGCAGGCCCCAGGCTGCAAATGCGCCGAGCTGGTTTACTGTCACGATCTCCATCCAGGCTACCTGCCCCGGTTGTGCCAGAGGCTGTTGGGAGTGTCCGGTGTCTACCATGTGGATTCCGTTTGATAGCTGAGTGAAGTGGCTGAGTGACAGTGTACGCGAAATTCGCCTTCTGCCAGGCCATCTCTCGATCGGTAAGGCGTTCAGTGGCCGAGGTCAATACGGGTGGTCACGGTATAGACTCGAAGGGATAGCATGTCTATTCTTGCGCCCTACTCGCAGCAGTGTTTTAACCTATGATCTCAGCAACCTACAGTACGAAATATCGAGCGTATGTACTCTTTATCCTCTGGCTGACGTACATACTGAACTTTGTCGATCGGCAGCTGGTCACCATTTTGCTGGAACCGATCAAGCTCGAATTTGGCGCCAGTGATACGGCGATGGGTTTTCTATCTGGTTTTGCCTTCGCGCTGTTCTACGCGAGTCTGGGTGTTCCTGTTGCGCGTTTGGCAGACCGCTGGTCACGTCGTAATGTTATCGCAATCTCAATAGGACTCTGGAGTGGAATGACTGCGCTTTGTGGATTGGCCGGAAGTTTTTGGCAGCTGGCTCTGGCCCGAGTAGGCGTGGGTATTGGTGAGGCGGGAGGTACACCTCCTTCACACAGCCTGATCGCCGATTACTTTCCCGCAGACCAGCGCGCCACAGCATTGAGTATTCATGCGACTGCGACCCAATTCGGCATCCTGATTGGCATGCTCGGTGGCGCTATAGTGGCCGCCCAGTATGGCTGGCGCATGGCGTTTATTGTCTTTGGCATTCCGGGCGTATTTATCGGCCTGCTTATTGCGCTCACCGTCAAAGAGCCGGCCCGTGAGGGACCGCCGAGTGAAAATAATATGCTGGCGGACATCAAGCATATCTGGGCCCTGCCCGGATTTTCGCTGATTGCGCTGGCTGGCGCGACGACGGCACTTGCGGCCTATGGCCTGGGGACCTGGTCGCCTAGCTTTTTGATGCGCACCCACGGTCTAAGCCTGGTAGAAACCGGCCTGTTGCTTGGCGGTGCCGGCGCGATCAGCGGGATTGTCGGCGCAGTGACGGGAGGCATTCTTTGTGACAAGCTGAGTAAGCGTGATAAGCGCTGGCAGCTATGGTTGCCTGCCGGTGGCGCGTTTGCTACCGCTCCGCTGATGTTGGGGTTTCTGCTATGGCCTGAGTCCCAGCAATTTACGGTGGCGGGGTATACGGTGCCGGTTGCCATTATATTTACGCTACTGGGCGGTGTTGCGGCAGCTTTTTGGATCGGGCCGACTTACGCGGCTATTCAGACGCTGTCGCCGGATAATATGCGCGCTCAGGCGGCGGCGATCTTTCTGTTTTTGTTTAACCTGGTCGGAATGGGACTGGGGCCTCTAGCCATTGGCATACTGAGTGATGCGATGATGCCGATGTTCGGTGTTGATAGCTTGCGCTATGCCATGGCTTTCAGTTTGCTACTCGTACTGTTGGGCGGTGTTCTGTTTTTGCGAGCTGCACCTAAATATGCATCTGCCAGTCAAGCTGCTCTTCGCTAACGCGCGCCGCCATCAATGCGTATATTCTGGCCATTGATGAAAGCGGCGCGGCGGCTCGCGAGGAACGCGACCAGGTCTGCCACTTCTTCTCGCTCGGCAATTCGACCACAGGGGTTGGGGAAATCCCGCTCGATAATCAGCTTTACGACTTCGTCCCAACTCTCGCCGCGCCCCAATTTTTTGGCAAGGCGTCGATAGCCCGCCTCAACCTGTTCGGTTCGCACGAAGCCAGGTGAGACGGTATTTACCGTGATACCCGTTCCTGATAGTGCTTGCGCCAGACTGGCTCCCATCGTCGCCAACGCACTCTTGGCAGCGTAATAGGCCGGTCGAACGGCGCCAGGATTAAACGTACCCATGGTGCCCAGGTTGATGATTCGGCCCCATTCACGCGCCTGCATTCCCGCGATGCAACCCTGCGCGAGACGCATCGCCGATAGCACATTGATCTGATACAACTCCAACCACTTTGCGGTATCGGCCTCGCTCCACTTGTGGTTGTCGGTGGTGCCGTAGTTATTAACCAGAATGTCGACCGAAAGACCCAGGCGCGCGACCTGTTCAAGCACCTGTGCGCAGCCCGCCTCGGTGCTCACGTCCCCGCAAACTGCCAGCGTGTGATCAGGAGCAGTGTCATTTCCATGATAAATGACGGTCGCCCCCTCTCTTCTAAGAGTGGCGGCTATCACTTCGCCCGTGCGGCGATCACTGCCACTGACCAGGGCAACCTTAGCGTTCAACTCGAGTTCCATTGCATCTCCTTGTACTTGCCAGTTCCAAACCACTGATCGCAACTCTGTTGGGTTGCATGCCGTTTCCCTGCTCTATCGTGCTTCAATCCGCGTGCCAATGCCATCTTCAGAAACGACGGTATCCAATCTCTTTGGCCCGGGTAGACACACAGTATCTACCGGCCATTGTCAGTATCCGCAGGTAGTCGCGGTTTCGCAATGTAGTAGGCCGCGTACCAACAATGACAACCACATTTTTCTCGCGTCGTGAGGCTAAGTTGTCAAAATCTTGGTAAGGTAGCGGCCGCGCCGGATTGCCTCAAAGCCACACGTATCTGGACGGTGATGTAGCCTAATTGATACTGAATTGGAAAGGAGCGCTTTGGTGGAACTTGACTTTTTACCGACCCTATTTAACCCAGGCGTATTGTTCTTCATTCTTGGCTTTTTTGCCGCGATGGTGAACTCCAATCTTGATATTCCTGAATCGGTGGTCAAGTTCCTTAGCCTCTATTTAATGATGGCCATTGGGTTTAAGGGTGGCGTAAGTCTGTATACCTCGCCTTTGGGCGAGACCGGGTTTGCCTCAGTGGGTATCGTTCTGTTGATGAGCGCCATTGTGCCAATCTATGTGTTTTTCCTCATGCGACGCTATGAAAATGACTTTGACGCGGCGGCATTGGGCGGCGTTTATGGTTCTAACTCTACACTGACCTATATTACGGCGGCGGCGTTTCTCACCAGCATCGGCGTGTCGTATGGAGGTTACATGACTGTTGCATTGGTGATAATGGAAACTCCAGCGGTGATATTCGCCATCATGATGGCCAAATGGTCTCAGCCTGGAAGCACTAGCAAGTGGGCAGTCCTTAAAAAGGCACTCACGGACGGTACGCTGCTACTGCTGCTGGGCAGTATGATCGTTGGGTACTTGTTGATGTTGATGGGTAACGACACCAGCATCCTGACGACCTTTATTTCCGGCGATATGTTTACGGGTATGCTGATATTTTTCCTGCTTTATATGGGAACTCTGGTGGGCAAAAAAATAAAGGAACTAGAGGGGTTTAACCTCGGTTTGGTTGCGTTCTCCCTGCTCGTGCCGCTGATCAACGGTATGCTGGCGCTATGGCTTGCCGTGATTTTTGATCTTCCTCAAGGCAGTGGATTTCTGCTGATTATTTTGTGTGCCAGTTCGAGTTATATCGTGGCACCTGCCATCATTAAGGACGCACTACCCGAGGCCAATCCTGCCAAGTATCTTACGATGAGCATGGGCATTACCTTCCCCTTCAATATCATAGTGGGAATCCCGATGTACTGGTATCTGGTGACGCGATTTCTTGCTGCCTGATGCACATTTTCGACCTGCTGCGTCTTACGGCAAGCGCGCCAGGTCGGTATTGGGCTTCCGGTGTTTGTATCCTATCGGCTTGAACGCAGCGAAGAAGCGCTAGTTTGCCATTCACCAGCTGGAATCTGGTAATCAGGCCGCAGTCGCGGGATACTGCCTACCTACTTTTTATCAAAGAGGCGATCGCAGGCTGTCGATGACCCAACCCGTTTTCAATCGCGCTACCCACTTCAGCATCGTATGGGCCATGGTGCTCGCTATTCTGACCCTGGTGGAGTGGAATAGTTTGGACCGTGATCCGATGACTGAGCAGATCTTTCTCCCGTTTATTGATCGCGAGATTGAATTGGTAATGACGGACGCAAATACTGCGAATGAGCTTGGTGCGACCGCGGGCGATTTGCCCTCGCCGAGTGTTGGGCGCAAGCTCCAAACCCAGGTGCGAATCGACTTCAATGGCCCGCTTTTTTTGGCGTATTTCTTTGGCCCTATAATGATTTTCCACGCGTTTAGTCTGCTGTGGCGGCAGCTCGCTAGGGGTACGTGATCAGGTCGGTATTCGCGTTTGGCAAGTCTATTTTCAGAGCGGGGCAGGGTGTTAGTCTGGGGCCGCAAAACGCAAATTAGCAGCTTCTCAACCGCGCTCTGTGCCCCTCACATTTCGAGTTGGCGTATGCCGTAAATCCAAAGTCGAAATGATACCGGACTCATGTGCCACAACCTGAGGAATTGCATTGATTATTCGCAGCGCCGTCGCCTGCACTCCTCCCGTATTGTGGTCTCCGTCTTCGCCGGTCACAAAACACTCGAGCTGGACTGAGGGATTACCGCTGACGATGACCCGGTGCACACCCAGACGATTTGAGGGTGCAGATGGCCATAGAGGCGCTTCGCTGTGGGCCAAGCGGTTGATATGTTCTGCAACGATTAGCGGCTTGCCATTCACAATACCCTGTACTTCAAAGCGCACAGCCGAACAGGTGCCTGCCTTTACCGGCATCATGGCACACTCGAAGTCTTCATTGGCATAGTAGCGCTCATAGACTTCGCGAATCTCTTCAATTTCGACGTCGATAGCTTCGGCCACCATTTTTAGCATACCTCCCCATGTTCCGGTGAGCACACCCGGCAGGGACATTAGCGGGGCAGCTTGCGGCCCCTGCCCGAAACCAAAAGCCATGCCGGTAAAATCGGGGTCCTCGTAGGTGCCGTAGTTGCATATTTCCTGCACGCGAATCTGTTCAACCTGGTCCGCTATCTGCAGGGCAGCCAGTGGCAGAACGTCGCCGGAGAACCCGGGGTCCATGCCGTTGATGAATAGAGTGCTGTTTCCCGCTATGCAGGCTGCTTCCAATGGTTCGCGCAATGCGGGGTCTGCGTGAGGTGGATATATCAGATAGATCAATGCAATGCCGACAATGTTGATACCAGCTGTCAGAATTCGCTGCATATCCCGGACGGCTTCATGGGGCCGCATCTCCCCGTTGGCAGTGTAAATGACGACATCGGGTTTGAGGGCTAACAATGCATCGACATCGTTCGTAGCCAACACCCCCGTAATGGTATCGAGCCCAGCTATCGCCCCGGCATCTTTACCCTGCTTGGTTTCACTGTGTGCGTGCAAACCGACCAAGTCCAGTTGGGGGTTGCGGATGGTGGCGCGTAGCGCGTGGATACCCACGTTGCCAGTACCCCAGTTGATGACACGATAGCGCATGCTAATGCTCCTGTTAGAGTGGGTAAGAGGCCAGCCGGCCTGCGCCGGCAATAACGGGCAGGTCCGCATAGGTTCGAATGCCTGGCTCTGCGGCACACACTGCAGGTATGGCGTTAATTAGACGGTAATCTGGTAATTGTCATTCCGATTGCATGGAAGTCACTTGCTCCCATCGTCGCCAAAGGCACGAGTTTCCTCCATAAGCTGCTCTTCATGTCTCGGGCCGTATGCGCGGATGCCGATTTTGCCTTTCCATTATAGTGACTAACACATTTGACACGAGTAGCGTATCAGTAATAGAGTATATTAAATAGTTGAAACTATAAAGCATTGGGTACTGCGCTAATCCGGTTTGTTTAACCAGAACCTGGCGCTGCTAGCAGCGCTGTAATGCATAGTGATTTACTGATGTCCTTACAGGAGTTTAATAATAAACCTGATGGTCAAATTTCCCCGAGTAACATCCCAGGCAATACTTTTCAGTGCACTTCTCCCTGGAGGTGCAGTTGTCCATGCTGCGGTCGAGGGCAAAGCGCCCCTGATGCTGGAAGAGATTATCGTTACAGCACAGAAACGCCTTGAGTCATTGGAGGAAACTCCCATCACTATCAATGTGGTGACCGGAGATGCGTTGGATGAGTATGCCGTCTTTAGTTTCGACGACCTCTCTAACATGGTTGCCGGTCTCTCCATCAGCGGCTCTAACTTTGATAGCGATATCGCGACACGGGGTCTTGGGACTAACCTTACCGCTCCCGTGTCGCCGCGCGTAACAACCTACATGGACGGAACATTCATCGCTCAATCGCGAAACTTGTTCAGCGGCTTGTTCGATCTGCAGCAACTGGAACTGTTGCGTGGCCCGCAGGGTACGCTTTATGGCAAGAGCTCTCCAGCGGGTGCCATAACCATAACTACTGCCAACCCGAATCTCGAGAAGATAGACGGCTTCATCAGGCAGAGCTTCACCGATCAGGATGGATCAAATAGTCAGATAGCGGCATCACTGCCGCTCATCAAGAACGAATTAGGGCTGCGTCTATCAGGACTCTATGATAACAATGAAAACAGTGGTGTCTATAACCGCACACGCGATGAGAACGCAGAGACAAAAACCAGGGCCTATCGGGCCGTTCTTTTGTGGGAGCCTACAAATAATTTCGACGCGCGGCTGTCATGGCATCATATCAAGGATGATGCTGATGCCGACCCCGTGGTCGAGGGGCCTGATCTGGATTTTGATGACCGAATAGCATTGGCAGAGTTCAACTCTACCTATAAGAACAAAGCCAAATTCCTGATTCTGGAGAGTAACTATACGTTCGCTAACGACTGGGTGACTACGTTTTCCTACAGCTATCAAGATGCGGCCATTGACCGCTATTTTGATCAGGACGCCACAGCGGTGCGAGCAAGAGAGCAATACGTACCGTCGCCTACCGAGAGCGACATCTACGAAATACGCCTGGCGTCCCAAGGCAACGATTTATGGGACTGGACTGTGGGTGCATTCTATGGGGATGCTGATTCCACTACCGGGGTAGAGGCCACGACGTTTGTTTTCGATCCGCGTATTCCAGGGACGGTGGTGCGTGCCGACACCAGTTCGACAGCATCATTGACATCTGAGGACTGGGCGCTGTTCTCGCATAACTCGATATACGTGAACGAGAAAGGCACGTTGACAGTTGGACTGCGTTACAACGATGCAAAACGCGATGCGAAACAACCGTTTCTGACCAACGCATTTTTGCTTACCGAAGCCGGGGAAGTGCTGGTGCGCTCAAGTGAGACAGACGGTGTTCTGCCAGAGGCGCAGAGCCTCTCTGACCACGCGATCACCGGGTCACTCAAGTACCAGCATAACCTCAATGACGACCTAATGGCCTATGCGGCGTTCGACACGGGTTGGCGCGATGGGTCGGCCAACATCGCCGGTAATCCGCAGCCGCCTGTATTTGGTGCCTTTGATTCCGAGGACAGTTACAACCTGGAACTTGGTTTTAAGTGGCAGCTATGGGAGGGCAGGGGCTTATTTAACTTTGCTACTTACTACCAGATTTACGATCAGTTCCAGTACCAGGCCGCCGGCGTGTCATATAGAGATGAGGACGGGACCGTCTCCCTCGCTGATCCGGTGGTTAACGTGGATGAGGCCATATCCTACGGTTTTGACACTGACTTCTCCGTACTGATCAGTGAGTATTGGAGTCTAACGTCCTCACTCAGCTACAATCAGACAGAACTGACCGACGCCAAGAGTGTTGCGTGTACCGATGGTGGCGTTATCAGTGAGCAATTGTTTTCGTTCAACACCTGCGACCTGACCGGCGAAAGAGCGGGTGGTTTGCCTGAGTGGTCCGCCAATATTGCCTCTGAATATTGGGGTAGTGTTGAGAGCATGTCCAGCGAGTGGTACCTGCGCAGCCTGCTCAATGCGGAGAGTGAATACTTCTCACCTACTTTCCGCAAAGATCTGGACAGCTATGTCACCCTGGATTTTTACGCGGGGTTGCGATCAGCCAATGGCGTATGGGATGTCAGCGTTTGGGTGAAAAATATTGCGGACGAAAGCGCCAAATTGAAGGACAGGGCCTTGCCTGATATCCCCGACTACGAGAACGGTGTCATGATGACGTCGCCCTATGTTGAGATCAGGCGTCAGCTCGCCCCGCGTACGATAGGGGTTACCTTCGCCTATAACTTTGGGCAATAGAATTTCGGAGCAGACACCGTAATGGCATATTGTCAATTTGGCAAAGCGCACATATGATTTAAGGCTGCGCTTGGAGCAATTCAATAGAGAGAGTGATATGACCACGATACCTTCAGGGTACCCGACGGATCAGATAGAAGCTTTTGCCCTGCTGGCAACCCGTGAAAGGCTATCGATTGATGACATGAAGATCCTGGCTTTACTGGAAGCAGCCGGTGAGGCCTTCTATTTCGCTGCTGCCGACGCAGTCAAGAATGACGAAGCAAAAAATCTTTTAAGACGAAATGGGCAGGAGGAGCGCGGTCACGCGCACCGACTATTGAAAGCAATTGAATTATCGGGCAGCAGTTTCGATCTACCTGCCGATGAGGATAATCCCTATATTCAGCCTATGGATCTGGACGGCATTATCAATGCCGATTTGCTTCAGATCATTCAGCAGTCCGAGCAAGACGGTGATCTTCAATATCAGGTGTGGGCTGATGCGGAGTCCAGCGACGCGGTAGCGAAAATTCTTCGTCAAAATGGTGTCGAGGAAACGCGCCACGGCGAACGAGTGGCCCAAGTGGTGACGTTACTGTTACCGACTGCGGTTGCGAATGGCTTGGGTTGAGTTTTGTCCCGTTTTGACTGAAGTCCACCGGTACACCCATCAAGTGCGCGGCTTCATTGGCGCTGCAGAATGCAATCTGCGCTAGCACTTGTTCGGTCTTCTCTTACTGGTTGCCCAATCCGAGTAACCTGTTGATCGGTTTTTCTTCGGCGATCGGGTAGGAAGAGTATCAGCACCCGCTGCGGGCACGCCCGATGTTTGTGCAGGCCGAGCAACGGCTCGCGGGGACAGAGCGCTTGGAGGGCCCCAGGCTCACCAATAAACACGTTCGCCAGACTCTCAGCTCTGCACTAAACCATGCTGCGCAACTACTGAATGATGACGTGGTGCCGACTTTTATGCGCTTAAAGGACTGGTTCACCTGCGCCATCTGGGCCATCTGGCCGTAGTGCCGTTTAGTGCCAATGTCCGGCTGATAGCGATTTCGGGGCGAGTTAAACGACACCCCAGCGGCAGTTAGCCCTTCGCAGCCAGGGGGGTAATGTTTGATGTCTCCTGATGCTTCTCGCTGCCAATGTCTAGCAACAACCCCGGTTGGCCTTTGCACGCGGCTATTAATATGCTTTTGTGCTTAGAAAACAGTAGCCCAATCTTTTCTGCATCTTGCTCACTAATGCCTTTAATTTGCTTTTCGAAGAGCAAACTGAAGTTCTCTGCCAGCTCCAGCATCTTGTCGTGGGCATCAGCCTCTTTTTTGGTATCAAACATCGCGTCGTCCCGATCACATTTCCACATTGCTACAACGGCCACAGGGCACCTCATTCGTGGGTTATTGATTGAGCCATACTGTATATACGTACAGTAATAATGGCAAGTGGTTTTTGGGAGGATGAATACTCACCGGGTACCCCGCCGGATTACCCAATGCCCGTCTCTCATTCCCCTGGTTCGGGTTTGCTGCGAAGCGGCCACTATTTTTCGTCACAAAGTGGCGTTTGATTACGCCATTGTAATGCTTATTCTCGCCATTTCTCCATTCCGCGACTGAGTGCACTGGGGGTCTGGATAATGAGCGATGTGCGCTGCAGGTCCGGGTGCCGATTCTCTGCCTCATAATCGGTGGGCATATTACTGTCCTTCGCAACAACCCAGGAAGCCCTTTGAGAGTGCTCGCCCAGCATTGTCCCGACTGAGCGGGGCGATACCTGCAAGACACCGGCCACAGCGCCGTAGTATGCCCTCATTTTTCTTTCGTTGAGAAAGTCGAGTATTTCCGATAACCGTGCATCCATTATTCTCTCTCCGTGTCTATTTGAGTCTTTATCAAGCATACATTGTAACAAATCTCGCAAGATCGTTATTTGCCGTTGTGATTCAGAAGATTCAGAAGATTCAGGAAATCTGGTTTCCCGAGATCAAAGGGTTCGATGGGGGCAGCAAACTCTGCTGATAAATGTCAGCATTTTTCAAGAGCAGACTCTTGTTTTTGTAATTAGGGATGGATCGCAGTCACATCAACACGCCTTACTTGCACAATGGCGATTGTTTGCAATCAGCATCCAGGAGCGGTCGATACTGACACCGCGTTGCGCAGCGATATACACTCTGCGCGTTGTCATAGAAGGTGTGAGCATGGCTATCGTAGCCAGACCGGCTATCGTAACTGGCGGTAACACTAGGAAGGATATTTTTGCGGGAGCGATACCCGCCGGTGCCAAATGTCCGCCAGCACCGCTGGTTTCGGCATAGTCCCATCCTCGTTGCTGCTGTCGCCTCCGCTCAAGGCGAATATACGCAATCGCCGGTATATCTAGCGCATTTTTTGCGTGGGGCAACGGAACTTTCCGACCGTAAAATTGCGTCGTGACAAGTGCTTGGTGCGCCTACCTGCAACGCGCTTGCGCCACATTCTAAAAGACCGTGGTTGCATTTCTTTGCGCATGAGCTCGATTACCTGAGGCTCAGATAACCCGTATGCCCCATGAATCGCTTCAAAAGGAGTTCGATCTTCCCAGGCCATCTCAATAATACGGCTGACCTCACTGGCATGCATGATGACAAATCTTTATCTGTTGGCTGTCAATAGTAGCGCAATTTTAGGGATACTTGATGATTCTGGGCTGAATCTCTGAGATCGGGCCACTTTGAATATCCCAAAGCCTGTTTTGCGGCGGTTTGAGAAGACCTCCTCTGCCGCTTGAGGTGTGAGGAAGAGTAGCGGCCCTGCGCGAGGTATGTTCTTTTACCTGTATAGGATCAAGAATGTCTTCAGTCGGAAAATTGTCGACGCTGCTAGCCACTTTGGAACAGCTGGGTATTGAACCGACTTGCAGCCGCCTGGCGGGACAGCGTGTCCGGGGAGCGTTGAAATACTAGGAAGCCTATTTGCATGCCTAGGAGGCTATCTCCGCTGCGAAGGAAGGCCTGGCATCCACTTGCAGAATAGGTGCTGCGATTCAAACAACCGAGGACATCTCTGTCAGATCAACAGACCCCCTTCTTTTAGTGGCCGTCTAGACAGAGTCCTCAGTATTTGAGCGTGCGCAATGGTCATGAGATGTGGCAGTTGACGTCATTAGCGGACTCAATAGACGCCCCTGTCACTAGCCAAAAAAACCTGTGATTTCATAGGTAATACCACCCACGCCAGAAAAAGGCCCCACTCCTCTTTGTGAACTGAAGTACAGGCGGTTGCCATAAACAGCGGGACCGGTAATCTCAGAGTCTTCCTGGCCAAAGACCCGGGCAAGTGGGTAAGGCTGGCCATCCTTTGACAGGGCTACCAACTTCATATTGCCGCCATCTTCCGCGACGTAAATTTCTCCTGATGGAGCGATAGTTAAGTTGTCGACACCGGTAAGCAGGGGCTCTTCGAAATTGTCATCGTCGTAAAGAATGTCCAGTGAATTACCGATAGTGTCGTAGCGCCAAATTCGATTGTCGCCTTTGGTGGCGAAATAAATTATACCGTCGCGGATGGCAATACCTTCGCCGCCGTTGAATTCGCTGGTGACGGGTACCTGGTAGCGCGTTTGCACTGTCTGCCCGGAAGGGTCAGGAATGACGTGCCAGGCCAGCGAAGCACCTGACGTTGGATCGCCCACCACCTCTGCGGCTTCCAATAAACCGCTAGTGAGGTTGGGGTAGTTATCAGGTGTAAAACGATACAGTTTGCTGTCTGGTCTATCTTCAGTCAGGTAGAGGGTTTGCATAACATCGTCTACTGCAACCGCTTCATGGGCGAAAGCGCCCATGGCGGGTCTGGCAACTGCGCCGTTTACACCAAAGGGATCGCATTCAAACACCAGACCTAAGCCATCGCCGATGAACTTTTCTTCACAACTCAACCAGGTATTCCAGGGCGTTTTTCCGCCGGCACAGTTGGCCGTGGAGCCCGAAAGAATATTGTACGCATCTACAATAGTGCCGTTGGCATCAAAGCGAATCGCGCTAACACCACCCCCGCCCTCAATAAACTGCTCGCTATTTGAGACATAAATCCAGCCACCGTCACCGGCATTAAAACAGGCGCCACCATCGGGAGCGTTATGCCAGGCATAAGACGTACCATCTACCATCTCGGTGGAGCGTGCGACTATGCGCGAGGTATACCCCATCGGTAAGGCAATGCCATTCTCGTCGGGAGCCTGCAGTTCTAGCGAGCGTATTTCAGTGAAGTCATTGGAATTATTGGAATCGCTGCAGCCACTTAATAGTGGTGAGCCCAGAGCCATGCCGAGTGTAGCCAGCGCGTAGCGTAAAGTTTGTCGGCGGTTAATCGTAAAATCTGTCGCTGTGACCTGAGTGCGGGCACTAACGGGGGAAATTTTCATCATTATATTTTCTTCTAAGTCAGGGTGCCTTGAGGAACTAATTAAAGCTCAGAAGCATGGTGCGATCAAGCGAGGTGTATCACCAATCTGATTCGTCCAAATTACTGGAATTGATGAAAGAGTACGGGCAAAACGTAGACAGGTTTGAATTTTTCGAATCAGGGGAGAAGGGCACTGACTTAAGCATTCAATGTATCGTCTACATGCCATGTTAGGGTGTAAGTAAGTGCCATTCGGATCAGAGGATGATTACCCGCGCGTGTCACTGATTCCCGCGGCGACGCTACCCGCAGATATCGTCAAGTGTATAGAGGCGTACTCTTCACCGATGAAGCGTTCGTTAAGCTTAGCGCTTGCGCCTGATGGCAAACAAACCAAGCAGCGATGTTAACAAGAGCAAAGCCGAAGCAGGCTCGGGAACAGAAGCTCTTGAAGCAGTTATGGTCGCTGTGTAGAAACCGCTATTATCGGCAAAATCGCCATCATTCTCCGCGAGGAACAGATAGGCTTGTGGCATTCCAGGTACAAAAATACGGGAAGAGCTGCCAACAAGGAATACTGCATCGCGCCAATCCATATACACGTTAGCAGACAGGATAGGAGTGATAGTGTCGGCAGAACTGCTCCATAGTCCGATTACGCTGTAAACGTCCTGTAAACGAAATTGACCATCGTTGAACCAGCATGGATCAGATGAGCTCGGGCAGCCATCTGCGCCGGTCGCATAAATGCCGGCATCAATCACGCTGCCAGAAACCGCTATGTCCAAATAATCCCAAGAGGCGAAATTGTAGATGGAGCCGCTGTTGGCAACGGCGGAAGCCGCTGTTGAACCGGTTGCCGCTAAGGCGCCATCGCTCGATGCCGTAAACCAGTGGCCCCAATCGGAATAATACAAATTGTCTGTCGCATCCACCGTATGCATCATTGTCAAAGCGCTGGCCTGCGAGATCATCAAACTGCTCAACATCATCGCTAGTATGCTGGTGATACTTTTGCTGACAACCAACGGGAGATATTTCATTGAGTTCTTCCTGTTAACTATGCTGTGATTTTTCGTTTGCCCGCTCCAGGCGGGACGCGCACTACAATTTTACCGTTTCTGTCTTAGTCTTCGCGACGGCGAGTCTAAGGTAAGCCGAGCACAAATTCGACTCGGCGCGCATAAACCGCTGGTAGATTCTACAATGATACAATAAGCAATAAACATGCCTAAAAATATATTTACTTTATTTATCATAAAGTTAAATGATACGAGGGCGATCATAAAATGGCTGAGTAGAGAAAATTGACGGCATAGGAGGCAGACTTGTGAACTGGCTCACAGACTCATTTGAGGCACTGTAAAAAAAGCTGACACAGGTTTTGCTGTGCTACCGAAAAGCCGGCGTCAAGATAGTGGCAAATAAACGTCTCCAGCTCACAGCAGCCTGATTGAGGTAGTAAGTAGTGGAAATTGCCGGAAGGGGCGAAGGCGCGCTCTGCACTATTGTTCATCAATGCTTACAAGCGCTGCTGATTTTTGCAGCTACGCGCCCGATAGAGTTTATGTCCGATACCGGTGGGTGCTACTGTCGTTTCTCGAACATCTGCTCCAGAAGTTCGTCAGGCAGTACCAGTGATTGGCTGGATTGCAGGGTATGAAGTGTCTCCATGTCCAGATGATGGGAAGCGGCGAGAAGGTCCAACGAAACCTCGGGAGCCGGTTTGCGCCGCTCCATTCCCCTGAAACGTAAATAACCAGTAAGCGCGTATCCGAGGTAAAGAAGCAGCAGCACGCCAATACCAATCCCGTAGACCTTGAGGATGTGCAGCAGTTCGGAGAGGGGCAGATTTTGCAGCATAAGCTCATAGATTATCATCAAGCCCGCCGCCCAGGCTAGCAAGCTAAGTAGCGGCATGAAAATGTATAGCCAAAGTACCCAGAAAAGGACGGTCAAAAAACTGGAGCTCCATAGCTGCCAGCCATTCTGTAGTTCCGGTCGCCGCATAATAAGCGGGCGCTTATAGCGCGTAAAAGTGGCAACGGCGCCCTTCGGGTCGAGATCGGAGGGCTCGCCCTCTCTCTTAGTTGGGATGTTCGACATCGAACTGCTCTCCTCTGTCAGGGCTAGTCCACACGGCTCGATTATTCGAACCGCGCAACAGTGCTTTTGGCAGGGCGACAATGCTGGTGAACACCGCTATGAGCCAATAGGCGCCCGGGTACCAGATAATCCAGAAATAGGATTTTAACTGTCCCGTCTCAAAGCGTCGTTCGATCAACAGACTTAAGCCAAACTGAATAAGGCAGGTCACGCCGAGCAGCGCACCCCCCCAACTGGGCAGCCACTCGCGGATATTTGGCAGTGCTGGAATATCAGCAATCTGGCTCACCAGTAGACTGACACCGAGTATTACAATGGCATATGCCCATAACATGCTGATACAAAACTCAGCCATAATCGGCCACATATGTCGTCTACGCCAGCTGCACAGCGCCCGCGCGTGTTCAAACGCGACTTCCACGCCGCCCTGCGCCCAGCGTAAGCGCTGAGACCACAGGCCGCTGAGGGTTTCCGGCATAAGAATCCAGCACAGCGCATTGCTCTCAAAGCGGATAGCCCAGTGATCCATCTGCAGGCGCCAGCTGATATCGATATCATCGGTCAACTTGTTCAGATCCCAGTAACCAACCCTGTGCAATGCCGTTTTACGAAAAGCGGTGACAACGCCTGACACGGTGAAGACGCGCCCATAGACACGCTGTGCCCGTTTGATCAAGCCGATAATGGAGGAAAACTCGCCGACCTGTATCCGCCCCAGCAGGGTTGAACGCGTTCGAATCCGAGGGTTTCCTGTTACGGCAGCCACTCTGGGGCCGTCAAAGTGCCGTATCAACCAGGTGAGGGCATGAGGGTCAAGGATGGCGTCGCCATCGAGACATACTATAAATTCATGTTTTGATGCCAGCGTGCCGACGCGCATGGCCGCGGCCTTTCCCTGGTTCGTTTCAAGATGGATAGCCCGGATAGATCCCTCAGTAGAGAAAGCGTTTAAGATGTCAGCTGTCTCATCCGTACTCCCGTCATTGACCACGATGATCTCGAATTCGGGGTGCTGCAGATTCTTCAGGGACTCGATTGTCTCAAGAATCGCATAGGACTCGTTATGCGCAGGGACAATGACGGAGACGCCGGGGTAATGCTTTAGTTCGGGTGGCTCATCCACTCGCTGTTTGCCACCATCCTCCCAACGATAGTAGTAGACGATGCCACCCGTCATCCACAAATAGGACATAAATAGCGGAAATATCAGCGCAAACTCTTCCAGAATATCGTATGTCAGTTCCATGTCGATGACCTACTTTTTGAACGCTGGAAATGTATTGGTAGACAGCGAGGAATGAACAGCTTCAACACGGGGACTATCGATCAGGAACTGGTCAGGGAAGTACGCAATATGATTTGCGCCTGCGCTAAGAAGAAGATCAAACTGGTCCAGTAGCAACTCTTCTTCAGTAGAATTCTGCGAATTTTTTGCGCCGGGGTTCAGCTGAAAAATCGTTTTTCCCAGCGCTTGTGGGTATTGCTGTTGCGCGGTCTGCAGTAGCGATTTCAACCACAGGCCCTGGTCGGCGAGCGCTGGCAGGCCCCGCGGTGGGATAACCACGAGATAGCTGTAGTGCTGCGACGACCACAAATAGTGCTCAATGAAGAGTGCGTCCCGCGCAGGGCTATCGTCGGTAGCTGTAATCATGCGGGCGGTGCGCAGTGCCGGCTGCCAGACCCTCAATATTTCTGCCAGCTGCAGAGTAAACTCATTTTCCTGCAGCCAGTGCGGGATACCTTCAGCACTCGCTGTATTTTGGACTGAGTCCGGGTCCAACATTGTATGATTCGTTAGTGGGGCATCGCCGCTAAACAGGACGCCCCCGAAAATACTGCTACGGCCGAGGTCTTCGTATATCTCTCGAATAGCCGCCTGTGACTCCAGTGGCGCAAGCGCAGAAATGGGTAGCCACACATACACCGTGACCTCGGCTCGCGTCCTGAGCTGCCAGGACACCCGATTGAGCAGGTCGGCGCGCATAGTTAAGTGTCGATTGGGGAAGTACACAGCCTCTGCAAGACCGTTGGAATCCTGATCAGAAAAGGCTTTCAGGAATATCGTACCAATTTGCATTGTCTTGATGCGATCAAGTAAAAGATCGAAATTGCGTGCCATGCGAGCTGGATCAGGATCGTAGAGTTCATCCATGTCGATATAGGTGGCGCGCAAAGACTTGGGGTCATCCAGATCCAAGGCAGCTCTGGCCAATTCGGGAAGACCCGTGGTGGAGCTGACCAGATACCGGTGAATGCCGGGTTTGCCCAAGGTATTCACTGTGCCATCAAGGGTGAAAAATGTAGTCAGGCCCAGTTCCGCCGCGATGTCGTTGGCATGGCTGTTGTAAGCCCCGTAGGGCCAAACCACGGTATCCGCGCGGACGCCAAGGTTTTGCTGCAGCAATGTATTGCCCTGCTGAAGATCCTGCTTGATTCGGGACCGATACATGGCCTCGGTTTCATACGTTGATGTTTCCATATCATAGGCGCGAGCGGTAACAGTGGGCAGCTTGCTCCCGAATCGGTTAGCGAGCTTGGTATTGTGCATATTGTGACTGTGAGAGACGATCTCGACGAGTCCCGATTGTTTGATTTCCATTAGGTCGCGCCAAGTCAGGAAGTGATCCCTGGCGATCAGTTCGTCGCCGTAGAGCACCGGCTGATCCGTTGGCGAGTCGATCCAACTGGTAACTGGAGCGAGTACGGCAGGGAAATTGAATAGCTCCAGAAGGGGTAACACATGCTCCAGGAAACTGGCATAGCCGTCATCAAAGGTTAGCAATATCGGTTTCTCTGGTAAATCTCCAGCGACCTTTGCGGCGCGCCATTGGCTTAGACTGATGGGTTGATAGCCGTGACCGAGCAGCCAGGAGAACTGCTGAACGAGCATGTCGACGGTGATTGAAGATTCATCCAGAGGCGGCCCGCTGGTCGTCACTACGTCGTGATAGCTTAGCGCCAGGAGCTCGGGCACTTTGCTGTCAGGTGCTGACTGCGCTGAAACCTGGCTGCCAAAGAGGAGCAGCATGCCCATCACGATAGAACCTGCTTTGGTCATAGTCGCCACCCCAGCGAAAAGAAGATACTTTTTTGTTCTTCCTGTGCGCCATCGTACGGACGCTTGGCAATGTCAAAGCCATAACTGAAATTCAGTCGATCCGAGATTCCCCAGTCGTGTGCGATACGAAATCGCCACAACGAATCCGCGCCGAATGAGGCCTGGTCATAAACCCCGGCATAGATGCCAGCGCGCTGCACTAGCGAGCGGTCATAGTCTCGATAGATGCGCCATTCATGCTCCAGCCCGACGGTCACCTCGCGGTCACTGGAGGGATTAAAATAGGGGGCGTTGTCACTATCGTTGCGGCTGAAGTAGGCTGATGCACTGGCCCGCAGTTTATGATGGGGGAGATTCAGTACACGCTGACTATAGGAGGTGCCCAGCCATTCCCGCAGGTTACCGTCATCGAAATCCATGGCTCCCAGAAATACGCTGGTCTCTCTGGACTCGTCGCTTCTGTACCGTGTGCTGAGCGTCACATCATTAGCGCTGATGTCATTCTCCACGGCCTGCATAGGGATGCTGGAACTGTTGTAGTTTGTCTGCGCCGCGAGAAGCCAATGATCGGTTGGTTGCCAGTTCGCGCCAAGACTGGCTCCAATATCGTCATTATCCTGCAGGCCTTTATTCACTTCCGAGGTCACCGTCCAGTACTGCTCCCGGTACTCTACGCCTGCTCCGAGCCGATGATCTCGCACCGGGTCGTCGTCAAATTTTGCGTACCTGATGTTGTCGTGCACCATCAAACGATAGCGGTAGTCCAGAGGCTGACTGTAATAGCGCGTGTCTACTGTATAGGTATCATTACCCAGCTCGGCCCCGTCTGATTGGCCCGCAGACGCGTCCACGAATAGTTGTGCTCGCTCGTGCGTAAGCCAGCGTCGTTCCAGATCCACCACCGCTTTTGCATCGGGCTCAGAGGCAGCGACTCTGTCGAGCAAACTATGCGCTTCGTCAAAGTCTTGCGTGTCCATAGCAAGATTCGCGGCACTGAGGTTCTTCGTGAATTGCGCAGAGGGCGTGTTGACTTTATCCAGATCGGACTCACTCAATCTGTACCAACCGCGCCAACGCGCGACTGCAGCTCTGGACATCCGAAGATTAGTATTTGCAGGAGCAATTGCTATCAGTTGATCAAGTTGCTCCAGTGCTTCATCGAATTCTTCGCGATACGCCAGCGCCATTGCAGCCGCTTCCTGGCTGGCGGCGTAACGGTCGTTGGGCAGCCACATCTTGGCAGTAGGCCTGATCCAGGGCTTTTCCTGTGCTTTTACTTCATTGATCAAGGTGCTGGCTGCGTCGAATTGTTGGGTGTCAGTCAGCGCATAGAAGAGCCCCATTTCCACATTGAAACGTGCGCTGCGACTGGCATTTTGCGGTAGGTTTTTCTGCGCGGCGAGATAACAATTCAATGCCTGTTGCGACTGTTCGAGGTAGAGATAGGCTTGTCCTGCCGAGTTCAATACATAATAGGGAATTTTATCCACGCCCACTTCATCGCGTAGTTCTTCAAACTGGGCCGCCGCCTCCACCATACGGCGAGTCATAACAAGCGCCACAATATAGTCGTATTGCCGGTGGCGGATGTTTGGCCCGGAGAGGGGATTGATGGCTTGATAATCAGCAACTGCAGTCTCTGCACTGCTGGCAGCGTCACTGGGCCGGGGTAGCCCGCCCCAGCGAATCTGCAGTGCCAATGCCTCCAGCTGAAAACGCGTTAGCTGCTCTGAGTCGAACAGCCCCGGCTCTGCCTGCGCCTCGCGCAGTGCGATCTCCCCTGCTCCGAGAGCGGAGGCTATAAAGGCGCGTTGTTTTCGTAACTGCCGGTTGCCAGGCTCCGCCCGCAAGCCCTTGTTGTAGTAACTCAACGCTGCGGTAAAATGCCCTTGCCGTTCGGCTACATAACCGCGAGTAAGTAACAGTGCTGTCGAATATTGAGCGTCAGATGTGAACTGCGTTGGAACATCAACCAGTGCCCGGTCTGCCTCTTCAAATTGATCGGAATCGGCAAGCACCATGACTTTTCCCATGTAGCCGTCCAACTGACCAGGTTGCAGCAGGATGAGCCGATCGTACATTGCAAGGGAACGCTGCCAGTCACCAAGGTTACGCAGGCTTTTCGCATACACTGCAAGAACATTGCCGGGAAGTCGGGCGGGGTCGGCGTGCGCCAGTAGCTTTGTGCAGAGCGCATCGTTGCCGTCCCAGGCAGCGATCACAGCGTAGTCATTGCGCAGGCTAACGTTCTCAGGATTTTCGAGATACAGCTTTTCAAGCAGCGCTAGCGCAGATGATGTATCCCCGGCCCACGCTATGGCTACCGCACTTTGTTGTTCTTGCAGGTGCGGCGCCGCAGCTGCGGAATCCAAGGGCTGGATCAATGCAACCAAAGCCACCATCGCGGTCAGGCGTAAGCTTTGTCGAGAGGCTTGAAGTATGTGTTTGGGCAATTTATTGGCTCTTCAATCGGATGCAATAGCGGCCTGAGGCTAGATAATATCCTACACGTATGCAGCGCAGAGTCTCGACCGCGTTAAATGCGATGTGGTTCAACACGCAAATCTTCTCACTGTGATCCGGATCACGGAAGAGGGTGCTGCCAATTTAGAGCGTCGAAATAGCTAGAGTTGGTCGAGAGTCTTAAGCTTAAGTAAGTGGCATTTGCATCAAAACCGGATATTAATTGCGGCTAATTTCGTTCTTTTCTTTGTACACTTTTTTCAAGCACTTGTAGACTTCAATGCCTTCTTGCCTTGAACCCGAAGTACGTCAGTATCTTACTCGCTCCGCAGGCTATCGCAGTCATTATCAACCTCCCCCAAACCCTAAGCAAGTTCGATCTGCCGCGTTTTCAGCTTGCTGAGAACCTTGCGCAACTGTTTGGCGTGTTCCTTTTCGACACTGTCTGCGTTTCTTGTAAGCGCCCTGAGTTCGGGCAGTAATTTGGTATTTGCCATAAGGCGATCCTGATGTGTGCTAGTGTACGGGACCATTCCAGCATACGTGGCTATATGGGCAATTTCTTTCGCTTTGAGGGCAAGTTCATCCTGAACTACGTTACCTCCGGATTCCTCTGAAATCTTGCCATCTCATGCTAAAATTCCGCCGCCAGCAATTAGCCAATACAAGCGAGACCTTATGGATCGGTGGGACGTTTTAGGTACGGCGGACATACCCAATGGCGGCGGGGAACTTAAATTATCGGTGCGAGGGCAAGAGTTTTCCATTCGACTTTCTGGTATGCGCGGCGACCTGATGAACAGTCGTGAGCACGGTTCGGAGGAATCGCTGGCAGAACTGGGCTGCGCCCGCCTGAATGGCGTTGACCGTGCTCGAGTGTTAGTAGGAGGCCTCGGTATGGGCTTTACACTCGCCACGGCACTAAAAGCATTGTCTCCGTCAGCGCAAGTCACTGTGGCAGAGTTGATACCCGCCGTAGTGGACTGGAACCGTGGGGCGCTAGGAGAGTGTGCCGGGCAGCCCCTACAGGATGGGCGCACGCGTGTTCATATAGGTGATGTAGCGCAACTATTGACCGGCAGTGAGCCGCCTTTCGATGCCATTTTGCTCGATGTCGATAATGGCCCTGAGGGCCTCACCCATTCGGGAAACGACTGGTTGTATTCAACGAACGGATTATGCGCTCTTTATAAATCACTTCGCCCTGAAGGCACACTGGCCATTTGGTCTGCTGGCCCGGATCCTCTTTTTCTTATTCGCCTGAAAAAATGTGGTTTTCACGCGTTCACTCGTACCGTGAGGGCCCGCCCCGGGAAGGGCAGTCGGCACACCATATTTCTGGCACAAAAGGGTACCGCCGTGATCAGGACCATAGCAAATTAGCGCGCTATGCAGGGCAGCGGATTAAGCCCCAAAGTGGTACGTAGGCGGTGAATTCAAGCTTAAAGCCGTGCCAACCAGAGCGTTCCTGCTCATTTTAAGTACCCGGACCATCACTTAAAGAGAGTTACTTTGGAAAAAATCAGTATTTTTGTCGATGTGCAGAATATCTATTACACCTGTCGCCAAGCCTATCAGCGTAACTTCGATTACAACAAATTCTGGGCGGAAGTAACCCGGGGCCGCGAGCTGATAGGTGCTTATGCCTACGCTACAGATCGCGGTGACGCCAAACAAATGCAGTTCCAGAGCATCTTGCACGCCATTGGCTTTAGCGTAAAACTCAAGCCCGTGTTAAAACGCCGGGATGGCAGCACTAAGGCCGACTGGGATGTCGGCATCGCACTGGACGTCTATGAAGCCGCCGCGCATTGCGACACCGTGGTGCTCCTCAGTGGTGATGGTGACTTTGGCCTTTTGTTAGATCGGATCAAGCAGCGCTTCGATACCAACTGCGAGGTGTATGGAGTGCCGTCGCTGACATCGGACATACTCACCGCCGAGGCCAGCAAGTTCATCCCGATCGATCAGCGCTTATTGCTAAAGCAATTTTAACGTCCGACGCGATTCAATACCGGTTCAGCCGTTCTATTTTTGTAAAGCCCATGTTTACTTAGCACTAACGTTGTATATAATGTGGGCGCAAGAAACCTTAGGGGTGGCATCTGATTAGTATCTGGATGCCTGAGACACAGTGGTGAACCCTTTGAACCTGATCCGGTTAATACCGGCGTAGGAATAGGTAAATTGAATTCGCCGTCTTATCGTCGTTCCGGGTCTCTTTTAGTTTTTGGAGACCATTATGCAATACACAACTCGTCGTCTCGTTGCCGCCATCGTGCTGGCATCCCCCTTGCTCGCCGTCACGTCGCTGGCAGACACTATTGAAGAAATAATAGTGACTGCGGATTTCCGCGATATTGAGCTGCAGAAAATGCCTGCCAGTGTCACCGTGCTGACAGCGGAAGATATTCGAAGTCGCAGCGCACAGCATTTAGAGCAACTGTTAGCACTGGCGCCCAACGTAAACTTCAGTAGCGGTAGCTCACGCACGCGCTATATCCAGATTCGAGGCATTGGCGAGCGCAGTCAGTTTGCTAGCCCCATTAATCCGTCAGTGGGCACCATTATTGATGGCGTGGATTTTAGTGGCATCGGCAGTGCAGGAACGTTGTTTGATGTTGAGCGAGTGGAGATTCTGCGCGGCCCACAAGGCACGCGATATGGTGCTAATGCTTTAGCGGGCATTATTGCTATTCAATCTACTGCGCCCTCTGAAGATTCTAACGGTTATGTAGAATCAATGATTGGAAATTACGATAGCTGGAGTTTAGGCGCAGCTAACGGCGGTGCCTTAACTGACGATCTCCTATACCGAGCCTCTATTCAGCAATACAAATCAGACGGTTATGTGGATAACGTCTTCCTCAATAGAGATGATACCAATGGTTTCGACGAATTTACGCTGCGTACCAAATTACGTTGGTTAGCCTCTGACAATTTGACTGTTGATGCGTCATTATTTTTTATCGACATAGATAATGGTTATGACGCTTTTTCGTTAGATCGCAATGGCGATACGCTCTCTGACGAACCTGGCAAAGACACACAAAAAACCAGCGCCGTTTCTGTTAACGCAGACTGGTCAATTAATTCAAAACTTGATGCCCAATTTATTGCCAGTTATGCCGATTCTGATCTGGAGTACGGTTTTGACGAAGATTGGAGTTTTGTGGGTATAGCGCCGGCGGATGAGTACTCATCGACTGATAATTATGTTCGCGATAGGAAAAACTCTACCCTTGAATCGCGCCTGCTGTCTGGTGAAGATGGCAGGATATTGGGTGACACTACCGATTGGTTAGTGGGCATATACTATGAAAATAGAGACGAGGACTTGCAACGAGATTTTGTAGACTTTGACACTTTTACAGACGCGCGATTGCTGAGCAGTTACCGAACACAAAACCTGGCCATTTTTGGTGAAACCACAACTGCATTGAGCGATCAATTTAACTTAACGATCGGTTTGCGGGTCGAGCAATGGGACGCAGACTACAAAGACTCCAGTGCGGTAATCCTGGATGCCGACGAAACTTTGTACGGAGGTAAAATTGTACTGGATTATCAAGCGAGCGATGAGGACTTGCTGTATGCAAGCCTGGCTCGGGGTTATAAGCCTGGCGGTGTTAATACGGACGGCACACTCAACCAGACCGAGCGTGAATTTGATACTGAATACCAGTGGGCTTACGAAGTGGGTTACAAGAGCTCTTTGCTGGATGACAGCTTACAAATTCGATTAGCCGCTTTTTACAACGATCGTCAAGATATGCATATCAAAGACTCTATCATTCCTGTTGGTGGCCCGGGTGCGTTTGTGGACTACATTACCAATGCTGCTGAAGGCAGTAATTATGGTCTGGAGATTGAATCTGTCTGGCAAGCAACTGATGCATTGCGGGTATTTGCTAATGGCGGTTTGCTGCGTACAGATATAGATGAATGCGACACTGCCGGCTGTATCGATTTAGTGGGTCGCGATCAACCACATGCCCCCCGCTACCAATATGCAGCCGGCGTCAAATACGATGTTAGCGACAATGTGTATGTCCAATTGGATATCGAAGCGAAAGATGAGTTCTATTTCTCAAGTAGTCATGATGCAAAATCTGCAAGTTATGAGCTTCTAAATGCGCAAATAGCGTATGAAATGGACGCATGGAGCGTAGCGCTGTGGGGGCGTAACTTAACTGATGAGGATGTAGAAACCCGCGGCTTTAGATTTGGTAATGACCCACGTGATGGTTATGCCACACAAACCTATGTGCAATTGGGTGAGCCACGTTCAGTAGGCCTCACGGGCCGCTATAATTTCTAGGGAATAATTGTGATGCTGTCAGCAGATATAAGTTTGTATCCCATTAGTGAGAATTTTACTGCGCCAGTCGATAGGTTTGTTGCCCGGCTCAATAGTCACGAAGCTTTCTAAGTGGAGACGAGTGCTGCCCTCGAACAAGCGTGGCTTGCCATGAGTTGGTGGGAAGTTGCCGCAGTGCTGTTAGGTTTAGCCTATTTAGTATTGGCTATGTTTGAACGTATCAGCTGCTGGTATGCGGCATTTATCAGTACCGCCATTTATACGTTTTTATTTTGGGATGTGAATTTGCTAATGGATTCCGTCCTTCAGATTTACTATATGGCAATGGCTGTTTATGGTTGGTGGCAGTGGCAGCAGCCCACTGATAATAACAAGACTAACCTGGCGATTAGTCGATGGTGTTGGAAAACCCATTGTGCTGTTATCGGGCTAATAATCGGTTTATCACTGGGTTCGGGTTATTTGCTCGACCAGCACACTCAGGCAGAGTGGGCCTACCTGGACTCATTTACGACATGGGGCGCGGTCATCACCACCTATATGGTGACCCAAAAGGTATTAGAGAACTGGCTTTATTGGCTAGTGATAGACGCAGTAGCCGCTTATCTATATTTCGATAAGGCACTCTATTTAACTGCACTGTTGTTCTGCTTGTACCTGGTCATAGTGATTTTTGGCTACTTGCAATGGCGCAAACTGTATCGTCAGCAAGGGCGGGGATCAGTGACAGACCAGGATGATACTTACCTTAGCTCCCAAACCAGCACCAAACTGCATAGAGCTGTTCGGGACATGCCGTAAATACGCACCCATAAACAGGGGCAAGCTCTGGCTGTGTGCCCGCTGTGTGCCCGGATGGCCGCGCCTCCGTGGCCTCAGACGGTTCCTTCAATCTCCGCTCGCTTTGGCACCTACGCGTCACATTTGAGCCTAAGTCAATGCCATTTAAGTCTGAGCTCAATTTACTTCAAAGAGGCTCTATTGATAGGGCGCGCCATTATCTAGCCAGTCCTTCAAAAGCCCCCTTTCTTCTGCTGAAATCCCTGTATCGGGATGTTCGGCCTGGTAGTCGATATCCCAGTTAAAAGCCGCATTTGTCCTGCCGTCCATTCGCTTGTTATGGGCGTACCAGTACAACGGCGATTCAAGCGCAAATTTTGAGACAAAGCGGCTGGTCAGGGGGCGCCATAACGTGTTGTCGCGCACACCGGGCGTTGCAGGGGTGATGGGTAGCCACGGTTTGAAGTCCCGCTGTTGGGTATCCCATACAACCCTCGAATACAGAAGATCGTCGTTCTCAAAGCCAGTGTGGCATCCACCGCAGGAGCGGGTAATGATGGGTTGCACCTGCACAAACTTGGGTAAGCTGTGGACTGTTCCTGCTTTTGGTGTGCTGGCGGCTGCAAGGGTATTGGCAAATCTTGTCATTGCAGAGAGCTGGCCTAATTCAGCGAATCGCTCCTCTGAGTGTGCGTCATGGCAACCGTGGCAGGTTCGGGTTTCACCAGGGCGCAGGGAGTGGAGCATATCGTCATGGGCGATGACCTCACCGTTGGCGTTCTCACCGCTCATCAGCAAGGGGGTATCGCAGGGTACCTCTACTTTTACAGAACCATCCGCTTCCAGGGGCGCTCTCTGGTAGCCCTTCACATTCCGATAACCGAGGGTGTTCATGGTCATCTTGTACAGCTCATTGTTCTCCTGATAGCTGATGTCCCACAGCTGGGGAAGCGATATCGACAGATATTTCATATTGTTAAAGATAAAGTCAGGGTTCTCTGTTTGCGGTTGCACAGCGCACCCCTGCCATGCGCACCGCTGGGTAGAAGCGGCCTGGGGATGTGCCGCTGGACGCCCGTATAGCTCTGATCTACGCGCATCCACCACCTGCAGATAGCATTTCCCTGCTGTCAGTGGGGCAGGTCTTTTGGGTGCAGCTTGCCCGAATAACGCTTGATAAGTCTTGATTGGCTTGGCGTCCCACACCTGGTACCTGGGGTCATCCACCAGTGGAATCATCTGGGTACGATCAAACGGATTAGTCGTGGTAGGCAGTTCGCTTGTTGCTCCCGCTGGCGCGTTCACCTTCATGATCGTCCTGCGGCACACCGTTGTATCGCCGAGCCATGTCTTTGTCACTTGCGCGCCCGAGGCGCCGGCGTAACACTGTCCACGGGCGTGTGTGATCAGGAAATGATCAGCATCCCACGGCGCCGGGTAGCCTGCCTTGCCAAATGACCGGTCGGGTATGCCTTCTCCCCGGTACTCGAAGCCCGGGGAAGCATCGCCTGATTGGCCCCACGGGGTAAGTGCTTTGAAGGAGGAGGGGAGGAATGTCCCGCTGCCGAGAGTATTACTTGCGGGCTCAAGGAAGGGATACCTGATGCAGCTTGCCGTACTGCAACCTTCTACATGGGGGTTGCCATAGTCGAAAGCGTAGATGGCCCCATTGCTGCCATTGTGGTTGGCACGATAGTAAGTTGTTATTGCTAGTTTATCCTTGAAGATCTCCGCTACTGATCGCAGACCCCTGATATCATCAAAACCCAGCAGCCCACCTTTATTTGTGCTGACTCCCCCGACAACAGGGGCGGTTGGCAGCCAGTCGCGAGTCTTGAGAATATTCTGTTTGTGGCCGTGGAGCTTCACCGTCATGTCAGCCCCGTTCCCATCCACCCGACATAACCACATGAGATTGGGCAGAGCAACCTGGCTATTCTGGCCTGGGGAGAAACCTTTCTCGGCGTGCGCGTTATAGCAGGAGTACACCACATCACCGTTGGCCATTACCTCCGGTGCGAGGGAGTTGAGGTCTTGCGGCCCCCAATTGACAGCCTGAGTGCCATCTGTGTTCATCTTCCACAATTGCATGGCCTGCCCTGCCGGACCGTAAGGATACGTCTGCGAGACGCAGTAGGGGTAATTGCTACAATACTGCAAGTGCTGGATCCCGCCTTCGCGATTGGGCCACTTGCCACTGCGGTTGGAGACAAAAACAAGCTCGGTATTGGACAGCCATGCAGGCTGTCGATCTATCGCCTTGGCTGCGTTGTTGTAGTTGGCAGCACAACCCCCACCGGGGTGATTTCCAATAGGTGTGTTGGTCTTTTTCTCGATATCGTAGATGTAGAGCTGGGCGCACAGCAGGGGCGCTAGTTCCTGAATCTGGCCGTTAAACTGGGGCGTAAGTCCGTTGTCACCGGGTGCTGAGAATCCGACGCTATAGACAATCTTTTTGCCATCGGGACTAACACGAGCCTCCTGCGCCACACAGTTGTAATCATCGTTGCCGGTGCAGTCGAAAATAACCTCCGCAGTACTGCCATTCAAAGCGTCAATAACCACATCCGCCTCACTGAGCATGTCGTTGATCCTGCGAACATCAGTCGCATACTGAAAATTTGCCACCTCTGAGTCAGCTGTATTGCCGGGTATAGGGTGGGAATTATAGGGCTGGCGTGTGTAAACCAGTTGGGTGCCATCGGCAGCGTGTGGTGGAGTTGTCTTGCCTGCTCGCGGCGTCGAGCGGTCTATCGATGGGCTGGATGAAGCCACTGCAGTCTCAGTTTCACGGGTGCGGGCATTAGCTTTCACAGCGGGAGTAGTCTTTGGCTTAGGCTCGTTGGCGTTTGCAGGCGCTGTCGACAACACGGGAGCCCCTTCCCGCTGACCAGCGGCGGGAAAGCGATCGGCGAGTGATTCAGTAACCATCCTATCGCCATCATCGCCATCATCGCCATCATCGCCATCATCGGCTGCATCAGAATCGGCGCCCAGCTTGATCCGTTTATACTCCTCCCACGAGACGAATTTGGTTGCGGTATGGGCAGCAGACATCGACGCCTCCTCAGGGTCGATCAGGAACGTGCCGTCGGCAACTATGGGTTGTGAGAGAGTAAGAGAGCCGATGATGACAACCAGTCGCCAGCGGTGTAATGAAAATTTCAGGGACGTGAACATCGAGTCATTCCAAAGCACACAAAAATTTGTCACGTGTCTCTACGTGAAGGCTGCTTCAGAAGCATAACAGAACATTCAGCGGAATCGGGGGCGGACTCGCCTGGCGCTTATTCAAGTCTGAAAGCGGCACATGGGTCAAAGCAATGAGAGATTACAGGGGCCGCCTGATGCCATAAAGAAGGGGCCGCCATCTGCGGGGAGGCCATCTGTCGGGGCGGTCATCTGTAAAGTGAGCCTACAGAAAACTCCGCCCCTGTGTTTATGGGTAAGTATGTACGGGGTGTCCCGGAAAGCTCTACGGGGTTTAGTGCCGGTATCGCAGCTTAAGTCAGTGCCATTGGCTACAGGCCGAGCTTAGCCGGCTATCCATGCATTGCACCAGCCGGCGGCGGCTACTTGTTTGCCGGGGAATATAGAGCAATTACCATGGGTGGCATCGACTGACGCGTACAGGGCGCAGTTGCTGCACAATTGTTGATCCCCGCCGGGTGCCGCTTTTTTGGGCCATTTACTGAGATCAACCTCGGCGGCATCTTCGTAATATCCCAGCGCCATGGCTGTGGGATCGGTTGGCGACAGGATGTTAGTGTCAGCTTGGACCGAGCGTGCAAAAATCAGTGAGGCGAGCGCGGCTCCACCGGCCTTTATGGCGTTGCGGCGGGTCATTTGAAGTTGGCTTTTCATGGGTCTTAGCTCCTGAAGATAAGTCAATGTTATACGGTGCGGGACCGCCGACGGATCTGATTAATCAAACTTGTGTCCACCATTCGCAGGCTTTGGTGCTTTCGCGATGGTGCCCAATAGGTCAGGTGGTTGATTAGGCACTGACGTCCCGCGCGCTCAGGGTCCCGCGGGGCTAACCTGTACAAGCTTGCCGTCATCGCCATCAGTGAGCAGATAGAGGTTGCCATCTTGCCCCATCCGCACATCTCGAATACGCGCGTCCAACTCGGAAAACAAGGACTCCTGAATCAGCTCATCTGGGTCCTGTAGGTCAATGCGGCGAACCTCTTGGTCAACAAGGGCCCCCAAGAACAAGCTGCCGCGCCATTGTGGGAACGCCGCGCCGTCATACCATACCATGCCGGATGGGGCTATGCTTGGCACCCAGAACACCAGCGGCCGCTCCATACCCGCGGCTGCAGTAAACGGCGACACATGTCCGCCGCTGTAATCCACGCCGTCGGTAATGGCCGGCCAACCATAGTTTTTGCCGGGGCTGATCACATTGATTTCATCGCCACCGCGCGGCCCATGCTCATGTTGGTAGACAGTGCCGCTTGCAGGGTCCAGGGCAAACCCCTGGGCATTGCGATGGCCATAGCTCCAGATACGTTCGCCAGGCCCGCCGGTAAAGGGGTTGTCGGCGGGCACACTTCCATCATCGTTAATGCGCAGAACCTTGCCCAGCTCACTGTCCAGATCCTGGGCCGCCTCGCGGTATTCAAAGCCTTCGCCGGTGGAGAGCAGCAGTGTACCGTCGGGCAGGAATAACATTTTGCCACCGTAATGCTGGGGCGTATCCTTCAGGGGTTTAACCAGCAGGATCTGCTGGGCATCTCGCAGGCTATCGCCATCAAGAATTGCACGGGTAATGGCGGTTCCATTGGCCGCGGGCGTGCCGCTGGCATAAGACAGGTAGACGGTTTGGTTGGCGGCGAAATCCGGGTGCAACACGATGTCAAAGAAGCCGCCCTGCCCGGCCACATAGGTCGATGGCGTGCCACTAATTGCTGTACGAGAGCCATCGCGCGCTACTCGCAGCAGTTCACCGCCGCGCAGAGTCACAAGAAAGCTCGCATCAGGCAACTGCACCAGCGACCACGGTGAATCCAGCTTGTCTGCGAGGGTCGTGAGGGTATAGGTGACAGGTTGCGCGGACGCCATTGAGACTATTGCCATTAGCACAATACCGGGAAGCCACCTCGTGGCCTGCAATAACACAGCATTCATTGGGTTTTCCTTTGTATGATTGTCAGTCATTATAGACACAGTTACCGACACGGATGAACCGTCATGGCGCGAGTGCTCAAAGCCTTTTTTCCCGCAGTTCTGTTGGCCTATGTCCTGGCCAGTATTTTGTTTACCCAGACGATTCTTGCTGCAGTTCAGGGGATGGGGCTGGAGGTCAGCGCGGGCATGCGCCTGGCAACAACCGTTGACGATCTGGTCGGAATGTCATCAAGCTATCTGCCCCTGATCCTGGTGGCCTTCATTCTTGGTTTGCCAGTGGCTGCCGGACTCACCCGCCTGCTACCCGCACACAGAGCGCTTCTGTTTACCCTCGCCGGCTTCGTTGCGATCGTGGCGCTGCATAGCATAATGAAGGCGGTACTGGGCGTTTCAGGTATCGCGGCAACGCGAACGCTACCCGGTCTGTTGGCGCAGGGACTGGCGGGCGCGGTAGGTGGCTGTTGCTACCACTTGCTCAGTCGCCCCAGGCCGTCAGAGTAGTACTGACTTTTCCTCGACTGACACCATTGCCGGTGTCTCAAGGGTAATGCTGCCCAGCATACCGGCGCGATATTCATTGATCAGGATGGATGACGCCTTCTCTAGATCTATACGGCCGCCACTGCGCAGGCAGCCCCGCTTAGCGCCCATTACTTCGAGGAATTCTATGTCGGAGGGGGGCAGTTCAGTCATTTCGTAGCGCGTCATCAGGTTCTGTGGGTAATGTTGTAGCAGGAAACCGCTGAGATACAGGGCGATATCTTCGATCTCAATGGCCGTGTCTTTGATAGCCCCGGAGGCAGCCAGCCGGTAACCGCTGTTCTCGTTATGAATTTTGGGCCAGAGAATACCCGGCGTATCCAGGAATATCAGATCATCGTTGATGCGGATTCTCTGCATGCCCTTGGTGATCGCCGGCTCGTCGCCAGTTTTGGCAACTTTGCGCCCGGCAACGGTATTGATCAGGGTAGATTTTCCCACGTTGGGGATGCCGGTAATCATTGCCTGCAAACTGAACTTTGCTTTGCCTGGCCGCGGCACCATCTTGTGGCAAAGCTGAATCAATTTCTGCGCTTTGTCGGTTCGGTCCAACGTGGTGAGCAGGGTTTTTACCGATTCGGACTGCTCAAAATACTCTTGCCACAGCAGGGTTATTTTAGGGTCCGCGAGATCGGACTTGCTCAGTATCTTTATACGAGGCTTGCCTTTGGCCAGTTTTGCGATGGACGGATTCTGGCTGCTGTAGGGTAGGCGGCAATCCAGTAATTCAATAACCAGATCCACCTGTGGCAGGGCTTTGATCATATCCTTGTTGGCCTTGTGCATGTGGCCGGGATACCAATTAATCGCCATTTAGGGAGTGCTCCTGCGCTAGATACCGGGATCTATGCCCGTCATGTCTATGGATAACTCCCACAGCCGTTTGGCGACCTTTACGTCGTGGCTGGCCCGAGTCGAGCTAACTTTTATCGCGGGACCGGCTGTCTCCAATCGCTTACAGGGTCCATAGTAATCGCCACTGGCAACTTGGTTGCCGGTAGCGGCTAGCAGTGTGGGCCAGGCCCCCTCGGCGGCACTGTTCATCAATGGCGTGATTAGCGACATCAGCATCCTCAGTGGTCCGTGTACATAGCGAGATAGCTCTGTTTCAGCAATCCCGGGGTGGGCCATCACCGAAAGTGTTGCGTCGTTTACCGCGAACAGACGCCGTTGTAGTTCATAACCAAACAACAGATTTGCAAGCTTGCTCTGGGCGTAGCGCGTAACGGGGTTATAACGTTTTTTAGCAGTGATATCGTCGAAAAATATCGTGCTGGTTTTATGGGCTATGCTGGCGGTGCTGACGACTCTTGCATTGAGATTACTGCGCAGTTTTTTGAGTAGCAAGGCCGTTAATGCAAAGGGTCCCAGGTGATTCACCCCAAATTGTGATTCAAAGCCATCAGTGGTGAGTTCAAAAGGTGGAAACATAATGCCAGCATTATTGATCAACACATCTAATCGCGCTTCCTGCTCGACCACTGCTGCCGCACTCTTGATCGACTTCAGACTGGCCAGATCAAGGGCGATGATGTCTATGTTGGCGTCCGGGTGCGCGATCAATATGTCTGCCACAGCCTGGCTCGCCTTGGATTGCGAGCGGCAACCGAGCAGTATCCGGGCACCTTTACCCGCCAAGACCTTGGCCGCCTCAAAGCCCAATCCGGCATTCGCACCGGTGATGAAAATAGTCTTGCCTGTCTGGTCGGGAACGTCCGCAGCAGTAAAACCCTTCATTAATTCGGTCCTTTCAATGTGCGATAGAGATTGGTGGGCGGATGACTGGGTAGCAGGTTAACAAAAAACGCCTTCTTCTACCTGATTGTTGCCCGTGGCTGCGCGCCCTGCGTTCTTAGTGGTCTGAACACTAGCAGTATTCGTATTCTTCGAAGATTCCGGATAAATACCACAGAGAGTAACCATTTTTTGAAAGCGCTGGTTAAAATATTGTTGTTCGCAAGCGCCCTACTGCTGGGCTTTAACCCGGCGGCGGGTGCCGCGCAAAACTGTGCGGCGCATGTCGCGCAATGGCTGGACCCGTCAGATAGTGCTGTCATTGCGCAGCCAGAACTGCTCAATCGCGTCGCCGGTAAGTCGATTGTGCTGCTCGGCGAAGTGCATGACAACCGCGCGCATCATCGCTGGCAGCACAACGTAATGGCCGCGCTGCATTCGCGGAATGTCAAGATGCTGGTTGGCTTGGAAATGGTACCGCGGCGCCTGCAGTATGTGCTTGATGACTGGAGTGCCGGTGAGTTGGATGAGGCCGCTTTTCTTGAACAAGTCGAATGGAGCACGGTGTGGGGCTACGACCCACAGATGTATTTGCCATTACTGTATTTTGCACGGGACAACCGTCTTCCGGTCGTTGCGCTTAACGTCAATAGCGAACTGGTGGGAAAGGTTGGAGCCGGGGGCTGGGACGCACTGCAAGAGAGCGACCGCGAAGGAGTGTCGGATCCGGCACCCGCGAGCGCCGACTACCGTCGTCAACTTGGTGAACTTTATGCCTATAAGTTGACCCTTTACGGCCGGGGTGATAAAGCCGGCTCCGCTGATCGCGTTCCTGACCTGCAAGAGGCGATGCAAAGCCAAGCCTTTGCCAATTTTGTCGATGCGCAGCTGACCTGGGATCGCGCCATGGCAGAGGCGCTTGCGACATCGCATCGATTGCACCCTGAGGCATTGATAATCGGAGTCGTCGGGCGTGGACACCTCGAGTATGGTCATGGCATTCCGCATCAGCTCGCGGATCTCGGTATCGATGACGTCGCAGTGCTGCTGCCGATTAATGCCGACGACGATTGTGCCGAGTTGCAGGCAAATCTCGCCGACGCGGTATTCGTCGTCGACACCCAGACTCCCGCTGCGCCCGCAGCGCGTCCACGACTGGGTGCCATGATCGAGAACGCTGATGATGGTGTACAGGTGGTGGACGTTGAAACTGGGAGTATTGCTGCGGCTAGCGGTCTGCGCGAAGGTGATATTATTCGCAGTGCGGCCGGTTTTGACACGACGACAACTGCTGCGCTGATGGAGGTGATTAAGCGCCAAGCCCCTGGCACCTGGTTACCGCTGGGAATTCTGCGCGCCGATGCTGAGCTGGAAATCACCGCCCGGTTTCCACAAACTTTTGAGTAGATTTCTCATTCGCGCACTGTCACGCGAGATGACTTTTGTGACGACTGGGTTGATGACTGTCTTGATGGGAATGCTCGCGGGGCTCATGCCCCACCTTGTATCGGCATCGGTTTCGCTGCCACATCATGATATCGACGTGATGTTATCGATCGACAGTGGTGAGGTTCGAATCAGCGACCGGGTGCGGGTTGCGCAGCGGGATTACTATCGCTTCCAGCTCGCGCCATGGCTCAATCTCGATCGGGTTCAACTGAATGGCGACACGGCTGCGGTGCATCGCGATGGCCGCGGCTATCGCATCGAACTAGGCGACGAACTTGGCCACGAATTAGGGGAGGGCGGTGAAAACGAATTGGTATTCGCACTGAGCGGAACCATCCCCGCGCGCGGCGCTGACACATCGTCTGCCATGGCGAGCACGGATGCTGATGGTGCCTATTTGCCAGGGTCTGCAGCGTGGATTCCACACGAGCTTGGGGAGCCGCTGCGATACAGGCTGCGCGTGACTGTACCATCGGCTTATCGAGCCGTAGCGACCGGAAAATTCGATGCCGAATCGGACGATGGCGAGCACTACCAAGCCGATTTTACGCGGGAGCTGCCAGGCGGCGCACCGGCGGTCTATGCGGGGCCATATCGTGTGGGCGAGCGATTCGATAATGATTTGCGTCTGCGTACTTATTTTCATCCTGAAATCGCAGCACAGTCGGATGTTTACCTGGCAGCAGCCAGCGTTTACATCCGGCGCTACAGCGAACTGATCGGCGACTATCCCTACGCCGACTTTCATATCGTCTCGGCACCGCTGCCGGTGGGCCTCGGGTTTCCGGGCCTGACCTACATCGACCGCCGTATCGTGCCGCTACCTTTCATGCGTACGCGCTCGCTCGCGCATGAAGTCGTACACAACTGGTGGGGCAATGCGGTCGCCGTCGATTACGCCAATGGCAACTGGGCCGAAGGGTTAACCACCTACATGGCCGACTATGGTCTCGAGCGTGACAAGGGCGAGGCCGCCGCACGCAATATGCGGATCATGTGGCTGCGCGACTATGCTGCGCTGCCCGCTGCACTCGATCGTCCGGTCCGCGATTTCAGGTCAAAGCAACACCAGGCCGATCAGGTGATCGGCTACAATAAAGTGGCTTTTGTTTTTCACATGCTGTGTCAGGAAATCGGGCAGCAAGCTTTTGACGAGGGCATCCGTAATTTCTGGCGTGGGCACCGCTTCGACACGGCGTCATGGCAGGATTTACAGCAAGCTTTTGAGCAGTCGGCAGGCGTCCGGCTCGACTGGTTTTTCCGCCAATGGCTGGATCAGGCGGGTGCGCCGCTGCTGAGCCTCGGCACTCATCAGGTCAAGGCGGTTGAGGACGGTTATCGCACTCGTATTGAAATTCTTCAGTCTGCAAGTGTGTATCAGTTCACGTTTGCCGTGGAGTTGGTCACCGAGACGGGTGTGGAACAGCGTCAATTACGCGTCGAAGATCGCCTGACGCGTCTCGAATGGGTAACCGCGGGACGTCCACGAAGCATAATTTTTGATCCGCAAAGCGACCTTTTCCGGCGCCTGCAAACCAGCGAAACCCCACCGATACTGCGCGATATCACCTTGAATCCGGCGACTGCGGTGTTGATCACCGCTACAGAGCCCGGATTTGTCGATGGCGCGCGCCAGTTGGTTGATCGTGTGCTGGTTGATCGTTTGCCGGACAATAAGCCGCAGTTCTTGCAACCGGGGCAGATGCCTGCAGCGGGTCGGCCACTGCTGATAATAGTCCGTAGCGATGCGGTCAGCGGACAGCTTGCGCGCCTGCAGTTAAAGATTCCCGAGGATTTGCCCACCGTCGAGCACGATGCCGCAGCATGGACGTCACGGCTTTCCAACAACACGCCGGTGCTGGTAGTGAGTGCTGATTCCAGTGCGGCGTTGCAGGCGTTGTTGCAACCGCTACCGCACTACGGCGGTCAAAGTTACGTGTTGTTCAAGGGTGGGAGCGCGCAGCGCCGCGGTTTGTGGCCGCTTCCGCGTGGCAGCCTGTTTAGAGACTTGCGCAGCAATGACTCAGCGAAGCCCCAACTGCGTTAGATTAACAGTGGCCGCGTCATAGTTGGCTCTGGCGATATACTTTTCAAGCGCAGCGGTGAAGTACCTGATTCGCGCGTCAGCTGCAGTTTCTTCACGCACGTTCACCAGGAAAAAGTCGCTGGCACCTTGCTCAAATCGCTGGGACTCGGCCTGGCGCAGTGTCTCCGACTGCTCCACCTCAAGGCTGGCAAGATCCACCAGCTGTTTCGCCACATCTAGATCCAGCAGTATATTGCGCAAGCCTACACCCAGTTGATCTTCAAGCTCACGGCGCTGCTGGCGCAGTGACTCCAGGTCAGATGCAGCCTCAGCTAATCGACCCTTGGCAAAGCGTCGCTCAAGCGGGACTGAAAATTCAAAGCCAACGATGACATCATTGGAGTCGCGGGAAGGCCCGCCTTCTCCTTGATCGCCCAACCCATTCGCCAGCTCCATACCAAAGTCAAGGCGAGGCTTGAGCTCGTTCTCAGATAGCTCGGCACGCTTCTGAGCTCTCTCCATTGCCGTCTTGAGTTTAAGCAATTCCGGACGACGCTTGAGTTCCTCTATAGAGTCGTTGACCGATATCACCGGAGCAACCGAGATCCCTCTCAGATCAGCTTCGGCAGGTAACCGCTCGGACCCAACAAACCAGGTTTCTCCATTACCGTCGCGGTAGTAAAAGGCAAGAGCATTGGTTGTAGCGCGGTAGTTGCGCTCAGCAGACAAGGCCAGTGCCTGACGGCGGGTAATATTCTGCAGATTCTCGGTGAGGTATATCTGCGCCAGGTTACCTTTACGAACTTGCACTTCAAGCCCGAATGCCCGGTCCTTGGCCAACTCCAGCAATTCCTTGTAAACCTGTAACTGTCGACCTGCAGTGACCCAGCGCCAGTAGGCAATCAAAGCCCGCTGCTGAATCCCGATCCGCGTCAGCAAGACGTCGAACTGGGCCTGCTCAAGCTCCAGCAGTGCGTCATTTTCGGCGAATCGTCGCTCGTCGATATCCCTGTCACGTAATAGAGAAAAAAGAACACCCACTTTTATCTGACCGCCACGCGACGTGAAACTTGAATCCTCGTATATCGGGAAATCGCCTCGTGACACATCATAGCCGCCATAGACACTGGCACCCATGCGCCGCAGCGGCTGCGTCACAGAGCCCCCGATGAGTGAACCATTATAGAAGCCATCGGTGCGACTGTAGCCGTCCGACTCGAAAACGAGATCAAACGCACCTTCTGCCGCGACCGCTCTGCCTTGTGCTGCGCGTTGCGCTGCCAAACTGTCCAGTATCCCGGGAAAGTGCTTGCTGGAAGATTCGAGAACCTGCTCAGGTAGCAGCGCTAGCCCAACAACACCGCCTGAATCTGCCTGAGCAACCGATTGTCCGAGCAGGACAACAAATAGACCAAGGTCAAAAAAATACGATCTAGGGAGCATTATTGCCCCCGGAGACTCCATTAGCTTCGCCCGGGACTGCCTCAGGAAAGTTCGGCGGGAAACTATTGAGTTGGCGCCAGACTTCAAAGCCAACAGTGACCGTGTCTAACAACACCCAGCCTCTCACGCCTGAACCGAAGCGCACAAAGCGTTGATCGGGCCAGCGATTATCGCCAACCACGACCTCTTCAACGAGTACACGGAACTTTCCGTCATTTTGTGCGGAGGGGTCCACCGCCAGTAAGCGTCCGTGAAACATGCCAACCGCAACAGAGGGCCAGCCACTGATTTGCACCACGGGCCAGCCTTCAAAATGTAAGCGAACTTCCGCATCCGCTCGCAATAGTGCAACGTCTCGCCCATCGACGAAGATTTCTACAATTCTTTCTGCGTTATCAGGCACAAACGTCGCAATAGTTTGTCCCGCCGCGACGAAGGTTGCGGTATCTCCTGCATTTAGGCTCAAAATTACGCCATCTCGGGGGGCTCTCACCGTCTGTAAGGATTGGCGGGAGAGGTTCACGTCTACGCGGGTAAGTTCGGCAGCGTTCTCGGCAATGCGTGATCGAGCCTGCTCCACGCGGATTTTTGCCTGCTCGTACTCGCGCTGCGCGACCAGGCCCTGCTCCAGCAGCCCACGCATTCTTCGGATATCGATTTCAGCGAGGTCTTTAGCGCTGGTTGAGGCTGCGAGCTTCGCCATCACCTGGGCACGCTCAGCGGCCAACCGCTCCAACAACATTGGATCATTATCAACAATTTCGACAATGGGATCGCCTGTTTTTACATGACTGCCGTCACGCACATACCATTGCTGAATGCGTCCCGCTACAAATGCATTAATTTCTTGCTGTCTGTCGTTTGGGTTGCGAGCAGTGACCGACCCAAATCCTGACGCAGTTTGCACCCAGGGAACAGTCACAAGAAAAGTTACCGTCGCCAGGAAACTCAGAAGCAACATAAGGCCGACAACCCGCATTGCGCTGGGAATGCCTATTGAGTTTAGCGTTTTGAAATAATCTGCATGCCTGTCCGGCGGTGACATGGTCAGAGCTCTCTGTCGACTACTGGAGGCGCGCTACCCTCGGCCGGGATCATCTCTGATACGGGTTTACCTGTCGCTAGGCAAAATTCTTCGTAGTGGTCAAACATCTGCTGCTGGCCATGGGCCAAATACAAGAAGCTATCAAAGTGGAGGTCAGAGCGTTTGTTAGAGAAATAAACGATGGTTGTGCAGCCGTAAGACTTTAGCAGGTCTAACGACCTCAACATATTTTCAGCGGGCATGACATCGAACAACTCGTTCAGTATCAGCACTCGTGGGCGTGCCAGAATGGCCCCCGCCAACTTAAGATGCATTACCTCGGATATTGACAATGGCCAGCCAGTGGCCGACAACTTCGCATCGAGCCCACCTGAGAGCTGCCCTATGACTCCATCAAGGCCTACGGCTTGCAAGACTGGTAGGATTTGATCATTGGCATCCAATTCAGTACTGAACAGCAGGAGCTCGCGGATTGTTGATTCCACCGCGTTTGGCCGGTCCAGTACAATGATCTCCTGGCGCAGCTGATGCGCTGGTAAAGAGGCTAAGTCGACACCCGCTATGGACACATAGCCGGTGATTGGCAATTCGTGCCGTTTCAGTAAGTTGGTGAGTATGCGCTGTGCGGCGTGACTATCTGCCTGGGCGAAAACCCGCGCTCCAGATTTCACTTTGAAATCCAGCACAATGTTCACTCCGCGCGCTTCGCCACTGGCACGGTGAAACTCCACGCTCGAGTCCCCGGTCAACTCCGTCAGATCGCCGGAGAGAGGCTCCTGTTCTACATCGTAAAACAGCGAAAGTTCTTCGACAGCCGCACACAGATCATAAAAATAGGAGAGGTAGACGCCCAGCTGGGTTAAACCGACAAATACAACCGATAAAACCAGCTCGGCAGCAACGAGCTGCCCTAGCGACAACTGTCCCTGAATGACCAGCCAGCCCCCCAGGCCAAGCAATACAGCGCTCGCCGCCGCGTAAATGAATAAAAATCCCAAGGTCTGGGAAAAATGATGACGAAAATGAATCGCGTGTTTTTCCATATAAGCTGCAGTCGTCGCCTCAGTTTTACGCAGCGCGTAATCGATATGTTTTGCGCTCTTAAAAAACCCGTTAGAAGCAGCAAGACCTTCGAGCCAGGCCGCGGTGGCATGCTTCTGGCGAGAGACATCCATCGCACTTCTAATGGCTCGCTTACCCCAGATAGCCCACACGATCCAGATCGATAAAGCCAGAAGAAGGTTAAAGGCGAGCAAAAGTGGGTGATAAAATGAAACAAGCACACAGCCGACGACTGTTTGCAGAACGATCGTAAACCCACCGACAAACAGATCGGGTAATCGCGCCTTTACGATCGTGATATCAAAGTAACGATTGAACAGCGTACCGCTGCTGTTGTCTTCGAAGAATGGATTCAACGCGTAAATTGCGCGCAGGGATATTTCCTTAACCATGCGCGCATGAAATCTACGTGCAAAGAAGTCCATAAGGTGAATGCGCAGTGCATTGAGTGCACTGGCCACAAGCAGTAGGCCAAACAGGGTCAGAGAGAGGACAATTAGCTGGGGGGTCAGTCCCGTATTTGCCACCGTGTTGATTAGCATCTGTACGGATATCGGTGTCGCTAGAGAAAGCAGGCTGATGCCGATGCCATAGACAATAGCCAGGGTATAGAATTTATTCTCTGGCCCTAGGATGGCCACAAAAAACCGGAACAGCTGACCTAATGTACGTGTTTCCTCCAGAGAATGATAACCCATAATCGTTGCTAGTAATGCCGTCCTTTAAAGAATTTCTGATGCACCGCGGTGTGCGATATGACTGATGTCGCCTTGCTGATTTGGCGTTGTGCGCGCAGTATACAGGGCCTGTCAGATGAAGGGTATTGCAACGTTAGGGCGATGTAATTGGTAGCATTAGAAGTCTCCTCAGATCAGTGCCTAGCTCAACTTGCTGCATACTTATAAGCCTTGGCGGGTAGCAGCCAAGGCAAAAGCTATTTAGAATATTTCGCTCTTGCGGCGTGTAATTTGCGTTTTAGAGGGTGTTTCTATGAAAAAATTTCGTTTACTTAATGCGGCACGTAACCTGGTTATCGCAGCACTCGTCCTGATCGTTGGGGGCACTGCGGGGGCCGGTTCGTCGATTGCGAGTGAGCCCGGCAAGGCTGCGGTTACGCTGGTCGCCGGCGCTACCGGAGGCACCGGTCGCGCGCTGGTCCAAAATTTGCTAGCGCAAGGTTATCAAGTGAGGGCATTGGTGCGCGATGCAGCGTTGGCGCGGCCGGTATTAGGGGATAGGGTCGGCTACCGCGTCGGTGACGTTCGCGAGATAGAGACACTGCGGGCGGCCATGCAGGGCGTTGATTTTGTTATATCCGCGATCGGGGCCAGCCGGTCCGACCCGGATAACGGGCCGGAAGCCGTTGATTATGGTGGCGTAAAAAACCTGGCCAGTGCCGCCAGCGATGCAGGCGTGCAGCAGTTTGTCCTGGTTTCGTCCATTGGTGCTACTCAGAAAGATCATTACTTGAACAAAAGATTCAACAACATTCTCAAGTGGAAATTCAAGGGTGAGGAAGCGCTGCGCAACAGCGGGCTAACCTACACCGTCGTGCGACCTGGCGGGTTGCGCAATACCACGGGCGGCGAGCAGCAGCTTATTTTCGCGCAGAGTGACACGTCCTCAGGTAGTATCGCCCGCGAGGATGTCGCGCTGGTTTGTATACAGGCACTGCAGGTCCCTGCGGCCCGGAATAAGACGTTTGAGACATACAGCTCAGAATTGCCGGGCAGCAATGACTGGCCAGTAATGTTTAACGCCTTGCAGCCCGACTGACTGAGCAGAGGTGGCCCCAGTTCTTTGAACAGTAAATTCAATTCTATAAGTAGATTCCGGCACTGAGTTTAAGCTGCCGCGGTTAGCGGCAGATGTTATTGCGAAAAGTGGTGTTTATTCTCTTACCGATTTAAGGCAGGTCATCGAAACGGGGACGTTTATAAATATACAGACCATCGGAGCCGGTGACATAGATGACGTTCTCGTCGACCGCAATGGCACCCAAAGTATCAGGCACCCAAATGGAGTGCTGAAGTTTAGGCTGCACGGGGTCGGTGATGTCGATGATGTCGATGGCCCCGTCAGTATCTCTGACATAAACCACGTTGTCGCTGAGCGCAACACTCAGTGATTTTCCAGAGGTTTTTACCGTGCTGACGAATGTCGGTGAAAGCGGATTGCTGATATCGACTAGTTCCAATCCCCCGATAACCTCTACGCTGAAGTTTGGGAAGTCGCCTGAAAAGATGAAGTCGACCTGGGTGATGTAGGCGAACCCGCCCGCTACTTCGACATTCGCTGGCGTCCAGCTGTTGTCGGGTTCTCCCAGCGTGGACGTATAGCTGCTGACTTTCACCGGTTGGCTGGGGTTGGAAACATCGATGATATCCATGCCTGAGCCCTCGTCCAGCGCTAGCACATAGTCTCCGGCGATGCCTATCCCGGAATATTCTCCTCTTCCGTTTGGAAGCGGGAACTCGGCGAGAGTCTGCGGACGGGCTGGGTCGCTGATATCGGCAATGATCAAGCCCAGAACATCGGAGGCAAGGTAGGCAATATTGCCCTGTATGACAGCCCCTTCTGCTCTATTGCCGAACTGATCGCCCATCGCAATATTACCAATCTGTGCAATTGATAAAGGGTCGGTTATGTCCATTACGCGGGTGCCCGGAGGACTCATTTGGCCAAACAGCAAGGCGGTGTCGCCATCGGCCACAAGGCCCCACGTATTCTTTTCATCGTCTCCATCCAGCAGGCTTATCCGTTGGGGGTTAGTTGGCTCTGCTACGTCTATGACATACACACCGATGCCCCGGACCGCTGCGTAAGCGACGTCATCTTTGATACTGAGCCCAAAGGCTTTACCTTGGGTGGGTTCGATGCCCAGCAAGCCTGGGTCGGCTAACGATGGAGGCAGAGGCAAAGATGCAAGCTCGGTCTCGCCAAGCGCGAAGATGGAGCCGTTATGTACCTGGAAATTCAATCCGAGGTCGCGAACGTCAGGAAGTGCACCGATACGTTTCGGCGCGTCGAAGTCACTTAGCTCAAATTGCACAATTTTGCCGCCAAAGTCTCCATTAAACTGAATACCGAGTAGTGACGATCCATCGATCTGGAGATTTTCAAGAAAGCCGTCGATTGACAGGCCCTCTCCAATGAGTCTGATGTTAGTGGGTTCGCTGATATCCAATGTCAGTAACTCGGCCTTGAAGGATGGGGGGTTACCATCTGCTGCTGCGGCGACGCTGAGATAGGCGCGATCGCCTTGCACTGCCAGGGATGTTGCGCTGCCCGCAAATTCAAAGCGTCCGACGATCTCCGGGGACGCGCCGTTAGTAGCATCAAGGACTATCAGTTCCCCGTTTGAAGTAGGCAGGTACAGTAAACCGCTTGCCCCGGCTTCAATAACAAAGGAAAAGCCGCTATTTTCAGTAATGCTCAGCAATCTGGGCTCGCGGCGCTCTGTAATGTCGTAAATTTCCAGGTAGCCTTGACCAGTCGTCGAGGGGTCAAACGAGCTCACATAGAGCCTGTCTTCAATGGCGAGCGTGGCTGTAACTGCTGAAAACACACCACGCGTAACCTGAGTCTCTGTGATAGTGCCGGAATGAGTGCCGGAATCACCGGTCTCCAGTATTCCTATTGAATCGCTAAAGAAACCAAAGTAGTACACATAGCCATCTGCGGCGGCTTCACAGCTACCCAGTCCAAAACGGGCTAAACCGGTAATTTGTAAGTCGGGATAGAGGGCAATGCGGGTCATATTCTGAGGGCGGCCAATATCGACAATCTCCAGAACATCTCCCCCGCATAGGTAAGCGCGATCTTCCACGACGGAAAATATGAGAGAGTTGACTTCCGTCGGATAGACCGCGGCCCTGCGGCCGAGTTGGTTAAGTGCGAGGTATTCTCTCGATGTCCCCGCGTGCACACTATCAGTAAGCGCTTTTGCGTCTTCGGCCGATATTTTCAGCCGGATGTCACTCTGGCGTGGTGACCAGGCCAGTGCGTCGAGATAATCAATAGAGCCATCGTTATTGATATCATCCAGTAGCAGCTCGTTAGTCAAAGCTGCCAGCTGAGCGACCACCTCTTCCTGCTCCATGCCCAGCGCCAGCATGTATCTCACACGAGCATAAATAGTATGTGTCAGTATGTTGATGCTCCAGCCTTGCCCTCGTATTTGCTCAGCCGTCATCAGCGCGTGCAAAGCGCCGTTCATCGCAGTCGGGGCGCTGTCAATTACTCCGTCATCGTCAGCATCAATGTCGTTGCCGCCGCTGATAACGACAATATAGGCGCCATCGTCTGCAAGGCACTCATCCTCAAACTGGATTAAGCCTGCTTCTTCTAGAACATTGCTATCTGTGGTGATGGTTGTGCAAACCGGCGCAGTGAGCGAATCCAGTGTATAGAGGTCGACAGAGGCGCCAACCACGGGGCCCAATAGCGCCTGGCCGGAGGAATTGTAAATGGCCTGGCTACCAATGCTGTTGCCACCCCCGCCACCGCAGCCGTAAAGCACTGAGCAAAGTAGCAGCATGCTGACTATTGGGGCAGTCGATGTATGTTGGATTTTGTTATGACAGGGATGTGGGCTAAACAAGTGATACTCCTTCAGCAAAGGGCTGAAAATTCGTGGTGACTGTCTGCTGGTAGCGTTGCTCACTAAGCGTTATTCGCACTCACGCCTAGCGCGAGCATTATCAGGTGCAATAAATTTTACAGTGTGATCTAAAGTACGCCCAAATTAAATGCAGGAAGTGGGGTAGTCAAGGGCATTCGGGTCAGAGTAAAGGGGCATTCGGGTGGGGCATTCGGGTCAGAGTAAAAACTAAGTCAGTCATGGATCAACTCTGGGTTTTGGAAGATCCAGGAGACAAGTAGAGTAGTTGGATGACGGTTGGCAGGGTTTATTGAAGAGCCGTCCCAAGAAAACGACGCCAAGGTCCGGAGTTGTTACTCTGACCCTAAATATTATCCGGAAAATCGGCGGCAGACCACGGTGGCCAGTGTGGCCAATTAGGTGTGGTCTGTCCCCCAGGTTGTTCGTGAGATCAGCCGCTTTCAGCCCACCGAAGCTGCAAACTGCGCATGTGTCTCAATGTTTAACTGTCCCGCCAGCCCGGCCTCCCGGTGTACGGTAATCTTCTGGTATTCGGGGCTGGAGATCATTTTCAGCATTGCGGCGCGGCTGGGATACATGGCGATCGCAACGTCGTCCCACAGTTCTTCTACTTCGCCCAGCATCAGACGCGAGACAATACTGGAGAAAATGATGCCGCCCTTGACGGCCGCCAGCCTGTCAAGCACACCCGCACCATAGATCTGGTAGGCATCACGTCCAGATAGCTCGGTGTCACGACCGTCGGCATACTCGGCCTTGTCCTTGTATTTGAGGAGGTTGAGCATGTAGATGGGGCGGTCGTCGCCCGGCGCGAGAAAGCCGGCAATCTGTTCTTCGTTGGGCTCAAGGGCATTCTGGTATTCCATGGGATTTCTTCTCTATCAAGGGTGAATATTTAGGTAGATCGATAGTTCGCCTTTAGCTGCGATTTCAATCAGTCGACGCAATAGATGAAATTAACCTGTAAACCGAGGACAGACCACTGTTTAGACCAGTTTCGATCTACCCATTGGGCGTCGCTTCAGTAATATCTATATTCAATAGCATCTCACACGCATGACTGAAAAGGATTTCGCCATGCCCAGAACAGCCCGTGTCGCATTCGCAGGAATACCCTGGCACATCATCCAACGCGGGAATCATCGCGGCGCATGCTTTTTCTCCGAGGAGGATTATCTCGTCTATCTCGACCAGCTAAAGCACCAATCCATGAAATTTGATTGTGCAATCCATGCGTACTGCTTGATGACCAATCATGTGCATCTACTCCTCACGCCCGACGAGGCCTCCGGCCCGTCGTTGATGATGAAGCACTCAGGGCAATGCTTCGTGCAGTACATCAATCGAACTTATCAGCGCAGCGGCACATTGTGGGAGGGGCGCTTTAAGTCTTGCCTGGTTCAGAAAAAGGATTATGCGCTGCAATGCTATCGATATATAGAGATGAACCCGGTAAGGGCCGCCATGGTGGTACACCCGAGAGCGTATCCTTGGTCAAGCTTTCACTACAACGGTGACGGAGCGGGTGACAAGCTTTTAACACCACCTTCCTGCTATACGCAGCTGGGAACTGAAGCCGGCGAACGACGCGAGGTGTACCGAGCTCTGCTCGAATCCAGAATCAGCGATAAGCAAATAAGTGCTATTCGAACCGCCACCAGTGGGAATTACGTTTTTGGCAATTTCAGCTTTCAGCATAAAATTGCCAATGCGTTGGAAAAGCGGGTTACGCCGGGCCTGTCTGGCCGCCCAAGGAAGCAGGTTTAATGGTTGTCCGTCCCCGGTTTTACGGATTTACATAAAGTTGTAGGTCACTTCAAGGCCAACGCGCAATCCCGGGTTGAGCGGCGAGAAGGTGCCGCCAAGCGGCACGGGGCCGAGCAAGGCAGGCAGCTGAGTGTCGCCACCTTGGGCAACTTCATCCAACAGGTTGCGGCCGTACAACGAGAAGATCCACTCTCCGCTATTGGAATGGAAATCTAGGCCAGCATCCACTATGTGAACCTCATTAATGAAGCCACGGTTATCGTCAGTAAACGCCATCTCGTCGCGATAAGCATAGTTGATTCGCGCCGTCATGAAGCCCCAATCGCCGATGTTCATGTCATAAGTAGAGCCGATGCTGTAGGTCCACTCCGGTGCCCGTGGCAGATCCAGGCTCTCATCAAGGCCGTCAATCACCCCGTCAATGTTGAGGTCTTCATTGACGTTGTCGTACTGAGCATCGATGTAACCGATTGACGCCAAGATCACCAAGCTGTCAGTGATGGGGAACGTGCCGTCCACCTCCGCACCGAAAATAGTGGCATCGGCAGTATTGCGAATTAACTGCACGACACCCGCACCCTCATTGGGCAGATTAAGCTCACGCTGTAGATCGTGAATTTCGTTATAGAACACTGCGGCATTAACGCGCCCCCAGTCTTGGCTGGATTTGTATCCGATCTCGAAGTTGTTAACCTCTTCTTCGCCGAATACTTCTGGCTCTTCGATCACCGAGGTATTGCGCAGATTGTAGCCGCCTGAGCGGAAACCACGAGTCCATGACGTGTAGAGGCGTGAATCATCACTCAGGTTGTAAGTTGCGCCTAGCTTCGGTGCAAGATTGCCCCAGCTATCATCATCAATAAAGTCATAGTTGCAAGGAGGACCTTCTACAACGTTACACGGTGGGGTTAAGTTCTGGTTGTCAATAAGTGATGCGATTTGCGCGTCTTTTTCTTCATAGCTGTAATTTAGGCCTGCTGTCAGCGTCCACATCTCACTTAGATCATAATCCACTTGCGCGAACGCTGTGTAAGTCTTGGTGTCTTGGGTGCCGCCACCATCAAGTCGCAACGCCGGGCTACCGTCTGGGGTGAGCGAGGACAGTAAATTGCGGCGCTCGTGGTACTTCAGGTCATTCTGAAAGTAAAAAACACCCGCGGTGACATTCACCTTATCTGCGAACAGGCCGCTGTAGCGCAGCTCATTACTGAACTGCTCTGCTTCCAGCCATGCGAGTCCATTGAATAACGACACGGGCTGGGAATCGATGTCACTCAGAGTCTTGACGTTGGAATCACGGTAGCCAAAAATATTCGTAATGATGCCATCACCAAAATCAACATCCCAGTTGAATTCGGCAGTGACGAAGTTGGTTTCTGTCTCCTGAAAGCCAGTTTCGTCAATAGAGAAGTTGAAGTCGTTTCGGTCGTTGTTTACCGGTTTACCTGGAATGCCAAAACCGTTGGTGTGTGATTGTGCTGCAGGGCCGTCGCCGTTGATATCACTGTATTCGTAGCGCAGAACTAACTCACTAGTTTCAGTTGGCTCCCACGCCAGCGTACCGCGCGCCATTTTTTGCTTGATCTCACCGTGATCGTCGCCGGTGAAGTCATTTTCGAACTGCCCCTCGTCATCGTTATAGTACATCACGATGCGGCCGCCGAGGGTATCGGTAATTGGCCCGCCCACTGCGCCCATGTAATAACTGTTGATGCCGCCAATGTCGCCGGTTTCAATCGCGTATCGTGCGGTTCCTTCCAGCTCGTCACCCGGCTTCTTGTTATTGATCAATACCGCGCCACCCGTCACGTTGCGCCCGAACAATGTGCCTTGGGGCCCGCGCAGCACTTCGATACTTTCGACATCAAACAGGTCGAAAATAATGCCCTGGTTGGTTCCCAGATAAACACCGTTCTGAAATACACCCACCGTTGGGTCAATGGTGGGGATGGAGCTGTTGATGCCGAGGCCGCGTATGGAAAAGTTAGCGATACCGGGGGCGGTGCCAACATCCTCGAGCGACACATTAGGCATGCCTACGGAGAGGTTGGTGAGGCTGCGCACTTTGAGGGTCTCGATCTGATCCGCATTAAAGGCGGTGATAGACAACGGTACTTCTTGCGCGTTTTCCTCCCGTTTCCGCGCCGTGACGACAACTTCTTCCAGCATTGTGGTGGCGGCACCGCGGGCCTGAGGCTCTTGTGCCTGACTGCCCGCGCTAAGAAGGGCTGTGCCCGCCAGAGCCACGGCGATTGCGAGAGGGCTGATGTTTGCGGGTACAAAACTTCTATTTACAGTCATTTTTGCCTGCCGTAGACTTATGTTTTATATGAAACTACTTGTAGCACTCATTCTTACGCGAGTGCTATGCGATAACTACGATCCAGAAAACACAGTATCTGAAAATACCCTTAAAGCTCACTATGCACAAGTAAAGAAGATGTAAAAACGGGAACTCTGCCCCCCAATAACTTACCCCCAATACTCTGACGAGGATAAGACGATTGTATAAATCCAGATTCTCATTTCAGCTTCTAACTTCAAACGCAGTTGGGCAGAATCATTAGAGGGTTTTGTGCCAGCTACTACTCCCCCCTATCACTTCAATAAGCAGGAGTTATTAGGTCGTTGATGATCGCATCTGAGTGTGCTTTCATCCAAATCAGGGTTGGAAACGTAGTATTTAACACTGCCTTAGCGCTAACCGAGTAGTCAGTGCAGCGCAAATGCGCTTCGAGTGGAACCAGCGGTCATACTTTCCAAGTCGGTAGCTTAAAATTAGGAGAACATTAATGTCTTACCCGCAGTTCATCATCAAAGGTATCGATAAGGAGGGACGAGAAGTTCGCGTCTCTGATAAACAGTTCACCTCAAGGTATAGAGCTGAACTAGATTCCTTGGACTTTTATTCTGACCATCGGTACAAGCTGGTGTGGGTAGAGCGATCTGCCGATATTGACCAAGCTGCATGATTGATTCTTGAGTTCTTTCTGACTGGCGAGGTGTCGCCACAATGACTAGCGCCCGGAGCTGGAGTCTGAGGCGAGCATGCCTGCTATTTTATCTGGGTGCCTGGAATTAACATGTTAGAGCTGTCGATAACGTTTGTCAGTAGGTATGGCTTAACGGCAGCAAGCTAAGCCACTTAAGCGGTGAATATTCAGGACGATTCGGGTTGGGGTAAAAGCCAAGCTAATCAGGGGTAGGTATGGTATTTTGAAAGATCCGGGAGGCGTTTAGAATAGTCAGATGATCGTTGGCATAGTGTCTTGAAGAGCGGTCTTAAGACAGCTATTCTAGGGTATGGGGTTATCACCCTGACCCTCAATACGGGGTTGTTACTGTGATCCTAAATACGTTTTAAATACGGACTCCAAATACTCCAATCCAAACAGGTGAGCGTCAATGTCGGAATGCCCTTTTGCCAATATCATGTCACCCACTTACCTGGGTGATGGGTTCACTGGAGATGATGTCGCGAAGATCCGCGCCTCAGGTCCTGCGGTCAAGATTGAGGACCCCTCTACCGGTGTTCCGTACTGGGCTATTACGCAACACGCAGCCATCGATTTTGTGTCCAAGAACAATGATTTGTTTTCGTCAAGGCTGCGCACAGCGCTGCCAATGGAGTTCGATCAGGACATGGTGGATAACATCCAAACTCAGATGTTTATCAATTTGGATCCACCAGACAATATTGACTATCGGAAACTCATCCGTGATCACTTTACACCGGAGGCCGTAGCCACCTATGAGCCGAGGGCGAGGGAATACGCCAAGCGAGTTGTCGATAGGATGACCGGTAAAACGTCCTGTGAATTTGTCACTGACGTAGCGGCGGAGTTGCCGCTGCTGATGATTCTCGATTTCTTCGATATCCCTGCGGAAGACCGGCACAAGATATTTGAATGGACTAATGTCATGATGTTCGGTGATGATCCAGATGTATCAGGCGGTCGCGCAGCAGCAGATACAGCCTCGCTTGAGTTAATGCTCTATGCACACCAACTGGCAGGCATCTACCGAAACTCCGATGTGAAGAACGTCAGCAGCCAGTTACTGAATGGCGTGATCAACGGCGAGCCGGTATCCGATGAGACGTTTGCTTGGATTTTTCTGATGATTATCGTCGCGGGTAATGAGAGCACGCGCACGACGATAACCCACGCGATTCGCAACTTGATTGAGAACCCCGAGCAGTACCGTTACCTGCAGGAAAACCCGGACAAGATCGAGGACGCTATCTTCGAAATGCTGCGGTACAACCCACCATTCATTTGTATGCGCAGAACAGCAACGCAGGACATTACAGCGCCCGAGCTTGGCAATGCGCCTATCAAGAAGGGTGACAAGGTTATTATGTATTATCCGGGCGCTAACCGTGACCCCGAGGTATTTGATGATCCAGAAGCCTTCGACGTCCACCGAGCAGGCCGTCAGAATCTCAGTCGCGATATACGCTCCTTCGGTATAGGCCGCCACAATTGCTTCGGGATGAATCTGGCGAAAATGGAAATGCGAGTAATGCTGGAAGAAATTCTCTGCCGCATGGATAACATGCAGTTCAATGGCCCAGTGGTCTATATGAAGTCAAATTTCGTGCAGGGCATTAAGGAGATGCCGATTACCTTCGAAATGCGTAGCTGATAGCTATAATAGCTTGGCCAAATTTAGAACGCATTCGGTGTAAATTTTTTTTGCTGAGCGATGTGCCGCCGCCAGCCGCGAATCAATTCCGCACTGCTCCTTGCTCAGTACTACGTCTGCACTGGCCGGCCATTGAGATCAATGCGCCTGATAGCCCTCCGGGAGGCGGCGTGGTGATGTTCACTCAATGTAGCATTGCAGAAGGCAGTGATTGGAGTAAAGCAGTTGCTGCACACAAGAAGTACTCTGCAGCCTATGAGTTGTATGTTAATGGCGGTGGCCGGCAGCAAGGTATGGAAGCGCTGAGCGGATTTGCGAGCTGTGAGCAGGGAACCCCAAACGTGTGGGACGTCAAACTGGTGCGACACAGTGATTCTTAAGTATGTCGGAGCTGCCCCATGATTCGTAATTACTTTGGAATGGCTCCAGTCTCCATATCTAGTCTGAACGCTCTTAACGGTATCGACAAAGGTCTTTTTTTTCAGACCCAAAATATTCCTACGGGTTGGTGAGATAGAATCAGGCGCCGATCTGGTGAAAGGAATCGTCTTTTGTCCGGAATCCTCTCACCACTGCCGCATCCTCAGCATCCCCATTAAAATCCTGCTGGAGTGCCGCGTCGCGTCCATCGCTGCTGTCAAAATTGCCTTCATCGCGCAGCCAGCCCTGCATAAATCTTTCGTTATCATCGCTAAAAGTTGGCTGCCAATTTGCACCGCAAAAGGCGGGTGCCCAGAATGAGCTGGTTGTTAGTTCAACACCTCCTTCCGCGCCCAAACTCATGCCATAGGAGTTGAACAAAGAAGTAACGTCAGCAACTGAGTCGTTGCGCCTGGCTGGAGGTACTGGCCGAAAGTCCTGACTCGGGAGTGGTCACATATGGCTGTCGAATTTATCATGACCGTCCTCAAGACTGCAGACATTATCCCGTCACGATCGCCGAAATGGTGCGTGATGGTTGTGAGATGATAGAAACAGGTGATATTGAGTCGCCCAACAATGCACAAATAGCACTGGACGAATTGATGGCCGATAGCCGGCCACCACTATCTTGAGACGAAGGTGAAAGGGGCGGGGCTATGTCCATTCAAGTTGTAAAGTTTGAAATTGAAAAAGAAACCAAGAATAGCGTGCGATAGAAAGAGTTGCCCGCTGAAGGTCAGGCACCCATCGTAGGCAGACTGTATGTGCAAAAATGGTTTGCAGGCAATAGCAAAAATCTTGAAGTGACAATTAGGAAAATGGATTAGCCGTGAGGTTGCTGACACTGCGCCCGCGACTCAGGTCAGAGTTATCAGGTATGACTACTCGAACTGCCAATACCGGCTAGGCGTATGCGCTGAGCAACCCATGAGAGCGGATAGTGCCCGAGCAGGGCCTCGCGGACAGTGCCGCCTTCAAGGGCGGTGATGCTGCCGAGAAGGCACACGTCGGTCCAGTGCAGGCTGCGGCGGCCTGCTGAGAGGGCAGCCGTCAAGGCTTCCGCCGTGATTGCCATAAGGTACAGGACGTGAAGAACCAGAATGCTCATGGTGAAGAAAACCTCTATTCATTGGTTAACCACCCTGTTTGGTACCGACAAGTTAACGGGCTATCTTCAACCCCTAGGGTCGCTAGAGTTTTCAGGTTAGATTTTCCTGATTTCGAAAAGTTAAGGTGTCGCTACCACATTTTCGCGAAAACCTATTCAAGAGCACGCTACAATCATCTACTATAAGGCGGTGTATACTACTGAAATCGCGATTGTGATGGGTTTTATACTGATCACACTAATATCGCCAGCATACAATCGTCGGGGACGTCTGAAACAGACAGTAGCCCAATCAAACAACAATAATAGTAACGCGGAGTAAATCGATGCATAACACGCTCAAAGTGGTATTAGCAATTGTAGCGGGTATATCCATCACCGCCTGTAGTGATTCCAACAATAACAATCGCGACAGCACTCCGGAAGCTAACGAACCGACGTTTTCCGCAGAGATACGCCGCACTGAATACGGTATTCCACACATCAAGGCAGACAACTGGGGCAGCCTGGGTTATGGCTATGGTTACGCTTATTCCCAGGACAATTTTTGTGTCACCATGCGAGAAGTCGCGCAGGCCAGTGGCCGCTGGGCAGAGTTTACTGGCGATAGCGTCGACAGAGATCAGCTGTGGCTATTCATCAATGGTACCAAGGAAGAGTTCCGGGGCAACTTTTATGACAAGCTGCCCCAGCGCGACCAGGACCTGATTACCGGCTACGCTGCGGGAATGAATCGCTACCTTGAAGAAACGGGTCTGGAAAATCTGCCTGAGGGCGAAAACGGCTGCCGCGGAGAACCCTGGGTGTACAGTTTCGATGAGATCGAGCTGATGATGTATCTGCGCAAAATTGCACTTCAGGCCAGTACCGATCAGGGCATTGTGCGCGATGCGATTCTGGCAGTGAAGGGCCCCGATAGAGACCAAGTCGTCAGCATAGATCAACTGCGCGTGCGCGCCGATTTACACGGCGATCTGCAAGATATGGGCCGTGCCATTCGCCCTACTGAAGTGGGCAGTAATGCCATTGCCCTCGGCAGCGAAGCCACTCAAAACGGCGGTGGCCTGTTGCTGGGTAATCCACACCAGCCGTGGAATGGCAGCGGACGCTGGTACGAAGCACATCTGACTATCCCCGGTGAGTATGATGTAGCAGGTGCCTCGTTGCAGGGCCTGCCCTGGATCGGCATCGGTTTTACTAAAGACGTTGCATGGACACACACGGTGGATTACGCCACACGCTTTACGCTGTACGAGGTGGCAATCAATCCCGACAACCAAATGCAGTACGACTACGATGGGCAGTGGCGCGATATAACGACAAAAACGGTCTCTGCCAATGAGTTGCAGGAAGATGGCAGCCTGGTGGCCCGTGAACGCACATTTTACAGTACGCATTATGGCCTGGTGTTGGACCTCGGTGGTGTAAACCCCGCCATCGGTGGTTGGCCCACATTCAGAGGCTCTCTCATGACCATGCGCGATGCCAATCTGGATACTGGTCTGCGATCTTTGCAGCAATGGGTGGAAAAGTCGCAGGCTACCAATATGGAGCAATACCGCGAGGCACTGCGATACATTGGCAATCCGGTGTTTCACGAGTTTGCAGCAGACCGACACGGCAGTATGTTCTATGGCCAGATCAGTGCAGTCCCTCATGTTAACCAGGCCAAACTGGATAGCTGCGTGGATGGCATCGGAGAAATTATTGCCGACGCCACAACCAATGCTTTCATTGGCCTTAACGGCAGCCGCTCTGAATGTGAGTGGGGAGAAGATGCCGATGCGCCGCCCGGCACCAATGTTTTCGGGCTGGCATCACACCCACAGATTCTGGGTCGGGGCGCGGTGGGCAACAGCAACAACAGCTATTGGCTCAGTGATCCCACCAACCCGCTTGAAGGGTTCCCCGTTGTATTCGGCTGGATGGGCCATGAGGGTGACCAGCAATTTATGCGCACCCGTATCACCCACCAGATGATTGCCGAGCGACTGGCGGGCGACGACGAACTGAGTGAAACACCATTGTTTGATTTCGAAACGCTTAAAGGCCTGATGTACTCCAACCGTGTGCATGCGGCAGAAATCACCCTCGACGATGTTTTAGAGATATGCCAAGACTATCTGACCGATCCGGTTAACCTTGGCGATGCGGACACTGTGGATGCACTAACCAGTGCTTGTGACGTATTGGATAAGTGGGACCGCAAGGCGAATGTCGACAGTCGTGGCATGCAGGTCTTCACCGAGTTCTGGGGAGGCATTCGGGAGACCTACGGCAGCCCCTACCAGAACGTTGTCGTAAGTAACGAGTTCTGGCAGGTGGATTTCGACTCGACTGATCCGATATACACGCCTCGCGGCATAGACAAGAATGTTCAAGCCAATCGCGACCTGGTGATTGAGAAGTTACTGCAGGCGCATCAACGCCTGACCGATGCGGGTGTGGCACTGGATGCACCCTGGGGCGAGGTGCAGTTCCTTGAGCGCAATGGCGTGCCGGTTCCCATTCATGGGGGCTCTGGCCAAGCGGGAGTTTTCGGCGCTATCAGCTCGAGCTTACAGGATGGTGGCTACAAGAATCCGGGCTCGGGCAACTCTTATATTCAAACGGTAACCTGGGACGAAAGCGAGTGCCCGATTGCTGACACTATCCTGACACACTCACAGAGCGTGCGACCCGATTCCGATCATTATGGCGATCAGACCCAACTCTACGCCGAGAAAGGCTGGGTGCGCTTCCCCTTCTGTGAAGATGAAATTCAGGCAGCACAGATTGGCGAAACCATTATTCTGGAGGAGTGATCGCGCTGCGTGTGCGCCGCTGCTCAGCTTAGTCATGGGCACGTGACAGGGTGAGCTTACTGCGAACCTTAGAGATACAGGAGCACCCCAGAAAAGGATACTCCGATGTCTGGCTAGGCTTCAGCAGGCACCCCTCCGTCCAGTGATGCTGAAATACAACATTCGCCGGCGAGTGCAGCGCCGAAGAATACCGTGGAATACTCGGTCTCTGCTGGCCTGCTGTCTCGGCTGACGCAGCTCAATATCTCCTTCGCCTTTACCTCTTATCAGTCCAATGTCTTGTATTTGATAGGTCGCAATACAGAGGGTGGTATCAATATCCACCAGTCGGCGATGCCCACACCCATGGGGTTATGCCTCGATCCCCGCAGGTGAATGACTCGGTGCCGGGTCGGTGAATCTTGGGCCTACCTCAATAGCTTGAAACATGGCGCGTTTTTTTCCAGATCAAAGAAGGCTTAAGTGTCAGAACACTCTAGGCCCTTTCCATTGCAATATGATTCTCGCCTGTAGTTGTCATCATGGGGCTTACTTCAGCCACTGGCGCAGTCAGCCAGAGTTCCACATGCTTAGGATCAATCAATAGCGGCGATCGTGTCCACTGTGTGCGTGGGCCGTAGGTCGCTGTTGGTCTGCGTAGTAAATGCCATCCCCAGCACATCAGATATCCACTGCACTAGCCGGTCATCAATTACATTCAATCGTCCACGCATGGTTGAAGTGTAACGCACTGTAGCGCCTTTTGACCCACCCGGGGTTTGCTGCGGGAGGACCACGTTAGACCACAAGTGGCTAACCCGGTGGCGGGCTCAGTGCTTACAGCTAATAGCTGTAGCGTTGTTTCCCGGATTAGCTGATGCAAAGAACCTTTGACTAGCCAGAGAGCTAATACTAAAACAATAAAGAGGTTTGCAGGTTTACATGCATTAGGATCAACAATCGTCATACGTTACAGAGTACGTTTAAATTCTATTGGCCAAATGAAGCGTGTGAACCGATGAATCGTCGTCAAATGCTTAAAACGGGCGTTACTTTTGGTGCCGCCTCGGTATTTGGACTAACGCCCTGGCGTTCGGCTCAGGCTCGAAGTCAACATTACGATGTTGTGGTGATCGGTGCCGGGATGGCTGGCTTGGCAGCCATTGAAACGATTAGAAAACGGGGCCTTTCGGTGGCGTTATTAGAGGCCTGAGAATGCCGAGGTGGTCGCGTTCTAACAGACAATTCGATCTTCGGCATTCCTTATGACAGGGGGGCTCACGGGTTTCACGCACGGAATAACAATCCCTTGTATCAGTATGCCAGTGAGCAGGGTTTCAATACCTACAAAGCGCCTGATGACGAGATCTTATATGTTGGCGACCGCGAGGCAGAACCTGAAGAATATAGAGAATTTGGAAAGCAGATGAAACATACCGAGGGCGCAATATCGAGCGCGGGTCGGCGCGGTAAGGATGTGAGTCCGGCGTCCGTTGTTCCCAATGCCCATGATTGGAAAAATACGATTGATTTCATGATGGGGCCCTTTGAAATGGCCAAAGACATGACTGATTTCTCCTGTCAGGATTGGTGGGAAAGCGAAGACGGTGGAGATGGCTATTGCAGTGAAGGGCTGGGTACTGTGGTTATGCACCGCACACGCAACATTGATGTCGAATTGAATACGCCGGTATCGCAAATTGACTGGGGCAATAATGGCATTGTGGTGCACACATCTCGTGGACCTATTAAAGCTCGAAACTGTATTGTCGCGGTATCAACCGGGGTTCTGGCAAATGGCCGTATTAAATTTAGCCCTGCGTTGTCGGCAGAAAAAGAAGAGTCTTTCCTTCAGGTTTCGATGGGATACTACAATCCTTTCGCGTTGCAATTTGAGCATAACTTTCTTGGTATTGGTGCCGATGGGTATTTGGCCTACAAAATTCCTCCAAACCGATCTCATCCCGTTGCTGCTTTGGGCGTGTTAACCAATCTGTACGGCAGTAATCCATTTTTTGATGGTGCCGATGCCTCAGCAAAACCTGCTGCATACAAATATCGAGCGATTCTGCGGGAATCTGTGGATCGAAAAATTTACTTCGCGGGGGAAGCTTGCCACAAAACACAATGGGCCACCGTTCACCGTGCTTATAATTAAGGTATAAAGGTTGCTGAAATTGTGAGCAAACGTCTGGTTTGACTGGCATCGGACGAGTAGTTACATACAAAAAGTTGGCACAACACAGCAGAGAACGCCAGAATCCGGCGCTACAGCCAGCAACGTTACCCTGCGTCTAGATCCAGTGCCGGTAGGAGCCAAAAACGCATAGTCTGGAAAACCATCGATTAGGTGGTTTATACTTCCGAAAAGCTTTTTAGATCCATCCTCAGTCTTGAGCCGTAAACATGTGGAATGCGTATAAGGAGAGATGTATATCTATTGACCATTACCACACGGCTACTCTTGATAAAGACACATTAAATGACATCCAACAGCTAGAACATGAGTTGGGCGTATTGCTTGTCGCTGTAGCGCTGGACCCTGCTCCTGCCCTGTTGGGCGATGAGACGCTGCGGAGACTGGAGGCTATGGAGCGACAGACCGGCAAGGTACTACTTGCTTCCAGCCAGTAAACGCTTGGTTCGAGTTAATGATGATAGACGTTGCCATCTTTCCCATCCCCAACTCGGTTAACTTTCCGGGTGTGAGTACGCCTCTGCACGTGTTCGAACCCCGCTACCGCAAAATGGTAACGCATTGCCTGGAGCATCAATTGCCAATCGGTGTATGCCATACGGAAAAAGTCCTCCGCACTATCGACCGCCCACAAAGACTGGATGACATCCTCAACAGTAATCAGGCAACCTATAAGCCCCGTGATATTTTTTCAGCTGGGCCGGTCAAACTGTTGGAAGAGCTACCCGACGGCAGGGTGCTCATAGAAGTTGAAACCAACATTCGTCTGCAGTTGCGTCGTGAAATACAAACCCTTCCTTTCAGCATATGGACGTGCGAAGAGTTGCCAGACCGTCCGATGACCGATGAAGAAAATCTTAGGCTAGAACAGAGTAAGCAAAAGATTTTGCAAAGATTGTTGGCGCTCACTCATACCAATGCTGATATTCAGGCAGCTCTCAGCAACGATTACTGGCAATTAATGTCGGCTATGGAATTCAGTTTTTGCGTCATGGGCCTGATCGGCCTTGACGCCGAATTCAAGCAAGAGCTGCTGGAGATGACTCAGGCAGTGCGACGACTGGAACGGGTGCTGCAACTCATTAATGAATGAAGCTATTGAGTAATTATTGGCTTTCTTATGGTAATCACCTTTCTGATCACAATGGCATTGATGTTATCACCTGCTGTAATACTGGCTGATGGTCATAACACGGAGTCCCATTACCAGGCCGGGCCCGCCAGCCAGGATGGCATCGGAAAATTCTATATGGGCCGTGAAATATCGCATATCATGGGTCACTTGGGTGCTGGTTGGTTGGAGCGATCAACAAGGGAGCAGGAAGAGCGTACTGATTTACTGGTAGAAAATATGAATTTGAAGCCCACTGACGTGGTTGTCGACCTGGGTGCTGGTACTGGTTATTTTAGCTTTCCCATGGCCAGGCGGCTGACTCGAGGAAAGCTACTGGCGGTCGATATTCAGCCAGAAATGCTAACCTTGATCCAACAAGGTAAAGAACAACTTAACATCGATAATATTCAAACCATACTGGCGACAGAGACCCAAGCCAATATTCCAATCGGTAGCGCTGACGTGGTGTTATTGGTTGATGCCTATCATGAATTTTCTCACCCGTGGGAAGTCATGGAGAGCGTGGTGAAAGGGCTGAAATCCGGGGGTCGCATCGTGCTAGTTGAATACCGCGGTGAAGACCGCAACGTGCCGATTAAACGTTTACACAAAATGACACAAAAGCAAGCTAAAAAGGAAATGCAAGCAGTGGGCTTGGTCTGGCAACAAACCGACAACTATTTACCGCAGCAGCATGTGATGATTTTTGTTAAACCCTGAAAATCACTTCCTTGCACCTCGCCGACTCACTCCCTAACGCTCCCTATAACGTAAAAGATGTATGACAGTCACCAAAAGTCTTAAATTGGCTGACAATATACGCTCTATGAAACAATCCAAGGCCGGGCTGCCCAATTCGCGAATCGAGTTCTGACAACTACCCAATGAAGCAAAGAATCAATATTGTATGGTTTAAACGCGACCTGCGATTGTCTGACCACACTCCGCTTAAACTTGCCGAAAATTCAGAGTTACCAACACTTTTATTGTATATTTTCGAGCCAATGTTACTCGGTGATCCTCATTATTCGGACCGTCATTGGCGCTTCGTCACTGAGTCATTGATCGATATGAATCGTCAGCTTACTGGAAAAGTAGCAGTTGCACATGGTGATGCAATAGCTGTTTTTAAAGAGATCGCTGGTAGGTTTGAGATTTCCGCAATCTTGTCACATGAGGAAACCGGGCTGGCTATTACGTTTTCCAGAGACAAAGCTATTTCGCGCTGGGCGAGTGAAAACTCCATTGATTGGAAGCAAACCCCGTCGGGTGTGGTAACTCGCCCACGTGACTCTCGTGATTCCTGGGACCAGGATTGGCAGCGTGTGATGGGTTCAGAATTGGTTGCCAATCGAACAGAAAAGCTACAGATTATTATGTGTAAATTCGACACCAGTAAACTTTCAGACACATGGAAACAGGTGAACCCCACAATGCAGCGCGGCGGATCGACTGAAGCAAGAAGAGTGCTTGATGATTTTTTTCACTCTCGCGGTAAAGATTATCACTGGCTCATTGCCAAACCACTGCAAAGCCAACTCAGCTGTTCGAGAATGTCACCGTATTTGGCTTGGGGAAACATAAGCCTGCGCCAAATGTATCAAAATTTGCTCAGTCATTGGAATCGAAAAGGATGGCGCAAACCACTAGCGGCATTGTCATCTCGCTTACACTGGCATTGTCACTTCATTCAAAAGTTTGAAAGCGAGTGCAATATGGAGTTTGAGTCAATCAATGTAGGCTACCGCCAGATACCCTACCGCGATGACCCACAGTCTGACTGCGACCTGATTGCCTGGCGCACTGGCAATACGGGTTATCCGCTGGTTGATGCCTGCATGCGTTGCTTGACTAATACCGGTTATATCAACTTTAGAATGCGAGCTATGTTGGTGAGTTTTTTGTCTCATCATTTACAAATTGATTGGAGGAGGGGGGTTGAGCATCTTGCGAGTGTTTTTCTGGATTTCGAGCCCGGAATTCATTATCCACAGTTTCAAATGCAAGCAGGTGTTACTGGCATAAATACAATCCGCATTTACAATCCAACAAAGCAGGCTCAAGAACATGACCCTAATGGTCAGTTCATAAGGCAATGGTGCCCTGAACTGAATCTGCTTCCTACAGAAATAGTGTTCGAACCTTGGAAGATCACGCCTATGGAAGCGTTAATGTATGGCTTTGTAATCGGCACGGATTATCCTGTGCGTGTCGTCGATACCGATCTGAGCTACCGGCAAGCCAGCGAGCTATTATGGGCTTGGCAAAAACGCTCGGACGTGAGACGAGATGCCAAGCGTATTCTTCGCCGGCACGTGAGGAGCCGTTAATGGTTCATCGTAAGCCGAATTTACCCACTAAAATTTGTTTGACTTGCAGCAGGCCTTTTGCATGGCGCAAGAAATGGGAGCGAAACTGGAATGAGGTCAAGTATTGCTCGAAGCAATGTCAAAGTAAGCGGATAACCAAGCCGAGTAGCGATTAGCTCACCGCAAAGAGAGTTCTGATAAGTTAAGTGCCCTAAGTTGGTTGAATCGCCGGGTCAATACTTAACAGGGCCATCCATTTTCACGGCCACGCGTTCCGCAGATATCATTTCTTATGCTTACTGGCGTTGCGCACAGAGAACCCATCCCGGACGCGATACATGACAATGCTCGATATTCGAATACTCGAGCAGATCGTCTTACGAGGCGACCAAGGCTCGTCAGAGAGAGATGAGTGGCCCGGCATCCGGGCAATTCAAATCGATGAGGCAAGCTCAGCGGGATCTGGGTGCCGGTGCCGCCGTTTAAAATCTATTCAATCTTGGAAAGCACTTGGTATATACCAGCCGCTATCGGAATTTGAGGGCCAGTCGTTCGCTGAATGGAGAAGATGGTAATTTGAGTGCGGTCTGGGACTTTTGATTGGTCACGATGAGTTAGCTCGTCACATCTTACCGCCATACCCAAACGATAACGATTGTGACGGAAACCACTAGTCCCGCCAGAAGCTTCCAGTATCGGTCGGGCCGCTCTACGGCGACCGCAGGATTTTTTGCTTTGAGACCCGTCTCCGAGTTGGACAGGGCCATTACGTAGGCTAAGCCTGCGGTAAATGCAGCTAAAATCCCGGCGGAAATAGTAAAGTGTAAGGTCCAGATACCTTGAAGAGCTAAAGCGAACAAGATGGCACTAAGTAGGTGGCCAGAAATCGTCGCGAAAAATGCCGCCTTAGCATCCACTCGTGGGCACCATAATCCCAGCAGAAAGACCCCAACTAAGGGAGACGCGACATAAGAAAAACCCGCTTGTAAATAACTGAATAGTCCGGGGAAATGATCAATCATCGGGGCCCAGATACTCGCGACGACTACCAAGACTACAATAATCCAGCGACCAGTCGTAGCCAGCTGCCGAGAGGTCATAGCCCCCTTAGGCTGAATAAAATCGACGGTGATCAATGTTGAGCATGAGTTCAAGGCAGAGTCGATACTCGACATAATTGCCGCCAATAAGCCTGCCAGAATCAATCCGGCAATTCCCGCCGGCGCAAACTCTACGATCATCCGGGGAAATACTTCATCAGCCCTATCTATATCCGTAAGCAAAATCGCTGCCATCGCTCCGGGAAACACCATCAAGAACAAGGGCAAAAGTTTCAGGCTCGCGGCCAGCAGTGCACCATAACTGGCTGCACGGTTATCACGTGCAGCCAGCAAGCGTTGTGATACATACTGGTTCATTGTCCAGTAATAGAAGCCCAGCACAGGTAATCCCAGCAAGGTTCCTAACCAGGGTAGATCTTTATCATTCAGAGGCCTGATCAAACTCATGTGACCATCAGGCATCTGCTGGCGTACCTGAGCCCACGAGTAGTCGAACTCTGAAAAAATAATCACTGAAAGTAAGAGTGAACCTAGCAATAACACCAGCGTTTGCATGACGTCGGTATAAACCACCGCTCGCAAACCCCCGCTGGCCGTATACAGCCCGGCAAACACAGCAATAAGCGCGCAGGTGGGTGCAAGACTCAGCTGGGGGAAGAATTGCATCATCACCAGTGAGCCCGCGTATAAACTACCGGCGGTATCCAGAAACAAACTTAGCAACACGGTAACGATGGAAAGGTATCGCTGCATTCGCGCATCGAACCGCTGCTCTAGCCATTGCGGTACTGTGGTGACCTTGGCTTTAAGCAGGCGTGGTACAACGAAATAGGCAGAGAAAAGTAGAACCAGTGCAGCCATCCATTCGTAATTAGCAACTGCGATACCCGACTGCCATGCCGCACCCGGCAGACCAATCAATGTGGTAGAAGAAATATTAGAGGCAAACAAGGACAGTCCTATCACTCCCCATCCGAGGGAGCGACCTGCTAGAAACAGATCGTCGGCGTCCGGGCTCGCGCGAGAAACTCTGACGGCAATCGCAATAACTATCAGTAGATAAATTGCCAGTGCCGCGTAATCGAGAGGATGTAACATAGTGTAAAAATGCCTTTAAGAAATAGCTTGCTGGCAATGGCCACACCTATAACTTAAAGGGACTAGTACTAAAGTTCAAATTCACTGATTAATAAGGCGCTACCTATCTGTTTAAGGTTAGCCAGCGGTTAAGACAGTATCGCCAAGTTAATGGGCTGAAATCAGTAAACTGGGCGTATGAATGCCCACAAGCATCAACGATTTTTGCGGCTACGCGGCTTGGAAGATCGTGACCGATAAACCAGCTAACTATGGCGTTGCGACAGAGAATGTATTCTTACGGCCATTCGTGACAGTGCTCGATAGTGGCGCCGGCACGTCCTTGTTGTCCAAACCTATGGTGGTAAATGGTCAGGCTTGATTGCCGCCACGTGGATGTTGTACAACATAGGATCTAGAATGTTGCGCCAAGACCAATAGGCAGACCAAACTGCAGACCCAACGCGGGCTCTCCGCCATCCGTGACCCCGACAAATAGCCCCAGTGGAAACGGCAGCTTGCGAGTTTCGCTGAGCAGCACGCCGGGATATACGTTGGCCCGCAGCGCCAGCCCTTCGGTGCCTCTGACGATCAAGGACGCCAGTAGGCTATTGTTCCGGTCGTAGAAAACGCCGGCGCTAGCGCGGAATTTGTCGGGATTAATGGACACGGTGGACACACCCAGTCCCCAGGACAATTCATCTCCACTGGGCATTCGGTGTGACAAACCGAAAAGGTTGCTGATCCCCAGATAGGCAAATAGGCGTGTGTTCTGCGTGGCTAACCAATTCGGGCGCACCACATAGCTCATACCCACGTTAAGCAGTTCGTTTTCCGCAACGTCATACATCATCAGGTGAGGCCATTCAACAGGATCAAGCTCTTCCTTGATCCAACGCGCGCGTTTGTCAGAACTGTAAAGCCAAATACCCAATGGCCGAAAGAGATAGAAATCCGCTATTTCATCGGTGCTGCTGGTGACTGGCTTTTCGATTGCCTCAGCCAGCACTTCGGTCATCATGGACAGCACGCCCGAGGTAAAATAGGGCCAGGGAACATCGTGTTCCTGAAACCATTCAGCGTTTTTACGGTAGATCATACCTCCGCCAAACAGGTGTAAACCATAGTTGGGCAGCATGGGCGAGCTATCGCTGATATTGTCCGGGTCTACCGGAAATATTTCCGCGTTGATAAACGTCCTGGTGCCACCTTCTTCGTCAATACGATCGCGGGGATTGCGCAAATTGTCGCGGACTATACGTAGATTATCGCGATAATTGTCGGTGCCAAAGCTGCGTTTAACCTGAACAGAATCCAGTGTATAAGATAGGAAAGACGTCATCGGGTTAAACAGCGCCTCCGAGCCGTACTCCTTTGGCTCATAGAAGAACACTGCACTGTCCTCCGACTGCGCGCTCAAACAGGCTGAGCTGACCACCAGGCCCATCAAGACCGCTAAGTGTTGGCTCTGCAAAACGATTGTCGCTCCCTTTTTATTGTTCAGCGCGCCGCCGCGGGCTGGGCGGGATACTTTATGTCGCTCTATAAAACACGGTAGCAGTCGCGAGACAGTATGTGTATTACACCGACCAAAGGCTTACGTTGATGGTTGAAGTATAGGACAAATAGACAGGCTGTCGAAATCAGATCTCCTGGTTAATTCCAGCGACTGGCGGCTCGCCGCTATCACCGGTTAAGCAGTCTGGTTCTGCTACCGCCTCAATCTCCGCAATCGCCGGTGCGCTGGCCCATTTATTAATGACGTGCCCGCCGAACGAGGCATCACTGTATGCCAGGAGGCGATATACCGTGCCGACCTATTGGAAATTTGAGGGAGGGTGTGTCTTTAGAATGGAGGAGACCAGTGTCCTGGAGTCGAACGGAAAATTTTTGCGGCCTGGCCCCGTTACCTTGCCAAAACCGGTTTGGAGGATTAATTGGGGCTTCTTTAAGTACCCGTTCGCGATTGCGATTAACTAGTCAGACAAAAACAGGATAAATGGTGAGAGGGACAGACATAGAACTGTTACCGCCAGCAGACTGAAAAAGATTACACTCACAGGTGAATGCTTGAAACGGTCACCAAAACTTTCAGATGGATTTTCGGCCCGCAGCTTTTCAAAATAGCACTGACGCCCAAGCTGGTAAGCGTCGATAAGCTTTCGGGCTAACATCTGGTCACTTTCATTTACTAGCCACAGGCCTGCAATCGACACACCCCACCGACCCGCCGATGTCTCATAGCCGTGCAGCGCATTGTCCGACAATAAGTCGCGGACATCCTGGGCTTCTTCGTCAGGCACGCCATTTAGACGAAAGATCAGTACCGCCATGTTTGTTGCTCCAGCCTGCCCGGGTTAAATAGTGCCCGAACGGTGTTGTGTATAGGTATGTTACCTGACTCAAGGGGGTTACGGCGCTCGCTGCCGCTATCAGCCGTTATCTGCGCAGTATCGCGATCCAGCGGCCCAAGTTGAGTAGGCTTGCCAATGAGCCCGCCACGTAGGTCAGTGCTGCCGCTTGGAGAATTTTCTCCGCGTGCTGGAGGTCCCCATCGCGCAGGTAATCGCCTTGTTTCAAGATCGGCAGGGCCTTTCCGTAACTCGCATCAAACTCTACCGGCAGCGTCACCAAGTGAACCACAGTACTCAGTGCCATGGACGCTGCACCGATCAATATAGTCGCTACGCCTGCTTGAGGGGCATTGGTAAGGATAAATACAATGGGTGCGGCGATCAACAACATGCCTGCAAACCGCTCTGCGACCATTGCGGTTTTGGCAAGCGTCTGCCGTGCCCGGAACAGAGATTCACCGCGTGCATCTTGAATGGCATGGCCTACTTCGTGCGCTGCAACGGTGACCGCCGTGAGGGAGTGGCCTGCATAGTTGCCCGGCGTCAGTCGAACAGCTCTGGCCACTGGATCGTAGTGGTCACCGGTGGGGGTTTCTTCCACCTTTACGTCGCTCAGGTCGAACTTGTCCAGCAAGTGTCGGGCGAGTTCGCCACCGTTGCCCTGCTCCTTGTAGCGGTCAGCGGGTTCACTGTATTTCTTCATCACCCGCCTCACCCATAAGCCGGGAAAAGTCACGCAGGCAATTAGAATAATAAAAAGTAGGGCCCAGATCATGGGGATGGTATCTCATCACTTTTTTAACGGTTTACCTTATAAATTACGCATAAAGATTGTCTTTGGATGCGTCGGATTAGGGGGCAGCCTACGAAATTCAAGCACATCATTATTACCAAATTCCATCGGATATGGCGATCTCTGAAGATGTTAATGCACCGAGGCGATAGTCCTCTCTGGCTGCATTACGCCGCGTAGTAATTGCCGCATAAAAAATTTCTTCTGTCTCGCAGATTATCTGATCTGCTGGGGAATTTTTGCGGAATTCCAAGAGGTAGTCGGGGTCTATATCCGAGCCTATTGCCTCCGGTTCAATTATGTCCATATTAACGCGGTGCCAAAGGGGAAAGGCAGCCTTGAGACCTGATTTCGACAAGTCTATAAGGCATGACACGCGACGCCTCAAGCTGCTAGCGTCCTGACCAGACATTTGAACGCTTTTACTCGTTCGTTATGGCCGAATCACAGTTTTACCGTACAGTTCGTTACGGCGAACTAAACCCCGTTCGCGCCCATTTGTGTGCGAGGGTGATATCGCTCGGACCATGCGCCACCGTCGAACTGGAAGGCCTGACGGAAGCTGTTTTTCCTGGATGAATTACAAACGCTTACTGGCGGGGATTTAAGCAAGTGCAAACGGAGGTCGACGTAGGCTATTTGCTAAACTGTCCCCATTTTTGTTTGTTAGTATAATTCGGACATACTGATTTCGCGGGAAAAACCTATGAACATCTTTTTTCAGCGTCTCGGATCGAGTCTGGCACGCTATCTTTCCAAGCCCGGCCGTAACTACGAGCCATTTTCAATGATCAACCAGGTACAGTTGGTGACCCATCTACAGCCTGGTGATTTGCTTCTAGTTGAGGGTAACAGCAAAATCAGTACAGCAATCAAATATCTGACTCAGTCGACGTGGTCTCATGTTGCCTTTTATGTAGGGGACAGTACTTTGGTAGAGGCTGATCTTTTAGAAGGCGTGGTTCGGGTTCCGGTCAGTAAGTACGTGGGTTACAACCTGCGTATTTGCCGACCGGTCAAGATTATAGATGAAGATCGAGATTCCGTTGTTAATTATGTACTGGGTCAACTGGGCCAGCAGTACGACGTTAGAAATATTCTGGACCTCGTGCGCTACCTCATCCCGACGCCACCTATACCATTTCGTTTTCGGCGCCACCTGATCTCGCTGGGTAGTGGCGAGCCTACCAAGGCCATATGTTCTACCCTGGTCGCGCAGGCATTCATGTCGGTGAAGTATCCAATCCTGCCTCGCGAGATTCAACAGTGTGAGGGTGATATGCCGACGTACTGTGATACCGCGATGCTCGAGACCAGACACTATCGTCATTTTACGCCGCGTGATTTTGATCTGTCTCCTTTCTTTGATGTGATCAAACCAACACTTCGACACAATTTCGATTATAAAAAGATACGTTGGCTGGAGGATAAAACCGAGAAGGCGCTGACAAATTAGTTGATCTCGGTTGATAAAGGGAAGACATGACGGCTCTGATCTGGGATAGACAATTTTTGAAACTGTTTTCTTACGCGATAGTGACAATATTGAAGGACTCTTTGCGCTGATTGAAATGCCAGTTCACCTCATCACCTACACATTTACCCATTAACACCTGCCCTAATGGAGCAATGGGGGTGATGACGTGTATCGGCCCTTGCACACTATCAATACTCATGCCGCCAGCGGCGGGTCCAATCAATAGGCGCTTCTGTTGTTCTTGATCATCTTCTATGCAGACCAGTGCGCCCAGTCGAATAGCGGCGCGAGCGTCAAAGCTTGGGCGTTGGAAATGTTGGTAGATGGCGATGGATTGCTTCAATTCAGCTATCCGCATAGATTGTCCATGGGCCAGATAGGCGGCTTCTACGGCGAGAGTGTCATACTTATTGGCGGCGATATTTTCCGAATGGGTAGCAGTGTCGTGCGCTTGCTGACTGGCAGCGATAGCAGTGCTGAGTTCGATTTTTAGTTTCTTAACAATGGCGCTAATCAGATGATGCACAGTGTAATTATCTCCATGCACCGGCGTTCATGCCGCTAAAGTGCTCATCGGGATAGGGTGCGGGCAACGATGCCAGCACCGATCAATTGCGCAGCAAATCAATCCTCATTTCCGCAACCCTGTTCTGAACGACTGATACAAGCGGTCTTGATAACATCGAGAGTCAGGACTTCATCAGCATTGGATTCTACCTCCAGTGCAGTCATCTGCCAATCGATTGGAAGCACTGAAAAGAGGCAGGAAAGTACAACATGACATTCGCATTAATAATTAGTGGCGGCTATTTTTTTCCTCGGCACAGAGGATCAACGAAATTGTAAAAGAAAAGAGAGCGATCACCGCTGATACTGCACTGCGTTTGGGTCGCTACTTTGGCACGACCGCTCAATTTTGGCCAAATTTGCAAGGCTGCAGCCACATCCGAGCCCGCCATAAATCGTCCTCCCAGCTACCCAATAATATTCCCCGATCCTGAGTGCCCTGAGAGCGCCGGACTTGGCCAGTAAGTTGAAGATCGGCAGGGGGTTTCCAAAACCGAACTCCGCGCCCGGGTCGAGCCCATGCAGGGCAAGTCGATTTTCTATTTGCAATTTCGTAAGTAAATACAGATAGTTCAGAGAGTAACCGGGGGCAATTTCAAAACTCAAGCGCTGATCTACATCTCGTGTAGACAGGAAAGCGACGACTCTACTATACTCGTTCGTGGGCAGAGTTTTTACTTCCACATTAGTAATTTCATTCGATCTGGGGCAATTCCATGAAGACCAAAAAATCTTGCGGCAAATACTCTCTAGCGGCGGTTCTCATTGTTACCGCGACAATCCTTGGCGGCTGCAACACGGTAGCGGGTGTCGGAAAAGACGTTGAGGCGGTTGGCGAGAAAACAACAGAAGCGGCGAAGGACGTCAGTAACAAGCTTTAATGTCTGTCTGGCGGGTATCGACACCATAGCTGGCGTAAATTGCCGGAAGAGGACGCGGGCCGAGAGCCAAGGCATAGGGGGGCCGCTGTCAACTTTAGTTAGTGGCTCGGAAAACCGCATATAGTGTGTCGAATCGTTTTTAATTTTACGATGCTACACGCTTTTCCGCGTAGAACTTTATGCCAGGTACATTACCAAGGTGTCCCTAGGCATATTCCATGTTTGTCTTGACCCGTATTTTCACGGCACCTACCCCCGTCACAGAGGCCCATGTACTTTGATGTTGGTGCCTCCGGGTGCCGCGCCGCGCAGTAAACGACAATAGGCGCAGCAGGACGCCATTGTGATCGACCAAATGGTGCTCTTAGGCGGCAGGAATGTAAGCAAGCGCAAACGCGGGCCGTAGCCGACTATTTCGTAAACTGTCTACATTTTTCACATGAAGGGCTACCTCATTTGGGTACCCCTCGCATATTCCGCTCACGTCGGATTTGCCTATCCTCGTTAATAGGGTTGAAAGCCAGAAGCGAATAAACCACTCAGGGGTCGTCGTCCGCACGACATGTTCGGCGCCACTGAAGAAATCACACAGAGGGCGGGGCAATGTCCACAAAAAATATATCGATAGCGGTAGAAATTTCAGACGACGCGTACAAGCAGAACACCGTCTATCGGCCTTGGAGCGATATACAGGCCGGCATACGTATCGCCACCAAGCCATATACATCTGCGGCGCAACGACCGGGCCATAAAAACCTCCTCGGAGCTATGCCTCAATAGAGGCCCACTGCCGGGCCAGCAATCAGTTTCGCACGACCTTATTGATTCAGGGTACCTGTTTTGAGTGTTGCCAAGTTAACGGGCTGAAACGTGCAAACTCGGTGAATGACTGCCTGCAACCGCCACCGGTTCCAGCCAGGCGCCCTACCAGGCTCCTTTCCTGTGCCGCATGGCTCTATTACTGAGTTATTTGAGCTACAGCGAGACGGAGGATCTACCGGCCGAACGCGGCACTAGTGTCAGCTACGAAACGATCCGCTTCTGGTGCAGAAAGCGTGGTCAGAAGTACGCCAGGTGACTGCAGTGAAAACACCGTGGATAGGGCACCACTTGTTACAGAGATGAAGTCCTCGCGAAGATCAATGGCAAGCAGCATTTATGTGCCGTGGGCTGTGGACTCCGACGGCGAGGATGTATGTGTATTTCGTCAAACACGGCGAGATCACGCTGCTGCGAAGCGATTCTTCAAACGGCTACTACAAAGCCACTGCGGCGAGCCCGGGAGGATCCTGGCCGAAAAACTGCAAAGTTGTAGAGTTGCACATCGGGATCTGAGGGTGAATGCGTTCGGTGAATGGAGTAGGGCGGTAGCTTGATTGTCGTCCAGGGTATTTGATCGGTCACGATGAGTTAACTTGTCAAAACCCGCTGTGCCTACACTGTTATTTTCCACGTATGTCATGCGAATTTTTCAACCATAGTTCAACACTCTGTGCACTATTAGTTGTCTTGGATTCAATAACGAAGTGTTTAGAAAATGTACACTTAAAAAAATTATAAGAATAGTGGATAAAGCCGTGTTGAAAAAAATCTTGCTGGGCGTGCTGGTTGTAATTCTACTGTCAGCCTGTGCGTTGTGGTTAGCTGGCGGGAATGAGGTCTACGCGCTTTATCGAGCCACCTCGGTTTCCACTGCGCCGGCCGATTACGTTCTGCAAGATGACAGTCTTGTTAGCGTTCCAGCGCCGCAACCCCACGTTAGTCAATCTTACAGCGCGCTCAAAAATGTCTACTGGGGCGACCTGCATGTCCATACTGTGGAGAGCTTTGATGCGGTATTGTTCGGTACAACCCTGACCATTGAAGACGCTTACCGGTTTGCGCAGGGCGCAAGCCTGCGCAATGCCGGGGGCGAACTGATGCAGCTATCGCGTCCGTTGGACTTTGTGGCCATCACAGATCATGCAGAGAGTTTTGGTTTGAGAACGCGTTGCGATGATGCTGATCTGTCGCTGAGGGAAAACCTCAACTGCTGGCTAATGGACACGCCCAATGTCGTGACATTCCTGTTGTTGAAGGCAGTTGCTAACGAACCCACAGAAACATCCACCAGTAAGGAGGCGGCGGGCGTCTACCGCAACAGAGTCCGCAATCACCCAACCCAGGCTAATGTTCCGATATGCACTCTAGATGAAACAGACCTGGAGCGCTGTTACCGCGACAGCAATAGTGACTGGTCGCGATACAAGCGTTTAGCGGACAAATACAACCAGCCCGGCATGCTCACGGTATTTTCAGCCTACGAGTACTCGCCGCCCCTTCCCGACTCAGGCAAGCACCATCGTAATGTCATTTTTAATGGCACCGGGCTCCCGGAGCACGCCACGTCCTACTTTGATGTTGGCAATGCCATAGCATTGTGGAAGATCCTGGAAGACGACTGCAGCGGCGAGTGCGATTTTCTCACCATTCCACACAATATGAATAAGGGTTGGGGCCTGTTCTACAGTGAGAATACTTGGGATGGTGAGACCTACGACGAGGACAGCTGGCGGCTGCGCCAGCGACGCGAACCGCTCGTCGAGATCTATCAGGTCAAGGGCTCGTCAGAGTGTGCGCTGGGTGTTGGCGCCACAGACGAGGAGTGTGGCTTCAGTCAAATATTAGAACCCTGTCAACCTGGGCAGGAAAGCGGATGTGCCTTCACCACCAGTTTCGCCCGGCAAGGGTTGAAAATTGGCCTCCAAATGCAGACTGACATGGGATTTAACCCCTTTGCCTTCGGAATGATTGGCTCCACCGACACCCATAATGCCAGCCCCGGCGATGTGGAGGAGTGGGATTTTGTCGGCAAAGTTGCAGCGGCGTCCTCACCGGCGATCCGCCGCATAACTGAATGGCCCGGCCGCAAACCGTACGAATCCATTCTGCAGTTCCACACCTCCGGTGGACTCACGGGAGTGTGGGCAGAGGAAAATACGCGTGATGCCATTTTTCACAGTATGCAACGCCGTGAGGCCTATGCGACTTCAGGGCCACGCATAACGTTACGCTTTTTTGCCGGCTGGGGCTTCGATGAGAATATTGCCGACAAGCCCGATGCCGTCGCTCTAGCCACTGGTGGAGGGGTGCCCATGGGTGGCGTTTTGACACCAGTCACAGAGCAAACGGATAGCCCTACATTCTTCGTCTGGGCAGCCGCAGACTTGATGAGCGCGCCATTGCAAAGTCTCCAGATGATCAAGGGCTGGATAGACGTCGAGGGCATTACTCATGAAAGCGTGCGCGATATCAGCTGTTCCGATGGACTACAAATCGATGCTTCCACCCTGCGCTGCGCCGATAATGGCGCCGCTGTTAACATCGCTAATTGTGAAGGTCTGGGGAATGTGGGGGCCGCTCAGATGGCTGTAGCCTGGAAGGACCCTGACTATCAATCAGACCAAAATGCGTTTTACTACGTGCGCGCTATCCAAAATCCCACCTGCCGTTGGTCGACCTACGACGCCCTGCGATTAGGCCAAGCGCCGCCTGCTCACGTTCCTGCGATCATTCGCGAGCGGGCGTGGTCCTCACCAATATGGATTAACCCTGTGAACTGACATGCGGCATACTGCACGGGCATTATTCTCCATTGTTATTCGCGCTCACATTGTTTCTGATACGATTTTTGAGAGCTATAAGCCACCACAAACACTCTTATGCAGGGTGAAATTCACAGGTAGGGTATGAACAGATTAGCGCTCGCTGTCCTGAGTCCGCTCATATTAACCGGATGCGACCGGATCGACTCACTGCTGTGGCAGCCAAAGACTACGCCGATGCAATGGTGCGAGAGCATGCCGTGTGTCGAACTCTTTTCAAGTGGCGTCACACTCACTCAACCCACCTCAACAATTTTGATCTATTTCCTGGGACTAATGTGGTTGTGGGTGGGGTGGCGATTCTGGCAGGTCGATAACGGACAGAAATCAAGGCGCTGGTGGTCTATCGCGATGACGCTGGGGGGCATCGCTGCGTTATCGGCCGGTACCAGCTATCAGGCATTTGGTTTCGAACTTAAATGTACCGGACGAGAATTTTGTACATGGACCAGCTGGTGGGAGATCGCTTATCTAGTGCTGCAAGTCGGAAGCGTGAATGCCATGCTGGCGGGTGTTGCTTACGCATGCACAAAGGGTCGGATGCGACGCGTGTTGCTTACGTATGCCCTCGTCAATACGGTCATTTACTGCTGTGTGGCCGCCGCCGGCGCATTCTTACCGAATAGGTTTATGGTTTCTTTTGAAATGTTGGTGCTGTTCTCCACGCCAGCACTGGTTGCCTGTTTCGTTATTAACGGTTGGCGTTATATTGATAGCAAGTCCGATAAAGACAAAATTTTGCTGACAGCATGGGTCATTATGTTCGTTACCAATATCCTCTATTACGCCTACCTGCTACTCGGTTATACCCAGACTCTCTGGTCTGCAGGCGTTTGGTTTTCAGAAAACGATGTTTTGCACGTGCTAATGCTGGTCTGGGTCTGGTATGTCGGAACCGCAGTTGTTGGCGTCATGGACGATATAGAACCGCAGCCTCCTTGTTACTGACAACGTAACGGGCGCACATTGCTAGTATCAGCTGCGAGGACCTGCAAGCGTCTCCGATTCCAGCCAAGCGCCCCCCACCAGACTCCTTTCCTATACCGCATGGCTCTACTATCGATTTATTTGAGCCACAGCGAGATTGAGGATCTACTGGCTGAACGCGGCATTACTGTCAGCTACGAAACGATCCGCCTCTGGTGCATAAAGCGTGGTCAGAAGTACGCCAGGCGACTGCAGCGAAAACACCCTGGATACGGTATCACTTTTTACAGTGATGAAGTCTTCGTGAAGATTAGCAGTAAGCAGCATTGCCTGTCGCGGGCTGTGCAACAAGACGGCGAGGATGTATGTGTATTTCTTCAAACACGGTGAGATCGCGCTGCTGCGAAGCGATTCTTCAAACGCCTACTACGAAGCCCCGGCGGTGAGCCCCGGAGGATCGTGACCGATAAACTGCGAAGTTATGGAGTTGCACATCGGGATCTGAGGGTGAGTGCGTTCGGTGAATGGCAGCTTTTCTCAATAGCGGACGTTCAGGCAGGAAGCTGGGGGAGGGTCATAGTCACCTCACAGAACCTTAGGAATGCTGAATATGGGCTATTTTGAGGGTCAGTTTTGTGCCATCAAGACACATTAACCGCCGCCAATTCTACGCTATAAAAAGCCTGCACGGAGCAGGCTGGCTCATCATGAGATCGCCTATGCTTCTTTGCGGCGGCCTCAGCCAAGTCCAGAAAGACGGGGTCCCAATAGGGCGAGCGTAAGCTCGATACTAGGCGTCAAGAATCTTTGCAGACGCCCCCGTCTGTTCTTCTCAACTGTGCTCTCGATCCACCCCATTTCATTAACAACCCGGATTAGGCCGATGCTAGGCCTTGTAAGGTGCGTCAAAAGTGAGCGATGCATCACACTTTTGGTGTCCGGGCCGCTTGCTACCTGCTGATAATCCGCAGTTGGCACTTAATTTAACTTATCATTTCGGGAAGTTGCGGCAGATACATTGGAGTTTAGAGCCATGAAACAGTTAATCCTTAAGCTAGTTATCCCTTTGGCTCTGGCAATCGCCAGTACAAACTCGTGGGCAATCTTGATCGTGGGTGGCCCCAGCAGCGGTAACGACGTCGGCGTTCTCGACACCCTGTTGGGCCAACAGTCGCACAGAGGCCCTGGGGGCAATCCCGCGGGAGAGGAGGCCTGGGCTGAAAGCATTCTTGGTATCGATCTCACTTTTAATGGCAAAGACGAGACGGTGGCCATATACGACACCGATACGGCAAATATTAGGGCGTTTGCGCTGTCCTTCTCCCCTGGTTATTTCGTGTTGAAGAACGCTACTCACCGGGCGCTATTCGCGAATCTGGGATCATCAGACTGGGCGGTTGTCGATACTTCACTTATGAACTCCGGTTTTAACCTGAACGGTACTACCATCAGCCATGTCACGCAGTTCAATGGCAATACCGGTCCAGGGCCAAATTCAACTCAAGGTTCCGTGCCTTTGCCCAGCACTATTTTTCTCTTGGGGATGGGGCTTATGGCTTTATGAGTTTCTCGCAGGAGCGCGTAGTAATCGATAACCAGGTCTCTGATGCATCCCGTACCCGATATAGAACTGGAGAAGAGCGAAGCGCGCAAACTCCTTTAGATTAGGTACGGTACGGTACGGTTCGGTGTTTGTTTTGTATCCATCAGTTCGTTATGCTGGAGGCATCAATCGGGTGCGTCGCTGTTGCTAATGCGTGATGCATGTCACTAACTGAACAGGTGGGAGAGATAAGTGGCTGGCCAATTCAAGACGCTGATTATCCTGTTGAGCGCCAGCGGCGTCCTCTCTGTTCCCGTTTATGCCGAGAAACCTGATTCGCCGGGCAACAGCAAGCATTCAAACGCTAGCGAAAAAGGCACCACCAAGCCCGCGGTGGATCAGGGCCCCGATGTACTGCAGCACTATTTCAATGCTGATCGAAGAATGCTGATTAGCAACTATTATTCTGAGTCTCGAAAATCTGGCAAGTGTCCGCCTGGGTTAGCCAAAAAGAACAATGGTTGCCAACCGCCGGGGCAAGCCAAGAAGTGGCGTACGGGTGAATATTTCCCGCATGGTACACCCTACCAAGACCTGCCCAGCGCACTGCTTGCTGAACTCGGCAGAACGCCCGAGGGCAGAAAAGTCGTGCAGGTTGGTATGGACTTGCTGTTGATCAATATCGCCACTGGCGGGATACTCGATGTATTCGAAACTCAGGACTGAGAACTTGCGCGGTCTCACCTGCGCACTGTGACAGCCTGACGTACGTGCCCAGCTAAAGGGTACTGCCAATTTAAGGCACCATTACGGCTAGAATCAGCCCATGAATACCTACAAGCGTCACCGATTTCAGTGAGGCGCGCCTCCTCGACATCAGCAGCGGCGAAGCGATTCCTCAAACGCCTCCTGAGGAACCATGGATGTGAACCTCGAAAGATCGTGACAGCCAAGCTGTGCAGTTATTGTGTCGCCCATAGGAAACTGATCCCTGATGCAATCCACAGCACTAAACAGTATCAGAATAATCACGCCGAGCAATCGCATGAGGCGACCAGGGTAAGCGACCGGGGGATGCCTAAGTTTAAATTAGTCTGTCAAGCGCAGAGGTTCTTGGGTGCGGACGTAGCTGTCCCAAATCTATTCAATCTTGGACGTCACCTGACAAGGGCGAAACACTATAGGAACCGGAGGGTGAGTGCGTTTAGCGAATGGGGAAGGGCAGTCGCTTGAGACCTGAGGCTGGCTTCCTCTGATCTGGAATAGTGAATTTGTAAAAACCGGCACGGGTGTTTAATCTGCTCAAGTGTCTGTCGCTTGTCGAGTCCACGTCGACGGGCGGCGCAATGGGAGAAGTCTTATCGTGCTGGCGCCAGCTTAGGGGAAAGGTCGGAATATGAAACGCTTAGTCTTCATGTACACTCCCAGCCTCGCGTTCGGGCTAGCTTTGTTGATGATGGTCGCTCTTGGCTGGACGCTTTTTAAAGCAGAGATTGCGTTGATAGAATCGGCGCGATCGGTGCAACACACGTTGAAAGTAATCTCGGAAACAAGAGCGGTCAATGAACATTTGAGCCGCGCCGAGTCTGCCCAGCGCGGTTTTCTGTTGTCCGGCAAAGAAACGTTCTTGTTCAGCCGCGACGATTCGTATGTGAGGGCCAACGATGCCGTCCTGCGCCTCAAGCAACTCACTTCGGACAACCCGCAGCAGCAACGCCAAATGCCCGCGCTCGCAGGGCTGCTGGTACAACGCTACGCCCTCATGCAGCACAACACGAAACTGCGCCAAAGCGGGATTATCGAAGCCGTCGCTAATGCATCGACCGAAAGTGCACAAAATGTGAGCGCGCAGCTCTACGATCTCACAGGCGTGATTGAGAAGGAGGCGCGGCAACTGCTGGAAATTCGCCGTGCTGATGATCACCTCCGCAGAGAGGCTATGGTGAAGGCTCTGATCGTGGCGGGATTGATCAGTTTGCTGGTTTTAGTCCCGGGCTACATCGGGTTTATCTGGCAAGCCCGGGCGCGCGCAGGTGCCGAAGGCAAGCTGGCCGCCATGGCTGAAAGCTTGCCCGGGACTGTCTACCAATTCCGGTCGAACCCGGACGGCAGCGAGCAGTATGAATTCATTAGTTCGTCGGTAGCGCAGGTACTCGGAATCGATCGGGACGATGTGTTGCAGGATTCCGAGCAGGTATGGAGCAGGGTATTCGATGAGGACAAACCGGGTCTCTTAGCATCGATCAAAAAAGCCACAGACTCTCTTGAGCCGCAACAACACGAGTTCCGTATCAAACATCCAGACGGCTCGATTAAATGGCTTAGCAATTCCGCTTCGCTGGAAAAGAAGGCCGACGGCAGCATCCTCTGGAGCGGCTACTGCGCCGACGTTACGAAGTCCAAGCAGTCTGAGGACGCGCTGCGCAAGAGCGAGGAATATAACCGCAGCATCGTAGAGAGCAGCGAGGACTGCCTCAAGATCCTGAGCCTTGATGGCCACTTGCTTCACATGGCCGCACCCGGATGCCGGATCATGCGCGTGACAAATTTCGACGACATCCGCAATGCCGACTGGTTTAGTTTCTGGGAGGGTGAGGGCCGCACAGCCGCTCAGCAGGCCGTGGCCGCAGCGCGAGATGGCGGCACCGCGCGGTTTGGCGGGTTTTGCCCGCTGCTGGATGGCACGCCGGCTTGGTGGGAGGTGGTCGTTTCCCCCATCCTTGGTCAGAATGGCAAGCCGGAGCGGCTGTTGGCTGTGTCGCGCGAGGTCACCCTGCAGCATCAGGCCGAAGAAGACATCCGCCAACTGAACGCCGATCTCAACCGCGAGAAATTGGATGCCGTGACCGCCAATCGCGCCAAGAGCGTATTTCTCGCGAACATGAGCCACGAGATCCGCACCCCCATGAACGGCGTGCTGGGCATGTTGGAGCTGCTCAGTCTGAGCAATCTCGACGGCGCGCAGCGCATCTCGCTCGACGTGGTGCGCGAATCGGGCAAGTCGCTGCTGCGGATCATCGACGATATCCTGGATTTCTCCAAGATCGAAGCTGGTAAGCTCGATGTGTTCCCCGATGTGGTCTCCATCGCCGCGGTGATCGAGGCTGTGTGCAACCTCTATTCCAGTAACGCCAGCAGCAAGGGGCTGCTGATCAGGAGCAGTGTCGATCCTGCTATCAGCCCGCGCTGTTGGTTGATCCGATGCGGCTGCGGCAGATTCTCAACAATGTCATCAGCAACGCGCTCAAGTTTACGACCAAGGGCCACATTGACATCAAGGCGGAGCTGATCGGGCGGACCGAGGGCGAGGATCGGGTGCGGTTCTCGGTGAAAGATACCGGTATTGGCATTTCGCCGGAGGACCAAACGCGCCTGTTCCAGCCATTCGTTCAGGCCTCCGGCCATGTTGCATCCCAATTTGGCGGTACGGGCCTGGGGCTCGCGATCTGCTGGCGGCTCACACAGATGATGGGCGGCTCGCTCGAGATGGTGAGCGCGATCGGCACGGGGACGACCATGATCCTCGAACTGTCCCTGCCGATAGCCGACGCGAAGGAACTGGTGAAAGTAGATCCGCCAACCATACAAGATTTATCGAGAACCACGTTTGCGGTGCATCGTATGGCGCCAACCATTGCGCAGGCCGAAGCCGAGGGGTCGCTGCTGTTGCTGGTCGAAGATCATCCGGTCAATCGTCTACTCCTGCTGAACCAGGTGAATACGCTGGGCTATGCCGCCGAAATCGCCGAAAACGGCGTCGACGCGCTGGCCATGTGGAAATCAGGCCGGTACGGAATCATCATCACCGATTGCAACATGCCGCTGATGGACGGCTATGCGCTCACGCAGGCCATCCGAAAAATCGAGTCTACCAACGGCTGGACGCGCTTCCCGATTATAGCCTGCACTGCCGATGCGCTGACTGGGGAGGCGGAGATCTGCTTTAATGCAGGTATGGACAGCTATCTGACCAAGCCGCTTGAATTGAAGGATCTAGCAAAAATGCTCGATCAATGGCTGCCGGTCGTACACCCTGGCGCACCGATCGATCACGCTGTGCTGGCTGCGCATTCTTATGGCGATGCAGCGACCGAGCGCAAGATCCTGACTTACTTCCAGCAAGTCAACGACGAGGACGCCGTCCTGCTCCAGCGCGCTGTTGACGGCGTTGATATTCCACAGATCGCGAGTGTGTCCCATCGTATCGAAGGCGCGAGCAGGTCCATCGGGGCCAATGCCTTGGCTGATGTTTGCAAGCGACTGGAGCATGCCGGTCGCAGCAACGACTGGAAGGCGATTCAAGCAAACATGGGAGCGTTCCTCCAAGAACTTGAGCGCCTGAATGTCTACTGTGCGCAAGAAAAGGAAGGCATATGAGCATTGCCGAACTTAAATTTCTGGTGGTCGAAGATCACGCGTTTCAACGCTTTATGATGCGCAATGTGCTAGCAAGTCTCGGGGCCAAGAATGTGGTTGAAGCCGCGGATGGGAGCGAGGCGCTGGACATCATCAGGGCGCTGAACACTTCGGTAGATTTCATCATCAGTGATCTCGATATGCCGGGTATGGATGGCGTGGAATTCATGCGGCATTTGGGTGAGGCGAAAAGTCAGGCTTCGATCATCCTTACTAGCGTGCTGGACTCCTCGTTGCTCGCCTCGGTCGACACGATGGCCAGAACTTATGGCCTCACCATCCTGGGTGTGATCAAGAAGCCAATCACAGCCGTCAAACTGGCGATGCTGATCCAACTCCACCGGTCGCTTCAGCGACCAGCGACGCAGGCGAAGACTGCACGCTCAACGTTCACCCTTGAGCAGATTGTGGCGGGCCTGAAAAACGACGAATTCGAGCCGTTCTTCCAGCCCAAGGTGGACCTCGTAACGGGGCAAGTCAAAGGAGCAGAAGCGCTTGCACGTTGGCGCCACCCTCGCGATGGAATCATCGCACCTGACCTATTCATCCCGTTGCTGGAGCAAACCGGTTGGATTGACGACCTCATGTGGGCCATGCTCAAAAAATCGGCGCGTGTTTGCCGTGACTGGCGTGAAACAAGCGCGCTGGATGTCACCGTGTCGGTCAACCTGTCAATCAAGTTGCTGGCCGCTAAAGGCTGCGCCGATCGCTTGGTGGAGCTGGTAAGCGCTGAGAACCTTGATCCGAAGCACATGGTGCTTGAGATCACCGAATCCGCTACCACTACCGACGTCGGGCAGGTATTGGAGAACCTCGTGCGGTTGCGTATGAAGGGCTTTGGCCTGTCGATCGACGACTACGGCACCGGTTATTCGTCGATACAGCAACTCACGCGTATCCCCTTTACCGAGCTTAAGATCGATCAGTCCTTCGTGGCAGCTGCAGCCAGGCAGCCATCGGCCAGGATTATCCTTGAGTCCAGCCTCGACATGGCAAGGAAGCTCGGTATCACCTCGGTGGCCGAAGGCATCGAAACGCAGCAAGACTGGGACTTGCTTCATGAGCTTGGCTGTGAGCTCGCACAGGGTTACTTTATTGCCAGACCCATGGATGTCGGCGCTTTGATGAATTGGCAGCCCCCGCCCGCGCGCCTATCAGGTTAAAAACTCTATGCGAAATAAAGAGGCTATTGGCAGAAAATCGACTCGCATCCTCCCGGTCTCGTAGCTGAAGAGGGGGTACTGTCAAGTTAGAGCGCCAGTACTGCTAGAATCAGCCCATCAATACCTGCAAGCGTTACCGATTTCCCTCCGAAATTATTAGCCATGCTTTCTGGCTCTACTATCGATTCAATCTCAGCCACCGAGATATTGAAAATCTTCTAGCCGAGCAACGCATCACTGTCAGCCGTGACTCAATTCGGCTCTGGTGCATCAAGTTCGGTTCCATTTATTCACGCCGGTTGAAACGAAAGCATCGAGGTTATGCTGACACCTTCTTCATCGACGAGATTTTCGTAAAGATCAAGTGAGAGAGCGAGGGATGCGAAAGTTCAAGTCTGTTGGGCCGGCTCAGAAATTCCTGGTGCGCCTGCAGCCGTCTCAAATCTAATGAATCGTGGTCGTCACCTGATAAGGGCGGAACACTGTAGAAACCTGAGGGTGAGTGCGTTTGAAGAATGGGGTTGGGCGGTTTCTTGAAGTCGTACGGCAGGTTTCTGCGGCCGAGATCAGTTAACGTGCCAAAGCTTACAGAAAACGCATTGGTATGTCGAAGTTACCTTTAAAGTTAATAAGGAAGTAACATAGTGCTCCAGCCGAGCCTATTTCCGCGCGATAAAAAGTAACCCCTCGTCGCCTAGATACCCAAATTCTTGCGACGAGTAAAGCGTGGCATACACATCAGAAAATCCCAGATCACGAACCTGCGATAGCATTTCCCACCCAAAATGGTAAAAGCACAAAATTCCCTCCCGATTCACTGGATCACCGTGGTACTCTGGCCCCATCAGGTGATTGACCGTGCCGTCATCATTTAAGGTTGCGCGTATGATGTTTTCATGCTTTCTGCGCGCCATCGGAACGCTCCACAGCAGAGTGCCTTCATCGCGTAAAGTACGAAAACACTCCTTAAATGCCAACAGATAATTGGGCACATGCTCAAAGACATCAAATGAAAGTATGTGATCGAGAGAATCATCTTCAAATGTCAGCTGCGTCGCGTTTTCGTGACGCACTCCATTGACTACCTGTCCTGGCGCCACATCATCACCCAGATATTCACTGCCAATCAGCCTGGGGTAGTGTTGCTTCAAAAACTGATAGGTACTGGTTTTTTGCTCCATAATATAAAGGGTGTCGTCAGCGTAGGGAGCGCACTCAATATCCATGACATGAATACTGCCTCTAACCCGATTAATGAGATTGGTTTGCGGACACTTCAATGTTTCCCTCCAGTTTGGTGGATTCACTTTAAGCGAAACAAGAAAATCAACTTCTTTGCCAGCCGTATATGAATAACCCGGCACTGTGATCTTTGGCGACGAAAAGTCAGCAGTACTAAGTTTTTTGAGAGCGTCCTTCAGTGAAGATTTTTCATTAGCCTTCAACAGCTGCTCCTGATGGAAGGCGCGCTGCTTGCGCTCATCATGCGTTTTTGCGACGTGGGACTGGTATTCAGCCAAATTTCGAATACGAAAAATTTTCATATATATGTTTGCCTGTTATCCATAAAATCGGATTCTATTTGTAGTGAAGGAATGAGATGGATCCTCTGCCTGACACAGGGAACCAGCCTCTATCAGTGAAATCCAGCAGTGTGCTTCATGCTGCAATCAATAATGTTGGGGGCAGTTTATAATAGACCTGCTCCAGCGTCTTCCTGCTCAAACTGGCATGCCGCCTTCCCACATTGTAGAGCATAAACCAATCACCGATATTTATGCCTGACATCAGCAACTGTGCTCAATAAAAATACTATTCCCTCGGCGCCTCTCAGCGTCCATGCTGATTTCAATGCCGCAGTCGTTCAGCGCATCCGTAGAATCTTTACTGGACATGAAAAGTGTATTTTTGATGACGCTGACAGCGACCTAATCCTTTTTCCCTTGTAGGAGTAGACTGATGCGAAAAGCCTTTCACTTCTTCAATGGTGCCGATCGAATGTTGGGCAAATATGCATCGAATGTCGCCAAGGGTAATCAATATTCTGACAGGGTCCAGTGATTGGGTTTGCTGAGTACTTGCCTATTACTATAGACAAACGCTCTAACCGGTGTTTTTGCCGTTTCCCCAGTCCGGTTGTGTAGCACCAGACGCATTAAGGGCTATCTCGGAATCATTTGTTTATAGGTATAATGATCCCTAGCATAACGACGGATTGTCTCCGCCAACATACTGTATCAAGTATCTTCGATGTGCAGAGGCACAAATATCATAGAGTCATGAATTTTTTACTTCGCGGATTCAAATTCCAAGTGCATCACAGGTTAGGCTGCTAACGCAGCCTTATGATCATTCATTATCTGGGCTGGAGTTTTAAAGCCCAGGTCTTTTCTTGGTCGAGAGTTAAGCCGCCTCAGTGCCCGCTTCACCTCTATCTGCTCAACCTTCTTGAAGTCCGTGTTCTTTGGAAAGTATTGTCGCAGCAAGCCATTGGTGTTTTCATTCAG
>Ga0208768_1000016_pt1 | contig 153908 bp, 108 predicted proteins | sample AntAceMetag02UK1_FD_184760 | JGI IMG/M metagenome (GOLD analysis project Ga0208768, IMG submission 184760) | Saline lake microbial communities from Ace Lake, Antarctica - Antarctic Ace Lake Metagenome 02UK1 (SPAdes) (version 2) | ecosystem: Environmental > Aquatic > Non-marine Saline and...
GTCTATGGCTTCTTGAACTTTTCGTTTGAAGAACCACGCAGTTTTCTGACAGATTGAATATTGACGGGCAAGCTCACAGGTGGATAAGCCTTTCTTCAGCGTGCTTATTTGATGCACTATCCAGAAGGCATTCATAAGTGGAAATTTGATTTTATGAAACAAGGTGTTCGCCGTTGCCGACTCATCATACCCACACTTCTGGCACCTTTTGTAGTGCCACTTTTTCCCTTTCACTGACACGTTGTGATTGCACTTTCGGCATTCAAAGCCTTCACCCCATTTTTCTTGAATCAAATAATGGAGGCACTGTTCCTTGCTGCCGAAATCCTTTGAGAAGTCGATCAGACTCTTGTACTTAGGTAGTAACATTGCGTAGTTTTCAACGAAGAAAAATGGCTACTACGTAATCTATTTACGACCTTGCGCACTAAGTCAATAAGCCTTTTATCCATTTTTAATATGGAACTATTTACACTATGTAATTAACCACCCGTCGATTATCTTGTCTAAACAAAAAATAACTTTACCGATTGTATGGGCGTTTTAGTCGATATTTTGTAGATTTGGTAAAATTTGAAATATACCCTTAATACAATAACTACTATGTATCGAAATTACTTCGCGACACTTCTGGTGTTGTGCCTATGCTGGGGGCCATTTAATTTAGCAGCACAAACTACATTTTATGTAAATGACACAGGTCTGATTGATGACGCTTTAACAAGCGGCATTGGAGATGATGCCAATCCAGGCACTGCGTCTCAACCTTTCTTAACAATCGCGCATGCGGTGTCGCAAGCTTTAGACAATGACATTGTTTTGATAGATGCGGGAACGTATGCCATCACAACTACCGTTGATGTTAACAAGGAGCTAACCATAGAGGGATTGTCTGAGTCCTTGGTTATCATTGACGCTTCTGGTCTTTCGCCCTATTCATTAAGAGCAATAGAGACCGACGATGACAATGTTATACTCAAGAACTTTACAATTTTACCCGCTGTTGACCCAGGACCTGGGAAAGCTGGTTACACTATAAAGGCTGGGTCTAATAGTGTTCCTACAATCAATACTAACCTCACGTTAGAGAATATCACAATAGATGGAGCGGAACGCAATCCTTTTAACATTCACGGTATTGATAACGTAACCATTACAAACCTCACAGCGAACAATACGTCAGTTGGTAATGGAATCCAACTTTCAGGTGTGAGTGGTGCAGTTATTAATGGATTCACAGGCATGAACAACGCCTGGGGAAGCATTGCTATTTACACTTCACGCTATTTTGACCGCGGTTCTGATAACATTGTTATTGATGGATCAAGTTTAAACATTGACGGGAACGTATACAGCCAAGATGATTTTGGCGCACTCAATCCAAGTTATTCAACAGACTTATTCAACACAAATATATCTGTCACAGGCTGGGAATTCATTGTAACCAATGATGATTTCAGAAGTGGTGGTGACGGACCAGAGTATGATTTTTTCTACGATACGCTGGCAGATGCTATTGCCGGTGCAGATGACTTAAACAGTCAGAATGGTGGGAATACGGGTTCAATTATTTATGATTTGAGCTTTACTGTTGTGTTTGCAGGTTGCACAGATGCAGACGCCTGCAACTATAATGCACTAGCAAATACAGATGACAACTCATGCACTTATTCATGTTATGGTTGCACTGATGCTGGATCACCTGATTACGATGCATCTGCTACGATAGATGATGGCTCATGCGATCTTTGCGCTACGAATGAAGGATTTGATGATCCACTAACATTATCAGCATCGCAAGTTGCAGATACATGGTATGAAGATCGTTATGCTCCTTCTGGTTTTGTGGCTCCTACTTCTTTTGATGGCGACAATCGTTTAAGACACCTTATTTTCGCCTTGGATGGCGGCCTGAACAGACCTGCAGCCTTCTCTGGTGCTTTTTACAATACTCAAGGAAGAAAATACGATTTACCGGTGAACACATCGGCAATGAGTGTTGAGCTATATGTACCCTCTGATTGGGCTAATTCTGGAGAAAGGATGGCTGGGTTCTGGGGGACAGCGTTTGACGGAGCTGATGTAATTAGTGGCTTCCCAATCATTGAATTCACAAGTGATGACAATAATACGGGCACAGGAATTCCTGATCCACGGTTCAGAATGTGGAACGCTGGTGTTTGGGTTGACATGGGACTGCCAACAGGATTCTCTTATGACGCCTGGTCAACGCTGGAAATCCAAAAGATTTCGAATGGAGAGTTCCTCTGCACAGTAGGAGACCTTACAGCGCTTACAACAGAATTGGAAGCGGTAAACTCTGAATACATTGGAAATGTTATTCTTCAAGGACACAACACTGAGAATGGTGTAACATATGCCATCCATTGGGACAACTTTTCTTACGAACTTGAATGCGGAGGATGCCTTGATCCATTGGCTCTGAACTTTGACCCTCTTGCAACCGTTGACGATGGATCTTGCACCTACCCTGCTCCCTCTTACACTGACTTGTCAGTTGAAGTGTATGCAGTAGACGGCGTTTCAGGATTCACGACTTATAGAGTTTATGCAAACTTCACCAACGAATATGATGAGCTAATAGCCGTTTATGGTGTAGTTGACTTGACACAAAACGCGCCTTTGTCTATTTCTACAACAGGAACGTTCTTCCAAGAAGTAAATAACTTTTATACTTCTAATGAGATCAACCCGCTTCTTTTCCCAACATTCCCTGATTTAGAGTATGATTCATACTTAGCATTAGGACCTCCTACTGGACCTAACCAATTGCTAGACACTGGACTTACTACAAGTTCATTTGATGCGAATGGTCTTGTGTTGAATGATGATATTGGCGGACTCTGGTTTGTGATTCCTGGAGCTGAGCCTGAGGCTTCCGCAGGAGTTGATGGAAAAGTAATGATCGGACAATTCACAACAGATGGGATAGCAGACATACTTGTAAACCTTCAATACAAGGCGCAAGATGGAACTACATCATCTGTCATTGGAGAATCAATTAGCTTCCCAGATGATATTTTCGGATGTACTGATGCGATTGCTTGCAACTACAACCCACTAGCAACTTCAGATGATTCATCTTGTTTTTTCCAAGGATGTATGGATGACGAAGCTTGTAATTACGACGCTTCAGCAGGTTGTGCCGGAACATGTGACTACAGCTGCTTGACTGAATACTATGTAAACGATGGTGATTTGACTGGGGATATTTACACGTCTGCTATTGGTGATGATGCCAATCCAGGAACACCTTCCGCACCTTTTGCTACAATCGCAAATGCTATTTTACAAGCCAATGTAGGAACCATCATTTTTGTAGATGCGGGCTCTTATGTAGCCAATGTAATGGTAGACAAAGCACTCGACTTCCGTGGAGCCAATTATGGAGTTTCTCCAAACGGCGGCATGCGTGGAGCTGAGTCAATTGTTTATCCTGAAACATCTTCTCCCTTCGGCGAAATATTTTCTGTTCAAGTAAGCGATGTGTCTATTGACGGATTTATTCTTGATGGAGACAATCCTGCTTTATTAAGCGGTTTTTTAAATCCTTCAGGCGCTGACCTTGATGCTGCTGAAGCAATAACAGTCTATTTCGACAACGTAAATAATCTGAATGTTTCGAATAACAGCATTGGTAACTTGACTTATTTTGCTGTATCTAATTATGGTGGTTCTTTCAGCGCTCCAACCACAACTGGAAATGTAATTGAGAACAATCACATCTTTGGAATGGGAACATATGACGCTGCATCTGGAATCGCTTTCTGGGGTGGTGGTGTTTTGCTCTACAATGATCAATACACACGTGTTTCAGACAACGTAATGACTGATGTACGTATCGGTATTCAAACTGGAAACTTCCATGACCCGAACCCAGGTGATGCACAGTATCAATTGATTGAAAACAATGAAATAGAAGCTAGACGTCGTGGTATCTTCTACAACCTCCACACGGGGAATGCTTCTTCATTGACGCTTTCAAACAACGCCATCACTGCCTTGGCAAACGCAAATGAAACAGTTTGGGACGGAATCCTCATGTCTTCTCTTTCTGATGCTGTTGGATATGCTCAGGACAACACAGTTGATGGGATTGGAATTGTTATTCCTTCAGAAGGAATCGAAATCTGGAATGTAGATGCTGCTTTCCCAGCTGAAATTAGTGGTGGTTCAATCTCTAATGTTGACATCGGAGTATTCGCCAATAATTTTGAAGGATACAACACTGATGCTTCTAATGGAGCACACGCTACTGTTTCTGGACTTGATCTTTCTGTTAATGCAGGCGGGTCAGGACTTCGTGTTCTTGATTCACCAAGCAGCACACTGCATGCGCCAGTTGTTGTAACACTTCTGAATTCATTCCTTGCAGATGGAGACAATGGCGTTTCAATTGAAGGAGAGAGCAGTTACGCAACTATAAGTGAAAACAGTTTCACTGGTCAGACAGGCCTAGCTATTGATGCTTCACTTTACATTGGAGTAACAGCTATTAGTGCAGCATGTAACTGGTATGACACCGGCGACTTTGCAACTGCACAAGCGCTAATCATCGGAAACGTTGACGGAAATCAAATCTTAACAGATGGAACAGATACAGATGTAGCACAAGGTTTCCAGCCTGATGGTGCTGCATGTATACTGTTCGTTGAAGGATGCACTGATGCAAATGCCTGTAGCTATGATATGGGAGCGAACTACAACGATGGAAGTTGTGACTATGCTTGTTATGGTTGTACAGATATGTCTGCATCTAATTATGATGCGTCTGCTACCATAGATGATGGTTCTTGTGACCTTTGTCCTACCAATGAGCCATTTGAAGATCCAATCATAACGGGTGCAACGCAAGCTGCTGACACTTGGTATACGGATCGCTACGCTCCTATCGTGTTTAATGCACCAACAACATTTGATGGTGGTGATAGACTGCGTCATGTGATTTTCGAATCTGACGGTGCTCTTGGCAGACCTGCTGGATTTGAATCAGCTTTCTACAATACACAAGGACGTAAGTATGACTTAGAAGCGGGTGCAATTAGCATGAGTGTTGAGATGTACATCCCTTCTGACTGGGCTACTTCAGGAAAAAGAATGGCCGGATTCTGGGGAACAGCCTATGACGCTGCTGATGCGGTTAGCGGGTATCCAATCATTGAATTCACAAGTGATGACAATGGAACAGGAACGCCTCAACCACGTTTCCGTGCATACAACAACGGAACATGGATTGATATGGGACTTCCTACAGGATTTGCTTATGATTCATGGGTGACGATTGAAATGAGACTTGTGCCTTTAACTGGTGAGTTTATTTACCAAGTAGGTGATTTGATAACGGCAACCAATTCTTTGGGAGCAAATGCTTCTGAATACATTGGAAACGTTATTCTTCAAGGCCACAACACAGAAATTGGTGTGACATACTCAATTCACTGGGACAACTTCAACTTCTCTGTTACTCCAAATGGATGTACAGACATGTCAGCTTGCAACTACAACCCAGCTGCAACTTGTGATGACGGTTCTTGTATCATTCCTGATGGATGTACAGATGTGACCGCTTGTAATTACAACATGGGAGCCGTTTGTGATGATGGCACATGTGAGTTTACTAGCTGTGTTGGATGTACTGATCCATTTGCAGACAACTATGATGTTGCATTTACTGTGGAAGATGGATCTTGCACCTATTGTGCAACTTCACTTTCTTATGACGTAACAGGACCAGATGCAATTGCGGTTGGGTCTGGAATCTCAAACGAACACATGGCTACTGCCGCTGACTGCAATGTTAGTGCGAGTATCAAAGCATTTGAGCGCTTCACTGGAGACATCACCCCAACAGGAGGTGTTTACAGAATAGAGTCTGGTGAATCACCAACTTCAGGTGTGGATCCTACTCCAGCAGCAGGACTGGCCAAGTGGAACTATTTACTCAGTGTAAACTTGGGTGCATTCACAGCGAACGATGCGAAAGTATACTTAGATATCGACTTTGATCCTGCTGTAGCTTCAGGCGCTGTTCACACAGTAGACATTAGTCAGGTCCTTCTAGACAACGGTCTTGGTATGCTTTCATTGATCCAAGACAGTCAAAACTTAGGTTTCGATTTCTGGCAGCTTATTGGTGATCCAGCAATCACAACGTTCGATCCATCTGCAAATGGGATCTATGACCTGACCCTTAGAGTTGAATCGCTGCTTGGTCAAGAGCTAGCAAACGCTCCTATTCAAGTTGAAGTTTACACTTCTGGGTGTACAGATCCACTTGCTGAAAACTACAATGCCAATGCGAACGAAGAAGATGCTTCTTGTACTTACTGCGCATCTGATTTGACTTTCGACACAACTGGTCCTGACTTGATCATGGTTGGTTCTGGATTGTCAAACGAGCACATGGCGCTAAGTGAAGATTGCAATATCTCTGCGGCAATCAAGTCTCACTTTAGATTCACTGGGGACATCATCCCTACTGCTGACCAGTACTTGTCTGAAACTGGTGAATCTCCAACTTCTGGTGTAGACCCTACTCCAGCTGCTGGAATAGCTAAGTGGAGTTTCCTCTTCAGTGTTAACCTTGGTACTTACACGTTTAATGACGTTCAAGTATTGCTAGACTTAGATTTCGACCCTGCTATTGCTGCCGGAGCTGTTTACTCAGTAGACGTTAGTCAATTTATGATAGACAATGGCCTAGGGAACACATCACTTGTTCAAGACAGTCAAAACCTTGGGTTTGGATTCTGGCAAGCAATTGTAGACCCGGCAATCATGCCTTTCGATCCGTTTGCAAACGGACGTTATGATTTGGCAATCAGAGTTGTTTCTCCAGCAGGAGTAGAACTTGTTAACGCGCCTATCTATGTTGAAACCTTCACTGAGGGTTGCACTGACATGGCTGCTTGCAACTTCAATGCAGACGCTACTGTAGATGATAGCTCTTGTATTTTAGGTGACACTTGGTACCTTGATTCAGACACCGATGGTTTTGGTGACATTGCAATGACTACCATTGCATGTACACAACCTGCTGGTTATGTTGCAGACAACACAGATTGTGATGACACGAATGGTGCTATCTACCCTGCGGCACCTTCAACATTCGAAGGAATCGATAACAACTGTAACGGCATAATTGATCTTGAAGAACAATTACCTTGTTTAGGTGATTTCAATGATGACGGACTGCGTAACACAAGTGACTTGCTAATCTTGTTAAGTGACTTCGGTTGCAACTCTGGTTGCATCGCTGATGATCTTTCAGGAGACAACTTAGTGAATGCAACAGACCTACTCTTATTCCTAGGTGTATTCGGCACTCCTTGTCCATAATCAGAAATTACTAATCTTATTAAAAGGGGCGAATCCAATGGATTCGCCCCTTTTTAATTTTGGAAGATTCAGTTTGTTTTTAGACGAACTTTTGGTACTGTATCTTTCTAGATTAACGGCATCTCCTAATCAAAACACCCCGAAAGGGAAAGATGCTGGAATCCATAGTAACCTTGGTTAAGAAAGAGCGTCCTTCACTAGTTCATAAAGGTCTGTCCGTTTCAAGAATCCTGAAAAACTGATGGGATAGTGAAGCTAAAAACAACAAAATCAGGTTTTCTCAACTGGGCGACCAAGACGGCTGCAAATTGCTTCCATACGTCTACAAAGTTGATGTTAAGGGTGTTCGTTTTGTGACGAACTTCGCTTTGGGGAAAGGGCTAATCTTATTCCTATATAATTGGAGCTCCGAAATGAAGAATAATTAAAACGACCAAATACCCCGAACTAATGGATTGGCAAAATGCATTCGTCGTTAATGATGCCAAAATCTTCAATTGAGAAATTTGATCGGGAATTTATAAAGAAGGTATTGGCCAATTATAATTTCTGAGATCTCTATTAAAGGGATATTAATTCTTCTCTTTCTTGTATTCACCCTAATTCATGTATAGATAGCAAATCTTTTGGTATCCCTGATCTCCTTTTACTTTCTATAAGATCCTGAAATGAATTGGCCTCATACCTTGAAGCTAACAGATTTCTCAATTCTTTCTTTCAGCAGCCCTCATCAAGCCCGATCACTCACCACCACTTCCCCGTCTTTGAAAAATTCCTTCTTCCAAATCGGCACGTCTTTTTTCAATTCATCAATGAGGTACATGCAGGCTTCAAAAGCGGCTTGTCTATGAGCGGCAGAAACGGCCACCACAACAGCTAGTTCTCCTACGTGCAAGGTTCCAACGCGATGGTGAATAGCAACTTTGACAATCGGCCATTTTTCACGCGATGCCCTAATGATGCGCGCTAGTTCCTTTTCGGCCATAGGTATGTAAGCCTCATATTCTAAGTACCCAACCTTCTTCCCTTGCGTATTGTCTCTGACCGCGCCAGCAAAAAGTGTTTGTCCGCCGCAGCGATTGTCGGCCACAAATCTTCGGCACTCTTCCGGGTCTAAAACAGAATCTGTTATTCGAATGGTACTTTTCATCAGCCTCCGCTTACAGGTGGGATTATTGCTACTTCATCTCCTTCACTCAATGCAACGCTCTCTATGACATACGTTTCATTTACCGCAATGCGCAAACTATCTACATTGCCCAAGGCAGGATAACGCTCCAATAAATCAGCCTTTAACTCATCAGAGGTGCAGCCCTCAGGCAGCTCTAAAGTAGTTTTTTGCTGACCGATGATTTCTTTGGACGGACCGAAAGCAAGAAGATCAATTTTCATGAGACAAAGGTTAAAATTTGAGTTCGAGTTTGAGCTATTTCGTGTACAACTTTGTATTCGTTCAGAGAAACTTTGTGAACGCAGTGGTATCGGGTTTCATAGCTCAAATAGGACAACTACCTTTGACAATATCTTTTGTCAATGAAAGAAAAGTACGAGATCAGTGAGCCAGCAATCATGGCTTCGAGGTTTATCAATCAAACCTCAAGGTGTGTCTTCTTAACCGGGAATGCAGGTACAGGTAAAACAACCTTTTTAAAGAATATGCTGAAGGCTACGCCGAAGCAGGCCGCAGTTGTAGCTCCCACAGGAATTGCAGCGCTAAACGCTGGCGGTGTTACCATCCATAGCCTCTTCCAGTTGCCCCTCGGTTCATTTGTCCCGGTGCGAAAGTTAGCGCTTTCACAGTATCAGTACGGACGTATTCACGACATCGATTCCCTCTTAAAATCAATGCGTCTGTCCAAGACGAAACGACGGATGTTGCAGCAGCTTGAACTCCTCGTAATAGACGAAGTATCTATGCTACGCGTGGATCTGCTGGATGCAATTGATCAAGTGTTGCGAAGCGTTAGAAGGCGACATACCCGTCCGTTTGGTGGAGTTCAGGTGCTTTTTATTGGCGACATGCTCCAATTGCCTCCCGTGGTGAAACCCGAAGATTGGGAACTCCTCAGACAGTATTATGCCAGCCCGTTCTTTTTTGATTCCCACGCCATTAAAGAAAGCGGGCTTGTATACGTAGAGCTGGAAAAGATTTACCGTCAGAGCGACGAAGACTTCATTCGTATACTCAATAACCTGCGCAACAATCGCGCAGACAAAAAAGATTTAGAGTTGTTGAATTCACATTATGTGAAAGGATTTGATCCCGACCCAAATGAAGAATACATCACGCTCACCACGCACAATTATAAAGCAGACCGCATAAATAAAGATGCACTAGATCGCTTAAAGGGCAAGGTGTATCACTACAATGCTGTGGTGGCAGGTGATTTCGCTGAAAACATTTACCCCATTGAAGAGCGCATGGAACTCAAAGTGGGTGCGCAAGTGATGTTTTTGAAGAATGATGCCACCGGACAAGGTCGTTTTTACAACGGGAAAATCGGGAAGGTAACTGATCTATCTGGCGAAGTGATTGAAGTGACTTGTTTGGGCGAACAGCCTCAAGAAGTTGCACGTTATGAATGGGAAAATCAAAAGTATTCCCTCAACGAAACCACCGAAGAAATTGAAGAACAAGTTGTTGGTCGGTTCGAACACTTCCCGCTGAAGCTGGCATGGGCCATAACGGTGCATAAAAGCCAAGGATTGACCTTTGACAAAGCCATTGTAGATGTTTCAGACGCTTTCGCTGCCGGACAGATTTACGTAGCGCTTTCGCGCTTGCGCAGTTTAGACGGATTGGTTCTCACCTCTTCCGTGCCTATTGATGCTTTCCTAATTGAACCCAGTGTTGAACGTTTCGCGTCTACCAAGCAAGAGAAAGACGAATTGGAAATACTCATTGATCAAGAGGCCTACATTTATGTGAAGAACCAACTCATTCAAACCTATGATTTGGGAGATTTAACGCGCATGATTCTTTTCCATGCGCAGAGCTACACGAAGAGTGAAACGCGCTCTGCTAAACAAGAAGACCAAGAATGGGCTGCGCAACTTAATGCAGAAGTACAAGAATTAAAGGAACCTTCAACTAAATTCCAGAGGCAACTCGCGCGCTTGTTGCAGTCAAAAGACGATTGCGATCAAAAACTGGTTGTTGAGCGACTAGAAAGCGCTGAGAAATACTTCGGCCCAAAAATTTATGAAGTTTCACAAAAGCTACTTGAGAAAATAAAGGTCCTAGGAGCCAAGAAAGGCGTAAAGCAATATGTCTCTGATTTGAAGGAATTGGAAATGATTGCTTTCAAACGAAAGAAGATGCTTCAGTCTGCAGCACTTTTAGCGAACAACTATTTCTTCGATGAAGAATTGGCGGTAAACCAAGACCAGGCGGAGATAGAACGCGCAGAGACTTTGAAATCAAGCAAGTCTACCAAGCCAAAATCAAAGCCCACTGGAATGAAAGGAAAAGTGCGTAAAGGCGATTCTCAACGTACTTCTTTGACGCTCTTCAAAGAAGGGAAAACACTTGACCAAGTGGCAACAGAGCGGGCACTTACAGTTTCTACCATTTGTGGACACCTCGGAGGATTCATCTCTTCAGGTGAAGTTGAATTGAGCGAACTTCTGGAAGTCCCTAAAATTGAGGCCATCAAGAAAGCCATCGAACTGCACCGAGGAGAAGGCATGAAACCCATCAAAGACTCCTTGGGCAAAGACGTGGAGTACTACGAGGTTAGATGGGTGATGAATTCGTTGGAAACAGACGAGGAATCAAAAGAAGGATCAAAGGTTAGCGAAAAGTAGTCGCACCCCCACAATCAGCACTAGGATTCCCGTTATGTAACGAATCAATCGTGTTCCTGTGGATGAAATACTGAACGATGTCCCAATCCATGAGCCAATTAAAACCGCCCCCAGCAAGAGTAAAGTAGAGCCCCAGTTGAATTCAACGGTTTGGTTGAGAAAGAATCCAACTGCTCCTGCCGAAGCATTTACCAAGATAAAAATCGAACTAATGGATGCAATGCCCTCGCCGCTTCGCCACTTGGATAGATGAAGGATAGGCGATAGAAAGATGCCGCCACCTATGCCAACCAATCCGGCTAACAAACCAATTCCTCCGCCTAGAATAATCTTTGGAATTAACTGGTCAAACACCTTCGTTGGTTTGAAATCGAAGCGGTCTCGTACAAAAATAAGCAAGGCTGACACCAGCAAAGATACTCCCAGAAGCACATAGAACATACGGTCTTCAAATCGGTAAGCGCCTCCCATATATGCCATTGGAATAGAAGCAATTAACCACGGCCAAGTATCTTTCCAGTTCAACCATTTTGCTTTCTTATGCCGAATGGAATTTAAAGCAGTAACGCCTATGTTGCACACGTATGAGGTGGCGCGAATGAAGCCTTGGTCAGGTGATATTTGAGACAGAATAGCTAGGTAACCAGATCCTCCTCCAAAGCCCACTGAGCTATACAGCACCGCGACGAGCAGAAACAACAAAGGAACAAGTGGATGATCAGAAAACATCATGAACAAAAGTAACAATCTGTCAGGTCAACTCAGCGTAGCAAGCACAAGAAGGGCCCAAATGAAAGACGCTTGCTCTAAACTCCATGAGGTTGCTCCTCTCCCATTTGGCTTCCTTGCCGTAACCAAGGGTGATGTGTGGCTGATAATGTTCGTGTGCTTGAGTCGCGAAAGTCTGCACATAATCCACCTCTGCTCCGCTTAACCCTTTTGAATTCCCGAAATGCTGAGGTAAAACAAGTTCATCATTTTGGGGCAGTAACCGCATGGCCTTTTCGTGCAGCGCCAGCTGCATTAAATTTCGTTCAAAGTTCAGCCAAACCAAATCAGAACCATTGTTTCGTGGAATAGATGAAACACCACTTATTGTCAATTGAACCGCTTGCCATGCGCTCACCGCTTGAATGATTCTTTTTACTTCGGAATCAGGACTCAAGTTCATGCCCAATGTCACATGGGGAAGCTGATCAGTGAGATTAAGAAAAGTGTTTTCTCTACTCACTTCTGCAGACAGGTCTATTAAAGCTTGGAGGGCCAGGGTTTGGGTTGGAATAAGTGCGATGGAAATAGCTTTCATGCGAGGGGTTTCGGGGTCTTCATGATGAGGGTTTCGAAATTACACTAAATCAATTGAAACCGTTGGATGGTTCACAACGTCTCCTTCTGGAACTATGCTTCCATGACTGAAGTTAACACACACCTTCCTCTTCTTATCACACATACCGGCTTAACGTTTTTTAGCGTCACCCTTAGCACTTTTCGGCTACTCTGGCGTTAATTTAGGAACACGAGATGAAAACGATATATAACACATGATGAAGCGACTATTTGGAACTTTAGGAATCGCCATTTTAGGAGGTGTAGTAGCAGTAGGAGCATCGCATCTTATCAAAGGTGACGAGCCTATAACGGTCATAGAAACCATAAAACAAGCACCTCCATTGAACTATACAGCGATGGCTGTTAATCCGGCATTGGATTTCACAATGGCAGCTGAGCGAACGGTAAATGCCGTAGTTCATGTGAAAACGGAATCAACCATGCAACCAACTTCAGGCAATCCATGGATGGATATGTTCGGTTACGAAATGGAACCACAAGTGCAGCAAGGAAGCGGATCGGGGGTGATTATCAGTCAGAATGGATACATCGTCACGAACAACCACGTGATTGAAGGTGCACAATCTATTTCTATCTCAATGAACAACAACAAGACATACAACGCTACAGTGGTTGGAGCTGATCCATCAACGGATATCGCGCTCTTGAAGATTGAGGAAACCAGCTTGCCTACAGTGACTTTTGGTGATTCAGATGCATTGAAAATTGGAGAATGGGTACTCGCGGTTGGAAATCCTTTCGACCTTACTTCTACTGTTACTGCAGGAATTGTTTCTGCGAAAGCGCGTAACATCAACCTACTTCGTGGAGACAACAGGGACTTCTTCCCCATTGAATCATTCATTCAAACAGACGCCGCTGTGAATCCGGGCAATAGCGGTGGTGCTTTGGTAAATATTTCAGGAAAGCTTGTAGGAATCAACACAGCCATTGCATCACGCACAGGCTCATACAGCGGATATTCATTCGCTGTTCCCGCTTCAATCGTGCAGAAAGTCACCGCTGACCTGCGTGAATTTGGAATGGTGCAGCGTGCCTTCATTGGCGTTCGCATTTCAGATGTGAACCAAGAATTGGCAGATGAACTAGCTCTACCTGGTATTGCAGGTATATATGTAAACGACCTTGTACCTGACGGAGCAGCAGCTTCAGCAGGAATTGATGCAGGGGATGTGATCCTTAAAGTGGGCGACATCGATGTGAAGACCGTTCCTGAATTGCAGGAGCAAATATCAAGATACCGTCCTGGTGACTTAGTTGGTTTGCAAATATGGAGAGATGGAAGTAGAAAGTCGCTAGAGCTTGTCCTTCGCAACAAGGAAGGCGGAACTGATCTAAAGAACATTGAGGAAATCAAAGCGAGCATGGTTCTTGGGGCCACGGTAGCGAATATTACGGGCGATGAAAAAGAGAAATTGAAGATTCATGGAGGAGCGAAAATCGTTGATCTCACTTCAGGCAAGCTCAAAGAGATTGGCGTGACGAAAGGATTCATTGTGACGAAGATTGATGGGGAAAAGATATATGACATTAAATCCTTTTCAGATGTGTTGGGTAAAAAGTCTGGTGGTATTTTGATTGAGGGGATTTATCCAAACAGACAAAAAGCCTACTATGGACTAGGCATCTGAAAGTGCTTAGAGAAGCAAAAATGAGCCGGGACAGTTGTTCTGGCTTTTTTTTGAGCTAATTTGGGTAGCAATGGAGTGATAATTAGGTTGATCCCTCCCTCACAGACGGACGCACTTCATGGGGATGAGGCCATTTCGAAATGAACCTTTACGGTATTCCCATTGGTAAATCTTCAATGATGGAGCTTAGCTTAAAAGGAAAAGAAATTTTTAGTGGTGAAAAGTCCATTGGAAAAACCCACAAAGTATACACCTTAAGTAAATTCATCTGTCTACTTTTGCACTGCCGTTAGGCATTGAGAATCAATTCAATCATTTAACACAAACCCATGGCTAGCAACAGTCTACAGGAAACCTACAGCAATGAACTGCAGGTTTATGTGAACCAAGAGAAAGCAGCAGTAGATCTGCTCAATTCGATTGGTAAGCTGCTTTTCGACAAGTCAATTGAACTTGTAATTTTCAGAAACCACGTGGTGGATTCAAACATCACTGAAATCCTTCGCCTGCATAAGTACGCAGCGGAAGTGGTTAACAGACCAATTAGTGTGTTTGATACAGCTGACATTGCTCGCGCATTGTATGAGATGGACCTCGCTCCTGCCAAAATCGACATTGGTAAATTGGCAAGCGAATGGTTGGCTGAACGCGAACGTGTAAACAGTCTAGAAGATTTCCTAGAGGAAAAATTAGGAAATTTCCTTGCTGATGGAAGCGCTACTTTTGAGCCGCGTGATGTGGTTCTTTACGGTTTCGGACGAATTGGTCGTCTTGCCGCAAGAGAGCTCATCAAACAAGCAGGGAAAGGTCAACAGTTGCGATTGAGAGCAATTGTACTGCGTTCTATTGACGAAAAGAGCCTTGTAAAAAGAGCTGCTTTGTTAGAAAATGATTCAGTCCATGGGAAATTCGGTGGAACCATTGATGTAGACCAAGACAACCAAATGATTGTTGTGAATGGTCAGCGCATCAAAATGATTGCCGCGAATGATCCGTCAACCATTGATTACGCTTCACACGGCATCAGCAATGCACTGCTTATTGATAACACTGGTGCTTTCCGAGATAATCAAGCTTTGGGTCTGCATTTAAAAGCGAATGGGATTTCGAAGGTTATTCTTACAGCTCCAGGTAAAGGCATTCCGAACGTCGTTTATGGAATCAACCACCGCGATCTACACATTGAAAAAGAGAATATCTTCTCTGCTGCTTCTTGCACCACCAATGCTATTTCTCCAATTTTAAAAGTGATTGAAGAGCATTTTGGCATCGAGAAAGGACACGTAGAAACGGTTCACGCATACACCAACGATCAAAACCTTCTTGACAACATGCACAAGAATGACCGTCGTGGCAGAAGTGCTGCGGTGAACATGGTCATTACCGAAACTGGCGCTGGTAAGGCTGTGCAGAAAGTAATTCCGTCTTTGGAGAACAAGCTTACAGCGAATGCTGTGCGTGTTCCTACTCCAAACGGATCACTGGCGATTATGCACCTTCAGTTGAAGAAAGAAACTAGTTTAGAAGAAGTAAACAACTCAATTCGTTATGCCGCTCTGGAGGGTGATTTGGTAAACCAAATCTTTTACTCACTCAACCCAGAACTTGTTTCTAATGATATTATCGGAAACGAATGCTGCAGCGTCTTTGACAGTCCGGCTACCATCATAAGCCAAGACAAAAAGAGCGTTGTACTCTACACCTGGTATGACAACGAATATGGATACACCAAGCAAGTAATTCGCTTAGCGAAATACGTAGCAAAGGTGAGAAGGAACATTTACTACTAAGCGGTAGTGAAATTGACAAAAAAGGGGCGCCGGTAGCGCCCCTTTTTTTTGTCAATTTGAATTTAGGCATCGCAAAATGCATTCCATTAAACCAATTGGAATGCCCAGAGATAGACCCTACAAAGCGTTCTCTTTCATTAAGAGACGACCTTCAAAAAAGAGCTCCTATGAGGTGTTTCTATTGATGAATCTAATGGACGCTCCGCAGCATCCGTATCTAAAAAGGTCTCATCGTTTTGGGGATGTTTGGAAACGCCCATTTCAGGGTCTGTAACCCCATTTCCGTATGAACCCCCTGAATAATTGCTTTGAAAACTCAACGTTTACAAACTCAGGGGTTACATCTACAAAGTTGTAGTGCTCACTAGATGGGCTTCTCAATAATTATCAATTGATTTGATCTTAAACTAGAACGAAATGAAAAAGAGTTTCAGGAAGATTGGATGGGATTATTCACGGAAAGCAGATTATATGGTCACCATATCAGTAAAGGACCGGAAAAAGGTTTTTGGGCAGTTGATTGATGGTGAAATGGTTCTTTCTAGAGAAGGAGTAGTAGCAAACGACCGATGGTTGGCCATGCCTTCTATTTATCCTCATGTTAAATTAGGTGTTTTTGTGATTATGCCAGAGCACATACATGGTATCATTCACATTCGAAATGCAGATTATGATGGTGTGACGAGGTCAGGAACATTTGGACCACAAAAGAAAAACCTGAGCCAAATTATTCGTGGATTTAAAGGAGGCTTTTCAGCGCAAATACGTGAGTACAATCCATCCTTTAAATGGCAAAACAGATACCAAGATAGAATTCTATTCAATGACGCTCAGTATGATGCGGCTAGCAATTACATTATTAATAATCCGACAGAGACCTATTGGAAAGAGAACAAAGGATTTTAATCCCTTTAAAATTCCAACGCAATTTTTTTTGCTCCCAAACTCACATCTTGAAAATGATTTCTGTATTCTATCATAATGCGGTTCAAATCTTTTGGGACGGCGATTTTAATGTCTTCTTTAATTCCTTTTTCGAGAAAAACTTGAAGAATGATCTCGCCATTGACCGCACGTATGGAAGCCATTCCAGATTGTTCTGATTCCAAAATAAGATTGACTTGCTCTAGGTTGGTCCAGTTGTAAGCACTGAAATGCTGTCGTTCTTGAATGGTCATGTCTGAGAAATAGTGGGACGAAAGATCTGGGCTTTCCTCCTTACATCCTTGCATGAAGAGCATTCCTACGATGAAGAGACCTGCGATAGCGCAAGCCATTTTGAGCATAGTTAATCTTGTTTGCATCTCGTTGACATTTGTTACCCTCTTGTCTACGATGGCCAGGGTTAAGGTTTATCGGTTCGTCACCATATAAGATGACCTTTCCTCTCACAAGGTAACATTTCTTTAATCGATTCCACGTTAGACCCAATCCTCTTCTCAGATGAGCACATGCGTTTGCCTAATAGGATGAAGCTAAATTATTGGTTAATGCTATTTGGGCCGCGGACAAATCACCGGCACCTAATCCTCGAGTCTCTTATGAGGGGAAACAAAAGTCCAGTTGTATAGTTATTACACTATGGGATCAAACATAACCTATTTACCGTTATTTCCGCTGAATGTTTTTCTCTTACCCGGAGAGCAATTGCCTCTGCATATTTTTGAAGAGCGTTATCAGCAGTTGCTGAAAGATCTAGAAACCCTCGGTTTGGAGTTCGGTCTTCCTTATACAATTTCAAATGGCACTATCTTATATGGCTGCCAAGTGAAGATGATTGACGTTTCGAAACGTTATCCGTCAGGTGAGGCAGATATTCTCGTAGAATGTACGGGCATTTTCAAAATGGTAGACTACAATGAAAAAGATCCTGCAAAGCTCTATCCTAGCGGTGATGTTCAATTATTAGAGCAGTATATTAATTATCCTGCACAAGAAAACGTGCGTGCAGAGCTTCGTTTATTTCGTGATGTCTTGGGTCCGTCAGCCAGTATTTTCGATAAACCTGAATTCGAAGACACCTTGCGCATCTTGCGTGCATTGAACCTATCTCACGAACAAAAGCACAAATTTATTTCGCTCAACGACCCTGAAGCACAGCAGCGTTCATTGGTGAACATGATTCGTTTTTCACGATTGATTGTTGAACAAGAGCAAAAGATTGAGGATGGGATTTATCCCAATTAAAAGAGCTTGGCTACACATAATTTGTAGCGTCCATTTATGGTTTTGCAGCAGAATTGAAGGTGTTAATCACAAATGGGAAATTAAAAAGCTTCAAAGAATAGTAGTCCCTTATATCTCGCCATTTCGAAGAGTTTAAAACAAAAACAGTAGAGATATTAGAAGTCCAAAACGGCGGACTTTTCATCTGCTCATTCGAACATCAATACGCTTGCATCTCAGACATTTGCGCGTTCCCAACTTCAATCTTAAAAGCATCAACTGAGATGGCCTTTAATGATCTGTTCCAGATGTATACTTTAATGGAGTCTAAGGGAACACCCTCAAGGTCTGCCCCTGCTAGATCTACGATGATCTCATGTAAACGCCACTCACCCTTTCGCTCTTCAATGGCAGCGGTGCTGTGGTAATATTGCGGATTGACAGCGCTAGTTACCACCAAAGAACATTCTCCTTCGCTTTTAATCCAAGCAGAAAGACGAAGGTGATCTACCCCTTCAATGCCGATCTCTTGATCAAATAAATACTCCACGCCTTCAGGAACAACCAGCGCGCCTTCAGTTGCCGTGAACTGAACACCTTGTGGATTCTTTAAGTAAAATGAAGGAATTGAAGTTGCATCATTAAAATCTGCACCTTGCGTTTGAGTTACCTCAAGTTCCTTCATTCTGACATAGTCTTTCCCCACCATGGCGCTGTCATAGGACGGGAAAACGATTTTAAATTGAATGGCGTGTGGACTGAAGTCTTTGTTGAAGGAATAAACGTAAGACTCTTTGGTCATACCATCCCAATGAATCACTCCATCCATATGCTTTTCTGCCTGGTAGAAATTGAGTCGAATCCCTCCATAAACAACGGCCAATAAAACGATGATTACCGGCCAACGCTTCGTCCAAATCCATTCTACAAAAGCAGCTAATGGCAGGGCTAAAATGGGCGCTACGTTGATAAATGCTCTGTTGCCAAAACCTACATACCACCAGCACCACCAAGATGAAATAACAAAGAAATAAAGCGCGAAACCTCCTATTGAAAACCACTTTAGCTCTGAATGTTTTCGAATGAGTAAGAATCCAACAAGGCTCAGCACCATGAGCGGACTGTAAACCAAATAGCCGTTTCTGAAGCTCAATAAAGTGTCATACAAATGGGGCGAAGCAAAAAAGAAACCCTCTTCTCTGTATGTGAAATAGAAGAATTGTCCCAAAACGACCTTGTAATAGATGAACTGGGGCGACATCGCCACCGCAAAAGCCAAAATCATGAGCAAAACCTTGGCAACGTTTTTCCAAATGAAATGAAACCTTGCTTTCAGTTCTACTCTGGAGCCCACACCATATACCACGAAAAACAGCAAGAAAATCCCGTCAACCGGACGCGTTAACACCATAAGTCCAGCTACCAATCCGCAAATGAGGGTCCATTTGATGCTGGGGAATTGAAGCCACTTCGCCCCGAAATACAAGAGCATAGAAACCAATGCCAAACTGTAAACGTGCGGATAGGCCATCTCATTTACTGCATAGGTCCAAATGTTCGTCCCCAAAAATAGAATCAACAACGTAACAGCCGTGGCTTTATCTGAAAAGTGTAATCGTAAAAATTTCCCGAGGAAAAAGAGCGCAAGCAGTAGGAAAAAAAAAGAACTCATTACCACTGCAAACCGATAGGGTTGGGAATAACCATTCGCCTCATATCCCAATGGCTCAGCCAATTGATGTGCTACAAGAAAAAAGGGCGCATAGAACATGGCGGGGCCACAAGAATATTTGATGTACCGATTTCTCCCTGGCTCCTCAACATACCAGATCTCTTCAGGGAAATTCCAGGTGTCTTCCAAACAGATGTCGTCATAAATGAACAACGCCGGTAAGTAGGTGTAATAGCCACGTATATCAGACTTGATCACATCCATGTTATTCGTCCACCGTTGCTGGGAAAACAAAGTGCTCAAAACTACCACAGCAATTAGTACGCGAGCAAGATTTGTAAACGAAGTATACGGTGATTTGAGAATTGACATTGCTCACAAATATAAGTTAGTCAGGCGCAAACGGATGTCTTGTTCATTCACAAAATGCGTAATTTTAATATAAACTCCATCTGCATGAAAAACTTCACCCTCTACTCCATTTCGTTCCTCATTCTAACTTCAGGAATCCTTATTCTCAGTTGCGGAAACAGTGGTGAGGTTTCAACTGAACAAACGAACCAAAGAGTGAAGTTCCCTCCATCTAATTCTTCGCAACAGTTCAATGATTACTGGTACCAAGGCTCAGCAGAAATTGTGACTTATGAGCTATCACAAGCGCGTTACGGTGAGCTACGCGAAGGAAAAGCAGTACAGATATTTGTTACAGAACCGTTCAACGGAGATAAACAGGTAAAGAGTGACAGTCAATCACCGAGCAATGTGAATGCCTTCAAAATGAACCTTACACGCAAGTTTAACACAGGAATCTATCCATATAGTGTTATGACTTCCGCTTTCAACGTAGTGAATACAGAGGAACCTTCGGTACTGATTAAAGTGACCAACAGCAGCCAAGAGTGGTGCGGTCATGCTTGGAGTCAACTGAACCGCAGCCAGAAAGGACTTGATTACCAGCTCTTCTCCTATTTCGAAAGCGAGAGCGATATTTCGAAATCATTCAGCACATTTCAATCTGAAGACGGATTATGGAGTCAAGTTCGTTTGAATCCTTCCGCGCTGCCAATAGGCGAAGTAAGATTGATTCCTGCAATGGACTTCCTTCGTTTCAGACACATTCCAGCGCAGGTGTTTCCTGCTACAGGAGCATTAACGAAGAATGAAGCAAGCTGGATCTACACCTTGAACTACCAAGGCATTCGTAGAACCATAAACATTGAGTTCGAGCCGGAATTTCCGCACCACATTATTTCTTGGGAAGAAATTTATCCTTCCGGTTTTAGCTCAGGCGCAGACTTAATGACCACTTCAGCGAAAGCCATTCATACGGAAATGTTGCCCTATTGGAAATTAAATAGTGTTGCAGACAGTACTTATCGTTCACAAATCGGTCTTGATTTGTAAATTGCTGGCACGATTTTTACATACGTTCTATAAAATAACAACTATGAAACTCAGACTAAACATATGGATGCTAACCTTGCCGGTGATTTTCATTATGGCAAGCTGCGCACAAAGCCCAATGGGTGATAAAGTAAAAGAGCCTTTCTCTGGAAACAAGTATGAATCTAACAACCGCTTCTTTAGATCAGTGGGCAAAGGTTCTTCAACAAGAGATAACATCGCTGAAGGCAAGGCCGATATAGAAGCGAAAAGAGAATTAGCACAGCAAGTGCAAACAACTCTGCGCGTAGTTACAGATCAATATCTGGCTGATACACAGACAGAAAACGGTAGTGAAGTCAATGATAAGTTTCAAACATTGATTCGCGAGGTAACCAACACTCAAATTGGTGACCTTCGTAAGATTGGACAAGAAAAGTTCATCAAAGAAGGTACTTACACCGTCTACGTGGCGTTCGAAATAAAGAAAAATGCCATGCTTCGTTTCCTAAAGAAAAAAGCAAGAACAGACGCGAAGATTGATAAAGTATCTGCCGATGCCATTGATGCTATCCTTGACAGAGAACTGACTCGACTTGATGCCTTAGATGGTGCTGACGATGATGATAACGATGATGATGACGAATAAATCTAGTTGACTATGGCTGAGATGATCCGCATGGTGACACTCATTACTAATAACAGCAAGACAACGAATAAAACTGAGAGGGCTGCTAGCACTGCTACGATAACAAGTAGAGTGTAGTAGCCCTTTTCTTTTGGACTGCCAACAATAATGGTGTCGTCTGCATTAACAGCATCCGCTTTTTCTCCTTGGTACTCCTTCAGAAGCTCAATATTTCGGTCATTCGCTTTGAAAACAAAATCGAAAAACGTTCCAAGCACCGGAACCAAACCGATCAGCATATCCAACAGGATGTTGAAGAGCATTTTAAAGATGACCTTTCCGCTAACACCCTCCTGTATAATCCCAATGACTACAGCAGACGAAGCTACGTAACCCAAGACGTTCCCCAACCCAGGGATGAGTCCGATGATCGGGTCCAATCCGTATTTCAGATCCGTTCCTGGAATTTGAAACTCTGAATCCAGAAGTTTCGCAAATCGGTCTACCCATGAAGAGGGCATTGTTGTTGCTGTTTCTATCAATTGCTTGTTTCGTAGATAGATGAATTCATCTTCACCCTTTCTTTTACCGGAGTTCAATTTACGGCCTAAAGTTCGGACATAAAAAATGGCATTCACGTTTAACAGAGTTAAAAGTAAATGCCATTAAATTACATGATTATTACGCCGCTTCTTGTGAATCGCCTTCTCTTGCGAAAGGAGAAACCGGAGGTTTCACTGGTGCTTTGTAAATTGTTGAGAAAATAAACATGACAACTCCTGCACTAACAAAGAGCAAAATAAAAGAGTAAAGACCTTTCCAGAAGAATTCTCTAAAGTCTTCCCATTGAATTACTTCCCAAATCCCAAGAAGTCCAAATACAGATATCACCGCTACGATGGCGGCGAGTGTATAGGCGTAAATGTTGCGTGTAGTGTTCATAAGGAATAGTTGTGTTTCGAATTTGCAAAAAACCTAAGTACTTGAGCGTTAACAACTGTTAAGCTTCTATTAGAACTACGCGAACGGTCATTGCGCTGGAGTGAATGGTAAAAAAAAACCCAGATAGTCGTTACCATCTGGGTTCAATTATAATTACTTGCTACTGCATTGCGGCTGAACGTATGCTCAAACAATGACAGGACAAAGATGGCTGTTCATTCTTCGAAGGATTGTGGTCCATCGGATGAACGCGTTGTAAGTTTTGCCTTATACTCGGAAACGCAAGAAGCCGAAGCTCAGGGAGGCCGTTGGATTGTTACTTGTAAACCAAGTGATCATATCACGTGAGGCCATGCCCGCTTCCCAACGACCTTCACCAATGATAAACGTAATTCCCACGGGTATCTTTGTTTCTTCTTGTCCGCCACTGTTTACCATCCCTGCACTTAGCTGAATGAAAGGCACTGGTTTGAAATCTGCTCCAACTGCAATGATGGGGTTTTCATAATTCACCACTTCATCATTAACAGGGATTACAGCGTCTGCTGCCAATCTTAATTTATCGTTGATCTTAAATCCGGCACCCAAGCGGGCAGTAGTTGGAAGTTTCTTTGTTCTTGTTGCTGTTCCTTCCCATTGGAGTGCATTCTCAGGGCTATTGAAGTTCAATAACTCAGTGATGAGATCTGCTGATTCAGCTCCCTCCTGCACGTAATCTACTAGTAATTGATCATTGATCGTGTACAAGTTTCCGTCCCACTTAATTGAACCGATGTCAACCACAGACGCTGATAGAATGAGTTTTTGCTTGAGCACCAGTGTCGCTCCTAGATCGAAACCTAAACCAAAGCCCACTGGTTGGAGGTCTGGGGCATCATTGGGGAGTGAACTGGGATTGACTCCTTGTATTTCTTCGTAATTGACGTCAAAGATGGGCGACATCGAGGAGAATGCCATCAGATTTCCGTCTTGTGCATTGATTTCTGAATAAGCGTTACCAATTAGGACCTTCACTCCTGCCCCAACATGCAGTTCCATGTTTTCATTGCTCAAAATACGTTTTCCATAAGCCAGATTGATTTCACGAATCCATGAAAACCCAATTGAAGTTCCGTCCAACACCTCTGAAAAGAGCAAAGCTTCTTCAGGATCAATGATACCTTCATCTACCATAGCAAGTGAATCTGCAGAAAGGTTGCCGTCATTTGGAATGGTATCATTCCCGATGACTACATCACTGAAATAAGATGAAGTATTTCCTAAAAAGAGCAGTTCTGACATTCTAGATCCTGCTGTTGCAGAAAAATCAACACGCTCGCGGGTGCTGAAAGCCAGTCCACCCCAGTTGCGATTGATCGCAAAGCCTGAGGTAATAATGTCTATCTGTAAGTTGTTATTTTTCCCTGCGAAATCTTGTCCAAGGGCTGCGCGCTCTTGCTGATCCAATGTTTCAAACTCACTTCTTAAAAGTGTCTTTCTTAATTGTTCTTTATCAAGAAACTCAGAATAGAACGAAGCTCCTCCTTCAAGCACGCCGAACGTGATCGTCTTCCCTTCGTATTCAGGTGTGAGGTTGAGATTTGCAGGATTGATACCAATGGCGTGGTAATCTGTTACAAATGGAGTTGCTGCACCTCTTCCTGTGGCAGAGAATGCTCCTCCTTCAGTTTGTGATTGTGCGGAAAGGAAACCAATTAGACCTAAACCGACTAAAAGAATGTGTTTCATGAAAATGCGTCTTTAGCTGTCAGGGCTAAAGTTAATATTATCCCTTCGAAAACAGCTAAAAGAAGCCAGAGCTTGCTCGCTCCATCAAAAAATACGTGTCCGCCAAACCATACAATACCGAAAACAGTTGTAAATAAAAGCATCCCCCACGCCCAGCGTTTTTTCAAAAACAGGCCAATACTCATAGGAATGCACATGAATACCATGAATACAGCAAAGACTGTTGGCAATAATGGACCTAAAAAAGTGTTGAATCCTGTGAAAATGGCGACAAAGATCATCACTAGCCAAAACGGAAATGAAACGGCTTGAAAAACCCCCATCAATGCTGGTAAAGATGAGTTGCTTGGAGATAAAGGTGTTTTATTATTGGCGCTTCGTTCCTTTTTCGGAAATGTTTGACGAAAAAAGGGCTGATCATTCCAAAACCTTCCAGCCTTAAACGGCATCCATTCTTCCCATTGCTCTCTCCAAAAGAAGACCTCAGAAGATTGATTTTCAACTAACCATTGCACCATATGCTCAAAGCTAATCGGTCCAATTTGACCCTCAGAGGAAGATGTAAACCATTGCACTTCTGCAATGCGCCTGCGCTTACATTCCTGATTGGTTCTTGTTAACGTTGTGAGTGTGAACTCATTCGACGTAAACAGAATTCTGCTGAGTTGTTCCCGGCGAAGAGTTCCAAGCAAGTCATCAAAGGGATATGCTAACTCACAAATTTCCTCTTGACGCGCAAGAAGAACATCACACAGCAGTAGCTTTTGCCAGGGTGAAGAAGCGTTAGAAGCCAAGTTGGTCCTTATCTCCTCTGTACTCAAATCATGTAAGTCTGCCGCCATAAAATGAATATACGTGAGAAACATTCAGTTAGGTACATGGTTCACCTTTTTTAACGTGAAGTGTCTATGACTTCCCGGTACAAATATTTCTTTTGAGAAGATTCGAATGGCCTGTACAAGTAATACACTTCATCGTTATGCACATTGATGCGTTCAGGATAGCGAAAGGTCAGCTCGATGGGCTCGCCCATGGAGCCTGTTTCAAGATTTATTTGCTTTAAATAAGATTTCCCTAACCGCTCATACACGGCATAACAACGCTCTTGAATAGGGTCAAAAACAATTTGTTCTTGCCAGAATCGCGCTTCTTTTTCTTTGTGGTAAGCAATGGGCACGCTGTCTTGAATGACTGCATTTTCATCTACCCGATACAAAACATCTCTGTAATGATCAAAGATGTATACTTGATCCTGACTAGCGAACAACGGCGCGTACAAAGGTTCGAAATACATGCTTTCGGTGAAACCTGACATGAATCCGCCAACTACTTCTTTATCTACGCCAGTGCGCAATTCTGTTCTGTAGGCTTCTAATTTTCCTCTTCCACTCAACCATTTGTATTCAGAGCGAAATTGTTCCATCATCCAGTCATTTTGTATACTCACCAAAACTTGAGACGCAGTGTCAGTCATTGAAAAATGGAGGTAATCAAAGGCAGGATAATTCTCGAAGAAGTTAGACGCAAATATCTTGTTACCCAGCGTATCAACAACTGGGGCGATGTTCGATTTGAATTCTTCTGGCGCAATGGCCTGCAAAACAAGTTCATCTTCAGTTTCAAGGACCCAATATTTTCCTTGTTTGGTTTCTAAAATGCATTGTCCTGGATACTGATCATAAAATCCAAGGCAAATCTGTCTAGAAACTACACTTTTCGTTTTTCCCTCTTTCTTCAGAATTACACGACATCCAGTAAATTGATCTTCTTTTTGCTCATCGGCCCTTTTGAACATTTTTTCATGCTCATACACTAGTAAATAGAGTTGTTTTGGTCCCAGCATGTAATCCGCTACGTGGTAAAGATCATGTCCAAAAACAGTATCTGGTCCAGATGTCACAACGGCATCAGCCAGATTCACTTGTGTTTCCCTTAATTCAACGGTTATACTTCGCTTTTCACCGCGCAACAAATTTGAAAAACAGAACGTGGTGTCTTGGTATTGAATGTGTGAAACGCGCAAACAGAGATCATTCGAACGAACTTTAAAAACACTTTCACCAGACTTATTAGAAATCTCTCCCCTGCGTTGAGTAGGAAGAATAGATAGGTAGGCTCCAGGGATCGGCGCTTTCGTTGTTGCATTAATTAGTGATACGGTAACTGTTGCATCTTCCTGCGCATTTAACTGAATGGAAGCGGCAAACAGTCCGAATAAGAGACAGACCGAAAATAAGAAGATCGATTTTAGCATGCGTGTGCTTTCTATTGTGATGCAAGTTCAAGTTTTATTCCATAAAAAAAGAGGCCTTGCAGCCTCTTTTAATTTTATATCACAGTTGAAATCTCTAGTTAAAGCTAGAAATGCGTTCAGTTAATGAGGTAATTCCATCCGTGTTTGTCTTCAGCTGTTCCGCGTTTGATGGCATCTAAAGCACTTGACACACGCGGTCCAAATTCCCTCTTACTAGCATCTGGAAGCTCATGGTCTGTCCCATCGTATCCGATAATAGAAATGGGTGCAATGGTAGCTGCCGTTCCAACACCGAATGCTTCATCAAGTTTACCCGCTTTCGCTAGATCAAGAATCTCAGTAAATTCAACAGGTCTTTCTTGGACATCATACCCCCATTCTTTTGCGAGCGTGAGCACACTGTCACGAGTGATTCCTTTTAAAATGGTTTCACTCACTGGCGGAGTAATAATCGTATTTCCTGTTTTGAACATGACGTTCATGGTTCCAGATTCTTCAATGTACTTATGCTCAATGGCATCTGTCCAAATCAATTGCTGGTATCCTTCTTCCTGCGCCAGTTTTGCAGGATACAAAGCGCCGGCATAATTCCCTGCAGCCTTCGCATATCCGGTTCCACCTTGCATTGATCGCGCATATCTTGTTTCAATTTTCACTTTAACGTCGCCAGTGTAGTACTTCCCAACCGGACAAGTAAAAATCATAAAGCGGTAAGATTCAGATGGCTTCACACCGATGTATTCATCAATGGCAAACATAAACGGACGCACATACAATGCGCCATTTGGGTTTTTCGGGATCCAGCCTGAGTCTATATTGATGAGTTGATGCAATGCTTTTAAAAATGTAGACTCTTCAATTTTCGGCATGCACATGCGTTCGGCACTGATGTTAAAACGCTCAACATTGTTTAAAGGGCGAAATAAAGAGATGTTTCCGTCTTCTTGACGAAAAGCCTTCATTCCTTCGAAAATAGATTGTCCGTAATGTATAACGGATGATGCAGGATTCATTAATAGATTTTGGAAAGGTAGAATTTCTCCTTTTCCCCATTTACCATCACGGTATTCCATAGAGAACATGTGGTCAGAAAAGACCCTTCCGAATGGAATATTATCAAAATCAACTTCTGTGACTCGAGATTGTTCAGCTCGAGTTATATCAAACATATTTTCTGTGGCTAACATCTTCCTTTCATTTAGGCATGATGTGGGACTATTCCCGTCAGCGAGTAAACTTCATCACTTTCGCGAAAATACGCATCAGTGGCGGTCTTCGCAAAATCTAAGTTCAAAAACTACGTTAAGACAACGTTGAATTGAAGGGTGAAAACAAAAACTTGTTTGGGCTGACCAACTGAGCCTTAACAGCATACATAACAATAGAGGCCGTGTTTTTTACGCCCAATTTTTGCATGATATTTTTTCTGTGGGTATTCACTGTATGGGCACTCAAAAAAAGCTTTTCAGCAATCTTATTGTTGGTGTGTCCTTCTGCTATGAGGGTAATTACCTCTAATTCTCTGGCGCTTAAACTCACTGGTTCACAACTGAACTCTGTAAGGTCAAGGTCTTCAACATCAATGGACTCTTTTTTAATTGACTCAAGAATTTTTCCGCAGAAAAATTTCGCGCCTCTTCCGGTTTCAATCACTGAGTCTACGATTTCAGAGACATCGCAATCTTTCTTTATGTAGCTGTCTACTCCTGCTCTCAAGGCATTTACAATCGTCACAGCACTTTGTTCTGGAGTGATAGCTACAATGCGTTGGTTCGGAAATAAACGTTTGAGGTTGGTAATGCTATCGATCGAAAACCCAGTTGAGAGGTAATCTATGAGCACTACTTGGGGAGAAAAGTTTTTTACACCTTCGATCAATTCAGCTTCATTCTCTGCTTGCGCAGCTACCTCAACTTGATCATAATTACCAAAGATAGTTGACAAGCCGCATCTAATGATGTGATTACCGTCTGCGATGATGACTTGTATTGACATAACTGATTTATTTAAACTTATTCTAAATAACAAAGGTACTATCTGTAAAGTTCATAGTCAAGGCTGAATTATCCACATTCCTAAAATTAAGTGTTCATGTCTTCACTTCTGACGGCATTCGCTTTATCTGTTATGACCAGTTTCATTCCTTCGAACGCGAGTTCAGTTTGATCAAAATACGTTCTCGCTTCATTGAGAAGAATTTTTTCGTCCATGTAACGCGATGAGAAATGGCCGATAATGAGTTTCCCTACGTCAGCTTCTTGTGCGATCTTGCCTGCGTCTTCGCTTGTGGTGTGAAAAGTAGACTTGGCGCGGTCCTTTAGGGACGAATGAAAGGTTGCTTCGTGGTACAACAATGATACCCCTTTAGCATTTTCACGAACGCTATCGCAAGGAGCTGTGTCAGAGCAATAGGCATAGCTTTTGACTGGCTCAAGGTCGAATGTGCATTCTTCCCAGGAAATAACATCACCGTTTGATCTGTGAACATCTTTCCTGTTTTTAATCTGCACCATTTCTTCAATGCGCAAGTTGTAGGTCTTGATGAAACTCTTACGAATTTTGGCTTTACGAGGTTTTTCTAGGAAAAGAAAGCCCGAAGTTGGAATTCGATGTTTCAATGGGAAGCCATATATTTCCAAGGTTTTATCCTCGAAGAGCAGCTTCCGCTGATTGGTTTTCGAATCGATGTAAATGAGTTGGAATTTCAATCGGGTTTCCGAGGCCTCAAACTGTGTTTCTAGAATTTCCTGAAGGGCTTTTGGCGCGAAAAGAGTGAGGTCTTTTGTTCTACCGAGGAGGTGCATGCTTGAAAGCAGACCTATTAATCCAAAGAAGTGATCACCATGCAAATGGGAAATAAAGATGTGATCTATTTTCTGGAATTTGATGCGGTATTTTCTGATTTGAACCTGGGTTCCTTCTCCACAGTCAACCAGAAACATTTTATCATGCACATTCACGAGTTGTGATGTTGGCATGTGTCTCAAGGTAGGCGTTGCAGCACCGCAACCAAGTATTTGAACTTCGAAGGTCATAAAAAAACCGCCCCTTTTGAGAGCGGTTTAATTTTTTTAGGGTAATAATCTAGCGGTTGACGACCAATCGCTTCGTTAATTTCTTTCCTTTTGTTTCAATGCTGTAAAGGTAAATCCCGCTATCAAGTTGACCAACGCCAAGCTTCGCAACGTTTTGTCCTCTAATCGCTTGAATTTGTTCTTGGATCAATTGTTCACCTAAAAGGTTCACAACAGAAAGCTTTACCACTCCTGCAGATGGCACAGAAAAAGGAATTGATGTAAACACATCTGCCGGATTAGGGCTGTTTTGCCCAAGATCCAGAGCGTAACTCACTGTTTCTAAAACTGATACATCATTGTTGATGATTAATGTGTACTGATCGAAAGCAACTGCTTGTGATTGAGGACCGAAGATGTTAGTCCATCCAATAACATTAATGATCAAATTGAATTCACCAGACAAGGTAGGAGTTCCTGTAAGTTGAGCGCAGTATTGATTTCCACCTAGGAAAGAGCAAGGTAAATTGCTATCACCATTGTTGTTGCACTCAAGAGCTAAACCAACTTCAGCGAGCGTGTAGGTAATGTCATTAAGCACAAGATCAACAGACTCAAGTTGCAATGAATCAATTGGAATTCCCGCAGGAATGGATTCATCAATGTCATTTGCTTGAGTGGGAACGAGGATGTGAATATCATCTACGTAGGGAATACCTACTGCGCCCACTTCAAAAGACTCTCCAATTTCAGGATCTGGAGATACGCCGAAACCTGCATCTCCAAAATCATAATCGGCTACACATTGCGCATTTGCGTTTGCGAGTGCAACAATGGCACAGGCGAAAAGTAAAATTTTCTTCATGTTCTTATTCTTCAATGCCGCGTTCAACTTCTTCCATGTAAACAAGGTCAACAGCTTCACTAGACGTAGGGGTAATTTTTAATACTGAATCCAACTGCGAAATCGCAATTAATTTTTGAACGGCAGGTTGCAATCCACAAAGAACGAAAGATCCTTTGCTGTCTCGGCACAACCTATTGGCTACCAATACAGCGCTAAGACCTGATGAATCACAGTAACGCGTTTCAGTCAAATCCAACACGATGTTCTTTGCTCCACCTTTGTTCAACATCACAAGCTCAGATTTCAACTCTGGTGCGTGCAGTGCGTCAAGTTTTTCAACTTTTGTTTTGACAACTACAAGTTTGTCTTTCTGTTCTACTTCGTATTTCATTCTGTTCTGGGCAGTTTAAACAAATATACATTTTTTTACTTGCGTTCCATGCCGCTTGCTAAAAGGTAAAGAACGGCCATTCTAATGGCAACACCATTTTCAACTTGGTCTAAGATAATTGCTTGATTTGAATCTGCAACATCTGAAGTTATTTCCACTCCTCTATTGATTGGACCTGGGTGCATTACAAGAATGGGCTTATCTAAGCTTTCTAATTTTTCTTTGTTCAGTCCGAACTGCATTGAATACTCTCTTAGGCTCGGGAAAAAGGCAACATCCTTGTCGTCTCCTTGTCGCTCAAGCTGAATGCGCAACATATTTACAGCATCACACCACTGCAGCGTTTCTTCTAATGAGTGAGATACTTTTACGCCAAGCTTTTCAATGTGTTTCGGAATTAAAGTTGTTGGTCCACACACGGTAATCTCTGCTCCTAATTTCTGCAGGCAGAAAATGTTTGAGAGAGCAACCCTTGAATGCAGAATATCTCCTACGATCGCAATCTTTTTTCCTTTAAAATTGGGTCCAAGTTTTTCACGAATTGAAAATGCATCTAGCAGCGCTTGGGTTGGATGTTCATGGGTTCCATCACCCGCATTAATAATGGTTGTGTTTACGTGCTCTGAGAGGAACTTTGCTGCTCCGGGATATGGGTGGCGCATGACTACCATGTCTACCTTCATTGCGAGAATGTTATTCACGGTATCAATCAAGGTCTCTCCTTTCTTAACAGAGGAAGAAGATGCTGAGAAATTCACAACATCAGCAGATAATCTTTTTTCTGCCAACTCAAATGAAAGTCTCGTTCTTGTTGAATTTTCAAAGAAGAGGTTTGCAATGGTTATATCTCTGAGTGAAGGGACCTTCTTAATGGGGCGATTAATGATTTCTTTGAATTCATCAGCGGTTTGAAAGATGAGTTCAATGTCTTCCTTTTTCAGGTCTTTGATTCCCGTCAGGTGTTTTACACTTAATCCGTTCATTGCTTTTGCGAATGAAGTTCAACACAGTCAGCGGCACTTGTTTCTTTCCAAGAGACCGTTACGCGTTGAGAATCAATACTATCTATTGCTTTTCCCACATAATTCGGCTCAACGGGCAATTGCCTGCTAAACCTTCTATCTATGAGCACACAAAGCTCAACTGAAGCAGGTCTCCCGTATGCTAACATGGCGTCCAATCCTGCTCTAATGGTTCTGCCCGTGAAAAGCACATCATCAACCAGCACCACATGTTTATTTTCAATTAAGAAATCAACTTCAGTACTATTGGCTTGAATGGGCTTATCTCTTCTTCGAAAATCATCTCGAAAAAAGGTCACATCCAGATTCCCTACGGGAACATTCATTTTTGTGATTTCATTGATCTTGGCTTGGATTCGCTTTGCAAGATTTACACCACGCGGCTGCAGGCCGATAATCACTGTGTTTGAAAAATCGCGGTGATTTTCAACGAGCTGGTGACTCAGTCTATTAATGATCAATTGAAGTTGCTTCTCATCAATGAGGACAGTTGGTCTCATACAGGACAAATATAAACTGATTGTGCGCAATTACTCTTCATAGGAGCCAAGGTTTTTAACAAGCGATGGTGTCCTTTCAAAATCACGGAATAATGTTCTGTTCTTGTTAAGCTGATTTTCAGAATAGTAGGCATAAAAAAACCCCGAGCAAATTGCTCGAGGTTTTAAATAGGTATTGGAATAGCTTATTTCTTGCTATCGTCTTCTGCTTTAGGAGCATCTGCCTCTGGAGCATCTTCTGCTGGAGCTTCTGCCTCAGTAGATTCTACTTCAGTAGCTTCTGCCTCAGTAGCTTCTGCTTTAGGAGCTTCAGCTTCAGTAGCTTCTGCTTCAGTAGCTTCAGTAGCTTCATCTTCAGTAGCCTCTGCTTTAGGAGCTTTCTTCTCTGCTACTTTCGCTTTAGGAGCTTTCGCTTTCTTAACAGGTGCAGGTGTCTCGTCTTTCATCTGCTCTTTCAATTGAGAAAGAACACTCAAATCACCAAGCGTAGTACGCTCTGACTGGCTATTCAAGCTATCAACTGCTTTAGACATGTTACCTCCGCCTCTTGAACCAGAAGATTTCTTCTTCGGTGCAGCGTCTGACTTCTTAGGAGCCGGTCCTTCTTCATAAGTACGTGAGTGAGAAACAGTGATACGCTTCGCGCTCTTGTTAAACTCAAGTACCATGAAATCACCTGCTTCATCAAGTTCGATGGTAGCGCCATCTTCCTTCTTAAGTTGCTTAGAGCTACAGTAGCCTTCAACACCATAAGGAAGTGCCACAACGGCTTGATTTCCTTCTTTCTTAATAACAGTTCCTTGGTGAACTGAACCTACTTCAAACACATTCTCGAAGACATCCCATGGATTCTCTTCAAGTTGCTTGTGTCCGAGGCTTAGACGACGATTGTCTTTGTCCAATTCAAGAACCATTACTTCTAGCTCATCACCTACGTTACAGAACTCAGACGGGTGCTTGATCTTCTTAGACCAGCTAAGGTCAGAGATGTGGATCAAACCATCGATTCCTTCTTCAAGCTCTACGAACACACCGAAGTTGGTGAAGTTACGTACAGTTGCTTTGTGACGAGATTGAGCTGGATATTTTTCTTCAATTGCTTCCCAAGGATCTGGCATCAATTGCTTCATACCAAGCGACATCTTGCGCTCTTCACGATCAAGTGTGAGCACTACCGCTTCAATTTCACTTCCTACTTTCAAGAAGTCCTGTGCACTGCGAAGGTGCTGAGACCATGACATTTCAGAAACGTGAACCAATCCTTCAACTCCAGCAGCGATTTCAACAAACGCACCGTAGTCAGCAAGAACAACAACTTTACCTTTCACTTTGTCTCCAACTGCAAGCTTTTCATCAAGGGCATCCCAAGGATGAGCAGAAAGTTGCTTGAGACCAAGAGCGATACGCTTCTTATTGTCGTCAAAGTCAAGAATAACAACGTTGATCTTCTGATCGAGTTCAACCACTTCTTCTGGGTGATTGATACGTCCCCAAGAAAGGTCAGTGATGTGAACGAGTCCGTCAACACCTCCAAGATCCACGAATACACCGTAAGAAGTAATGTTCTTAACGATACCTTCAAGTACCTGTCCTTTTTCAAGTCCGCCGATAATTTGCTTCTTCTGCTCTTCAAGCTCTGCTTCGATGAGCGCTTTGTGAGAAACAACAACGTTTTTAAACTCTTGGTTGATTTTCACAACCTTGAATTCCATTTGCTTACCTACGTACTGATCGTAATCACGAATAGGCTTAACATCAATTTGAGATCCAGGAAGGAATGCCTCAATACCAAATACGTCAACGATAAGTCCGCCTTTCGTACGACACTTAACTTCACCCGTAATGATTTCTGAAGTATCCATTGCTTTGTTCACATTGTCCCAAGCACTGTGCATACGCGCAGTCTTGTGAGAAATGATCAACTGTCCGTTTGAATCTTCCTGACGCTCTATAAATACTGGAACAACATCTCCTGCGGCCAATTTAGAATTGTAGCGAAATTCAGAAGATTGAATCACACCTTCTGACTTGTAGCCGATGTTAATTACAACTTCTTTCTTTCCAACAGAAATGATGGTTCCGTCTATAACTTCTTTCTCCTTAATGGTATTAAGGGTGTCGCCATAAACTACATCAAGACGTTCACGTTCGTCTACAGTGTATTCTTCATCACCGCCTTCGAATGCTTCCCAATCAAAATCCTCTGGTTTCACAAATGCCGGAACCGGAGTTGATTCCTCTTTAGATGCAGTTTCTTCTGCTGTTGCTACAACCTCTTCTTTAGTTGTTTCTTCAACAGTTTTTACTTCTACGTTTTGAACTTGTGCTTCTGCACTCTGTTCAACGTTTGCTTTTTCTTCAGCATTTTCAGCTGAAGGCTTGTTTTCTTCTGCCATTGTGGCTAAAACTTTGTATCCTGTTTCAAGATGGTAACAAACAGGAGTGTTTATGAAGCCACATACCATATGCAGCTATAATTAAGGCGGCAAAGGTATAAAGAATTACTTAAATAAACGAATCAGTAATTAATTCTGAACCAGCAATTTAACGTAGTACTTCTTGTCTAGAACGATCAAGTACATGCCTGAATTCATGTTTGCTGTTGAAATGTAGCTATCTAGCTGCCCTTCATTTAATTTCTGTCCGTTCATATTGAACAGCTCCCAATCACGCTGCTTGTCAAGATTAACAAACATTCCAGAGCGAACAGGATTTGGATAAACCGTTAATACCAGCTCATCATCTTGTTCATCTATATTAATCGTTGCTCCGTTGTTAGAATATTCTGGCGTTGTTTCTGTGAACAATACCCAGTCAGGGCTTCCGTCAGTAAACCTTCCATACGAAGTGTCTGATTGCAAGGCACCAAATTCGATTTCATCTGCCAATGTGAATCCGTCTGGACTCAAAAGTGATAAGCTCTCACCCATGTTACTCAATCTGAAATTGACGTGGTTCCACCCCTCTCCTTGCTGCTCATCTGCATAGAACAACAGATAACCTCCAGCTTCTATAATGGTTGAGTCTGGTCTGTCAAGTGGCACCTGGTATTTCATTGGATTCGCCGGATTGTCTGTTAGCCAGTAACCCGCTAAATTCACTTCAGTCGTATTCGGATTGTAAATTTCGAACCAATCTTCAAATTCATTGGCTGTATCTGTAGTATCAGAAGAATTGCTTGTCATCAACTCATTGATGTAAACCTCTTCAGGCTGAATGATGAAAAGCGAGTTGGTTACTCTAGGTGTGGCTATTGTAAAGGTCATTGAGTTGGCTCCAGCATCAATTTGGCGTCCCCAGGAATCGTTCTCACCAAGTGCAGGATAAACATAGGTATCAACTACCTCGTCATCTGGACCTATAAACGAAACAGTACCTCCGGTAGTGAGCAGTTCTCCTTCAACGTGGGCATTCCCTTGTTCGGCCTGATTATCTAGCCAAAACAAAATAAAGCTTTCCTCTGGAACGGTGGTTTCAAAAGGGGATGTTGCAAGAACCTCATACGTTCCTGCCTCTGTCTGAATTTTGTATCCTGCCAAGTTGATTTGAAATGGATTCGGGTTGAAAATCTCAATCCAGCGCTCATATTCATCCGCTTCGTCTTGAATGTAAGAAACGTTATTAGACATTACTTCATTGATGTAGAGAAGTTCTGAATCAGGATCCGTTTGTACGTTTGAAGCCTCTGGAGTTGCTAGATTAAAGTATTCCCAGTTCGGACAACCGTCGCAAGAACGTCCGTATGAAATGTCATGTTGTTGCGTCCCAAAGGCGATTTGATCAATAATGGTAACACCGTCAGGATCAACAAGGAGAACTTCGTCACCATCAGTAGAAAGCTTGAAGCCAGCATGGTCTTCGCCTTGTCCTGTATCATTGTCCATCCAAAACAACAAGAACCCACCAGGTAAAACAGTTGTTAATCCGGCGTTTGTGCTCGGAATAAGCCATTTCATGAGGTTATCAGGATTGTCTGTGAGGTAATACCCCGCTAAGTTTACAATCCCCCCCGTGTTGTGCAGTTCAATCCAATCTTCATTTTGAAAGAAATCATCTTGTATTCCAATTTGATTGCCCGCCATCAATTCGTTGATGTATACTTGGGCAGAAAGAGTCGTGCTCAAAAAGAGGACGAAAAAAAGAGAGATTAACTTGAACATGTTCGCAGATTTGAGTGTAAAAATACGCAATATGAAAATGTAAGTTAACATTCACATAACCTTATTTTTTGCTCTTCTTGTGTTCTCACTTTACTTCACCATAAACTCTTCAATCTGAACTTCGAAGTCTTGAAAATCTCTTTTCGCTCTTTCTGCTTCTGTTTCTGAAGCAAATTCACGTGAGTAATAAACGGTTTTGGTCCCTTCTTTTACCTGATAAATACCCCATTTAGCTTCAAGCATTAAAAGGGCCCTTGCTACAGATGAGGGAACTTGGTCAGTATAACTTCCAATCTTCAACTGGAACTGTGCTCCTTGTTCAGACACTACCGTATTGTTAGATGTACTTAAAGACTTTGCCTTCGACAATGAAATTCGCTTTCCGTTTTGATATGCAGATACAAATGCGTCTGTTACACCAAGGGTTCTTGCCTCATTTTTTCGCGCTTCAGCTTGGCCCGCGTTTGTGAATTTCCCTGAAGTATACCTGATAAATCCGTTGGTGGTTTGATCAGCATAAATCTGCGGTGTATTGCTCAAATCAGTTGCGGTAACTTCTCTACTATAGACCCCTATCTGCACCGTGTAATATACGCCTATTTGTGTTTTCCAATTGGATGCGAATGCAGGAATAGGAGGTGCCGATGTTGCTGCAGCAGGAGGTGTAATGTTAACCTCTGATGCAACAGGATTTGAACTTGTTTCTGCAACCACTCCAGTTTCGGTTGGAATAGCTGTTTCTCCTTTTGAAGCCAACAGATCTTCTTCTTCTCCTGCTTCGCGCGCCTCTGCTAAAGAAATGCGCTTACCATTTCTAAAAGCAACTACAAATGCGTCTTGATACCCAATAGCGCGAATTTGTTCTTTGGCACCGTCAGCAGCATTGTAGGCCACAAATAGCCCAGCTGTATAGCGGGTAATTCCATTGTTCAACTCCTCTCCTGCCAATGGCGCAAATTCGCCAAAATGATCTTGCGGGATTGCATTTCTAAACGCTCCAACTTGTACTTTATAAACAACACCCTCTGGCATTAATGGATTCAACGGAATTGGCTGCTCTACTGAGTAAATAGCCTCATCTGTTATCCCAAACAATGAGCCTGTTAAAACACGTGGATAAGCGAAGAGGTATTGCATGAACCCTCCTTGCATAATATCTCCTGGGGTTACAGTTGACTCTGCAATTGGCGCTAAAGCCACAACTTCTGGACTCACTTCTGAGAGAACAGGTGCAACCACTGCTTCTGGAACAGTCTCAACAACTGCAGCTTCGGCTTCGGCTTCGGCTGCTGCTTCTGCTGCAGCGGCAGCGGCAGCATTGGTTCTAGTTTCAGCAATAATTTCTGCCACATCAAGCATCACAAATAATTGCTCAAGATCTGTTACTGTATTGTTCAGATCTGATGCCAGTTCTGAAATGGATTGATCCTCTTCTTTCAAGACTTTGTTTTGGACCTCTGCCTGACGATAGAGTGTTTTTAATTCTTCTATCAACCCATCTCTTTCAGCATCGTTTGCGGCTGACATGATTGCTTGTTCAATGAGTGAAATGCGATCTAAAGTTGCATTAAGCTCGGCTGCTTTCGCATTTCTAGCTTCAACACTTGAAATGTGTTTCGCCTCAAGTACTTTCAGTTCTTCGCGCGCTTTTACATACTTCACATATGCCGCATTTCGCCTTACCGATGCTACTTCTTCTTCGTTCAAATCATACACCTCGAGCCATTCGTTATCTAAGGGATTTGCTTCGCGAATACGCGCCGAACGAATGACGAATTCAGCAGTTTTAGGCGCTGTGTTTTCAATGTTAACATAAGGCGCAGCAATAGATGTGATTTCAGCCGTAATTAGCTGCTTCTGCGCTTCAATAAGTCCAGAAGTTGTTGCTATGGCGGTCTTGTCTTCCTCTTCAGGTTCTATCTCAATCTCAGCCGTTGTAGTTGTAATCACCTCTGGAGTTTCAAGTGTTGAAACCTCTGGTTTTTCAGCTGTCTCTGAAAGTGCTACAGGTGCCAAAGTTGAATCATAGCGCCCTTTCAGCATGTTTGTAAGTAGCTCTTCGTCAAGCTGTGACAAACGCTCTTCTTCATCAATGATTGATTTAGAGCGGTCTTGCATGGCCAATGCCTCGAACTCAAGGGCTGTTGCCTGATTGAATTCATGCGCTTGTTTAATGTCGTCAATTTCTGGTGCAGCTTGCTCACGAATGCGCGAAGCCTGCTCCATTAAATCATTTGCTTGTGCTTCCTGGTCTTCAACGTGATTGCGAATTAAATCGTTCTCTGTTGACATCTTCTCTTTCGCCTCAAAAATCAGCGCCTTGTTTTCTTCGAAAGCAAGTTGTGCTTCATTTGAAAGCAATATTGAACGCTTCACTTCAGCATCTGCCTTATCGAAATACTGGTCTTCAATGGCTTTATCGAGCTTTTTCATTTGTCCCTTCTTCTTTGAAAGTACAAGTTCAGACTGCAGCTCATTGATCTTCGAAGTGCTTATGTCGATTTTCTCTGTGGCTTTGTCGTAGTCCTCATAATCATTCATACGCTCTTCTAGCACCTGCATTTGAGGATGCTCACTTACCTTCCTCAGGTCTACCATTTCAACTGGCGCAAGTGTTAAAGCGATTTCATCTAAACGGGAGCCCTCTTCACTGCTAACAGGTGCCATTACAACCTCTTCTTTAGGCAAAGCGTTTGTTTCAGCAAGATTCAACTCAATTTCGTTTGAAGCTTCAGTTGAGAATTGGTTGAGTAGGCTAATTTCCATTTGCATGCGTTCCTTCTCAGCTTCGTCAGCTAAGAGGTCAATTGCTGTTGTTCTCTTTTGAATTTCATCATTGGCGAACTGGATGCGGTCTTCAGGGGTAGCATCATTTGCAACAAGTGCATTCAGTTCAACAACGGTTGTTGGCAGCACAGGTGGAGCTTCTACAATGTTAATTGCAATTTCAGCAGGCTCTTCTTCAGTTGACAGAGCGAGCTCTAGGTCACTGTTGTAGCTATCAAGTTTATTTTGAGACTGAATGATGTTGGTATTGAGTTCCCGCAATTCATTTGCAGCCATTTTATGACCTCTTCCTTCTTCAAGGTTTTCAAGCATTTCGATGTACTTTTCAGTCAAACGAACTTGGTTCTCCGTTTTGTCAAGAAAAGATAAGTTGCTATCAATGACTTCACGTTGGTCATTTTCATAAGACAACTTCAATTCATTCATATCTGTTTGATTCTCACTCCATTCAATGATGGAATTCAATCTTCTATTTTCTTCTGTGAGGGAAGCTACTTCCGCTGCATCATCGCTTTTAATAATGGCTTGGTTATTTTCTTGGATACGGGATTGTGCGTTTATTTCGAGTTGCAAGGCAGCCGTAAGTTTTGAGTCTGTGGTCTCAAGCTCTTCTCCTGCAACAGAATTTCTGTTCAACACCTCAAACTCTTCCGAAAATAATTCTTGAGCACGTTTCTCTTTTTCGTCTTCCGTTAGCGAAGTGTAGGTGTTATCAATGTTCTTTGCTTCATTCTGAAGTTCATTCCTCCACTCCATAGCAAGCTGAAGTTCTTTGGCTCTCTGAGCAGATTCCTCGGTTGAAAGCAAGTTAACATTCATTTTACGCATGAATTCAATCTGTCTTTCAACCTGAGCCAGCTCTGATGAGATTAAAGCTCTTGTTTGCTCTGAAGGAGAAATTGAGGATTTTATGATGCCTTCTAAATTCGATGAATATGATTTTCTCAATCCCACAACTGGTTTTAACTCCAGGTCTATGGCCAGCGCTTGTGCTCTGATGCCTTGCAGTATTTCAATGTCGTTTCTTGTAGCCCTTTTCTCTTCGTCCAAGATGGCCATGGCTTCTGGATCATCAATTGTAAGAATCGCTATTTTGTTTTCTGTAGTTGAAAGTTCTGACGCCAACTCTGCTGCCAACACTGAATCAAATTTCTCATTTGGACTCGCGGGAACGGTTGAGGCTGCATTTCGAAACAGATCAACTTGAGCTCTCAAATTTTGCTCTGCTGTTCCAAGTTCGTTCGTTTGTATCACTTTACGATCAATGTCAAATTCAGCAGTAATCAACTCTATGCGCAATGCTTCCAAATCTGCCATAAGTTGGTTTCGCAGACTCTTTTTAGTTGTAGCCTCTAGCTCCTTTTCAGTTTGAAGAATTTTCTTCTGAAGGTCATCTTCTTGAGACCTAAGATTTACCAACGCGTTCAACTGTACTTCTTCATCTTGCTCTTTTTCATCAGCAAGCGAAAGTGTTTCCTCAATAACAGCTAATTCTACGCCCGTTTTTTTCTTGTTATTGTAGGCTGTTTCTAAGATTTCAAGGGCTGCATTCATGTCCTCTGAAGAAAGTGCTGTTTCCAATTGCGTTATTGAGTTCGCGCTCTGTTCTGATTTTGCTAAAAGGGACCTACTTTCAGCGTTTAACATTTTTGATGCTTCCAACGCATTTTGTGCATTCCGCTTATTTTCAACCGCACTCATAATAAGTTCTTGGTATGCAATTAGGGTTTGGGCGTAGCTTTGATTGTCTGTTTTATCTACATCAGTCATTAACTCCTCTGCCTCAGTTAATTGCACACTTGCTGTAGCATTCATTCCTTTTGAATCTTCCAACAGCATCCCACTGTGTGCTTGAAGTCTTGCAGCCATTTTTTGGTCTTGAACTGAAGAATACTTCAATTCTTCTTGAATAGACTCAATGGTCACATTAGCGCTAAATCCGGCAATAGCAGTCAGTTGATCTTTTGTGATGTCATCACGTAGGTCATCTTCTTGCTCAAGTTGTTGAAGAATTTCATCGCTTGCATTTGGAGCAAGGCCTGCTTTACTTCTTAATACTTCAGCAGATAATTGAGCAATGCTCACATCAAGAGCTGATTCAAAATAATTGGTGATGATAAGTTTTTCCTGTCCATCCTCCTTTACAATTCTCAGTTCCTGCGCCCAAGCGGTGCTCTCATTGGAAAAAGGCACATCAAAAGCACCAGAGTGAACAATTTGGCTTCCTTGCGCCTGCACATCAATTCTATACATTCCTCCTTTTGGAAGATCTAACAAATAGCCTTCATCTCCAATTGAGGCTATGGTTTCAAGGATGGGCATTCCTGTTAACTCATCAACAATTTTTATATTCGCCTTATTTGCTACTCCATCCGCTTCTGGGATGTAAGTACCTGCTATGAAAGTAAGGTTCACCGGCAAAGACTTCACCATTACTTTATACACATGCACTTCATCTTGGGCACTGCTTCGCCCAGAAGCGAAATAGGCCGTCTTCTTGAGTGAATCAACAACATAAAAGATGTCGTCATCAGGTGTGTTTATTGCAAAGTCTAGGTTCACGGGCGTACCGAAATCTCCCGTATATTTATTGAATTCCGCTTTGAAGATATCATACCCTCCCATGCTATTATGGCCTTTCGATGCGAAATAGAAGGTTTTTCCATCGGGGTGCATAAATGCGAAATCTTCATCGAATTTAGTGTTTATAGAGGCCGACAAAGGTTCTGGGGCAGAGAACTCGCCTCCAGGAAGCAGGTCTGCTTTATAAATGTCTTTTCCGTTTGAGTTATCTTTTCCGTAACTCGTAAAATAAATGGTGATTGCATTTCCTGGAAAGTGCATAACACTCACCAGATCCGCTTTTTTATCGTATTTCGAAAGTAATTCTTCAGGAGTGGAAATCACTTTCCCACCAATTTCTTCAAGGTCATAGTAGCGGTAGAAATCAGAATAGGATGCGCCTGTTTTTTCCAGCACAACTACATCTCTAATGTTTGAAAGCAATTGCGCTCCCTGTTGACACATTTCAATGTTCAATGCTGCTGGAAGGGGGTTTTTCTCTTTGGAAGAAACTAGATTCAAATAGAGATTGTATTCTTTTTCTGCTAACGCGAAATTGTAATTGAGGTGATAAGCTTTGGCGAGGTAGTAATGCGCTCTTGGATCTGAGCATCCTTTCTTAATTCCAAATCCAATGTGCTTTACCGCTTTTTCTTTTTCAACCCCAGCATACAAAGCACATGTTCCGAATCTAAAATTCAGATCTGCGTCTTGCGGATGAAGTGAAACGAGTTGACTGTAAATAGGATAGGCTTGAGCAAAATGCTCCTCTTCGAACCAGGTTGAAGCCTGTTCAATAAGCTGTGCTTCTTCTTTTGAAGACTGCGCGAAAACGCTTCCCGCAACGCACAACCAGATAATGGCTGTCGTTAAAAGACCTTTCATGGGTGTAGAGACCAAGTTATATAATTGACTTCCACTCATTTAATGGAAGTTATACATTTATTACCAAATGCACTTCAACGCACTGAAAATATCAGAATCGCCTTACATGCACACCATTATTAACGAGAAATATAGTACAAGGTTACAAAGATCAAGCTGAGTGCCAAATAGGCTGCTTACCTTTACACAAAATTTTAAGCATATGTCAAAAGGAGTTTTCAATGTTCCATTTCCGGTAAATGAACCTGTTATGGACTATGCACCTGGTTCTCCAGAACGCGAAGAGCTAGAAGAAGTATACCACGAGATGTATAATCAAGATCCGATTGAGGTACCAATGTACATTGGTAGTGAGGATGTTTATACAGATGACAAGAGGCCGATGTCTCCGCCACATGAACACGCGAAGATCCTTGGGCATTTCAACATGGGTGGGAAAGAACATGTAGAAGCAGCTATCAAAAGTGCGCTAGAAGCGCGTGAAGCTTGGGCCAATATGGCTTGGGAACACAGGGCGAGTATTTTCTTGAAAGCGGCAGAGTTGTTAGCCGGTCCATTCAGAGCTCGAATGAATGCGGCAACCATGCTGGGACAATCAAAAAATGCTTATCAGGCAGAAATTGATGCTTCTTGTGAGATGATTGATTTCTTTCGTTTCAACGCCTATTTTATGCAAGAGGTCTATGAAACACAGCCTGAATCTTCACCCGGAGTCTGGAATAGATTAGAATACCGTCCTCTGGAAGGATTTATATTCGCCATTACTCCATTCAATTTCACGTCCATTGCGGCAAATCTTCCGGCAGTGGCTGCGATGATGGGCAACGTTACAATTTGGAAACCCGCTGAAACACAAGTTTACAGTGCGCAGGTTGTGATGGAATTGTTCCAAGCAGCAGGATTGCCTGATGGAGTGATCAACATGATTACTGTTGACGGACCAGATGCTGGAGATGTTATTTTCAAGCACCGTGATTTCGCTGGGTTGACTTACACTGGTTCTACGAGTGTATTTCGTCACCTTTGGAAAGAAATTGGCTCTAACATAGAGAAGTACAGGTCTTATCCGCGCATTGTTGGAGAAACAGGCGGAAAAGACTTCGTTATTGCTCACCACACTGCAGACCCAACAGAAGTTTCTGTAGCACTGTCAAGAGGAGCATTCGAATTCCAAGGACAAAAATGTTCTGCTGCTTCACGTGCTTATATCCCTTCTAACATATGGGATGAAGTTCGTGGGAACTTAGAAATGGATTTGAAGAGCTTCAAAATGGGACCTCCTTCAGATTATGGGAATTTCATTAACGCCGTGATTGACCGACGTTCATTTGATAAGATTAAAGGATTTATTGAAGATGCTAAATCGCGTGAAGACGCTGAAGTAATAATTGGTGGAAACTGTGATGATTCTGTAGGGTACTTCGTTGAACCTACAGTGATTCTCACATCGAATCCAAAGTTCAGAACAATGTGTGAGGAAATTTTCGGCCCTGTTTTGACCATCTATGTTTACAATCCAGATGAGTACGAGGAAACGCTTAAAATTCTAGATGACACAAGTGATTACGCGCTTACTGGAGCTGTTTTTTCTCAAGATCGGTACGCGATTGAGACAGCTATGCGCATTTTAGTAAATGCCGCTGGTAATTTCTACATCAATGATAAGCCAACAGGAGCTGTTGTTGGACAACAGCCCTTTGGTGGTGCAAGAGGATCTGGCACAAATGACAAAGCGGGTGCGATGTTTAACTTGCTGCGTTGGGTATCTCCAAGAACAATTAAAGAAACATTTGTTCCTGCGGTTGAATACAGATATCCTTTCTTAGGATAACAATAATAAGAATAAAAAAAGAGGCGTTTTCAGTTGAAAACGCCTCTTTTTTATTGAAACAAACTGAATTAGTTCCCTTTCGACTTTAAGTGTTCATCGAATCGCTCATTGTAAGGAGAAACCAAATTACCTTCTTGATCTATCCATTTTGAAAGGATAAGGTATTTCTCCTTCTTCCCTTCCAAGCCAATCGTTTCAACCTTTCCGTGAATTGCTCTTAATCTGAAGGCACTGTTCAAGATGCTCGCCTTTGCATTTTTAAGCTTAGACTGTGGGATGTTGTGAATGACCATCGCATCACGTACCATTTCACTGTAGCTTACGGGACGGTCAGCTTGTCTAATTCGTCTTAAGATAAAGTTACCCCAGATTGACTTAGGCCCTCTTTTCTTTCGGCGCTTGCGCTTTCCTCCAGTCTCTTCCTGGTCTTGGTCTTGTTCTTCTTCATTTTCTTTTGCCTTTAAAGACATTAGAGCACGAGGTGTCATTTTTTCAGGATCAATTGCAGGAGAAGAAATGCTCTCTACAGTTGAAAATGAACTTCCGAGTTTCCCAAGAATCGAGCGCACATGCTCTATCCTTTTGTTCAGGTCAATAAACTCTTGCTCATAGTGATGACGCATTTCTGCAGCATCATTCTCTGATAGCAAGAGCTCCTTTTGATTTGATAACATAGTGTTTTTTTAATAAGTCCTACTTGTTGTATACGACACTAAAAGCCTCTACGAAGAACAAAATTAACTAAATCAAATTAATCTTAATCACAACTTTTACTTTTTTTACCAATCGTAGCAATCAAATGAATTTCAGCTACTTTTGCACCGCAATTGTCTTCATCGCTTTAAACTAGAGTTAAAGAGGAAAGTCCAGACAGCAAAGGGTGCCGCACTCCCCGAAAAGGAGGAACAGTTCGCTGTGACAGATAGTGCTATAGAGATTTAAACCGCCGATGGCCCTTGGGCACAGGTAAGGCTGAAAAGGAGGTGTAAGAGACCCCCAGTAGATTGGGTAACCAAACTAGCTTAGGTAAACCTTGCGGGCTGAAAGACCATGTATACTGACGCTACAGAGCTACTCGCTCAATGTCAGGGGGTAGGTCGAATAGATAAATGATGAAGCATTCCTCGGAATGAACAGGATCTGGCTTACGCAGTTGTTATTTATCACAACTCTTCCTCAATGGAGGGGTTGTGATTTTTACTTTTAGGGAAATTGATTTCTGATGGAATTAAAAGAATTACTCTACGCAATTGACCTCACGGGTACCTTTGTCTTCGCAATGAGTGGCGTTGTGACTGCTAATGAGCGAAGAATGGATATTTTCGGAGCTTCGGTCATTGGTTTTGTAACCGCAGTGGGGGGCGGAACCATTCGCGACATGCTGATTGGGAGCACTCCTGTTAGTTGGATGATCAATCGAGATTATTTAATTGTTATCGGCTTGGGTATTTTGGTTGCAATGTTTCTTCGCAAGCACATCTCAAAATGGCACAAAACCATGTTTTTGTTTGATACGGTTGGGATTGGTCTCTTTACTGTTCTTGGATTGCAAAAAACACTTTCTTTTGGTCTCTCCCCCTCTGTGGCAGTCATGATGGGGATTGTTTCTGCTGTGTTTGGAGGTGTCGTGCGCGATGTCCTTGTAAATCGCATTCCATTGATTTTCAGAAAAGAAATCTATGCCACAGCCTGTCTTGCTGGAGCCATTCTCTATGCCGTCATTTCTCCGTATTTCCCAGGAAGTTTGTGGACTGTGCTCATCTCCATGGCAGTTGTAATAGCCATTCGTGTAGCAGCAGTAAGAAGAAAATGGGCTCTACCCTTACCGAATTAGGTAGGTCACAATAAGGATTGTATTTTTGTCTCCCCAGAAACGATAAAAAGATGTTTGAAGGATTACAGGATAAGTTTGACAAGGCGTTTAAAGTTCTCAAAGGACAAGGCCAAATTACAGAGGTAAACGTTGCTGAGACCCTGAAGGAAGTTCGACGTGCGCTACTTGACGCAGATGTGAACTTCAAAACAGCGAAAGACTTTAGCAATCGAATCAAAGAAAAAGCACTTGGACAAGAAGTGCTAACTTCAGTGAAGCCTGGGCAGTTGTTGGTGAAAATCACACACGCTGAGCTTACCGAGTTGATGGGTGGTGAAGAAACTGAAATTAACTTTCAAGGGAGCCCTGGGGTCATCTTGATGGCTGGACTTCAAGGTTCTGGAAAAACAACGTTCTCAGGGAAGTTGGCCAATTACCTCAAAACGAAGAAAGGAAAAAAACCATTGCTTGTTGCTTGTGACGTTTACCGTCCGGCGGCCATAGATCAGCTCCATATCGTTGGTGAGAGCATTGGAGTTGAAGTTTTTAGCGATCGCGAAAGCAAAAACCCAGTTGAAATTGCCCAAAAAGCAATTGTTTATGCCAAAAGCAACGGATTCAATGTTGTAATTGTTGATACTGCTGGTCGTTTAGCGATTGATGAAGTGATGATGGCTGAGATCGCCGACGTTAAGAAGGCCATTGAGCCAACTGAAACGTTATTTGTGGTTGATGCTATGACGGGACAGGATGCCGTAAATACGGCGAAATCATTCAACGAGCGCCTGAACTTCGATGGAGTTGTGCTTACGAAATTGGACGGTGATACCCGAGGTGGTGCTGCCCTCTCAATAAAGGCTGTTGTAAACAAACCAATCAAGTTTGTAGGTACAGGGGAGAAAATGGACGCGCTGGATGTTTTCTATCCGAAGCGTATGGCTGACCGTATTCTTGGAATGGGTGATGTTGTTTCACTTGTTGAAAGAGCGCAAGAGCAATACGATGAAGAATCAGCACGTAAGCTTCAAAAGAAGATCCAAAAGAATCAATTTGATTTTGAAGATTTCCTTGACCAGCTAAATCAAATTAAGAAGATGGGTAACGTTAAAGACCTTTTAGGAATGATTCCTGGAATGGGCAAAGCGTTGAAAAATGTAGAAATTGAAGATGATGCATTCAAGCACATTGAAGCCATTATTCACTCAATGACTCCGCAAGAGCGAAAAAACCCAACATTGATTGACGGAAATAGAAGAAAACGAATTGCTGCAGGTAGCGGAACAAACGTGAATGAGGTAAATAAGCTCATGAAGCAATTTGATGAGACCAGAAAAATGATGCGCATGATGACCAATAAAAGTCGAATGGCAAATGTTGCTAGCGGACTTAAGGGCATGGGCAAAATGCGATAGACCCTATGAATATCCTAGATGGTAAGGCTACTTCAAAAGCCATTCAATTTGAAATTGCTGAAGAAGTTATAGAACGTGTTTCAAACGGTTTCAAGAAGCCGCACCTCGCTGCTGTGCTCATTGGTGTTGATGGCGCAAGTCAAACCTATGTGAACAGCAAAGTAAAAGCTTGTGAGCGTTGTGGTTTTGATAGCACACTTGTTCAAAGACCCGCAGATGTTACTGAAGCTGAAGTGCTTCAGATTGTAGATGATCTGAATAACAATGATTCTATTGACGGCTTCATCGTTCAATTGCCTTTGCCGAAACACATCAATGAACAAAACATTGTAAATGCCATTGCCGAAGATAAGGACGTAGATGGTTTTCATCCTGCAAGCGTTGGTAAAATGGTATTGAACCTCCCTACTTTCCTGCCAGCAACCCCGTATGGGATTATGCAGCTCTTAGAGCGCTACAACGTGCCTACTGAAGGAAAACATGCTTTGGTCATAGGCAGAAGTCACATCGTTGGGTCGCCTATGAGTATTCTGCTGAGTAAAAATGCTAATCCCGGCAATTGCACGGTAACACTTGCGCACAGTAGAACAAAGAACCTGAAAGAGTTCACAAAGAACGCAGACATCATTGTAGTTGCCCTTGGTATTCCTGAATTCCTCAAAGGAGATATGGTTAAAGACGGAGCGGTTGTAATTGATGTTGGTATCACAAGAGTTGAAGATGATTCTCTTCCAAAAGGCTATTCAATTAAAGGAGATGTGGCCTATGATGAAGTGGCCCCAAAATGCAGCTTCATCACCCCTGTTCCTGGTGGCGTTGGACCAATGACCATCGCATCACTTCTAAAAAACACATTACTTGCTGCCGAAGGAAAACCAGCATGAGCCTTTCATAAGGCGCTGCTTTCAACTTGCAAAAGCAGGTGACTCCACGGTTTCTCCCAACCCCATGGTTGGTGCTGTGATTGTAAAAAACGGAGCCATTATTGGAGAAGGCTACCACCGCAATTACGGTGAGCCGCACGCAGAAGTGAATGCTGTAAATGCTGTTGCAATTCCTGCTGACTGTGAAGGAGCTACCATTTATGTGAGTCTTGAACCTTGTTCCCACTTCGGTAAAACACCCCCTTGCAGTGATCTGTTGATTGAAAATAAATTCAGTCATGTAGTCATCGCCAATACGGATCCGTTTTCTGAAGTCAACGGCAAAGGAATTGAAAAACTCAAGGCTGCAGGAATTAATGTTACCACAGGCATTTTGGCTCATGAAGGTGCACACTTGAACCGCTACTTTTTAACTTCAGTAACCAAAAACCGTCCGTACATTCTCTTGAAATGGGCTGAAAGTAAAGATGGATTTCTTGATGTGCTGCGCAAGGAGGACGAAAAAGGACCTAACTGGATCTCTTCGCCCCGCTCTAGAAAAGTAGTTCATCAACTAAGATCAAAATACGACGCCATTTTAGTTGGCACTAACACTGCCCGAATAGATAATCCTTCACTCACAGTCCGTGACATAGAGGGCGTTAATCCAATTCGAATTGTCATTGACCGCAATGCATCGCTTCCTTCAAATCTTCGGATCTTTGATGATGAAGCCCCTACCCTTATTTTCACTGAAACAGATTCTAAGATTGAAGGTTCCAATGAATGGATATCAATTTCATTCAATCAATTGATTCCAGAACTACTTCAGGTGCTTCATCATAGAAAAATCCAGCGCTTAATGGTTGAAGGAGGAAAGGAAACTTTAGCGCAGTTCATTTCGCTCAATATGTGGGATGAAGCACTCAAAATTCAGGGAGATGTTTACCTTCAGAACGGGCTGTTATCTCCCAAACTAGAACGTCCAATTTCAGATAAATTCATGCTGAACAACGATGTGTTCTCAACTTATTTCAACACATGATTTGGCTTCTACTATCAGTACTCTCATCTACGGTTATCTTTCTGCTGTTCAGATTGTTCCCTAAAGTTGGGGTGATCACTTTCCCAGCAATTGTGATCAACTATTTCGTTGCTGCTTTGTGCGGCATCATAATGTCAGGAGGAGACTTTTCTATCGCTGAAAAAATCAAGGAACCTTGGATGATTGGCGGATTGACTTACGGAGTTTTGTTCATCAGCTTGTTTTACTTGATGGCGTACACCTCACAAAAAATTGGAATGTCTGCTGCTTCAGTGGCTGCTAAAATGTCGCTTGTGATTCCGGTTGCTTGGTTCATGATCACTGACCCCGCAGATGAAGTAACGTTCTATAAAGTTCTAGCGGTTGTTTTGGCCGTGTTTGGAGTTTTGTTTGCTTCGCGAAGAAAAAACGAAACCTTCAAATGGTCTTATGCCCTCTTTCCTGTTATCATCTTTATTGGAAGTGGAATCATAGATCTGGTAATTGGTCATTTCTCACACGGCACTGCGCTTCAACTTCAAGAGAATAAATACCTGTTTACCTCAGCACCTTTCATTACCTCTTCTTTTATTGGTATAGTTGTGTTAGGAGTTCGAAAAGTAAAGGGATTACCTGTCTTTTCTGCGTCAACCATCATTGCCGGCGTAGTATTGGGAGCAGTGAACTTTGGGTCAATCTACTTTCTAGTAAGGACCTTTGACGCTCACCTTTTGGATCGGTCAGCAATCATTCCAATCAACAATTTGGGCGTGGTAGTTCTTTCTGTAGTAGCAGCCATTTTGGCTTTTAAAGAGAAATTCTCAAGGATCAATGTTTTAGGCATGGTGCTTTCGATAATTGCAATTTTAATATTGTTGCTTTCTTAAGGGGATCTCTATATATTCGTTCGTGGATTGTGCAATTTCTACCGCACGTGCTGTAGAAATTTCGATGGCTCTTTTAAATTCATACTGCGTTAAATATCAATAAAGGAGCTACGGCAATTGTCTTTCGAATTGTCTTGTCTGAATTCAAAATAGCGCATCGGCAGCCTTATTCGGAATGCTCTTTCCGCTTAAAAACGGGACTAGTTATGCAGCAGTTTTAAAGATATAAAATTCTTTCGGAGCTTATTTTCCCTGCGGGACCCGCCCGCCCCCGCTCCGTCCTAACCAAGCAAAGCGAAGAACGCTTTTCAATCTTTCAATTAAAATCAAACGACTCGTTTATTTCACCCAAAATTTGTGGACGTACCCTTCTGTATTGTTACTGTTCACTTTGAGTGAGAATCATGGGTGCTTAATGCGTAAATCTCACGAAAAACCTTGTTGAAGGTTTGGTCATTGAGCGTTCTCCTTTATTCGCACTAAAGTCACCTTACTACCATTTGCCACTACAATAATCAGTTGTTGATTATTAACGGTGCCCAGCAGTGCAGACTTCCTTGTGTCCCAAGGCAAAGACAATCCTGTTTCAGCCGTTAATTTTGCATCAAAGAGCGCATTCCCCTTGTTCATTAAAACAAGCCCATTCCCTGCATCATAGCGCGTTGTTTCTACTTCTGTGCCGAAAAAATTGCCGTTGCAAACCAAATCCATCTTCCCATCTTGATTTAAATCCATTGGAATGGCGCTGTTGATTGGAGCGAACTGTGCTTTTACGGGTAGTTTGGATACTGAAAACTTGCCCGTACCATCATTCACTGCGATGGCATTGCTAAACGTTCTGGCCTCAAGCTTCATGGCTCCCTCCAGTTTTCCCGGGGTATAAATTGAAGCTAAATCGCTCTCAGCAAACGATTTGTAGGTCTTGAATTTCTGTGAAATAAACGGCATTTGTTCTGAGCTACACTCTTTTCCTCTCACGGGGTAAAGTACATCTCCCTCGAACTTCGCCAAGACAATGTCCAACGTTCCATTTTCATCGAAATCTGCTGAATAGCAAAGAAGCGGTTTTTCAACGCTGGGGTGGAATTTGTTGTTCTCTCCAATGTTTCCAAGCAATAGGTCTATATCACCATCTCCGTCAGCATCAAACGGAACCACACTCCTCCACCATCCTTCGAGGTTTTTTGGGAAACGCTCTTCTAGCGTGTACGTTGTTTCTGATCGAATGAAAGCGTGTGGCTGCATGAATTCACCAACGACAATTAAATCTTGGTCTCCATCTCCATCAAGGTCCACGGCAGCAATGTCTTTCACCATGCCTAGATTGAGAAATTCTGGTGCAATTGTCTCCGTTACATCCTTAAATAGCCCTCTGTTATTCTGCAGTATAACTGATGACGCTGAAGTTGGATAAGCGCCTGGAACGCCTCCTGTTCCAATGACTAAATCTAGATCTTCGTCTGCATCAATGTCAATTGCTACAACGCAAGACCCCATGTTTTTTAAGGATGGAATCCGATTGCTGCCAAAAGACAGGTTTCCTTTTCCATCATTCAGATAAAGTCGGTCTCTCAATAGTTCTGATTTCGCCCCGAACTCTGAGCTTCCGCTTACAACAAACAAATCTAAATCGCCGTCTGCATCAGCATCAAACCAGACCCCAGAAACATCCTCTTGGTTGGCGTTTTTGGTTAATTCCAATTGATTGAGCAAATTGAAATTTCCATTAGACAGTTGCAGGTAAATCACACCAGATTGTCCGGCTGCGCCCCCAATCCATACATCATCAAGTCCATCTGAATTGATGTCGCCCACAGCCAAGCCAGGTCCATCGGTTGACATCCGGTGCGGGAGCAGCACCTCCTTTTCAAAATCGTTGTACTTACTTTCTATGTGACGGAAGTTCATCCCTCGGGCTTTCGCAACGCTTGAAAACTGAGAAACAGCGTTAACGCGTAAAGAAGCCTTGTATCCTCCAGTATAATCAATGGCATAGACTTGGTTGCAGGCAAGCGACTCATACTTTCTTGCTTTCCCATTTGGACCAAAAACAATGACTGAATCTACCGTTTCAATTTGCCCCATCCCGAAGAAAACTCTAGAATCTACGCTGCTCAAATAGCCTCTGCTGTTCTGAACATACCGTTGTTGCACCTCCCCATTAGCATAAACCCTCACGCGAGCGCCATTTGCTGTTGCTTTATCCAATTCAAAGGTGAGCCAATTGTTCTGAGAGGTATTTTTGTAGACAAAAGCCTTTTCGTCCATGTTATTTAGGACAAGATCCAGGTCGCCATCATTGTCTAGATCGCCGAAGGCAGCTCCATTTGAATTCACTTTTTCATTCAAACCCCACGTTTCATTCGCCCTAGAAAAAGAATACCCATCTGAATTTTTGAATAGATAGTTTCGCAGCTTCGAACTGGGAATCAAATTTAAGATTCCATTTACGGTAACCTCACTCCCATGGTTTTGAACGTATGCCTCTACATTAGATTTGAGGTCATTGTCTTTAGTATCCCGTTTATAGCCATTCGACACAAAAATGTCTTGCAATCCATCATTGTCGAAATCAGCGAACAATGCTGCCCAAGACCAATCTGTTTTATTTACCCCAGAAACTTGTGCTATATCAGAGAAGGTTCCATCTGCGTTGTTGAGTTGGAGGGTGTTGTTCATGTATTGGTAGTGCCATCCCAGTTGCAAGCGCACATCAAACCGTTCGAGGTTCATGCTGGCCATGTTCCGCTTTGAACGCTGGTGACTTTCAAAGGCCATGTCTGTTGTGATGATGTCTGGCCACAGATCATTATTGAAATCTGCAATATCGCACCCCATTCCGTAGTTTGAGGTGTGTTTAAGTTTCCGCAACAGCTGATTCTCAAACGTTCCTTGATTGTTAATGTACAAGAGGTCACCTTCGTCAAAATCATTGGAAACATAGATGTCTGGCCAACCATCAAGGTTTACATCTTCAATGGCTAAACCCAATCCAAAGGCATAATCTTGAATGCCGAATTTTTCATTCGCCACCGCGTATTTTCCGTCAACGTTCTCGTAAAAAGCATCTGATTCTAGTTTCCCTGAAGCCTTCAAAGCTTCCAGTTCACTCAACTTCACTTGGTTTTGAAAAACGCCTGGGTGCGTTAAGATATAGCAGTCAAGATCTCCATCAAGATCAGCATCAAAGAAGGCTGCCGTTGTTGAATGTCCTGTGTGATTCAAACCATAAGCCGCTCCAGCTTCTGTGAATCCTTTTCCTGCTTGGTTTATAAAGAGCTGATTGGTTCTCTTCGCGTTGCTTTTGGAAGGGCCTGTTTTGCAAACGTAAAGGTCCATCCAACCGTCAGAATTGACATCAACTGTTACAGCGCCGCTGCTCCAACCCGTTGATTTGTTCATTCCAAATTCATCTGTGATATTTCTGAATTTGAAATCACCTTCATTCAGATACAATTCATCTTTCACTTGATTCCCAGCAAAAAACAGGTCTTTCAGCCCATCATTGTTCACATCAATTAATGCTACTCCTCCGCCATTGTAGAAGTAATCATAGGTGATTACGTTGAGAGTGTCATCTTCAGTGATCGTATTCGAAAAAGTAATTCCGGTCTTCTCATGATTCAACAATTCAAAAAGCGGTTTTTGCGCTTCGCCCGTCATTTCATTTTCTTTCTCTTTCTCTGCTACTTCAGCGTTTTGCTGACAAGCCGAAACAACGACAAGGAAAACCAAATTGAGAATTTGAATCGATTTCATACCGAACTTTTTGATGCAATTATTGCTGTCAAAAGATAAGAAGACCAGAATACTTTTACGAATTTGATTAGAACAAGCAATTGACGAGCGCAAAGGGTCGTCCTTGACAGATGTGGTATCAACATTCACTCCCCACTTTCACTCCTTTGATAACGCTGCATTGGGTTCTCATCTCCCCCTCCACGTTGCTCATTTTTGAACAGTTCAAAGCGGGTTGGTTGCGGACGAGCAGGCCAACTGATGTTGTTCAAATCTGTGTCTGCTGTTTCAAGATAAGGATCTAATACAATGCTACTTACCTCTTTTTCAGTAATCAATACTTTCGTTATTGTTGGCTCTGACATTCTCCATATTTCAGCAGGAATTCTATGAATCTCTTCAGTTCCATCAGTTTATGACAGTTTGAAGATCAACGGCATGACCAATCCACCCTTATTTTCAACTGTTACTTCGTAGAATTGCTTTGAACTTTCGAGCAAGCTTTTCTCTTCATCCGTCAAATTTTCGAGGTCGTTCTCGTATTCTCTGGGGCGAAGACTCAAACACTGCAGAAAAGCAGCATTAATATGAATACATCTCTGCTGATTCTGATTAAAGCAATCTAAAGGCAAACAATAACCCTCATTCGAAAATCAGATTTACTTGAACGGTCGTGCTATTCTATATATGGGTTGACAGAATCATTGAACACCCATTTCCATTTCGTATTTTAGCCTTTCAACAAGCACCCGACATGAAGGTTTTAGAAAATTACGCACTTGGACAATGGATTCCTGGTGAAGGAGAAGGACAAGCATTGTACAACGCCATTAATGGTTCAGTAATAAGTCATGCGTCTTCCAAGGGATTGGATTTTGACGCCATGATGAAATATGCGCGCACCACTGGCGGTGAAGTCTTGCGAAAGATGACTTTCCATGAACGCGGCAGAATGCTTAAAGCACTTGCCTTGTTCCTTATGGAAAAGAAAGAAGATTTTTATCAAACTTCATGGGCCACGGGAGCTACAAGAGTTGATTCATGGATCGACATTGAAGGAGGAATTGGAAATCTTTTCGCCTACAGCAGTTTGCGCAGGCAATTTCCAAATGAAACCTACTATGTTGATGGTGAAACCGTGCCTTTGAGTAAAGGAGGAACTTTTAACGGACAGCACATTATGGTGCCGAAGGAAGGAGTAGCAATCCATATCAACGCCTACAACTTCCCGATCTGGGGAATGCTTGAGAAAATTGCGGTGAACTTGCTGGCGGGCGTTCCTGCCATTGTGAAACCAGCAACGGTGACTTCATTTTTGACCCAACACATGGTTAAAGAAATTCACGCATCTGGAATTTTACCTCCTGGCGCGTTGCAATTGATTGTGGGTTCTGCTAGAGGCATTTTAGACACCGTTGAATCACAAGACATTATCACATTCACCGGTTCTGCGAGCACAGGAAAAATGCTCAAATCGAATCCCCGTTTGATTGATGAGGCCGTTCCTTTTAACATGGAGGCAGACTCATTAAATGCTTCTGTTTTGGGCGAAGATGCTGCTCCTGGAACACCTGAGTTCGACCTCTTTATAAAGGAAGTTCGCAAAGAAATGACGGTCAAATGCGGACAGAAATGTACTGCCATTCGAAGAATTATTGTTCCAGAGAAATTTGTTGAAGACGTTCAAATCGCACTCGGACAAGCGCTGAGTAAAACCACCATTGGGGATCCACAAGTTGAGGGGGTTCGCATGGGTGCAATGGCCGGCAAAGAACAAGTTCAAGATGTGAGAGATAAGGTCCAAGAATTGTTGAAGTACAGCGAAATCGTATACGGTGATTTGGATCAGTTCGATGTGATGGGAGCTGACAAAGCAACCGGGTCATTCATCTCTCCTATCCTCTTATTAAACAGTGATCCATTCAATAAATTGGGTTCGCACGAAGTGGAAGCCTTTGGTCCTGTAAGTACAATTTTGCCTTACAAATCATTGGACGAAGCCATCAAGCTCACCAAACTGGGGAAAGGCTCATTGGTTTGCTCAATGGCGACCTATGACAATAAAATTGCACGCGAATTCGCTATAAATTCTGCATCGCACCACGGACGAATCTTGTTCATGAATAGAGATTCTGCTAAAGAATCAACAGGACATGGTTCTCCTATGCCAATGCTTGTGCATGGTGGTCCGGGACGCGCTGGTGGAGGCGAAGAAATGGGAGGTAAACGCGGCGTTTTTCACTACATGCAACGCACTGCCATTCAAGGCTCTCCTACTACAATTTCTGCTGTGACGAATGTATTTCAATATGGCGCTCAGCAAAACGAAAGCGAACCGCACGTTTTTAGAAAGCACTTTGAGGAATTGCAAATTGGAGACACCGTAACAACGGCAAAACATACGGTTACCGTTACTGACATTGTCAACTTCGCCAATGTGAGTGGAGACAATTTCTATGCGCACATGGATGAAACCAGTTTAGATGGCACCATCTTCGAACAGCGCGTAGCACACGGATACTTCATCTTGTCTAAAGCAGCAGGATTGTTCGTAGATGCAAAGAAAGGTCCCGTTCTTCTCAACTACGGAATTGACGAGGCACGCTTCACGAAGCCTGTTTATCCGGGAGCAACAATTGGCGTGCGTTTCACTGTGAAAGAAAAGATTGATCAAGAGAAGCGAACTGAAGACGATATCGCCAAAGGAATTGTTAAATTCTTAGTTGATGTGTATGACGAAACTGGTGAAACAGTGGCACTCGCTACAATTTTAACGATGGTTAAAAAGTTAGATCAAAGTTCATGATGCGAAGTATTCTTGTTTTTCTCTGCTTTCTGTCTATCCAAACATTCGGGCAGGTCAATGTAGATTCTCTTTTTCAAGTGAGTGATTTACATACTGATTTGGATCAGCTGAAACGGAAAATAATAGAAATTCATCCTAATCCATACGTCTATTGCTCAAAAGAGGAATTTGACGAAGCTTTTGCATTTACAAAAGAGGCCATAGATCAGCCCATGACTTATGCCGAATTCGGCGCTGTTGTGGGACGGGTTTTACGGGTGATGCATGACAGCCATTCGTCCATTAATTTTGGACAGTTTACTACTCCGTATAAAGAAGGCGACGCCCGTTTCCTTGATCTTCGCTTATGGAAGGCTGAAGATAAGTTAGTGGTTCGCAAGAGCGGGTACTCAAAGATCCCCGTAGGTTCAGAGCTCATCCAAATCAATGGTGTAAAGGCCGCTATTATTCACACTAGGCTTAGTGCTTTTAGCATCTATGAAGGACTTTCTATCACGGGATTTAACAGGGTGAATGACGCTCTATTTACGCTCTTTTCACCCGCCTTTACAGATCTCGAGAAGCAGAACAAGGCGTTGATTCATGTACCGGGAGATACGGTTTTGAGGCTCGTTCCCATGCGTGGGTATACGTCTGAAGAAATGGGCGAACGTGCAAAAAAGACACCGGTTGAGTACGGCGATATCTATAGACTAGATGTATATGAAGAGGAAGATTTAGCCGTCTTGAAAATTGAAAGCTTTGCTTACAAAGGAGGTGGGAAGTTTGATCGTTTTCTGAAAAAATCATTCAAAGAGCTAAAGCGAAAAGGGATTACCAATTTGGCCGTTGATCTTCGCGACAATGGCGGCGGAAGCTCCTCAAGGGTTGAAGAACTATTTACCTATTTAACTGACCAAAAGGACATTGTTATTCCGGCGAACATTGTGGCAAGACAAAGTCAAGAGTCGTATGATCGTTTTTCTAAGAGTTTACCGCTGTATCTGCGTAAGATTGTGCTTTTTTTAGCGCGAAATGATGAGGACATCCAAAAATACACCCAGCTTGCAAACATGGAGGTTGGAATGCTGGATACGGTATTTTTCAAAGAACCCGAAATGAATCCAAAAACGGTATTTCAGGGAAAACTATTTCTCTTCACCAACGGATTGTCTGGCTCTGCAAGTGCTAATTCTTCAGCGGTTTTCCGTCAACTTGATCTCGGATTAATCATTGGGGAGCCTTGCTTGGGACCAATGAGCGGCACATGGGGAAATCCACTGCCTATTGAACTAATTCGAACCAAGTTACCCGTGTTGATTTCATCTATCCGATTTAACACCACTAATTCTTTCGAATACCTTCCCCAGCCTGTAGTTCCTGACATTCAAATAGACTGGACACAACAAGAATATTTTGATGGCGTTGATGCTGATTTAGAAGCGCTGAAGAAAATTATAGGGAAGTGAATATTTTTTCACTTAATTCGTTGTTAATAATCATGAGGCTATTTTTAAACTAAATTGTGAATAAGCTAGATAGTAAATCTGAAATGAACTTGGATGGAGCGGAACTTTTATTTAAAAGCTCATTACACCCACCAGTCATACATTGTGCATACTATGCTGTACATCAGAAAATGACATCACAACTACTAATTTTAAATAATATTAGTTTAGAACAACTAAATAACGCTAGCATCAAATCAGACAAATCTTCACACATTTATCTTCTTGAGGAATTTATATTATCTTTGCAAAGGCAAAATGTTGAGAGAAATGATTGGCAAGATTTTCAACGGACATTTAAAGATTTAAAAACTTTGCGTGTCAAATCAGATTATCATGATGAAATGATTGATTCTGATTTAAGTTCCCGAGCTATTCAAAAAAGCAAATATTTATTAGTTATTTTAAAGAGCAAAAGATGATTAAATCAAAAGCATTTATCATCTCTGAACTTAATCATCTTCACAAGAGTTTTTCAGAGATAACTTTGAAGTATGAGCATTTAGTTTGTGACAACATACATCTAATTTCTGTTGAGCCTGAAAGTATTTTTAAAAGTGAAAAATACAGAGACTTAGAAATTGATATTGAGGACCGCTTTAAAGAACAATTCCCCAATGAAGAGATTGTTTTTTTATCAGAAAGCTCACTCAATCAAATAAAAAATCCAGAAATCTTAATTGTTCCGGTTGAATTAGATAAATTCAGCTTTTTTGATTTGAACTACGAGATTGAGTTTAATGACCTTTGTTCGTTAGATTCCATGGATAGAAAGGTGGCGATTTTGAGTCCAAGAGAAATTGTGAATTTTGATTTGAGTGGTCTTTTTGAAGATAATTATTCTGCAGATAATACATCCTTTGCCTTAGCAGCATGAATTTATGGAAAAGTCATCATTTCAATTTGAACAGTTTTTAATATTAAAAAGCTTGATTGAAGTCAAAAACGGTCAAGATTTGGATGATGTAAAGGTCGATTTTAAACCTTTGGGAACACTCAATTATCGCAATGGAAAGTTTGCTTTAGAACTTATTGTTAAAATCAATGATCCAAAAGGAAATATTGAGATTGAGATTAAGGCACTTGGTAAATTCACTTTTCAAAATATAGAAAGAGCTAATCTTTCTAAACTTCTCAGCATTAACTCTCCGGCTTTAATGTATCCATATGTAAGAGCTTTTGTTTCTACTATTACAAGTGTTTCGGGTATTTCACCTGTTCTAATGCCTACAATGAACCTTTCGGCTTTAAAAGTTGAAATAGACGAAAGTCTAGTAGAAGAGGAATAATTGCATACTTCACAGGCTTCGCCTCGTAATCCATTGCCCGTAAACGTTCAATCACCCCTTCTTCACCGGGAAGGTGCAATGCTCCTATTGCGACCAAAATCAGGAATCACATTAATCTATGTGAATTTATTTTATTCTTTTTACATCTTTTCCTGATAAAAGGCGGGGACGAAATCAAGGCGCGGTTTCGGACGAGCACGGGCGGGCGTCCCTCATGGATTTCTACCTTAAACATTATTTCTATCTCCACCCAAACTCACTGCGTTCAAACATGGGTTCCGATTGCGGAATTTCAGTTTGAGCTTTTACGGGATAGGAAACAAGCGCCTCCTAGATGGCAGTAAATTGGAGGCTCACATGCAGCGGCACATGTTTGTAGCATAACATTAATTAAGTGATTAAGTGGTTTTAAAACTCTAATTCTTCTTTTTATTAAATTGAAGTTCCTAAGGGTATAATTCCTGTTGATAACTAAAATTTAAACAGAAGTATAATATGGAATATCATTTTTTAACTCAAAAAAGCAGAGCTGACAAGGCTATCAATATATTAAAAGGCCTTACTCAGGGCATTCTTTCTGATGGGAAGGTTACTGATGGTGAAGTAATAGAATTAAAAAACTGGAGTGATCAAAATAGCTTCATTACTTCAAAACAACCTTTCAATGAATTTATGGTTGCAATCTCTGAATTGGAACTAGAAACGATGTCTAATAAAGAAAGGTTTGACATTATCGAAGATGTGTTTTGGCTTTGTCAGAAAGTTGAATCTGACGGAGTCTATTATGATGCTTTAACCTCCGAAATACAGACACTTTTAGGTTATTGTCATGGAATTATGGCTGATTATATCCTTGAGGATCAGGAAATATTTTCTTTACAAACTTGGTTGAAAGAAAACAGTCATATGCAAGGCCATTTCGTTTATGCTGACTTATTTTCCCTTGTTAATGACATTCTAGACGATGGTATTATTGACACAAACGAAAGAAAAATGCTTTCTGAATTTTTAAATGGTTTGATTAAACGAGCTGACTCAGAAAATGAAGTTCTGAAGGAGGCTAGTTTTAATCCCATTTTAGAAAATGTGGAAATCAAAACCTTCTCAGATTTACAGTTTGTACTTACTGGAGAATTTAAATTTGGGAAAAAATCTTTAGTTAGCCAGCTAATTACTGATAGAGGAGGAATTACAAAAAATGCTCCTACTAAGTCAACTTCCTATGTGATTGTGGGTGAAGCGGGAAACAGCGCTTGGGCTTATTCACGATTTGGTAGAAAAGTTGAAAAAGCTTTTGACTTGAAAAAATCGGGCATTAACATCCAAGTTGTGCCGGAAACAACTCTGCTAAACGCTCTTAAATAAGGGTGAATTTTTTCGCTTTGTTACAAAAATCCTCGCCTAAAACACCTTGATCAATTTTCGTCATATCTGGAAGAAGATACTTTGATGAGTTGAAAGTGAACAACACGCCCATCCCTGTCTTTGAACAAATTAACGCAGTTTCATAATCTAACGATAATGACAAATTCTCTTCTCTTAATCCCTTCCACATTGCCAAATAATGAAGCGCACCATATTTTAACACCGCTCCTTTTAATCTTTCTTTAAAACCTCCTTTGAACATTAATTCTGGTAATTCTCCCCGCTTAGCCTTTAAAGACATTTCAGGTTCTTTAATTGCAAGTTCTCTTCCAATTTCCCATGCATTAATCAATCCTTTGTCTTCTTGCCTCCAAAGCTCCCTTTCATCAAGTCCAATTCTTACGGGCGTTAATACTGATTCCTCAAAAAGCATCATAATTTTCTAGTCTATTTCCGTTGTATTATCCAGTCATTTATTTTCCAGATATCTTTACAGCTCTCATGCCTGCTCAGTACTTCACAGGTTCTAATTTGTATCCCATTGCCCGTAAACGTTCAATCACCCCTTCTTCACCGGGAAGGTGCAATGCTCCTATTGCACAGAAAACCACATTCCCTTCCTCTATTGAGGCAGCCAATCTGTTTGCCATCCTCTTGTTTCTAACATCAATGAGCAAGCGTTCAATGTTGGTAGACAAACTTTCGTCAAGGTATACTTCATACATTTGGTCAAGGTCTCCAGCAATGTACGCAGCCTTGAGTGCTTCAGTAATATCTGCTTGAGATTCAGGCTCCTTAGCAACATCCAGGAGCAAACCTGCCTGTTCCTCCATGCTAATAGCGCTTATCGCATCCATTTGTTCTTGCATGGTTTCAAGCGCCCTGACCTTCAATCCTTTTAACTCAGCATAGCGTTGCAGCTGATCATCAATCACAGCCGCTGACTCCCCTTCTGTTTCTTCTGCAGCAATCAATCCCTCCTCCATTTGAATCAATGTTGCCATGATCCAAAACGGCTTGAACATCCTAATTACAGGAGCCATTTCGCCTAACTTCTCTGTCAAATAGGCATCAATAATTGCAAGGTTTTCCTCTGAGTACCATTTACTGAGCGGTTCTTCAGCCATCATCTGCATACTCATAGCCATGGGGTCAGGCTCAATGTTCATGTCAAGCTCACCACTGAAAACGTCGCACTTTTCAACGTAATTGAAAATAGTATCGCGGTGCTGAAAGATAGCCACGTCTTGAGAATGCATTGTTCCATAAAGGAACGAGACTTCTGTTGTTCCAGATTTATGAATTTCCCAAAGTAGCGAAGTCTTTTGGGCGAAGCTATTGGTAGAAACGAACAAGAAAAAAGCCGCAAACACCCCTAGGGAGCGCATGCGGCTGAAAGTCATTTTTAAACTTAGAATCATGGTCTAAAAGTAAAGCTCTTTGGAGCAATGCCAGATGCATACGTATCTGTTAAGGCTCCTGTGCTGCTGTAAATATACACTTCATCATTGTTAACGTAATCAGGAGTAGAGCTTAAATACACTTCGCCCGTAATTTCGTTTACACCAATGGCGTGGAATGGACCAGTTGCAAAATCTGCCGTAAACTCGCCTATTGGAATGTTGAGTACTTCAACATCGCCATTCACAATGTACAATGCTGTTTTTTCTTTGTTCAATTCCATGTAACGTGGATGGTCACCTTCTGCGCCAACTGGCAAGATACCTGTTACAACGTGACTTTGTCCGTCAATTCTGTAAATCTCTGCCGGTGTCTCATTCACAACATTCCAATCTGCATCATACTCTGTATTTCCTTTACAAAGAACCCAAATATTCCCTTGATAATCTACTTCCATAGCAGCGGGTAAATCACCTACTTCTACGGTTACAACAACTGCATCTGAGAGGGGATCAATAACTGAAACGGTATTGTCAAATCCAAATCCTCCGCTGTTAGATACAAACAAGAAGTTGTCATTCGACACAATTTCTTCTGGTCCATTTCCCACTTCAATAGAACCGCTGATGCTGTATGTTGAAAGATCAATAATCTTCACGTCTCCTGCACCAGAACCATTGGTTACGTATGCTTTTTGATTGCTTACGGCCAAAATATCACGTGGGTAATCTAAGCCTGAAATGGTTCCTAAATAACCAAAATCTGTAGCATTTACAACCTCCACTTTTTGGCTGTTGTTAATTACTAGGAAGCCATTTCCATAGAATTCACGGTAACTCTGAAGCACGTCTCCCGGACCTACTCCATTTGCAGAGGCATACGCTGTTGTTCTGCTTGTTCCGTCATCACCAATCCAGTGCAATGAAGCATTGTTCATGTTGAAGGTGCCTTCGCACCCAATTGCCATTCCAGAAGTTACAGGAATTGGTGTTGGCTCTTCTACTGTCTCTTCCTTTTTACAACCTGTAACAGCCAGTAAAGCAATCATTCCTAGCGCCATAGACGCTCTTCTCATTTGTTTGTATTCCATATCCATACTAAATTAATGCTAAGTACCCTTCCTGGGCTAGCTACGTTTGTATTCCTATAATCCATGATATCTGCTATGTTCATGCATGAGGCACTCACGCTCAGAGTAGAATTCTGAACATTTAAGTTCGTCCCTATAAATGAATCAAATAGCAGCAATTGTTCTTGATTTCCTGTAATTCTATTAAGGCTTCCACTGTTCATTGTTGGTGCTGAATACCTTGCATTCATGCCTGCGAAGACTTTTTTGGAGTGAATCTGTAGTGAATACCTCCCCATCAAATCAAAGAAGAAAGCATTTTCAACTTCACTCAGTCCGGTTTGATCTTGATAGGAAACATTCACCAGTTGTTTCAGATTCATTTTCCCTATCGAAAACGCATGCTCAATTTTTCCTTCCAGACCAAAGCTCTCTGTATTTGAGACATTCTGAGCATTGAATTCATTGTTGACATTCACCCAAAGAATCAATTCATTCATTAGCTGGTAGAACACTCTTGATGAAACAGTTAACCTAGATTTTTTCCCATTTTTAGAGAACATATACCCTAGGTCAAACATGTTCCCATTTTCTGGATTGAGTGTTGAAGAGCCCCCTGGACGCCAATACAATTCATTCAGGTCTGCATAGCGAAATAACCTGTTGTAACTCACAAAAAAGCGGGCGTTTTTTTGCTGAAAAGCGATGCGAGCATTGGGAATCGGAATGCCTCCAACAGTGCCTACATCATACCTCATGCCTCCTGAAAAAATGATGTTTTCAACCTGCTTTTTCGCATGAACTTGAGCTCCATGGATAACGCGCAATGTATTTCCCGAATCATAATTTTCTGTGCGGGCAAACTCGTCTTGTTTTGTTAGGGCGAATTCAACCTTTGATCCTGAGCGCTCCCAAGAAGCGCTTGCTTGGTGAAACCAACGGACAGTTTGAATCTCAGAATCAATTACAGGCGCCTGCTCTGGGTTATTAAAGTCTTTGTAATGCTGTCCGTCAGAAAGAAAGGCACTACGCAATTGGAAGGTCCATTGCTTTTTCGTGAATACAGCACCTACATTCGTTCGAAAGGAACTATCTCTTTGGTTGGCATAGCTAGAACCATAACTCCCTAAGATTTCTGGCAGATTTAAATCGCTTTTCTGAAGCCAAATTGACGCATCCAATTTGAGGTTTTCGCCTGCGGTAATGAAGGCTGATTGAATAAAACTCAACCGATTGTAATTGTTGTGATTCTGCTCTCGCTCTTTTCTATTTAGGATCAAAGGGTCTACATATTGAAACTCATTCAGTGCCCGGTCTAACTGAAGGGTTGAAACAAGTTGGAGCCTTTGAGTTGGCTTGACACCAATTTTTAATGAAGTTCGTGCGTTCCCTAGATTGTCATACCCCGCAGAAAAAGTGTTGTCTTGCGTACCTTTTGAAAACAACTGAATGACTCCAGCTCCGGTCCCTGAGGAAATACGGCTCACTTCATTGCCCCGCAAGTACTCCAAGGAAGAAAACATGCTTGCTGGAATGTTTCCGAGATCTGAACTCCCCAATGACGGACTATTAATAGGAACACCATTCCATAAAACGGCCATGTGGTCAGAAGATAGTCCGTTTCCGATCCCAGAAACCAAGGTTCCTTTCGGACCATAAGTTCGCATGCGGACAGTTGAAAACTGAAGGAGTATTTCAGAGAGACTGACCGCTGGCATGGCCAAATTCATGAGGCTATCTGGACGTTCAATAAACGGTGCATCTTGGTCTACAGAAATAGACACAACTTCAGCTTCTGACAAGAATATAGAAACTCCCAGTGAGTCAGCTTGCGCTGAACAGAGGCCCGCAAAAAGCAAGCACGATATGAAGGTGATGACCTTTTTCATGAGCACAACATGCTTGCACCGAGCACGCAATAGCGTTAATGTTGTGGCAGGTCTTCTGACTCGTTCCACTTTCGCTCCTTCCCTCTTAACATAAGAAGTGGTTTAGACTGCGAAAGCTCTTTACTAGAACTTACAGCTGCGGGCACAGTTTCGGATTCTCACCGAATTCCCTTTTCATTCAATTAGATTGTTGGTCTAATTAAAACCGTCAACAGGACAAAGGTAGGGGCAATTGAAGTGAAGTTCCTACTATTCTTTGGTGATTGTTTTGAGAAACTTTTTTAGAATCCGATTGGCTTCCGTGGCCGTACAAGCATAGTTGTTAATGATTAGGGCGAAAGCTACTTCGCGTCCGTCATGGAGCGTTGTTCTTCCGGTATAAGCCCTTACCCGATCTATGTACCCTGACTTCACTAGCAAGGTACCTCTGCCCTCAAAAGGGCGCAAGCTTCTCAGGTATTCTGCTTCTTTCGCTTCGCCAATGTAAGTGCTAACGAAGGCCAATTGTCTGGTTGAAATGTTATTTGCACGACTAAGTCCGCTTCCGTCTTTAATTTGCAATCCGCTGATATTCATCCCTTTGCTTTGCCAGAAAACTTTGACGGCCTCTTCTCCTGATTCAAAACTTCCAACACCGCTTACCTTCATCCCAATGTGCTTCAACAAACAGGCTGCATAAAGATTAATGCTTTTGCGGTTCGTGAAATAGATGATCTCAGAAAGCGGCTCACTTTTCTCTGTGTATAGAAGAATCTCACCTGTGTTGATTGTTGGCTGTTCAGCGACCTCCCAACCATCAGCTACTTTGATTCCCTTCGTGTTCAGCAAATCAACAAAAGCGTGTCCGAGACTTTCAGCTGGATGAGGCATTGCGGCTTTGATTACGAACGCTTTTCGCGCTTTTGGAATGGTACCACGAATGTACCTGCGCTGGTCAAAGGGCTGTCCGAATATGTAGGCATTGTCTTGTTTATCATCGCTTGCCTCCACTTCTGAAATGAATTCCATTCCGGGAATAAATGGTGAAACACCTGTTATTTGTACTAAAGAGCCTGCAGATGTTTCGCTGCTCAAGGTAACGTCAACCGCATTGTCTAAGTAATTCAATCCGTGCACACCTGCAGCGTAATAATTTCCACCATCTTCAATGGATGTTGTTCCTGACAAAGGTTCACCCGAAAAGTATTCTTCGTCTAAAATTACTTTCCCGTTGATGGAATTGATTCCTGCCTTTTTCAAAATGAGCGCCCATTCTGAGAGTAGGTCCTGCTTCTTGAAATTGGGAGAACCCAAAGTGGGATCACCGTATCCTCTAATAATGATGTTGCCATTCAATGTTCCGTTTGAAATTGATCCTTGTTGCCAAAGTTCTGTTTCAAACTGATGGTCTGGCCCAAACATTTCCAATGCCGTTCTGGTTACTAACGCCTTCATAGTGCTGGCTGGCGAAAGCAAGAGGTCTGGTTGATGGGCGAAAACGACGTCATTGGACAAAACTTCCATGAACATGCATGAAATGCTTGCTCCGGAAAGGTCTTCAGAAGTTGAGATGGACTTAAAAGCGTCCTCTACAGATGATTGAGCATGAACGCTCACAAAGCTTAGCACGGTAATTGCGCCAGTCAAAAGTGAAAAACGTAACTTTGTTGAGATGATTGAATTCTTGAAATACATAGCAGTTGTTGTCTTCATTCTTGGGAGCAATTTCGTGAATGCGCAGGACTTAGCCTCGGTTGACAAGCGCAAACGTGACGCCATGGTCAAAGAGTTGAATTTGAATGAGGTCCAAGTTACCATGATTGATACTGTTTTCTTCCAGTATGGTAGACAATTAAATGAGCTTGATGCACAAATCCAAGACATTGAAACCAGCGGTGAATATGCTGAAGAGATTGTTGTTGTTCGTGTGAGTGTGATGCAACAAGAGAAGAAAGATTTACGTGAAGTGCGAGAATTGGACTTGAAAATGCTGCTTCGCCCTGAACAAGTTGTCATTTATGACGAAAAGATTCAGCCAGATAAGCCTAAAGTGCTGCACTTTGGGATTCACAATAGGGCAGATTGCAATGTGTGTGAGAAGTGACGAACGCCATACCGTCTAATTATTCCCACTCTTTTCTTTTTCTGTTATGCAATCCCACCCCTTTCTGCATCTTTAAAACATGAAAACCGCACTCATTCTTCCATTCCTCATCGTTTTCTTTTGCAATGCCCTTGAGGTAAGTGCGCAATATGGATTTCCTAAATACACTGAATCATACATCACCCATTTCTACCAAGAAGATTTAGAAATTGACTTTGAGCTGACGCTCCAAGACCCAACTGCCAACGCCTATTCTTTGCGTTGGATGGTGCTTTCAACCAGTAAAAGGCAGTTAGGTGAGAACCAAGAACTCCATTGTTTTATTTGGGATGGCGATTCACTCATTTGGGAATCTAACGGATTAAATATACCAAGACACGCTTGCTCCTTCATTTCCCAAAATAAGTCAGTGAAGGTCATTTTTGAAGTCAGAAATAAAATGGTTCATCAGCCTGCTATTCGACCCGATGAAAACGCAACTATCCGACGAATATCAATCCAACCAATCACATCTATTCAACATCTACAATTTAATTTATGTGATGAGTCTGAATACCAACCAATGCGCGTAAAGCTGACTCCCTATAATAGATGGATCACCACCTTAAAAAACAATCAGCGCATTGTTCAATTAGACTATAGCAAGAAAGGAATGATGTTCCTAGACGAAATGCCCCAAATGGGATGCAACTATCAAATGGTGTTGTGCTTAGACCGCTATTACATCAACATAAAAACGGGCAAGATTCTGCCTGGCAGACGCTGGTTGGCGCGTAAAAGTGTGCAAAATATCCTCCGGAAAACAGAGCTTGTATTGTTGCATCCTCTAGTTATTTACACGACCTATGCTAACTTAAAAATCCCTGGGAAAAGTCTGATGAAGAAAGCACGATTGAACATGGCTGATTTCCAATTAACTCAATTCTATGCTTCTTACCCAAAAGCGCCCTACTAAGCCTGCTTCTAACTGAACAAGCCCATTCAAACAGAACATTTTGATTGTTTAAACGCCATCTGACTTAAGAAACATTCACCAGATTTTAGTTGAACGCCATTCGAAAGGCTCAAAAGTTTTATTCAATGCTTAAGTCCTAATCGATTGGCATGAGGGGCTGCCCCTTGAAATGCACTTGATTTAGCCCATGTGAAGTTTCGTTTAAAAACCCAAGACATTTGTTGTTAACGTGCTATTGCGGTTATCGTTCTGATTCACGCGCAATGGCTATCTTGCCAATCTAATTCCCCAGCATGCGCTACTTTCTTATTCTACCCGTTGTAATGGTTCTTTTTGGTTGCCAAACACAAGAACACATTCAAGATGAACTTCCGCTTTGTGAACTGGTCAATCCGTTCATTGGAACAGGCGGACACGGACATACCTACCCGGGGGCAACACGTCCTTTCGGAATGGTACAACTCAGTCCTGACACAAGATTAGATGGCTGGGATGGTTGCGGCGGGTACCACTATACTGACTCGTTGATCTTCGGCTTTAGCCACACCCACTTGCAAGGAACAGGCGTTTCTGATTATGGCGATATCCTTTTTATGCCCACCAACAACCAAGTGCGCACAGGCAACAATTGGGGCGAACGCTATTTGAGTGCCTTCCAAAAGGAGACCGAAAGTGCCCACGCGGGATACTACACCGTTCACCTAGACGATCACAACATCACAGCTGAACTAACTGCCACTGAGAGGGTTGGTATTCATCGCTACAATTTTGATTCACCTGATAGTTGTGTGCTTTTCATAGACATGGCACACCGTGATGAGCTGCTGGGCTATCAGCTAGAACCAAGGGGTGATTCCATGATTGTGGGGTTTAGACAGAGTCACGCTTGGGCCGAAAATCAATTTGTATTCTTCGCCGCGAAATTTTCTAAACCGTTCGAGTTCCTTGATCAAACCTTTGAAGTAGTCTACACTGAAGATCCTTTAACGGGCGAAATTACGCAGGAAATTGAACTCGTTCCGGTCTTTCCCTTGAACTTTCAAATAGTTGATACGCTGATGGTCCAGGTGGCACTCTCCTCTTCTAGCATTGAAGGAGCCATTAAAAACCTCAATGCCGAAGCAACACACTGGAATTTTGACGAGTACAAAACGGATGCTGAAGATGCTTGGAACAAAGAATTGAGCGGAATTGAAGTAGAAATGGCCTCACAGGAAGACGAAGAAATATTCTACACAGCCCTCTATCACAGTTATACCGTTCCAAATATGTGGTCTGATGTTGATGGTGTTTACAGAGGAACTGACAATCAGCTGTATCAGATGGAAGATCACTTTCAATACACCGTCTTTTCATTGTGGGATACGTTTAGAGCAACGCATCCGCTGTATACGATTACCCAGCGCGAACGCTCAAAAGATTTCGTGAACTCTTTTCTGAACATGTACCGGCAAGGCGGAAAACTTCCAATGTGGGAGCTCGCGGGGAATTATACCGGTTGCATGATTGGATACCACAGCGTCCCTGTTATTGCTGATGCTTACGCGAAAGGAATAACAGGATTTGACACTGATTTAGCATTGGAGGCGATGCTTTCAACCGCCTACTTGGGCGACCTAGAAATTGAACCGGAATTGGGAAAAGACTGGTTCGTGAATTCCGGCTACATTCCTTCTTGCGAAGAGCATGAAAGTGTTTCTAAAACATTGGAATACAGCTATGACGACTGGTGTATTGCGCGTTTCGCGGAAGCGATAGGAAATGATTCAATAGCCCATCAGTTTGACCAAAGGTCACTGAATTACAGGAATATTTACAATTCAAAAACCAAGTTCTTCCAGCCCAGAAACGGTGCCGCTTTCCTCCCCAACTTCAACCCAGAAGAAGTGAATTTCAACTTTACAGAGGCGAATGCTTGGCAGTACAATTTCTTCGTTCCTCATGATGTTGCCGGCCATGTTAGCATGATGGGAGGTGAAGCGAACTACAGCGAAATGCTTGACTCTTTGTTCCACACAACCGCTGAAGTAGCAGGCAGACAGCAGGCAGACATTACGGGACTCATTGGCCAATACGCGCATGGAAATGAACCAAGTCACCACATGGCCTACCTCTACCCTTTTATTGGTGAGCAATGGAAGACGGCAGAATTGGTAAATCAGATCATGGGTGACCTCTATACCAATCAACCAGATGGACTTTCTGGCAATGAAGATTGCGGGCAGATGTCGAGCTGGTACGTGCTCTCCGCTCTTGGCTTTTACCCTGTTGCTCCAGGAGATGTAAATTACGTTATTGGCGCTCCTCGCGTTAATAAAGCTACACTTCACCTTGAGAACAACAATAAACTTAATATCAATGTAATAAGAAGTTCTAAGGACGATATTTACATCGACAAAATTAGTTGGGACAATGCGCCTTATGACAAGTCATACATCAGCCACAACATGCTCATGAGCGGGGGTGATTTGACCTTCATGATGCGTTCCACACCAAACAAGGAATTTGGCACAAAACCTGAAAACCGACCTGCAAGTAAAACCGCCGATGCTAACTTTGTTATGCCTCCTGCCATTGACGCTCCAGTTGTTTTTAGAGACAGCACAGAAGTCCGTATTTATTGCGCAGACACCTCAGCCACCATTCGCTACAGAATGAATGATGGATGGAAAGATTATTCAGGTCCGTTTACCATCTACGATCAAGTTCGCATATACACCCATGCCGTTAAAGGTGACTACACGAGCATTGAGTTTTATGCTGAACCGGTTAAGATTACTCAGGACATAAGCATTGAGCTGCAAGCTGAATATGATAACCAATATACCGCTGGAGGAGATGATGCGCTCATTGATGGAATCATGGGCAATGCTAATTTCAAAACGGGCCTTTGGCAAGGCTATTATGGAAAAGACTTCGTGGCTGTTTTAGATTTGAAAAAACCTACTGACATCAAAACCATTCGTTTACGCGCACTGCAAGACATCAAGCCATGGATTTGGTATCCTTCAGCAGTTGAATACTATGCGTCTGCTGACGGAATAGACTTTCGCTTGTTTGAAACGGTTCTCAATCCGAATCCAGTGGACTCCTATGAACTGGGAGTGTATCCTTTTGAATCAATAGAGCCTGTTACAACTCGATTTATAAAGATTGTAGCGAAATCCTTCGGGACCATTCCTGATTGGCATTTGGGCCGCGGCAATGATTCATGGTTATTTATTGATGAAATACAAATCGAAGAGCAGAAATGAGCACTGAGTTTTTTGATCGGAAATTAGCGCAAACAACCCCCTTTCCCTTTGGCCTTGAGATAGCCTCTGCCAAAGGAATTTGGCTCCAAGATGTTCATGGAAAAAAATACATGGACCTTATTTCAGGCGTAGGTGTTTCAGGCATCGGTCATGGTCATCCAAAAGTGATTGAAGCCATTAAGGCTCAGGCTGACAAGTATTTACATGTGATGGTGTATGGAGAATACCTCCAAGCGCCACAGACAGCCCTTGCGCAAAAACTGACAGCCATCTTACCTAGCCATCTTGACTGTTGCTACTTTGTGAACAGCGGAGCTGAAGGCATTGAAGCAGCGTTGAAATTAGCGAAGCGTGCAACAGGAAGAACCCGCATTGTTTCAGCCAGAGGCGCCTACCACGGAAGCACACATGGCGCAATGAGTGTTAGCGGGAATGAGGCGAAAAAAAAGGCCTTCAGACCGCTGCTACCTGATGTGCATTTCATCAAGTACAATCACCTCTCTGCTTTGGAAGCCATAACAGATCAAACCGCTTGCATCTTGCTAGAGACAGTTCAAGGCGATGCCGGCGTGCGCATTCCTGACGCTGCTTGGCTCCAAGCCGTTCGAAGGAAATGTGATGAAACAGGCTGCCTGCTTATTCTAGATGAAATCCAAGCCGGAATAGGCCGAACAGGAGCGCACTTCGCTTTTCAACACTTCGGCATAACGCCAGATATTCTTGTTTTAGGAAAGGCCCTTGGAGCAGGAATGCCCATTGGAGCCTGCATTGCGAATCAATCATTGATGGAATTGTTCACACGTGATCCTATGCTAGGGCACATCACCACTTTTGGCGGACATCCGCTTGTTTGCGCTGCGGCAGCGGCCGGGCTAGATGTGCTCACAGAAGAGATTCAGATGGAGCACGTAAACAAAATTGGTGCTTACCTAGCGCAAAGACTTCGCGGTCATTCCCGTGTGCAAGAAGTAAGACAAATTGGTCTGTTCTTCGCCATAGACATGGAAAGTGCTGAGGTGGTTCAGCAAGTTGTAGACTTCGGCTTAAAGTACGGATTCATTGGTTTCTGGTTTTTAAGCTGTCCGTATTCATTTCGAATTGCCCCGCCATTGAACATGACCATGAAAGAGGCAGAACAAGCATGTGACGTTATCATCAGCGCCTTCGATGCTCTATCTTAAGAATTCCAAAGGAGGCGATGCCATTTCTTTGATTGAAGACATTTTCATTGAAGACCTTTTAAACAGGGCCTCTTGCCTGCAGTCACTCCTCGCTGCTTTGAGGTCTAGTGCCGCTTCAACAGCGCATTTCATTAAAACAGGCCACGTAGCCCTAGAATTACTCATGTCCGCTGAAGGGTTGGAAGTAAGCGTACTAACAAGTGATTTCGAATCATCAAGGGCACTGCTGAAGGAACATCATGCAGAAAATATGCTTCGCGAAGCACAAATTGAATGCCCTGAAGTTCTGCTCTTTGATTCACTTTCAATGGCGCACCGTTCCCTCTCTGAATTTACCATTGGCAGTGCTTCAAATCAAGCTAAGGTGTTGATCATCTTCGACCTTAATTGGAAACGAAACGATTTGAAGCTGGTTCTGGAAGCATTTGATAAAAAAGATCTTCAGATCAAAACACTGTATTTCGGGTGCTTCTCAAGACTCACTAAAAGAGGTAAATTGGGAAGATGGTTGGCAAGGATTGATCAATCTGTAGTTAAACACCTCATTCCTGCGCGTTTAAAACAAGGACTTTACCTAGAGCTCACTCATGTCTGAACCCCTTAAAAATCATTATAGTCCCACTTTCGTCAAAGAAGTAGCCGCCGTTTTTAACACCGTTGCTCCTGAGTTTAATGAGAAGAAATTCCTCGCCTTCGTCCTAGATCATGAATGGGAAGGAAGAGAATTGAGAGACCGAACCCGACACCTTACAGCGGGGCTATCTCTCTGTCTTACTGATGACTACCCGAAATCAGTTCAATGGGTTTGTGAAGCTTCAAAACACATCAAAGGCGGACTGTTTGGATTCTTTTTACCTGACTATATCTCAGACCATGGCTTGGCGCATTGGAAAGTGTCAATGGATGCATTGGCCATTCTCACAGAACATAGCACATCTGAGTTTGCCATTCGTCCTTTCCTTGATGCCGACTTTGAAAAAGGAATGAAGCATCTGCATTTATGGACACAAAGCGCCAATAAACACCACCGCAGACTGGCAAGTGAAGGCAGCAGATCACGCTTGCCTTGGGCGAAGAAAGTACAAGCGTTGCATGACCAACCCGTTCTTGTGATGGAATTGCTTTCCAAAATGATGGAAGACGAGTCTGAATACGTTCGCAGAAGTGTGGCCAATAACCTAAATGACATTTCAAAGGCAGAACCGCAGCTTGTAAAATCGCACTGTGCCCAATGGAAAGGTAAATCTGAAGCTACAGACAAGCTCATAAAACATGCCCTACGAACGCTCCTCAAACAAGGCGATAGAGAAGCTTTGGAATTGATTGGAATCAGTGATGCGAAGGGCGTGAAAGTGAGCTCATTTACCTGTCAGCCTGAAGTAAGCATAGGAAACCAGCTTTTATTTGAAGTGACGCTTGAAAACGCCAAAAATCCCCAACCCTTGCGCATTGAATACGTCATTCACTACCAGAAAAAGCTAGGTACACGCTCCAAAAAGGTGTTTCACTGGTCTTTGGCCGATTGGAAATCTAGCCAACAAAAAACGCTTGCTAAAAGCCAGAGTTTTAAAGACATGACCACCCGTGTGCATTACCCTGGAAAGCATACACTAGAGGTGATTGTCAATGGCGAGGCCCTTGCTTCTTTAAATTTCTATGTGAAGAAATGAAATAATACAGGCTTAAAACTGTGGTAAACTACATTCAGGATTTCAGCTGCATCTTTGTTTTGGATTAAGGACGGAACATATACAGGTTTACTTTTCTCAGTCTGGAGGTTCTCATCTGAAACTGAATTGAAGATTAGCTGAAAGCAATCCGAATTCGATTTTAGGGATTTTTAGGTCATCACTAACGAGTGGTGACCTTTGTCTTTTTTTAGATAGCACTCCACTCCTGCAATGCGTTTTACCATTGGTAACAAAGACTTAGTCAGTGTGCTTGAATTTCGCTTAATTCACAAATTAGTTGAAGGCAGAATGATGGACTACTATTTTAAGCTTCAAGTAACCAGAGCAGGTAGGTTCTTTAGTGACCAAGGCATTCACCCGTTGCTTGGTGCTATTTTAGCTTGCGCCCTATTCATTTCAATTGCGCTTTACGCCACGTCACAATTCGAATTCGCTGAATGGTTCATCACTTTAACAGGCATTTCTGTTGTAATGAAGAATAGCAATGTGGTTCGCATTCAATTTCTAGCGGGCATCTTTCAAGATGAAAAATTACGCAACATTAGGTTGATTGAACAGCACTTTTTCGCCCTTCCTTTTCTCATTTTCCTTATAACTTATGGAAATTGGCTCCCTGCCGCATTGCTCTATATAGCAACCATTGCTTCAGTATTTATGGTGGTTTCAGGTAAGACCAGAAAAGACATTCCTACTCCCTTCGCCAAAAACCCGTTCGAATACATTGTTGGATTTCGCAAGACGTGGATTGTTCTTCCGTGTGCAGCTTTTGTCATTCTACTCGGTTGGAAAGAAGCGAATGGCGGATTGGCAATTGCGTCTATAGTCCTTGTTAGCCTTGTTTCAATGTCGTTTGGATACAAGCCCGAAGCACCTGAATACATTTGGATGCATTCAAAATCGCCCAAACAGTTTCTCTTTCACAAACTGAAAAACACACTACTGCATTCACAAATACTGCTTTTGCCGTTTTCAATTGCCTCGGTCTTGCTGTTCCCTGATTTTGGGATGGTTGTAACAATTGTACATTTGACCTGCACGCTGTTCCTAGCCTCTTTGGTTTTGGCGAAATACTCAGCCTACCCCTATGAAATTAACGTCACCCAGTCAATGCTGTTAGGCTTGTGCCTTTGGTTTCCTCCCTTATTCATTGCTGTACTTCCAAAGTTCTTCTTAGACGGAGTCAAAAAACTAACCCCGCTACTTCATGATTGAATGCAAGCACCTTTCAAAGTCGTTCAACAAGCTTCAAGTCTTGAATGATGTCAATTTTGAAATCGCTCCAGGCAAAATCACTGGAATTATTGGGAAAAACGGGGCGGGTAAGACAACGCTCTTTAAATGCATGACGGGTTTAGAGCAACACAGCGGTGAGATTACCAGTCCGTTCAAACCCTTGAAAGACCACATTGGCTATTTGCCCACATCGCCCTATTTCATTAGCAGAATTACAGGAAAGGAATACCTCACCATGGTGTTAAAAGCCCGTGGGATGAGGGTAGACAACATTGAATCAAAGAATATTTTCGATTTACCATTGCAGTCTTATGCTTCAAACTACTCTACGGGAATGAAGAAAAAGCTGGCGCTTCTAGGGGTCTTATTGCAGAAGAATAAAGTCTTTATTTTTGACGAACCTTTCAACGGGGTTGACCTAGAAGGGAACATGCTCATTTCAGGAATTTTGAATGAACTTAAAGCGCAAGGAAACTACATTTTACTTTCTTCACACATCTTTAGCAGCCTAAAATCCCTGAGCGATTCAATCTTTGTTTTGGAGCAAGGAAAGTTGAGTGATTCAGTTTTACCCGCTGATTACGAGCGGTTGGAGCAGGATCTATCTCCCAAGGTTGAAGGAACTATACTCACGAAACTTGAATCATAGAACGGAGCTAGCTCCAATTCGTTCAGTATACTTGCAACATCACAAACACGCTTAATGACCTCAATCCTCGTTATTATAATTGCTTTGCTTATTGGTATCGGATATCTGATGCTATTGCGCAGTTATGACATTTATGAGAAAGAGCCATTTAGCATTATGTTGGTTGTTGGAGCCGCAGGCGGAACAATCTCAGTAACGCTCTCACTGCTTATGTACCTCTTGGTTGATGTGCAGCATAACTTCTTCGATGCTGTGTTCAAAATTGGGGTCATAGAAGAGGTTGCTAAGTACTTCTCCTTTTACATGCTGTTTCACTTCATTAGAAATCAAGTAGATGAGATTGTAGACGGGCTCATTTACATTTCTTGCATTGCACTCGGTTTCGCTACCATTGAGAATGTCCTCTATGCTTTTGGATCAGACTCACCCTTCTTCACATTGGCTATCAGAGCGGTTACTTCAACCATAGGACACGTGGTTTTCAGCGGGTACATTGGTTTGGCACTTTACATTCATTTCCGTGTTCGCCAAAACACAATCGGATTGCTTTTCGCCCTGATTTATGCCATTGCAGCCCATGGAATCTATGATGGATTGCTTTTCGAACATCAAATCTTGGCCTTTTACATCGGGTTTGCTCTATTTGTATACATCCAATGGCTTGTGTTGAAGGCTGCGCTTAGTTTCTCTCATTTTAGGCCGAAATTCTCCCAAGATCTTTTTAAAGAAAACGGTCAGACGGCGAAATCCTTTTGCTCAAATTGCGAAATTGAGGTTGTTAATGCTGAGATTCAATTCAACAAGTTGAAAGGTAGTACCTGTCATCATTGCGCTCACCTCCTTTTTGATTTGGCAACTTGGCGAAAATTGATGCGCTACTACAGGCCCATCTCAAGAAGGTCGAAGTTGATTCCTCCCGTTAAAACAAGCGCAGATCCCGCCGGCAGGTTTGAACTGAAGATGGATGCTATTTACAACTTGAAAGACGGACATGCTAGCGTTCATCCATACCACGCGCACCATTGGTTAGAATCAATCAACATGGCTGATCAAGAACGCATTCTTCGCAGGCCAGTCATTGGATGGATTCTGCAAAGCATCGGTTTCAAAAAAGCCAAGGGAAGAATCAGTCCGAACGAAGATTAGACCAAATCTCTGCGTTTTCTTTCGAAATCCCATCGGATTCAAGAATGCGCCCCAACCAGTTGTACCTTTGTACTATTTTCGACCAATAAAATGTTGAAACCATGAAACGTAACCTCGCTCTTTTGCTCTTTGCTATTTTGTTCGCCACTTGCGGACAGCAAAATGATCTTCCATCTCCAGATGCCGCATTTAGTGAATTCATTTCAGCCTATACGGCAGGAAACATCAGCCGAACATCCAATATCACCCTTGTTTTTGATGCTTCAAAACTGAAACCGAACATTGAAGAAGCTGCACCAGATCCTGACTGGCTGAGCATATCGCCTAAAATTGAAGGATCTCTTGAGTGGAAGAACGGAAACACACTTGTCTATACTCCTACAGATTGGCTCTCATCTGCTGAAGCCTATAAAGTAGAAGTAGACCTCAATGATATGATGACCGTCCCTAGCGATCTGGAAACGTTTCGTTTTGGCTTTCGAACGTTTGAACAAAACGCGAATGTTCAACTTACGGGATTGGGATTGTACAACGAAGACGAACCTGAAATACAATTCTTCACTGGGAAAATGGTAACCAGTGACGCAGCTAAAAGCGAAGATGTGGAAGCCGCTTTTGCAGCAAAACAATCAGGTAAAAAGTTAGGCGTTACATGGGTGCACGAAGACAACCTCATTCACATCTTCACCATTGATAGCATTGCGCGCGAAGTGGAAGAAGGGAAAATCCAACTAAGCTGGAATGCAGCCACTTTGGGTGCTAAACAAGATGGGATGTTCGAGGAGCAGGTGCGTGGCCTCAATGATTTTGAGCTTGTTCGTGCCAATATTGTGCAGCAACCTGATCAACACCTTTCATTGCTTTTCTCAGACCCTGTAGATCCAACCATATCTTTGAATGGATTGATTTTAATTGACGATGCCGATGATTTGCGCTTTGACGTTTCAGGCAACGAAATAAAAGTATACCCTTCAGCCCGTAAAACAGGTCAATCTAAACTGGAAATAAGTCAGAGCCTTAAAAATAAGTATGGCTATCAGTTGAAAGAGCCAATCAATACCACTGTCACATTTGAAAGCGTAAAACCAGCGGTTCGCTTTGTGCAATCAGACAAAGTTATTCTTCCCGAAGGAAATAAAAACAGTGTTGCTTTCGAAGCGGTTTCATTGGGAGCAGTTGATGTTCGAATCATTCGCATCTATGGCGATAACGTGCACCAATTCCTCCAAGTCAATGAGTTAGACCAGCAGGAAGAAATCAAACGTGTTGGTAGACTTGTCAAGAAAAAGACCATTCACCTCAACCCCGATGGCAACATTGACCTTGGGGCATGGAACCGCTTTTACTTAGACCTCTCTGATTTGGTTGAAGTAGAGCAAGGTGCTATTTACCGCATTGAACTAGGGTTTCGAAAAACGCACTCCCTCTTCCCTTGTGATGGCGAAGAAACCGATGATGAACAAGACGTAAATACAGATACTGATGATTGGGACAGCGATCTGGAAAGTGAAAGCTCGATGTGGGATTATTTTGACAATTACTACTATTCAGCTTGGGATGACTACTACTATGATTCTGATTATTCTCAACGCGATAATCCATGCAATAGCACCTACTACAGACAAGATCGCTTCGCCAGTAGAAACATTCTCTCTTCTAATTTAGGGATCATCACGAAACGTGGTACAGACGGGATCTGGAATGCATGGGTTACAGACCTGACCACTACAGAGCCTCTAGTAGGTATCAAAGTGAACTTAACAAACTTCCAAGGACAGGTTATTGGGCAGGCTACTACAGACAATGAAGGAGCCGTGAAGATTGATGCCGATGGCAAAATACCCTTCCTTATTATTGCTGAACGTGGGAATGAAAAAACCTATCTAAAGTTAGCCAATGGCAATGCCCTTTCACTTTCTAGATTTGATGTATCAGGACAAAGCACACAGAATGGATCCAAGGGATTCATCTATGGAGAGCGCGGGGTTTGGAGACCAGGAGACACGTTGTTCTTAGGTTTCATGTTGGAAAATAAAATAGCCAAATTGCCTACTGGTCACCCTGTTCAGTTCGAATTGATTGATGCGCGCAATCAAGTGATTGAGAAAATCACACGTCAATTAAATGATGACCAACACCTTTCATTTGCGATTCCTACAGAGGCTGATGCCGCAACAGGTAATTGGCAGGCACGCGTTCGCATAGGCTCTTCTATTTTCAATAAGTGGTTGAAAGTAGAGACCATTAAGCCCAATCGACTAAAGATCGGATTGGATTTCGGCAAAGAGCAGATCAATGCTGGTGACAAAGGCATTGTTGGTGATTTACATGTTGAGTGGTTACATGGCGCTCCTGCCAAGAACCTTCGCACAACAATTGAAATGAGCTTGAAGCCCGTTCCTACCCGCTTCAACAAATACACAGATTTCACCTTTGATGACCCTGTTAGGGAATTCAGATCTGATCCTCAAATAGTTTTTGACCAAGACGTAAACAGTGAGGGTGATGCCACAGTGAACATCGATTTTGGAACCATTCAAAATTCGCCCGGAAAACTGAAGGCCGTATTTGATACACGTGCATTTGAATCAGCAGGTGACTTTAGTATTGATCAGCACAGCATTGATGTGGCGCCTTACAATTCCTTTGTTGGAATACGCCTACCCAAAGGAGACAAGTCGCGAAACATGCTGCTGACTGACACTGCACATACCATCAATGTTGTAACAGTAGATGCCAATGGCAAAGCTGTTTCAAAGCCTAAATTAAAGTGGTCACTCCATCAAGTTCAATGGAGATGGTGGTGGCAAGGTTCTGACAACGACTTGTCACAATACGCCGGAGATGAATCAAATAACGAGATTGATGCAGGAACCATTTCAACCAACTCAAAAGGAGAAGGCGAGTTCCAAATAAAAGTGAATTACCCAAGTTGGGGACGTTACCTCCTTCGCGTGGTTGATGTTGAGAGTGGACATGCAACCGGTCAAACGGTCTACATAGATTGGCCAGGATGGGCCGGAAGAGCCCAGCGTGAAAATCCGGAAGGAGAAACAATGCTGACTTTAGCCACAGATAAAACAGAATACAAAACCGGTGAAACTTGTTCCGTTTCGTTCCCCGGATCAAAAGGAGCTAGAGCCCTTATCACGGTTGAGAATGGCGCCCGGGTGATCAAAGCTGATTGGGTAGAGACCAAGGAAGGAACAAACACCTATCAGCTGAAACTGAATCCTGAATATGCGCCAAATGTCTTCGTGAACGTAGAATTGGTTCAGCCACACGCACAAACCGCAAATGACAATCCAATGCGCATGTACGGGGTTACACGCGTGCTTGTTGAGAATCCAGCGTCAAGACTTGAACCTGTTCTTTCTATGCCAGATGAACTCGAGCCTGAGTCTGTTTACACGGTAAAAGTGAATGAAAAAAGGGGGAAGTCGATGTCATACACACTCGCTGTTGTTGATGAAGGCCTGCTTGGATTGACCCGTTTCAAAACGCCAGATCCCCACGGATACTTTTATGCCAATGAAGCGTTGGGCGTGAATACTTGGGATGTTTTTGATGACGTGATTGGTGCTTATGGAGCCGAAATGAAACCACTTCTTGGAATTGGAGGTGATGAAGATCAAGGAGACAATAGCAAGAAAAACGCCAATAGATTTAAGCCTGTTGTTACGTACTTAGGCCCTTTCAACTTGAAGGAAGGAGAAACGGCTTCGCACAAAATTGAAATGCCGAATTACATTGGCGCAGTGCGGGTTATGGTGGTAGCTCGAAAGGAGACCGCTTACGGAAATGCAGCCAAATCAGTACCGGTGAAGAAGCCACTTATGGTGCTTGCAACGCTTCCGCGTGTGCTAGGCCCTGCTGAGGATGTGCAATTGTCGGTGACCTTGTTCGCCATGGATGAAAAGCTATTGAATAAAGACATTCTGATCGAAATCAAGACAGACGAAATGCTCAATGGTTTATCTAGCTTGAAACGAACAGTTCGTTTTAGTTCTCTGGGAGAGCAAGTTTCATTTTTCAGCTTACGAACAAGTGAAGATATTGGCATGACGAAGGTAGAGGTGACCGTTTCTGGCGGCGGCGAAAGAGCCAGCTACCAAATGGAATTGGACGTTCGGAATCCAAATCCGCCAGCTACAGTTCGCCACACAGCCGCGCTTGAAGCAGGAGAATCTTGGGAAGAAGTATACGACTTACCTGGGATGGAAGGAACGAATGAAATTATCCTAGAAGCCTCTACCCTTCGCCCTATAAACCTTGGCGAACGCTTGAACTACCTCATTGGTTATCCACATGGATGTGCTGAACAGACTACTTCAAGAGCCTTTCCTCAACTTTACCTAGAAGATGTGGTTGAACTGAATGATCAGCAAAAAACACGGATTCATTACAATGTGCAAGAGGCGATTAATAAGCTACGTTCGTTCCAAAAATCAAATGGAGGATTCAGTTATTGGCAAAATCAATCGAATCCGAACGACTATGTAACTAGCTACATTGGGCATTTTCTTGTTGAAGCAAAAGAGAAAGGCTATACCGTGCCTGAATCTATGATCAAGGACCTCGTTCGTTATCAAAAAGAAATCGCCAGGAACTGGAGGATCCCAAGAGCTTCGAAGGACCGTTACCATGGTTATGATATGCTTCAGGCTTATCGCTTGTATACAATGGCACTTGCTGGTAGTCCAGACATTGGCGCCATGAACAGACTGCGTGAACAAGGTAATTTGAACCTAAATGCGAAATGGAGGCTGGCTGCATCATACTACTTGATTGGTCAAACTGAAGCAGGTGAAGCACTTGTGAAGGATGCTGAATACAAGCCCACAGAACAGGACGGTCCGTATTACTATTATGGATCTTACCAACGCGACTTGGCGATGATTGCTGAAGCACTTGTTCGAAATGGCGAATTGAAAAAGGCCACTGAAATGGTTGACCAATTGGCGAAAAACCTCAATGCACGGAGATGGATGAGCACACAAGAAACGGCTTACTCACTCATTGCCATAGGGAAATACCTTCAAAAGGAGAAAGGGAAATCGTTCACCTTTAGCTACAGTCATAACAGGCAACCACAGAAGCAGATTGAGAGTGACCGTTCAATTGTGAAAGTTGATCTTACCCCAAATCAGTTGAGCGGCAACAAATTCGCCTTCATCAACACAGGTGAGCGAACTGTTTTTGTTCAGATTACGACTATTGGCCAGCCCATTGAAGACAAACTTCCTGCTGCCCAAGAAGGAATCAGCATGCAAACGACGTATTTATCTAGAGAAGGCAATCAAATTGACGTTTCGCGCTTGACGCAAGGAACAGACATCATTGCAAAAGTGACTGTGCGCAATGCTACTTGGAAAAGAGGTTTGCAAGATGTGGCGCTCACACACGTTTTCCCTTCTGGTTGGGAGATCTTAAATGACCGCATGCTCACAGCTGGCGCAGAAAATTACAATTCTTCGCAATTTGACTACCAAGATTTACGGGATGACAGAGTGCTTACATACTTCAACTTGAGTTACAATGAAACAAAAACCTTTTATGTTCGGTTGAATGCTGCATACCTTGGGAAATTCTACCTTCCTGCAACGTCTGTGGAAGTGATGTATGATGGTACAATCAACGCGCGTGAATCAGGTCGCTGGATTGAGGTTGTACCGGAAGGTGTTTTGTAACTTGTGGGCGCAATTAAAATGAAATTATGAGTCAAGAAGTAAGAAACCTAGAGCCAAAAGCACTTTGGAATCATTTCGCAGATTTGAATGCCGTTCCTCGTCCGTCTAGAAAGGAAGAGCGCGTTATTCAATTCATGAAAGATTTCGGAAAGTCTTTAGACCTCACCGTTGAATCAGATAAAGTAGGAAACGTCTTAATTCGCAAACCAGCAACGCCTGGAATGGAAAAGAGAACGCATTTGGTTATGCAAAGTCACCTTGACATGGTGCACCAAAAGAACAATGCAACCAACTTTGATTTCGACAAAGAAGGCATCAAAATGCTTGTTGAGGATGACTGGGTTAAGGCTGACGGAACTACTTTGGGATCAGACAACGGAATTGGAGTAGCTTCAATTATGACATTGCTCTCTTCAAAAGACATCCCCCATCCTGCCATTGATGCGTTGTTTACAATTGATGAAGAAACGGGCATGACAGGAGCTCTGGGGCTTGAAGGCGGTTGGCTTAAAGGAAAGATTCTCTTGAACTTAGATACTGAAGACGATGACGAATTAACCATTGGCTGTGCTGGTGGTGTAGACGTTACCGCAAGCGGAAGTTATGACGAAGAAGCAACTGCTGCTGGCATGTCAGGACACCGACTAATTATTCGTGGATTGTCAGGTGGGCACTCAGGAATGGACATCACAAAAGGGCTTGGAAACGCCAATAAGTTGATGAATCGTTTGCTGTTCAAAACCCATGAAACGCTTGGACTTCGTATTGCCTCAATTGATGGAGGTGGTTTACGTAACGCCATTCCACGCGAATCAAATGCTGTTATTGCTGTTCCTGAAACGCAGCAGCAAGCTTTTCATGCGCACATGAAGAAAATGGAAGCCATCTTTAAAGAAGAACATGCTGCCACTGACCCTCACTTAGTTTTGATTGTTGAGGAAATGGCAGCTCCTTCAAAAGTGATGCAAGAAGAATTTCAGGATACGTTATTGGCAGCAGTCTACAGCGCACCCAATGGCATCTTCAGATTGAGCCCAGAAATTGAAGGATTGGTGCAAACATCCAACAACGTGGCGCGCGTAATTGTAAAAGAAGGCGAGGCAACCGTAATGTGTTTGGCCAGAAGTTCTTCTGAAACAGAAAAGGACGACCTCTCAAATGCTTTGTCAGCAGTATTTAGTTTAGCTGGGATGACTGCAACCCTTTCTGGCAACTACCCAGGATGGCAGCCACAACCATCTTCAGACATTGTTTCAATGATGCGTGAGATTTACATTGAACGTTTCAAAGAAGAACCACATGTGCTAGCTTGTCACGCTGGATTGGAATGTGGAATCTTGGGAACAAACTATCCAGGAATGGACATGGTGAGTTTTGGTCCGAACATTCGTGGAGCCCACTCTCCTGATGAAAAGGTTCAAATTTCATCTGTCCAGAAATACTGGGGCTGGTTATTGGAAACGTTGACACGCATTCCTGAAGCGAGCTAATTCTGCCTAACGAAAACATTAATCCTCTCTCAGTGCTACTGAGAGAGGATTTTTTTTACCCTGAAAGCTCATTGATAAGGTATCTAAGAAAAAATTGTTATTCTACCCGCTTTCAATGCTTTCGAAATGCTTTTGTTCCCCTCGTCATCTGACAGTTGATTTTGGGAGGAATGGACCTTTCCCAAGATGCTTTTTAGATTATTTTAGGCATGCCTATTCATAAATGCACCGTTTTTTTGTTTTGCATTTCCTTCAATTCATTAGGCAACCCAATAGAAAGCATAAGCAAGTTCTATAAAACAAACTTCAAACATAAACTGTTATTTATGAAACAGCTGATATGACCGCTAGACACCTCCTCTTTCTATTAGCCATGTTATTTATGAACTTTCAGCTAAGTGCACAGCATTCAGCCCGAGTTCAGGCCATTCAATTCATCCAGCAGGGCGACAATCTAATGCGTTTGGCCAATATTGAAGAAGCTGAATTCTCCTATACCAATGCCATCCAAGCTGATGTCTCATTTGCTGATGCGTACATGAAACGAGCGCTCCTTTTTCAAGTTTTAGGCAGGTACCAAGAAGCAATGAATGACTTCAATACAGCTATATCATTGAATCCGTATTCTGAGTACATTTTTGATAAAAGGTCGAAACTGAAAATGCTCAAGAATGACTACAAAGGGGCATTGGACGAAATCAATCAGGCCATCACCATCAATCCGTTCAATGAAGATTACATTAGCTACAGAATCGAAGACTACATCGCTTTGGGGAGGTATGACGATGCCCTGAAAGACAATATGGATTTGATTTCAACCTTTGGTGAAACAGTAGCCAACTATGAGCAGCAAGCCATTATTTACCTCTTGCTGAATGACTATGCGAGCGGATTTGAAAGCATTGAAAATGCCTTAGAACTAAATCCGTTTTCTCCAAAAGCCCATGACCTTTTGGGACTGGTCTATTTAAAGCAAAACAATCTTGAAGAAGCGCTTAGTTCATTCACAATGGCCATAGATTTAAATCCTTCATTTGGAATTGCATATTATAACAGAGCAATAACCCACAGAAGTCTCGGCCACCCTGAAGAAGCCTTAAAAGACTTGAATACTTCTTTAGACATCAGCACACAAGAGAGCAATGTGTATTTTATGCGAGGGCTTATTCGAAAAGAAATGGGCGACTTTCAGGGCGCAATCAAAGACTATGACTCGGCGCTGTCTTATGACTATGCATTTATTGACGCACGCTTCAATAAAGCCTTCACATTGAAATACCTTGGAGATTACAGCAATGCACTGGAAGAAGCGAACGCCATTGTTCGTTTAGAGCCAAATAGCCCAGAAAACTGGAACTTAAAAGGAAACATTGAACTCTTGTACGGTCAGTTTGACGAAGCAATAGAATCTTTCTCTAGAGCACTAGATCAGAATAGCAAGTTCTACGAAGCGCAATACAACAGAGGTTTAGCTTACCTGATGAGTTACAGGCCAATTCAAGGTTGCTCTGATTTGAGAAATGCCGTAAGTTATGGCTTTGAAGAAGGCGAAAAAGCATTCGAAAATTTTTGTGGGAACTAACGCACAAGTAATAAGCCTCTTGAAGAAGTGTTATTGAACTCTACTCTGCTTCTATGCGCCAACGTTCATGTTCTTTTCGAATTCATTTGACCCTTATTATAGTGTTGGTTGGGCTGTTACCAACTTCCATTGGGCAGATGTAGTAGCCACGAATTCAATTCGTGTTTCAGGAAGGAACTACCATCTTCAATTAGACGGATGTTGTAGCCGCGAGCTCCGCTCGTGGGAAAAGGATCGACCCCGTGCGTTTTTAAGATTTCCGCGAGCTTCGCGCACGGAAATCTTAAGAGTTTGTTGTCACCCCCTTACCACGAGCGAGGCTCGTGGTTACATCCACCATCGATCTCGTTTTTAGAAATAGGAATCTCGTTTGAATGAGACTACCGTAGGGGCGCCTCACTAGGCGTTCATTCCGAAGCGGCGAGAAATCAATCTGCTGTTTCAGGAAGGAACTACCACTTTGAATTGGATTGTCATTACACGAAAAAGGCCAGACCTAAAGGGCTGACCCTACGATACGTCCAATGGACAGATGTTGTAGCCGCGAGCTCAGCTCGTGGGAAAAAGGATCGACCCCGTGCGTTTTTAAGATTTCCGCGAGCGAGGCTCGCGGAAATCTTAAAAGTTTATTGTCACTGCCTTACCACGAGCGAGGCTCGTGGCTACATCCACCATCGATATAGTTTTTAGAAATAGGAATTTCGTTTGAATGGGACTACCGTAGGGGCGCCTCACTAGGCGTTCATTCCGAAGCGCCAGAAATCAATCTGATGTTTCGTGAAGGAACTACCACTTTGAATTGGATTGTCATTACACGTAAAAGGCCAGACCTAAAGGGCTGACCCTACGATACGTCCAATGGACAGATGTTGTAGCCGCGAGCTCAGCTCGTGGGAAAAGGATCGACCCCTTGCGTTTTTAAGATTTCCGCGAGCGAAGCTCGTGGGAAAAGGATCGCCCTAAAAAAAAAAGCCCCTTCATTGCTGAAGAGGCTTTTGAGAATCTTATAGAGTTAGTTGCCTACTCCACAATTAGTTTTTGAACCATTTTCTCATCTCCAATTTGAAGAACGAACTGGTAAAGACCTGTAGCGATTCCATCTAGACTAACCTCTTTGCGGTAATCTAGTTGACCTACATTCCAAACTTCGTTTACGATTACTTTTCCAGTAATATCTAGCAATTGAACATTCACTGTTGCTGCTTGCACCAATGTCAATTCAACTGTAACGTTACTTGATGTTGGGTTTGGATACATATTGAACGCTGAAAGCGCATCAATCTCTTCAACTCCAACAATTGTTACTTCAACAGCAACACGATCAGACGGACAAGCAACTTCTGCTTTAGATACGTTCCAATCATAGAAGTAGTAGTAATAAGATGCTCCATAGAAAGAGTCATATAGTTCGCCTACTGTTCCAATTGCATATGGGTAAGTAACTCCTGCATTGTTTCTAAACAAGTTGTTTTCTTGACAACGAAGTGAATAACCTGTTCCAACTGGAACTTCAAAATTTAGATCGAGTACATGCTCTCCTATTTCTAGGTCGAAAGTAGCAGATTGCAAAGTAGTTCCATTGGCATCTACCAAGTCTACAGTTCGCATTCCAGTCTCGCCATCAGCAGGAACATATGCACGAACGTTTTCGATTGTAAATTCCTCGAAAGCGTTAAAGTAGCTATACGCTCCAGTTGAAGGAAGACCACCGCCACCATCATTGTCTGCTTTACCACCTGTTTCATCACCTCCACCATAAATGGTATTTGCTTCAACATAGTATACAGTTGTTTCATCTAAGAAAGGAGTTGTGTAAGAAGCTCCATCTCCAATTGGATCAATCGCGTCAATTGCAGTATACCAAAGTAAGTTATCTCCAGTTGCTTCAAGTGTCACAGAACTTGGTCCCGTTGAAATCCCTGTTGCTACAGGAAGGTCAGCACCGTCCAAAACAGTAATTGTAATTGGATCAGACATCAATGTTACATTCGCACACAAAGCGTCTATTGTTACTGTGTACTCACCTGATTCAGTTACTGAAATTGTTTGGTCAGCTGAACCATTAGACCATTCGTATCCTGACCCAAGCGAAGCAGTTAAAATAGCCTCTCCACCTTCACAGAAGAGATCATCTCCTGCCAATTCAATTGAAGGACTTTCCTCTTCTACAACAGTCACCGTTACTGTATTTGAAACAGAAGCACATTCATCATCAGCCCAAACAATTACGCTGTAGTTTCCTCCGTCAGATACACTAATCGTTTGTGTGTTTTCTCCGTTTGACCATGTGAAGTCTGCACCTGCTGCTGCTGTCAAATCAACAGTTTCACCAGGACAAATAGTTAATTCACCATTTACTGCAATTTCAGAAGGAGCAAGCAAACATCCTACTTCAATCATCTCATTGCTACCATTCACAATAGGATTGTCCAGTTCTGTGATCATTCCACTTGGCCACTTGATGACAACATTATCAACCGTGTCAAAAGTTCCAAGTCCGAAGTGAACTGACATAGAGCTCATAGGAGCAAAAGACTCTCCAGAACGTACCTCACGCACTTGCATTCCGAAATCACCATAAATTTCTACACGTGCACCAATCGCATTCTTGTTTGATACAAGACCTTCAAGGTGGAACATGATGTAGTTATTGTCATTTCCGTCATTTACCCAAAGGTTGTTTCCGTTGATTACATCAAGGAATCCATCATTGTTGAAATCCGCAATACCACCGCTATCGAAGTTAAGGTTTATCGGATAGAAAGTTCCATCTCCATTATTCATCCACAACTCATCTTGCATTTCAGAGAAGATATCCATGTAACCATTGTTATCAAAATCTCCAGCATCACAGTTCCAAGCTCCAAGGTCTGAAGCATTGATTCCTGATCCAGCAATGATATCAGTAAAGGTTCCATCACCATTGTTTTCCATCAACCTGTTTGACCAAGCGTGGTTTACAGTGAATGCGTCAAAATCTCCATCATTGTCGAAATCTTCGAATACAGTCGTCCATGACTGATCTCCATCATCCATGTTTGCTTCAGGTCCAACACTTGAGAAAGTTCCGTCTCCGTTGTTTTGGTATAACAGGTTGACACGCTGAGGATCTCCAACAGCTGCTCCACCTCTACACTTCGTGATGTACAAATCGATGTCCGAATCATTGTCATAATCACACCAAATTGCGGCATAGTTTCCACCTGCATCCAATGTTGGTATCAAAGTCTGATCAAGTACTAAGTTTCCATTTCCGTCATTGCGGTATGGGTGACTTTGATCCACATCATGACAAACGAAGACATCTAAATGTCCGTCGTTATCAATGTCTGCCATTGTAGAACGCTGAGAGAAGATGTACTCAGGACGAGGATCTTCAGTGTAAGCTGTTCCATCATCATTCGCCATACAGAATGATACGCGTGAACCATTTCCAAAAACAAGGTCGTTGTAACCATTGCCATCAATATCACCCGCAGCAATACTCCAGTTAGGAGAGTTTTGAATAACCATCTCGAAGAACACGCCTTCAAAGGTCCCGTCTGGTTGTTGGTAGTCAATGTAAATTCCGCTTCCAGATACGCGTACAACGTCATCCAGTTTGTCGCCGTTCATATCAACAGCGCAATCTTCGGCGCTGAAGCCATTCATTGTTTGGAGCAAAGAGCCGCCAAGGTTGGTAAAGCTAACTTGGGCATTTAGCATGCCGCACGATAACAACAACCCAAGGAATCCTGCAGATTTGATAAAATGATTCATAGTGTGTTGGTTTGATTAATAATATGGTTTCAATGGTTCTCTAATCTACTTAAGTTGCCTTAATCCAGGAATAAGTGAACCGTTACGGAATATACGCTTTCTTCACATAGGTTTCATTACCTGATTCAAAGACAATCAAATAAACACCCTGTGAGAATTGCAATGCAACCTCAAAAGAACCGGGGTTTACAGCTTCCTGCATAAGCAACTTTCCTCCCAAAGTATAAATATCTATTCGTCCGCTTTCCCTTGTAAACCCTGACACAATTCCATTTGAACTCACCTTGAAACGGGCCGCTTCAACTGTTTCATTCACGTTGACGAATGCTGGAACGCTAAAGCTCTCATTTCGAATCAATACGGGAGATTGATCAGCTGAATTGAACAGCTCTTCGAAGTGGTTAATAAATGGATCATCCCAAGCGAACAGCTCCTCAACAAATTTTGGAGGAATACTCTGGTACCAAACCTCAACTTCAACATTCAGGGCATGGCCATTTCCCATCATTGGAATTCGGAATTCAAGCTCATCTGTTCCACTTCCTTCTATGCCTCCTGCAGCATTAAAATCACTGTCGGTAAGTGCATTCCCTACAACTAGTGTGGTGTCGTAAACAGGATGAGTAACACTAAATCCAAGCGGTACTAATCTATTGTCTTTCAGGCAACTATTCGCCCTCGCTAACACGGTCGTGAAATTCCCTTCTACATCGCCCATAGCCATTTCATAAATCTGAACTTCATCCTCAGAACGAATGACATCATAGTGCGGCTCCACTCCTTCTGTTTCGTCCAATAAGTAAAAATCCTCATCCCATTCTCCAGACTCAAATACAGTTTCACCTGTTTCTGAATCGGTCACTTTCGTGTGTACAAATAACCTTCGTGCTGGATAACCACTTGGAAATTTATGTCCTGCTAAGTTGGTTAACTCAACTCCAACAAACAGCGTGTCTGCCGTGCGGTTCAACTCCATGGCATCTAAGATGAGCGACTGTTGTTGAAGCATAGCGTAAGTGGCTTCAATGGTTGCATCGTAATCTGCTTCACTTGCTGTAATACCTAAAGTATCAATGTTGTCTTTCATCAGCTGAAGCATCAATGTATTCGCTCCAACTAGCGTGTGCTTACTGAACGGTGCTCTTGGAGGTGTATCATATCCGGCTGCCAAAACAATCGGTTGTTTCGAACCTAAACTCGGCATGTGGCAATCTTGGCAAGTGGTTTCACCTTCCCCTTCTGCATACGAACTGTTAAGCCATTCATGGTATGTTGCCTGCTCTATAAATGTATTGCCGGTCAATTCGCCTTCTAAATCTATCGTGTTTGTAACCAAAGTGTGACAACCAGCGCAGATTCCGGCATCTTGAATGTGTGCGCTTTCCTCTGGGGTGTAGCCACTTGCTAGCGCCATAGGACTAATTAGCGGACTTTCAAACGGACCATAAGCGATCTGGTCTTGCACAAAGTTGAGGTCTCCAGAATGTGCGTCACCAATGTTCTCTTCTGCCTGCTGATGACAAGCTACGCAGCCTACCCCGTCTAAGCCAGTTGAATCAGTGAGCATGTGCGCGAAGGTGTAACTTTCAACGCCTGTGTATTCCATAGCGTGCCTTCCCTGCGGTGCGTGGCATTTTGTGCACTCATTCTCAAGGGCTTCGGCATGACCGGGGTTAGTCAATGCTTCTTGTCTGATTTTCGCCCTCCAAAAAGGATCTTTGGCAGAATTTGCCATCATTGTTGAACGCCATGCGTCTACCACATTCACATCTTCCCCTTCACCCGTAACACTTGCTAAACCATCAGGATCAGACCCGTGGCAAGAAGAACACTTGCCTGAACCGGCGAAAAGTCCATTGAAGGTCGCTGGCAATTCTTGAGATAAAGCACGAAAGGACCTCATTTCTGATTCAGAATGACGGTAACCTTCAACTCCACGAGACGAAGTGAATGAGACAATGAAAATCACAAGAAGTGCCATCGACAGTGCGACAACCAGTTTAGAAGAATTCCGATTCATATAACTACAGCTTGGTCTAAAAATACCACAATGATTCCACAACTAGAGAATTTTTGAGCGCGAATCTTGAAGTCTTAAAAAAGGTCAAAATGCATCTTAACGTTTCATTTATTGAATTCAATCGACCAACTTTGAATTCATTAAACTAATATTACCGTGCTATGCTAACAATCATCATCGCCATTGGCCTTGCCTTCATTCTATTGGAGCGCATCATTCCAGACCAAAAATTACCGCATGTTCCAGGCTGGTGGACAAGAGTTATAATCATTAACATCATCCAATTGGGGGTGATCTTTTTAGGTAAAATTTCCTGGGATAAATGGTTGCAATCTGTGAGTCTCTTTCACTCAGATGAGCTTTGGAGTCCGGCTATTGGCGGACTAATAGCCTACCTCATTCTGACCTTTGTCTTTTATTGGTGGCACCGTTGGCGTCATACGGTGAACTTTCTTTGGCTCGCCTTGCATCAAGTGCACCACAGCCCGAAGCGGATTGAAACCATTACCTCTTTTTATAAGCATCCCTTGGAAATCGTTTTGAACTCTTTGCTCATCGGAAGTGTTAATTTCTTAATCCTAGGCTTGAGTTTGGAAGGCGCGGCATTCAGTCTGCTCTTCGCTAGTGTGGGTGAATATGTCTATCATATGAACATTAAAACACCACATTGGCTGGGCTACTTTTTTCAGCGTCCAGAAATGCACCGAATCCACCACCAAAAAGGAAAACACTTTAATAATTTTTCCGACATACCTTTATGGGATATGCTTTTTGGAACTTTCTATAATCCGAAAAAGATGGATGGTAATTGCGGGTTCTCTGAAGACCGTGAAACGAAATTGACAGATATGATCTTTTTTAAGAATGTGAATAATCCTTATCCGCCCAAAAAGCCGAGCGATGCGTAAAGCACTTTACATTTTTATTATTTCCATCGGTCTGTTGCAAATTGTAGGCTATGTAACAGGATTGCGTGCCCTCCGCGGAATGGGACTGGCACTCTGTTCTGCACCTTTGCCCATCGTATTCACTGAAGTTAGGGGAGTTGAAACGTTCGCTTCTGATTTTTTCATTCAGTTCGAAGACTCCTTGGGCGATGAACACAGCTTGCCCATTACCCCTAAGATGTACAGTAGACTTGAGGGGCCATACAACCGCAGAAACATCTATGGCGCGGCCATCTCCTACGGCCCTGTCCTGCCTGACTCCATCTGGAAAGCGGTATTGAATTACGGGGTATGTAAAGGAACTTTGGTGCAAGAATTAGGCATTGATCCTTCTGCACAAAACACCTCCATTCGGGTTGTTTCGAAAACAAAAGGAAAAGAGACCGCTTGGCTCCTTCAAACAAATTGCAGCGAATGAAAGGATACAACTCATATCAGTTTGCCGCTTTCCGCATCATTCTTGGACTCTATTTGCTTCAACATTTTCTGTTTCTAATTCCGTATGGAACAGAAGTATTTAGCGCTGAAGGAATTTTCCCGCGAACTAGTTTAAACTTTACGGATGGTTTCATCCCTGGTCTCTTTGACCTAAATGACAGTCCGAACTTTGTTGCAGGCGTCCTCATTGTCCTCAGTTTGCTTTCCATTTGTTTGACCATCGGATTCAAACGAAATTGGGCTGCTCTCTTGCTTTGGATTGGCTGGGTGAGTTTATTTGATCGCAATAATTTGATCAGCAATCCGGGCCTGCCCTTCACTGGCTGGCTATTGCTTGTGGTTGCAGTAATTCCACGTGGTGAGCGCATTTCAATTGATGCCATCAAAGAAGACTGGCACATGCCGAAGCTCCTCTTTTACGGTGCTTGGGTCATCATGGCGGTGAGCTACACGCTCAGTGGTTTCGATAAATGGATGTCGCCCAGCTGGCGTGATGGCAGCGCGGTCATGCACCTTTTGAACAATCCTTTGGCACGTGACACGCCATTGCGTGGCCTCTTTTTGCAATTGCCTGAATGGGTTTTACACCTCAAAACTTGGGGCATCTTAGCCTTAGAAATTCTATTCTTGCCTTTGGCTATCTTCCCGAAAATCCGTCCGTATGCATGGCTCAGCATGGTGCTCATGCATTTCGGTATCATTCTAATTGTAGACTTCGCAGACCTGACGGCGGGCATGCTTATGATTCACCTCTTTACCTTTGATAGCAGGTGGCTTAAGAGTGCGCTTACGCGAAGAAAAGCCATTGAGAATGAAGAACGCATTGTCTTTTTTGATGGTGTGTGTAGCATTTGCAATTCTACGGTAGATTTTCTCATGCGCGAAGACCAGGAAGGTGTTCTGAAATATGCCTCACTTCAGGGCGAAACAGCAAAGCAATTCAAAGAAATCCCGAAAGAAGATACTCCCGGAAGCATTATCTACAAACGCGGAGATCAGTTTCATTCAAAATCTAAGGCTGTACTCCTTTTATTGAACGACATGGGTGGATTCTGGAAAGTGCTTTCGTTCTTTCGCATTGTGCCGAAATTCTTGCGCAACGTAGTCTATGATCTTATAGCTCGAAACAGATACAAATGGTTTGGGAAAAAAGAAACGTGCAGGATGCCTACAGAGGAAGAGCGCGGAAAAATGTTGGGTTAAAGATGTCCCTTTTTAATTACACCTGCATTATACCATCATTAGCGAACAAAAATTGAATGTTTTGATAACGCTGGCATACGCTTCTGCTTTTTCTTCTTGAAAAAGGAAAGAGCCAAGCTGACATCTTAATCCCCTTCATTAAACACAAACACAATGAAAAGAATTGAACTCGTATTTGTTGGTACTACTGCCCTAGCGCTCTTGTTAAAATTTCTACACCTTCCATTTAGCGCCATGTTGTTAATAGTAAGTGTTTCGGCTCTAGCAGCAGTCTACATGGGCTATGGAGTGACTTTATTTAACACCGCTCCTGTGAGTCATGCTAACGCTGAAGAACTCAGTTCTGATTTCGGCTCAAAACGCCAAGCAGGAACACAATACATTGGCTTTGCTTTCGCGTTGGTGCTCATTGGTATCCTTTTCAAAATGCAGCAATGGCCTATGGCTAAAATTCAACTTCTTGTTGGCTTGATTGCACTTGCCGTGCTTTTTGCGTTTAATCTCGCGCAGAATCTAAAGACCAAAACACCGATCAACATGGGCCTAGCCATTCGCGTTGCCATTATTGGTGGTGTTGGATTGATTCTACTTTTCAAACTGCAACTGATGAGTTAGGAAGCCGAGAACAAGGGGTTTTTGTAATCGTAAAAACAAAAAAGCGCATGGAATCAATTCCATGCGCCTTTCAATTCAATTCAAAAAGACTGATTAGTTATCCAACACCTTCACAGCTGCTTCCAACTGTTGGTCTCTCCCCTTCGTTACAACGCCTGGTTCATTCATGACTTTTACGTCTGGCTCCAATTGCTTGTTTTCAAGGTAATCTCCGTCCACGTCTACCATTCCTACTTGCGGAATACCGAAGACGACTCCGTTCTGAAGGTATTCCCACCAAACAGCCGTTCCTGTTCCCGGAACGGGCATTCCCACCAACTGTCCAATTCCTAGTGCGCGGTAAGTATAAGGGAACATGTGCGCATCTGAGTAGTTACTTTCGCTCATGACTACGCACGAAGGCTTTCTCCATTTGAACTGGGGTTCGTTTCCTAAGTTCTGTCCACGTGGCATGAAAGTGATGTATTCTTTCCCTGATAAGAAGGTCGCCAAATCATCATGCAACCAGCCTCCACCATTAAACCGGGTATCTACAATAAGCGCTTTCTTATCGTTGTTTCGGCCCAGAGTTTCGTCATAAACAACACGAAAACTCTGGTCATTCATTCCTCTCACATGCACATATCCAATTGACCCTCCTGACAATTCTTCCACGAGATCTCTGCAGTTTTTCACCCATCTTTCATACCGAAGTTGAAACTCAGCGCCTCTTGAAATTGGCTTAACCGTTTCTTCCCAGCGTTCTTTTGTTTTCGGATTGTAAAGCGAAAGCAATGTTGCTTTACCTGCAATTCGATTCATGAACTGGAAATGATTGATGTCTTTCGTCAAGCTATTTCCATTGACCTTTTCAATGATCACACCTGACTTAATTTTACTATCCCCTTTTAAGACCGGACTTTTATCCATCACGTCACTAATTTTCAATCCGTCTTGATCCCAGGCATTGTCATAGAACAGACCCAAAGAAGCCGTTTCATCTCCGTTTTTAATGCCACCACCACGGTAACTTGCTCCTGTGTGCGATGCGTTGAGTTCTCCCAGCATTTCTGCCAGCATTTCTGCAAAGTCATTGTTATTGTCAATGTCTGGAAGGACTTTAGCATACTCTGACTTATAGAAATCCCAATCTACACCTTGCAAGTCTTTAACGTAAAATTTCTTCTTCACCTGACGCCAAACATGCTCAAACAAGTATGCTCGCTCAGCACTTTCATTCAAAATCATTTCGCCGTTGATCTTCACGGGCGAAGGCTTCCCTGTCTTAATGTCGATCTTCTGTACTTGTCCGTCTGCAACTACAAACAGTGCCTCTCCTTTTTTATCAGGAACAATTTCACCACCGCCTTGTCCGAGTTTTGCTAAGACTTTCGTCTCCCGGGTTCTTAAATTTGTTTGCCACAAATCGTATCCTTTCTCAAAGCGCGTTAAGTAGAAAAGTTGCTCCCCATCATTGGATACATAGGCATCACTTAACTGAGAAGAGTGAATGGTTAAGCGCTTCGTGCGGTCTTCGATGCCGTCCAATTCGATTTTTATCGGCTCCATCTTCGGCTTATCCTCTTTGTCTTTCTTGCCTTTCTTTTTGTCTTTTCCCTTCTCTTCTTCGCCGTCTTTCGCTTTCTCTTCTTCGGCCTTCACCTCTTTCACGAGTTCGTATTCTTCTTCGCTGAGCATGAATTCATCATACGCATCTTGTGTGAAGAACATGGCGTATACATCTGACTCTCCACCCCAGCTGGCGTGACTTTTCATTCCATCCTTAGACGAAAACCACATCATCATCTTCCCTTCCATCATCCACTGAGGGCCGTAAGCGCCATACCCACTGTTGGTTAAGTTCACAATTTCACCTGTTCCGTCAGAAGAAACCAATCCTGCTTGGTCAATCCACTGCTTGTCTTGAAGGAAACCAACAAGGAACCATTTGCCATCAGGAGACCAATCATAGTGTTGATCGCCGTCAGAATAGGAGTATTGTCTTGAAGCCGGCATAATTTCCCGAACCGCTTTGGTTTCAAGATTAATCACTTTCAATGCAGTACGTTCCTCTAAGAATGCCACCTCTTTTCCGTCTGGTGAATAGCTTGGTTGAAACGTTTCCTTTTCACTGGCAAGCAACACTTCTTCAGTAATGATGGTAGAATTGAAGAAGTACATTTCTGCCTCGCGATCAATTTTACTTTGGTAGAGGTTCCAAGAACCGTTGCGTTCGCTGGCGTAAAGAATTGCTCTTCCGTCAGGACTAAAATCAAGTGTGCGCTCCTGTTCTGGCGTATTGGTAATCCGTTTTGTTGTCCCTTCCTTTACTGATGTAACGAATACTTCGCCCCGAAAAATGAATGCAATTTCTTTTCCATTTGGAGAAACAGCCACTTCGCTTGCGCTATTGACATTAACAATCTGCTCAATATTCCCTCGTCTTCCAGTCCCTATTTGGATGTCAACCTTCTTCATGGAACCGGCACCTTGCATGGTGTAAATTTCGCCGTGGTAAGTAAAACAAAGCTTACCCTCATCTGAAGAGGTCAAAGAACGAACAGGATGTTTCGAAAGCAGCGTTAGTTGGCTTTGGCTTCCATCTAGCGTCATCTTGTGCACATTATACGAGCCAGTTTTTTCTGATAGATAGAAGAAAGCGCTCCCATCTGCGGTTGGAATAGGCGTACGATCTTCTCCGTTAAATTCAGTTAGTTGCTCATACGTTCCATCAGTGAGGGTGTATTTCCAAACATCTCTTGTAACGCTTGAAGTATGGTGCTTTCTAAAATCATCTTCATACCCCTTTTGGTCATGAAATAAAATACTGTTCCCGTCTGCCGTATAGTGCGCATCAATTGCCGGAGTGGTCATCACCTGATAGACTCTCCCTCCTGTTACAGAAACACGGTACAATTCAGGAAGCACTCCAGAAGGGAATTGTTGGTTATTCGCATCATCTAATCTTGCTGAACTAAATAACACATGGCTATTGTCTCTGGCGAAATCCGATGGGGAATCTCCCGCTGAGTTAAAGGTCAATCGAACCTCATCTCCTCCTTTTGCATCAACAACAAAGACATCGAAGTTGCCATAGCGGTCTGAAGCGAAGGCTATTTTCAACCCGTCATGTGACCAAACCGGCGATTGGTCATGCGCTTCATGCACCGTGAGCGGAACAGCCATTCCGCCCGCGCTTGGCACGGTATAAAGATCTCCCTTATAGCTGAATGCAATTGTACTTCCATCAGGAGAGATGGCTGAATAACGCATCCAATTGGGTGTAGAATTAGCAAAGGAATTGAAGGCGAATAGAATGCCTAAAAGAATTAAAAGTTGTGTTTTCATGATGGTTTCTTGGTGTGCCGAATATACAGATGTTCATTCGTTCAAAAACCAAAAATATGATAAGTGGAATAACTAACATACCCTTAAAAATGGTATTGCAAATAAGCAAAGTGAAAGTTACCTTCGTTCTAAACTAAACGATTTGTATTTTCTTCTTTCCCTCTTGTTTATTGGAGCGGTATCGTTCTTCATTCGAAACTACCTCAAACGTTCACCTAGCCTTAAAGTTGACTACAGCTTTGGCAACGCCAACCTACTAGCATTGGAAGTAGCTGTGCGTGCTAAACAATTTAAAGAGGCTGAGGTGCTCATTCGCTCTTTTGAGGTAAATATGCGCACTTTGGCCATTGATCATTTGGCTTTAACATGCACCACATTAGAACTTCAATCATGGGTGACTTCTAACGGAGGAACCGGATATGATGGACTGGCATTGGCGACGCATTATGGCTTGTTGAACTGGGCTTTTGAACAAACGAAGACCTTCGCGAACGCAACAAAAACTGAGCAGAAAGCATTCACCTTCAACAGTGAAAATGGAAGGCAACATTTAGACCTCGTAGAGAACAGCAGGTCTTACTTTTTCGAAAAGCAACTGCGATTGATTCGCCTGAAAATGATTACGGGCGAAATAGATGCCGCTTGGAATCACTTCATAGCGGCAACCAATCAAGAGCCTGACACCTTTTTTCCTTACCTCTATGCTGCAGAGTGCATTCAACCAAAATGGGGGGGCGACCTCAATCGCATTCAAAAACTGATTGCAATGCTCCCAGAGCTTCCAGAAGTGCGAATGTGTGTGATGCTCAAACTCATCCAAGACAGCTTTTCTCAAGAAGAGAATTTGTTTGGGGGAACAATGGATGACTTGGTGACGTTCGCTACGGAGCAGCTTGCGCTCATAGACAATGAATTGAGCAAAGAAGTCCCAGACAGCGGAATTAAATACTACATCTACAATTATGTTATTGTCACATCTGAAAGGCTAGGCAATAAGGTTTTGAAACAGAAATACATTCAATTGGCCCAAGGCTACACCACCCTCTTCCCTTATGGACCGATATTTCCGCAAGAATTAGCTCAAATGTAAAAATTAGACCTAAAAAAAGGAGAGGCAAAACCTCTCCTTTTAATTTCTAATCGTTTGCAGATTAAATTTTCTCTATTGCATTGAGAATCACCAAAATTCCTTGGTTACACTCATCCGGTTGTGGCATCCGTGTGCGTTGGAACTGGAACTTAACGCGCATCCCATTCTTTTGGAACTTCTTATCAAGAACAGAAGGATGAATTAAACCAAGAGAAGCATCTGTTACATCCAGCTGAATGAGGAAATCACATCCCTCATTTGCGTAGTCATTTGTAACGGTTCCTTTTACCCAACCCTCAGCTGCTTCTTTCATTTCAACCTCGGTTTTTTCAGGAGTCTCTGTCACCTCTTCTTGATTAGAACAACCAAAGTTGCTGAACATAATTAGGAAGAAGAATGCTACAATAGAATATTTCATAGTCTTAGTTTACTGACACCCTTTTCACTTCCTGGAAGTCTATGTTTCCAAAACGTACCATGTAAACACCCTTAGCCAAGCCACTTGTGTTAAAGGTACGATTGAAGCTTCCATTCGATGGACTAACATCCATGTGCTGGATCAGGTTTCCTTTGATATCGAACAAATCAAGCACTACTTGCTTATCATTCTCTAATTTATTTACATCTACAAACAATGTATTGGCATCGCTCATATACACTTTTGTATCAATCTTCGATCCATAAACGTCATTCACATCAGTGCTTCCATCAAGGTCGAATGAGAAAATACGCGTACGTCCATTTCCATTCACAAGGTATTCACCAGTGAACCAGAAACGACTTCCAATCACAGACATGTGAGCGTAGTCTCCGTAGCGATTTCCTCCACTTTGAGCTCCTGTTCCTTCAATGATTGTTTGCTCTGCATACGTCATGATTCCAAGTGGATCATTTGCCATACGTCCCGTAAAGCGCAATCCAGCTGAAGTATTTGGTCCCGCTACTGAATAAGCCATACCAATGTTTCCTTGGTCATCCATTGCCGCTGATGCCATCCATCTGCTTTCATCATCATCAGGAGCGAAAGTTCCTTGCTGATAAACAGACCAAACACCATCATCATTGTCGCGAAGCTCATACCAACGAATTCCCGCTTGCAGTCCACCAAGATCAACTACGTGTGTGAGTACCAACGTGTTGTAACCAACCCATCTGCGGTATTGTGCTCTGTAGTAAAAGATGACTGCAACAGCATCCAATCTCTGACTTGAATTCGGTTGCTCAATGTCATTCCATGGTCCAGTGAATACTGAATCAAAAGACTCCGTATTAATTTGCTGAGTAACAGCAATAGATGAATTGTTTGGATTGTTCCAATCAATTGACATCTCAACTATTTTAATGTGATCATTGCTCACACCACCCCAAGAGTCATCTTGTAAAACAACCATGTAGTTTGGTGTTCCAACAGGCGGAAGTGATCCATCAGCATCAGCAGGAAGCGGACTTCTAAAGCCACCGTTAGCTACGTTAGGAAAGTTCATGTCTATCATTGAGGCAGTTGGGTCACCCGCAATCATTTTTTCACGTTCAAATGCAAGCGCATTGTCATTGCCTGAATTCGCCGTCATGTAATACGCATCTGACCAGACAGAATACTTAGGGTAATCTGGGAAAGAGCTTAAATTGAACTCGTAGCCGAAATACTCTCCTTCTGGGTCTGGTGTCTGAGAAATGGCTATTAAAACACCTGGAGTTCCCCCTCCAGCGCCTTTGAACTGGCTAATGAACCAACGGTCAGCAAATTCATCATACATCACAATCGGGTCACCATCATTGGTAGAACCAGGCCAAATTGAATTGAGGTTGAGCGAAGAAGAAATAGGACTTCCTTCTAAGTTGTATACTCTCCACTTGGTGTTTACTGCTTGAACGTACTGATTTGGTCCTGCTGCTCCAGATGGATCTGGTGGGAAACCACCTCCTTGTCCTGCAACGTTCACCCATGAAGTGGCTGAAGCACGCTGTCCATATTGCGTTTGACGAACAGGATCACCTCCTTGTGGAAGGGAGTTTGTTTCATCAATTTCAGCAGGAGTAGATTTGCGGGCGTGTGTTTTATACGCATCCTGGAATTCTTGTGATTCCTCAGCAAGTTTGCCTAACGCTGGAATTTCAAAAAAGTTTACGCACTGTATTTTTTCTGTCACTTGTTCTTGTGACCCTGTGGTCTGCGCTGACGCTGAAAAGACCATTGATAGACAAGCAGCAGCAACTGCTGTCCTTCGAACGATTTGCATTTATTTGATTCTTTAGGTTTCTAAATTAGACCTTCAAAAAAGGTTGGGGAAATATACGCACATTGCTTCAAACACCCTAAAATTAAGGGGTGTCTGTTTTCCAATGAATTGTGTTCCTAAAAATTCGCTCCTGACTTGTTTGGCTACTTTTGTGCTTAAATAATGCCCCATGTCCTCCTTCAAAAGTTGTTTGCTAATTGCGCTCGTCTGTTTCATCTTTGGATGTGATACTTTTTCACCAGGAGCAACACCGCTTGATCTCGACAAAGATTTTCAATCTGCTGTTGTTGAAGGAATTTACTCCATCAAGGTGCCCAATTACATGTCGGTATCAAATGATTTGAGCGAGGAAGCTTCTTTGCAATACGAGAACTTGATTAAAGATGCTTATCTCATTGTGATTGATGAGAACAAAGCTGAATTCATTGAAATTTTTAATGAATTAGAAATGTTAGACTCTACCAAAACAGCCCTCGAAAACTATACCCAATATCAAAGAGAGTCTATATCAAATACCATGGATGTGACTTCTGTCTCAGAACTACGTGAAATTATGATCAACGGCAATGAAGCTCTCATGATTCAAATTGATGGTGGTATTCCTGAAGTGAACACAGATGTAACCTACCTATTAGCCGTGATTCAAGGCAATGCTAATTTGTATTCTGTGCTTTATTGGACAACAAAAGAGCAAGCGAAAAAAATGCTCCCACACTTTGAACAAAGCATTCACACCTTTCAAGATCTTTAAGACGCCGTTGCTCCTGAATTCACTCAATTAAGCCCAGCGTTTTGTTAAATTCAGCTTATGACACACCTTTTAACGAAACAACGCATTGGCTGGGTCCTAATGTTAATTTTGTTCATTCCCTTTATCGCTTTCGGACAATCAACTCTGGATGCCGCTATTACAAGCAATACCAACTTTCTAGAAAGCTTAGGCCTCCTAGGCGGAATGGCTATAGCTCCTTTCGCTGCTTTGTTCGTGACATCTCTGATCTCTGTGCTGGGCCTCGGCAATGAGTTTATTGCAGGAAATCCGATTCTAGGAAACTGGATTACCGTTGTGATTTCTGGTGTTTTGACCTTCGCCCCGCTTCTACCAAAAGTTTTTAAATCTACGGCAGTCATTGGTCAGGCCATAGATTGGATTAATGACAGGGCTGGAGCCGTTGTGGGAATCATCGTTCTAGTCTCTCCTTACTTTAATGAGTTTTCGCAAACAGAAGCTGTGCAAGAAGTGTCACTCGGTTTTATTGATCCAGGGGCATCTCCAATGCTGCTTTTGACGCTTGCCATCGCCATCCCGTATTTTGTTGTGGTCATGACCGTTCGGTCCTTTTTTGGAATACTCATTTTTCTATCACCCATACCAACACTTGACGCCATCTTTGAAGTAGTTAAACAAGGGTTGTCTGTTGGGATGATTTTGCTCTATTTGGTTTGGCCCGAAGCCGCCTTGATTGTTACCAGTATGGTCTTTCTCATCAGCTTCTTTTTGTACCAAAAAGCCAAGCGAATCATGTCCTTCTTTCGTTACCTCTATTTACGTCCCATTGGAAGATCACTTGGTTTTGGCGAAACAACGCTATTGCCTTCAAATCTTCCAAGGGCAGTAAGCGCAGAATTACCAGTCCCCTCTTTCGCTATTGAAGTGGTGCTAAAACAGCCCTTCCAAAATTGGCAAAGGCGACAATTGCTCTGGTTAACAATCACAAATGGTGAATTGAAATTAATTCAACCTAAGTGGTTTGGGTTAACAGAAACAATTTCTTTAGGAAGTCAATTGACCACTTTTGATCGTGTAGAACGAAAGTGGAGTCATTTGCTCTTATACTCCGAAGCTCACCATTTTCAATTGCAACTGAATTTGACTTATTCGCCCAAAATAGATGAAATTGAAACCCTTTTTGGAATTGAAAATGAAGCTGTAAAAAATCAGTCAGTGCCAAAGATGAACACCCTTTTGCATGCATTCAGACAAGCAACCTAAGGCGAGTTAAAATCTGACACTTTCACGAATCAATTCCAATTCTCCCACCCTGAAACACATGGCGCAACATACTTCAACTGGTTTTAACACTTTTAAATTAGTTCGAAGACGCTTTGGCTTTTAGAAGCGTGAAAAACTCAAAAGAGCCTCCCAAGACACAGATACACAAGTAGCTATAATGGAATGAGTTAGACCATCTAATCACTCACTTAAATATTCCACATCACCCCGTAGAACCCTTCTATTCAAAGGGTCCTTTCACCCCTGTTTTAGAGGGGAATAAGCCACTTACTTTTGCACTAGAGATACATACCACCCAACTTTAAAAGCAGAAAAGAGATAGATTGCTCTCCAAGAAAAGATTAAAGGTCAATTTCAATTGGCAATTGTTCAACGTATCTTCGGTGAAAATTCAATCTGTGAGAACATTATTAACGATCTTCTTTGCTGCAACCATCGGTTCGGCAATTGCACAGCCTACCTGGGAAGTTGGCACTACTACACTTACTGAATACGATCTCGTAACAGGGGTTCAAGTTCCTTGGGAAATACTATGGGGACCAGATGATTTTATTTGGGTTACTGAAAGAAGAGGAAAAGTGCTCCGTGTAGATCCGGCAACAGGAAACTATACTGAAGTGCTAAGTTTAACATCTTTGATTCCATACAACGGCGGCGGTGAGCCAGGAATGTTAGGAATGGCAATGCACCCAGATTGGGAAAACACGCCTCAAGTATTCATCGTTTACAACTACTTACAAGGAAACAATGTAAGACAACGCCTTTCTGTGTTTGATTGGGACGGTTCGAGCTTGGTGAACGAAGCGTTTCTCTTGAACAACATTCCCGGAGCAGGTATCCATGCTGGTTCACGTTTGACGTTCTTGCCAGACAACACCTTACTTATGTCTACAGGAGACAAAGGTGATGGAGGTCAATCTTCACAAGACATCGAAGCCCTAAATGGTAAAATTCTTCGTTTGAATGTTGATGGTTCTGTTCCTGCTGACAATCCTGACAATACATCCCTTGTCTATTCTTGGGGACACAGAAATGCACAAGGATTGTGTTTAGGGCCAAATGGATTAATCTATAGCTCAGAGCACGGACAAAACTCAAATGATGAGTTTAACATTATTGAAGAAGGCAGAAACTATGGATGGCCAGAAGTTGAAGGCTTCTGTGATCAGTCTGGAGAGCTAGATGCATGTGCAGAACTAGACGTAAAAGAACCCTTGCAGACTTGGTCTCCATGCATTGCTGTAAACGGCATTGAATACTACAACCACCCTGCAATTCCAGAATGGCAAAATTCAGTTTTAATGGCTGTTCTAGGCGGACTAGGAGCGCAATTTGAGCGTCTTTCTGTTTTGCACATGAGTGATGATGGAACCGAAATTGAGTCTGAAGATCAGTTCTTTAGCGAATTCAACCAGCGTGTACGCGATGTCTGTGTTAATCCATATACAGGAGCAGTTTACGTTGCTTTAAATGGACCTGGTTACCCTGGTTCAGGTCCAAACATTATCAAGGAATTCAGAAATGAAGCCTTTGTCTCTGTAGAAGAGAATGCAGGACTTCCAGTTCAAACGATGGAAATCTATCCAAACCCGGTATCAGAAACATTGAAGCTTGATTTCAGTGATTCATTCATCGGAACAAACTTTTATATCATTGGTTTTGACGGCAGACAAATGGGAAGGTTTGTAATTCAAGAGAACAACGTTAGAGTTAACGTTTCTACTTGGGCTGCAGGAACTTATTATGTGTCTTCCACTACTGAACTTGGAACCATTACGAAAACATTCGTGATTCGCTAAAACATGACTCGTACATTTTTAACCATTGCCCTGTGGCTTGGCGTGATCTTCGTATCTGCCCAGCCACAGGGCGATGCGCTTTACAACTTCTCAGGTAAATTAGTAGACGAAGAAACCGGAAGCCCAATTATGGGGTCTACCATCTTTGTAGAGATGAATGATAGCTCCTACACCACTGCTTCAGATGCTTTGGGTGAGTTCTTTCTCTCTGTGCCAAGAAAGCCTGAGGTATTCAACGTTGAATCAATTGTGTATTCCGCAGAATTGGTCCCTAATGACAAAGGTGTGTATGTGCTTAAATCACGCATTGTAGAAATCCAAGCGTGCTACATTCAAGTGTTCAAAGACACGAAAGTGTTGAGCTCCACTTCCCCTATTTCGATTCTCTCTCCGGCTGATTTAAATTCTGCTGACAACAGTTCTTTACAAGAAGCATTGAACACTGTTCCAGGCGTTAAAATGGACTCCCGAGGCTATGGAGGAAGCAGACGAATTAACATTCGAGGAAGTTTTGTTCGCAGTCCTTTTGCTGTTAGAAATATCAAAATCTACTTAGACGGATTCCCCATAACAAGTCCCGATGGCCAAGCGGCCCTGGAATTGCTAGATGATTATGACCTGAAGCGGATTCAAATTATCAAAGGCCCCAATGGAAATACTTACGGAGCAGGAAATGGAGGTGTTATGAAAGCTTACTCAAAAACCCCCATCTATGGGACTTCTCTAGAGTCAAGATTTACAGCGGGCTCTTTTGGATACTACAAAAGCGCCAGCAATGCAGCGTATGCAAATGATAAACTGAATGTACGCTTGTCTTTTATTCAACAGCATACTGATGGAAATCGCCAGCAGGAATTCAATGACCGCCAGCAGCTTTCATTGAACCTAAATTACAAACTTAGCTCAAGGCTTTCCTATTCACTCTGGGCTACTGATTACAGCGGAACGTGGGGGCTTCCCGGCTCTTTGACTGAAGATCAAGTTAGAACAGATCCACTTCAAGCGCTTGCTGTGGCTCTTGAAAACAATGCACGTGTAGACAGAGAGCGAACACGCATAGGAGTAAAACAAAAGTTCACTTCGCGCTACTTGTCCAATGAGACAATGGTCTATTACAATACCACCACAAAGATAAATCCGTTCGCAGCGAGTCCCTTTTTTCAAGGGTTCAAAGACGAAGCAGCTTCTGGGTACGGTGCTCGAAATGAGCTGAGGTATGAATTTCCTTCTGATGGACGCTGGAGGATTAAACTACACAACGACCTTGAATTTACGCTGGAAGACAATGAATTGGCTGAATACGGTATCAGTTTCGGGTCCCCTACTGATCTCCGTTACCTAAACAAAACAACATCATCTGAACTTGTGGCCAACATTGGTGCAGATGCCGTTCTTGACAATGATTTGACCATTGAAGCAGGTGTGGCTTATAGCCTTAAATCAATCTCTTCTGAAAACCAAATTGGTCCCTTAGTCAACCAAAGTCCTAACGATGTTGATCGAACTTTTTCAAGCATCCTTCCCTACGCAGGTGTTAATTACAAAGTGTTGCCTTATACCTTCTTATTTAGCTCAGTGAGCATGGGATATAGTCCTCCATCTGTTTTCGAACTAATTGACCCAGAATCAGGTGTCTTATCTACTGATCTTGCTCCTGAAGAAGCACTCAATGTTGAGTTTGGAATTAGACGGGGAACTTACCATGACCGCAGCATCCAGTTTGAGCTGAATGTGTATCAAATGGATGTCAGCAATGCCATTTTCCAATACGAGGATGAAATGGAAATCGTCCGCTTTGGCAATCGCCAGTCTCTAATCTACCAGGGCATCGAGGGAAGTGTTTCAAAAGTTTTTGCATTCCGGTCAAACAAAATCTTGAAGGAAATCTCTTTGCAATTTTCAGGAACTGCTCAGAACTACCAATTGAAAGACACAGAAGATCCTAATGAAGAAGGCAACCGCGTTGCCGGTGTTCCTTTAGCCTCTGCCTCAGGTGAATTCAGGGCACGCTTTGCTTACGGATTTGAGCTTAGAGCTCAGCACCAGTGGCATGATCAAACACCACTCAATGACGCAAATACACTGAGCTTTAGACCGTATCAGTTTTTGAACCTTCGCGCCGGATGGAATCTATCTTCATTCAAAGAGAACAGCACGTGGACCTTAGAGGTTTTTGGAGGCATTCAAAATGTGTTTGATGCCCAGTATACTTCCTTCTTTAGTTTGAACGCCTTTGGCGGAAGGTCTTTCAACCCAATGCCCGGACGGTCATTCTTTGGTGGAGTTCGAATCGGGAAACGCTTTTAATTTACTCTATGATTTTCATTTCAGTACGACGGTTCTTTGACCTACCGTCCTCTGAATCATTTGAGGCAACAGGCTCTGTTTCGCCATACCCTTTGGCAACAAGCCTTGACGTCTCAATGCCTGCCTCAATAAGGTGACTAACAACCGCTTGGGCGCGCTGTTCTGAAAGTCTTCGGTTCTCTTCTTCTGAACCTACATTGTCTGTATGTCCGCCAATTTCAACCCGAATGTTTTTGTTGATCATCAGTTGCTTGATCAATGTTCCCAATTCCACTTTAGACTCTGGACGAAGGGCGTAACTGTCTGTATCAAAGAAGATGTTGTTCAAGACCATTTTGTTGCCCGGACGAAGCTTATTGAGTGGAGCTTCCAAGCTTACTGATTCACTAGCGTCAACACCTTTCAATGAAAAATTACTACTAAAGAAAAGGTATCCTGCGCGTAAAACGTTTAGTGCATAATCTCTGTCTGGAGGAAGACACACTAGAAACGCACCATTCAATCCGTCTGAATAAGACTCAATAACGATTTCTCCTGTTTCCAAATCAATCAATTCCAATCTAGCATCAAGGGGTTTGTATGTATAACTGTCGAATACGGTTCCACTCACGTAGCTTACTGGTTTCGGACGAACGCCAACAGGGAGTTCAAATTTGTAGAGGTCGAGCTTGCCCAACCCACCGGGCCTGTCAGAAGCGAAATACGCCACAACTCCGTTGGCAGATACAAGCAATGAATTCTCGTCTCCTCCTGTATTAATTGGATAGCCTAAGTTGGTTGGATTTCCCCATGTCCCATCAGATCGCTTCTTAGAAACGAAGATATCCAATCCGCCCATGCCTGGGTGTCCGTTGGAACTGAAATACATCGTCTCGCCATCTGGGTGAATCATCACTGACTCTTCCTCGAAATCTGTATTTACATCTCCCGGGATGCGGACAGGCTTAGACCAAGATCCATCATTTTGAATGGTTGCAAACCAAATGTCTTTTTCTTTCGGACCGCCATAACCTTTGATTCCACGAATAAAATACAACGACTTTCCATCAGCAGAAAAAGAAGGCTGTGAATCCCATTGATATGAATTTACTGCTTTGATATTTTGCGCTTTACCCCAAGTATCGCCCATCTTTCTACTCACGAACAAATCACAACTTCCTAGTCCGTCATAACTACCCCAATTTCCCGGCTCTGCTTCGCACGCTGTATAAATAAGTAATTGTCCGTCTGCAGACAGTGTTGGCGCTCCCTCATTGAACACCGTATTAATTTCGTTCACAGGAAGTGATGCTGACCAAGCGTTATCTTCTTTCACTGAGACGAAAAAATCTTCTTGCTCTCCTCCTCTCACCCTATCATCAGCAATTCTTCGTGTAAAAAGGAACGTTCCGCCATCAGCCGTCAGGCAAGGATAGTATTCAGAAAACTCAGAATTAATTGCAGGTCCAAGATTGATTGGTGCGAAGTCCACTGGGTTCGCCAAGGCCAATTGAGCAAACTCACATGAGGAAAGCATAAGCCTGCCGCGTTTGTTGAGTAGCTCATCTTTGAAACTCGCTTCCAAGAACTGATTGAAAGATGCTTCTGCTTTTTGATAATCGCCCAATCGCATCTGCAGCTCGCCAGCGAAATAGATGGCATCTGCAAATTTACTTCCGCCAATAGACGCCGCTTCCATCAGGTCATCTATGCTTGCTTCTGTTCTACCAAAATCAGCTTGGATCTGTGCTCTCAGCAAAAATGCTTCAGCGAATTTGGGATCTTTAGATAAAGCGCTGTTCACGTACTTTTCAGCCTCCTCTTTCAAGCCCAACTCATAGGTCCGTATGGCATCCTCAAAAATAGCTACGGCCTTTTTATTTGACGAAGTATAACGCTGTCCTGGTTGCGCTGAAGCGAAAATAGAAGCGAAAACCATGAAGGATGTAAGAAAGAGTGTGGTAAATAGATATCGCATTGGAATAATTTATGGGGCCAAGGTAACAAAACCCGAAGTACAAGTATTCAAATATCTTGCCACAGGCCTTACCTTCGCAGAATGACACGCATTGGCCTTATTTCTGACACACACGGACACGTTGATGACCGTATTCTTCACCATTTTAAAGATGTCGATCAGATTTGGCATGCTGGCGACATAGGAACAGTTGAAATTTCAGACACGCTGGACGCTTTCAAGCCATTGGTAGGGGTGTATGGCAATATAGACGGACATGAACTTCGCCAAATTCATCCTCTTGAACAGTATTTTGAGCTCGAAGGTTTCACCATTTGGATGACACACATTGCGGGAAGGCCGGGGCGTTATTCAAAAGGCATTCCTGATCTGGTTCGAGAAAGAAAGCCAGACATCCTTGTTTGCGGACATTCACACATCTTAAAAATCATGCGTGACAAGCAGCACAATTGCCTGTACATCAACCCTGGTGCGGCGGGACTAAATGGATTTCATAAAATGAGAACCCTGGTGCGGTTTACGTTGGACAATGGGAAGATTGAGAACATGGAAGCCATTGAGTTAGGCCTGCGGTCTCAGTTCAATGAAGATTTGAAATCAGATTCGTAGTTTCTAAACACGTGCATTAACGAGTCCAATCCGGGGAAAATCTTCTCCGTTGCGTCTACGTCATATCGTTCAACTAAATATGGCCCAGTGTAATATCCGTCAGTAGGACGAGATGAATCATATCTATTATGCGCATTGTTTGCTCCGGTAATGGCTTGCTCCAACTTCTTCTGCATTGCTTGCATTTCAGAAATCGGTTTATAGTCTGCTCTGTACTGGTCACTGCGCGCTTCCAATCCTTTCGCCTTTAGTTTTTGCAATGCTTTGGCCACAGAACTGCCTTGTGCCTCTAATGAATCTTCCCATGACATAATTCGGGATAATAGGCTGTCTGCGTATAATTTATGACTAACAAAAGTGATCTCAAAGTGGGTGCATAGCGAATCATAAACACCCTCATGTTGCTTGAATCGATGATCAAAGGTCTGAGCCGTTTCAGTCACAATTGACAGTCGTTCATTCAGTCGTTCATGAATGCGCTCAGGGACAGGCTTACTGCTCCTCAATGTTTTCATTAAAGAATCCTTGACCGCCATGTTATCATTGTAAAAGACAGCGCGCTCCTCTTGCATAGAGATCATCTCCAAGCGCATGGCTTCAACCTCTTCAGCAAGTTTAGGGTAGGGATGCATAGATTGGTCTGTACATTCCATGACCAGTCCATTGTGAAATTCTTGGTGATCAAAATAATGCTCAATCACATAGTGCTCTTGCGTCACGAGCACCGTATGCGCATCTTCCATCTCTTTATTCAAAGCGGTTAGATCTGGGTCTCCGCAAGCGAATGCTGAAAACAGAACTGCTGATAATAAAAGGTTATGGAACAGTTTCATCCTATCTCAATCTATCAAGTGACTTTATAAGCTTTTCGTCTGCTATAATTCCGCGGTTCGCCAAAAGGGCAAAAGCGAAAGCCCCGAATGGAAAGAAAAAACTAGCAGCGTAGCCAAAATCTACCTCCTTAATGTCTAGTGTCCAGTAGTTTTCACTAACGAAGTACCACAGGAGCACGACGCTAGCCATGATCAGAGCATACCCAATGCGGACCAGTTTAATTTGTAACGGTCTGTTCTTGTAAAAAGCGATTGCTGCGAGAAACAATGCACTGGTGATTGACAGAACAATAACAGGAGGCATGCCGAATAAAACGTCTCCTACCTCCCCATTTGCTTTGGTTAATTTGTAGAGGCTTAACTGAGACTCAATCCCAGCAGAATCAGCATAATGTGCTATATCAAAGCCAAATACAAGAAGTAGACATAGAGCAGTAAGAAACAAGTAAATGGTCTGTACGCGTTGAATCATTTCAATTAATTTATACAAAGGTAATGGTTCAAATGTCAACTTATCTACATGAATATCTGATAAAAAGCATCGAGAAAAGAACCCTATTGATTAAAAAGGCGTATTATTGCCTAGTCGGTTCCGACAAGAAACAATAATACAACCACTCATTTTCGAGAGAATTCATCCCTCCCACCGAGGATTATGATGACTACAAGAACAACATATCATATATGTACGATATAATTGAACTTAACGGCAAGAAGGTCGCTGAGTTAAGAGACATTGCCAAAAGCCTTGAGGTTAAAAAAGCTGAAAAGCTTAAAAAACAAGATCTCATCTACATCATTCTTGATGAGCAAGCAATCAATCCTTCAAAAGCAAAGGCATCCGCTCCAAGCGCGCCTTCTTCAGATAAACCTGCAGATGACAAGCCGGCAAATGAAGCACCTAAGCCTAAACCACGTCCGAGGCCTAGACCAGAAAGAAAGCCTAGACCGGTAAGAACTGTTGAAGCGAAAGTAGAGGGTGATGCTGAGGCGAAAACGGAAAAAGACGGAGAGGTAAAAGCTGAAAAGGCAGAGCCAAGAAACCGTCCGAATCCTAGGCCAAGACCAAACCCTAGACCAAACCCTAGACCTGAGTCCAAAGAAGCAACGAATACTGAAGCTCCTGCTGAGGCGAAGAATGACAAACGCCAGGACCGTCCGAATCCTAGACCGAATCCTAGACCGGAAAAAACTGATCGCAACAACGACCGCAATAATCGCAATGACAGAAATGATCGCAACGATCGTGGAGACCGCAATGATACCCGTCCGCGCAGAGAAGAAAAGCGTGTTGGTAAGCCAGATGAGCATGGCTACGACTTTGACGGATTAGTTATAGCGGAAGGTGTTCTTGAAATTATGCAAGACGGATACGGTTTCATGCGTTCATCAGATTTCAACTATTTGAACTCTCCTGATGATGTGTATGTATCTCAGTCTCAAATCAAATTGTTCGGACTGCAAACAGGCGATACGATCCTTGGGTCAGTTCGTCCACCGAGAGCCGGAGAAAAATATTTCCCACTCATAAAAGTGGACAAAATCAACGGACGTGATCCCGCATTTGTTCGAGATCGTGTTCCATTCAAGTTCTTGACGCCCTTGTTCCCAAACGAGCGTTTTAGACTTGGTGACAACAGCACAAACATTTCAGTTCGTATCATGGACCTCTTCTCTCCTATTGGAAAGGGACAGCGTGGTATGATTGTTTCTCAACCAAAAACAGGAAAGACAACTATTCTGAAGGATGTTGCAAATGCAATTGCAAGCAACCACCCTGAAGTTTACCTAATCATCTTGTTGATTGATGAACGTCCTGAAGAAGTTACTGACATGAAACGAAGCGTGAAAGCTGAAGTGATTGCCTCTACTTTTGATGAGCCTGCTGAACGTCATGTAAAGATTGCAAACCTTGTTCTAGAGAAAGCAAAACGTTTGGTAGAGTGCGGACATGATGTTTGCATCTTGCTTGATTCAATTACACGTTTAGCAAGAGCTTACAACACCGTTTCTCCTGCATCAGGAAAAGTGCTTACAGGTGGTGTTGATGCGAATGCATTGCACAAGCCGAAGCGCTTCTTTGGAGCAGCTCGTAACATCGAGAATGGTGGTTCACTTTCAATCATTGCAACTGCCTTGACTGAAACAGGATCTAAAATGGATGAAGTGATCTTTGAGGAATTCAAAGGAACTGGAAACATGGAGATTCAACTGGATCGTAAGATTTCAAACAAACGAATCTTCCCTGCAATCGACATTACTTCGTCAGGAACAAGAAGAGATGATCTTCTCCTAGAGAAAGACAAACTACAGCGCATTTGGATTCTTAGAAAGCACCTTGCTGATATGAACCCTGTTGAAGCAATGGAATTCATCAAAGACCGTATCACAAATACGAAGTCGAATGAAGAGTTCTTGATTTCAATGAATGGCTAAACTGATTCCATGTCAGGAGAAAATAAACTTGTATTGATTTGTGGAGCACTCTGGTTAATAACCAAAACAGTGCTCCACAATTTCATTTCACTGGAGTTGAATGTGAAAGCGGGCGTTATGCTCAATTTATTCCTCATTTTACTCGTTGCCGTTTTTGCTATTCATCAAAAGGTGCAATCTACCAAAGGGCATGATTATCATTTTCTTGATGACCTCAAGACCGTTCTAAGGGCTACATCCAAATACGTGTTATTTTCAGTGATTTGCTTGGCTATTTTCAACTATGGAATCGCCCGTGAAGCTACCTTGATAAAAAAAGCAGGTTCTCTTCTTTCTATAGATAAGCGATATGACATACCTGAGAATTATGCTGAGCTCCAAGCCACCGATTTCCTATTAGAAAACGTGAGTGCTGAGGAAGCAAAAGCCAAACAGGTTGAAAGATTCGAACTTTTTTCCAAATGGTATGTTCAGTTATCCTTGCCCTTTTTCGCGCTTATTCTTGCTGCAATAATTTATTCATTGCTCGCTTCAATGTTGTGGCGAAGATTAATGAAGTAACCGAAAATATAAGATACGTTGATCCGTTAAGTAACTTAGAACTCTAAAGCAGATTATTGTGCGCACCATTCAAGTCATTATTATAGCTATTGCACTCTGTATAACAGGTACATTAAGTGCACAGCATACGGCGAGAAACTTGCCTCAATTCGACTACAAGCCGTATCATTTTGGATTTTTACTCAGTATCAATACCTCTGACTTTAATTTCCGCTATGCGGAAACAAGCAATTTCAATGATTCGCTACTGGGAATTTCAAACCGAAAACAACAAGGATTCAACTTGGCCCTTTTGGCCTCATTGGACCTTACGAAGAACTTCCATATTCGTTTTATACCCGGACTAAGTTTCCAGGATCGGGGCTTGAACTATACTTTTAGAGTGAGTGACGGAACATCTGAAACCTTCTTAAAAAGAACCGAGTCTGTTTACCTTGATTTACCTATTCTTTTCAAACTCCGCACCAACCGCGTAAACAATTTTGCAGCATATGCCCTCATCGGCGGGAAGTACAGTCGCGATATGCAATCTCAAAAGGATGTAGATAATGCACTTGCCAATGACATTATAATCAAATTAGAGGATACTGATTTTTCTATTGATGCCGGAGGAGGAATAGATTTCTTCCTTCCCTATTTCAAGTTTAGCATTGAAATGAAGACCGCTTTTGGAATTCCAAACATCTTAATCCAAGAAAATTCTAAATTTAGTTCGCCACTTGAGAGTCTTCGCACTAGAACTTTTGTGTTCTCACTTTGCTTCGAAGGCTAAGGGAGCCAATAGGTTTCATATCTTTGATTCACCTGCATGTTACTACCCACTAGAAATACACCACGCTGGATCATTTTCTTGATCGATATGATCATTTGCATTTGTGCATTTGTGTCAGCCTATATGTTGCGTTTTGAATTTGCCCCTCCTCAAATAGAAAAAGACTTGGCTTGGGCTTTCTTCCCCCTCTTTCTTGGTGTAAGAGCCATTAGCTTTTATCTGGGGAAGACTTATGCCGGAATCATTCGCTATACAAGCACACAAGATGCCCAGCGTATTTTTATTACCATCGCCGCCGGTTCACTCGCCTTCGCCCTAGCAAATCAAGTGAAATACAGGTTCGTAGATCAAGCGTACTTTATTCCGAATACCATCATCATTATTGATTTTCTCGCCTCCCTCTTTATACTCATTGCGAGTAGAATTGCGGTAAAAGTGGCTTACATGGAGTTAAAATCACCCGTGAAATCGAAAAAGAACGTTGTCATCTATGGAGCTGGAGAAGCTGGTCTTATTACAAAACAAGCCATTGAGCGAGACAGCCAATCAGGCATCAATGTTTCTGCCTTTATTGATGACGACAAACAGAAGTCAGGGAAAAAACTTGAAGGTGCTTCGATCTATCATTTCAGTAAAGCACCAGAGTATTTTGCCCAGGGGAAAATTGACGAAATCATCATTAGCGTCCAACAAATCACACCTGAGCGAAAAGCAGCGGTAATTGACCTTGCTTTGAAATACAATGTACGCGTACTAAACGTTCCACCGGTGCGACGATGGATCAACGGAGAACTCAGTTTAAGGCAGCTTCGCGAAATCAACATTGAAGATTTACTAGGGAGATCAGCGATTTCAATAGACAACCAGGAAGTGCGCTCTTTGGTGCACAACAAACGCGTACTTATTACAGGCGCTGCGGGGTCCATTGGAAGTGAGTTAGCCAGGCAGATTGCTGCTTACCAGCCAAGTAAACTCATTTTGTTCGACCAAGGTGAAACACCGCTTTATGAAATTGAGCAAGAACTCAAAGCCAAAGGGCTTCACTCCCATTGTGACTTTGTAATTGGCGACATTCGCCAGCAAGACAGAGTGAATCGGATGATGGAAAATTACCTCCCGCAAGTTGTTTTTCATGCCGCGGCATACAAACACGTGCCACTCATGGAAGACAATCCGAGTGAAGCGATCTTGGCCAATGTAAAGGGCACTCAAAACCTTGCTGACGCTGCACACCATTACAATGTAGAGCGCTTTGTCTTCATTTCAACTGATAAGGCTGTAAATCCTACTTCAGTCATGGGGGCTACAAAACGAGTTGCCGAAATGTATGTCCAGTCTTTGAATGCTTTGTCTGAATGTGCTTTCATCACAACCCGATTTGGAAACGTACTAGGGTCAAACGGCTCTGTTATCCCCCTCTTCAAAAAACAACTGGAAAACGGAGGTCCAATTACGGTAACACACAAAGATGTGACACGGTTCTTTATGACCATTCCAGAAGCCGTTGAACTGGTGTTAGAAGCCGGTATGATGGGCAACGGAGGTGAAATATATTTGTTCGACATGGGCGCGTCAGTTAAAATCTATGACCTCGCTGAAAAGATGATTCAGCTTTCAGGACGAACACTTGGAAAAGACATTGAAATTAAAATCACAGGACTTCGTCCAGGAGAGAAGCTTTACGAAGAGCTACTAGCGAGTGAAGAAAATACGATTCCAACTCACCATCAAAAGATTCTAAAGGCACGTGTTCGCGAAACATCGTTCGAAGAGGTTCGAGGAGAAGTGCATAAATTGATTCGTTTGTTCGGACAGCAAGACAACACGAAAATTGTGATGCAATTGAAGGTCTTAGTGCCTGAGTACCGGAGCAATAATTCAGAATTTGAAGCTTTAGATCGAACTTAGTCTTTGGCACGAATTAGTGCCTTCTTCCATCAGTGATTTTGTATTTTTGAATTTCAAACACCGTTATGACAGTAGATAAAAACATTGAAACAGCGCAGCTCCAGACTGAGATTGGAGAATACATCGGTATGGGCTTAAACAGTCTTGTTTTTGACTACGAAGACCATGACACCACTGTTTCGCTTCGTCTGATTACAGTGAACCCAAGGCACAACCAAAGTTTTCTCTACCATGAAACAGATGGTGTGACTAAGCTTGATGCGCTGCGCGCTATGGTAAGCTACGTCCAGAGCCACAAAGACCGCGAATCTTCTTATACCATCCAATGGTCTATTCATGGTGATAACACCCTCCATACTTCTTACTTCAGTGCGAAGAACATTGTTGGCGCACTTGACAAACTCTATTATGACCGGGACCCCAATGGAATTACTGTGTTTTCAGTAATCATGAATCCAATTTCATAGTCTGATTGAAGCGCAAGACACCTACCGAACACTTCAAAGTAGAAGTGAGAGTCTTTACAAAGTAAAAGGAAGCAAGCATTTCGGATTCGCTTTCCCAGTTTATTCAGAGGAAGAAATCAAAGTGTTTCTTGAGCAAATAAGAAAAGAACACCATTCAGCCAGACACCACTCCTATGCATGGCGATTGGATTTAGACAAAAAACGCTTTCGTGCCAATGATGATGGCGAACCATCCAACAGCGCAGGAAAACCAATTCTAGGACAGATTCAATCTTTTGACCTCACCAACGTACTCATTATTGTTGTGCGCTATTTTGGAGGTACCAAACTGGGGGTAGGCGGATTGATTGACGCGTATAGAACAGCGGCCAAATTCGCCATCGAAGAAGGGAAGATCATTGAGAGGCAAGTTACCCGTTTCGTTCAGGTGAAATTCCCATATCCCAGCATGGGCGGCGTTATGAAAATTTTGAAAGACTTCCAATTGGAAATGCATTCAAATAAATTCGAAATTGAGTGTGAATTAGTAGTGGAGGTTAGGTTGGATGCTATTTCACCCATTACCTCAGCATTTGAAGACGTTGATCACGTTACTGTAAAGTTGCTGCCCTAAGCCTTTCTACAGAAGTACAAAATCTCATCAGACATCAAAGCGTAACGCTCTTGAAGCGCCTCCCCAATCTCAGCTACATAACGGTCTTCTGTAACTTCAAAACCTGCTGCTCTTAATCGGTCACCATAGTCCATTCCAAAAAGACGAAGGTGATCTCGCTGCCAATATAAACGTTCTCTCTCTGCAGGATCAGTCACATTTTTGTCTTCCTCTGTTTTCGGATTTGAATAATCTACGGGGACTTGAAAAATACCCCAGCCGCCTGGTTTCATCACACGGTAAAACTCACGCATTACTTGCGCATCATCTTCTACGTGTTCAAGCAGGTGATTGGCCATTACAATATCAAAGGAGTTGTCTTCAAAAGGAATGGCATGTGCGTCAAAATGATGCTCTGCCCAGGGCGAAACCAAATCTCCCGTAACGTAATCAATGTTCTCTAATTTCTTGAATAAACGCAAAAAGCAGTATTCAGGAGCCATGTGCAAGAACTTCTGCTTGTCTGTGAAAAAGTTTGTTTTCTCCTTGAGGTACAACCAAATCAGTCTGTGCCGTTCCAACGACATGCTATCTGGTGCCAATGCATTCTCTCTTGGATGAACGCGTCCGTAAGGCAGAATTTTTCGGTAGGTAATCCCGTTGATTGGGTCCTCAATTTTGTTTCCTCTGTAGAAGATTGAAAGCACTTGAAGAAAAAGGTGAGCCACACGCTGCAGCAGGTGTCTGGGAATAAAACGCGTAACGAAAGAGATGATTTTGTTCATGCGAAGCGAAGATACATCAACCGAAAATTTCTAGCTGATCATTTGAATAAATTCTTCCTCTGAGAGGATGCGTATTTCTAAGGATTCAGCCTTCTTCAATTTTGCAGGCCCCATTTTATCTCCTGCCAAAACGTAATCTGTCTTTGCTGATATTGACCCCACATTTCTACCACCATGCATTTCAATTTCTCGTTTGAGGTCATCTCTAGAGAAGTTTTCGAACACGCCCGAAACCACAAATGCCTTCCCTTCAAGCACATTGCTTGATTGTGAGGCTTCTTTGTCTATTTTCAGCTGCACACCAGCGGCTTTAAGCTTAACAATAAACTCCTGATTCTTAGGGTTATGAAACCACTCAAATACGCTTTCGGCAATGCGGTCACCAATTTCCTCTACTTGCACTAACGTTTCTACATCAGCTTGAGCAAGGGCTTCAATGGTTTCGAAGTGACGCACTAGCTTCTTCGCCACCGTCTCTCCAACATAACGAATGCCCAATGCGAATAACACCCTTGGGAAAGGCTGCTCTTTGGAAGCTTCAATTCCTTCAAACAGTTTTTCAACTGAACGTTCAGCCATGCGTTCCAATGGAAGCACTTCCTCTGCCTTCAATTCATAGAGCGAAGTATAATTTGAGATCAGCTTTGCTTCATGGAGTTGCTCAATGGTCTCAGGGCCCAAACCATCTATGTTCATGGCTTTACGCGAAATAAAATGTTCAATTCGCCCCAGAATTTGTGGCTTACATCCCACCTCATTGGGACAATAATGATGCGCTTCGCCTTCCTTTCTTTTCAATTCTGTTTTGCATTCTGGACAGTGCGTCAAATACACATGTGGACCTTTATCTGTTGTTCTTGCGTCAATGTCAACGGCTACCACTTTGGGAATGATCTCCCCTCCTTTCTCTACATAAACTAGATCTCCTTCACGAATATCAAGCTTCGCAATTTGATCTGCATTGTGCAACGATGCGCGCTTCACAGTAGTTCCAGCAAGTTGCACCGGTTCCAAATTTGCAACAGGTGTAATGGCTCCAGTTCTTCCTACTTGATAAGTGATATTATTTAGTCTGGTTGAAACACGTTCTGCCTTGAATTTATACGCAATGGCCCAGCGCGGTGATTTGGCGGTCATCCCCAAAACTTTCTGCTGCCTGTAATTGTTAACCTTGATAACAATTCCATCGATTTCGAATGGAAGGTCATGACGCGCAGTATCCCAATGTTCAATGAAATCCATTATTCCGTCAATGGAAGAGGTTCTTTCAATGAAGCGCTTGGAAGCTGGCGGGACTTTAAATCCCCATTCTTTTGCTTTATTGAGGCTATCGAAATGATTACTAAACTGCTCACCTTCAGCGTGAATATAATAGAGAAAGCAATCAAGTTTTCGCTCTGAAACTAACTTACTATCTTGATTCTTGAGCGTCCCTGAAGCGGTATTCCTTGGATTGGCATACAAATCATCTCCTGCTTCTCCTCTTTCTTCATTGAGCTTCGCGAAAGCTTCAAGAGGATAGAAAATTTCTCCTCGAATATCAAAGCTTGCTGGCCAATCTCCTGCTTTCAGACTGAGTGGAATGGTTCTTATGGTGCGCACGTTCGTGGTCACATCTTCACCCACAGCGCCATCACCACGGGTTACGCCACGGGTGAGCTGTCCGTTGTCATACGTTAAACTAATGGCAACCCCATCATATTTGAGTTCGAGCACATATTCAACTTCCTCGTCTATGCTCTTTTTGATCCTATTCTCCCAGTCAGAGATTTCTTCTTTTGAATAGGAGTTCGAAAGCGAAAGCATCGGAAAGCGGTGGGTTACTTTTTCGAACTTGTTCGTGATATCGCCCCCCACGCGCTTGGAAGGCGAATTGGGATTGGCCAACTCAGGGTTGGCTAACTCCAGCACTTCCAACTCTTTTAACAGGAGGTCAAAGTCTTGATCCGAAATGGCCGGATTGTTTAATACGTAATACTGGTAATTGTAATCGTTGAGCTGTTCTGTAAGCACATTGATCCGTTGAGTTGCCTCAATATTCATACTTTACTTCCTTATTTCGAATGGCTCGAAGCGTTTTCCCAAACCTCAATTTCGCCTTAGCAAGGTACACCGTAGAATCATAGATATTGCCTAATTCAGGAGGTGTTTGCCCTGTCCAACGATGTCCTACCCCTGCACCAATAGAAAACCACCATGTTAGGTGGAAGTAAGTTGATATTGAAAGCTCCATAATGCGCGCTTCTATTGGTTCTCCTATGAATGTTACTGCTGTGTCTTTCGGATTGTCATAAGTCACTTTAATTTGACCAACACCGAAATGGGCCGTAGCTGATATTTCCCAACGCTTGTTGAAGAACAATACACGTTCGTAAAAGATGGAGTTGTAATCAAATTTGAGTTTTGCAGGAACGAACCGTCCTTCGAATGATTGGAAATTATCTCTCCTTAGTTCAGAAAGGCCGTAAATGCCTATTCCAAAACGATGAATCCGTTTGTATTCCATTCCGATTCGCAATCCTGCTACTCGAACCGGATTTCCGTCATCAAACGTATTTCGTCCATCTAAAACAAGATCAAACTTCCATTTCCTGAACCCTTCCCCAAGGTATTTATCACCTCCTAAAATCCATACGCTTTCATTCAATTGCCCAACAGCAGAAACAGAACAGACTGTTGCCAAAACAATTAGGACATAGGAGCGAATGCAATTCATGGTTCAAAAATAGTCAAAGACCTTGCCTTAAAGATGTGAATTATTTATTTTAATGCAAGTTTGAGGCCATCACCATTCGGTTTTTACCTTGCATGTCTTTTACCAAACGCGCAGCTTTGAAATAAATTAGACTCTCCTTTTGTACTTCGTGCGCAAAATCTTTGTGGCATTCAAAAAACAATTGCCCTTCTTGAGTCAGTGATTTAGAGGCTAGATCTAAAATTCGTTTGTAGAACTTCAGCGGATGGCCATCTTCAACGAACAAGGCCAATCCGGGCTCGTATTTCACAACGCGCTCATCCATTTGTGCTGCCTCGCTTATAGGGATATAGGGAGGATTGCTAACAATGGCATGGTAGGTCATTGTTAGCTCATCTGTAAGGATGTCAGATTCAAAAAAATCAACTTCTACTCCATTTCGCTTCGCATTTGCTGCAGCAATGGCAAGGGCCTCGGGCGAAACATCACATGCCTGCACCGTCAGATCTGGACGAAGTGCCTTGAGCGAAATAGCAATGCAACCTGTTCCCGTGCCAATGTCCAAGACGATTGCATTGGCCGGAATTTCCTTTGATGCACAAAGCACCAATTCCTCTGTTTCAGGCCGGGGTGCAAGTGTATCTTTCGTTACAATGAAATTAAAATCAAGAAAATAGGCCTTGCCCAAGACATGTTGCAAGGGTTTTCCTAGCATGAGCTCAGCAATGCCGTCATTGAGTTTGTTCAGTTCAGATTCAGAAAACTTATAGTCATTCACCAGCAGCATTGCGCGGGTTTGCTGGCTCACTTCTTCCATCAGAATACGTCCAATGTTCCCCGCTTCCCTCTCTTCAAAGGAAGCAGCGAGTTCTGAGTCTATCCATTGACGAACAGCTTTAAACGAATTTGAAGATGGCCAATTCACCCTACAAAGGTAGTTAACTGATGCTCTTGATGAGGCACGCTGCTGTGGCAGGATTTGTTGCGAGTGGAATGTTGTGTACATCACAAATGCGCATCAGCATGCTAATGTCTACTTCGTGTGGATGCTTTCCGAGTGGATCTCTAAAAAAGAGCACCATGTGCACTTTTCCTTCTGTAATCTGGGCTGCTATTTGAGCATCACCTCCCAATGGTCCGCTGGCTACACGTTCAACTTCTAATCCGGCATCTATGGCATGTTGTCCTGTTGTTCCTGTTGCAACAAGATTGATGTTTTTATCTAGAAAAAAAGCCTTGTTGTTCATTAGAAACTGAACCATATCCGCTTTTTTACCATTGTGTGCTATTACAGCTATGCGCATTACTTGCTTTATTTAGTAAAAACTTGATAACCCCATTTAGGTAATATAAGTTCTCCATTAGTAAACTCTGAGAGCACAAAGTTGTCAAAAATACTGCTGTATTCTCCTTCTAGTTGCTCATTTAATGTAACGGTAACAGGTGCGTCTGAAAGGTTGAGTATCGTGATTATGTCACTTTCATTTTTTACCCTTTTGAATGCAAAGATGCTTTCATCCTTATTGGACGTGAGTCGTTCAAAATCTCCACCAAAATGACCATTCCACAATGCTTCTTCTTCGCTATTCACCTTTATGAGCTTTGCATAGAAGTCTTGGAATTTATAATCTGCCCACTCAATGGTGTCTTTTTCGAAGAATGCCAGCGCTTTGTCCAAACCGGCTTCTTGTCCTGAATAAATGAGTGGCATCCCGTTGATGGTAAAAGCAAGGGTAGCAAAAGCGAAGTGCCCGTCTCCATAGCGATCGAAGACCGTTCCGTTCCATGAATTCTCATCATGGTTAGTTGTGAAGGTCATTCTGTATGCGCTCTCAACGAAGTTGCTATCTTCCTTCGCCATGTAGTTCTCAAGATCGTTTAGGTTCTTTTCTCCTTTCGGTATGCCATTCATGATGTGCATTAGTTCCCAACTGTAGCTCATATCAAAGGCGCTTTCATGGTGTATTGGGTTCTCTGCTTCGGCAAGCATAAATACATCTGGATTGGCTTCTTCAAGTTTTTTGCGCGCATGCTCCCAAAACGCCACAGGCACCCAGTCTGCAACATCACAACGAAATCCATCAATCCTTGCTTCACTGACCCAAAACAACATGGCATCTGTCATGCCATCCCAAAGCGCTTCATTTTCGTAATTCAATTGCGCAACGTCGTACCAGTCTGTTCCAATTGGAGGCTGAACATTCCCTAAGGAATCCAATAAGTAATATTCAGGATGCTCCGTGGTCCACTTATTATCAAAAGCGCTGTGGTTTGCCACCCAATCAATGATCACCTTCATCCCCATTCCGTGGGCATCAGTGACCATGTCTTTGAATTCTTGCAATGAACCGAACTCAGGATTTACCCCTGTGTAGTCCTGAACAGAATAGTAACTGCCTAAACTACCCTTTCTATTTTTCAATCCAATGGGATGAACGGGCATGAGCCACAAGATCTTCACACCCAATTTATTTAACCTGGGCAGGTCATCTCTGAATGCGGCAATTGTTCCTTCAGCAGTGTGCTGACGGAGGTTCACCTCATATATCGTAGCGTTTTTTGACCAGTCTGCATGGTCCAGAACTTCTGTTTCGAAGGTGTCACTGACTGGATTTGCCTCAGTAGTTGGTTTTTCAGCTGGTGGCTGTCCACATGCAAAAAGCGCTAGGATTGCTGCGAGGGCGAAAAGTCTATTCATAGTACAAAGATGTAGAAAACGAAAATAAGAAGATAGTGTGTATTATACACTATCTTCCTTAATGAATTCTTAACACCCTTATTCCTCTCAAAATTTAGGACATTTTCTCTCTTTTCGAATTCAATTGAAGCCCAAACCTGATGAATCAGCAAAGAATTACTGACCTTTGAAACACAATTTGAGATATGACAAAGCAAAGCGTACTTAGTCACTTCGCGAAGCACAAACAAATGTATTTGTTGTGGATGCTCGCATTTGGCGTGCGCTTTATCTGGTGGATTATGGTGGTGCTTTTTGGAGACATTTCCTTTTCAACGTATGACACAACTCAATTTGAGCTTTTGGCCCACAACCTCATTACCCACAGTGAGTTCAGCAGGTCTTTGGAAGCTCCTTTTTTTCCTGATTTTGCGCGCACGCCTGGCTACCCTCTATTTTTAGCCGCATTCAAGGCTTTGCAACTGCATAACATGTGGATTGCGCTCATCCAATTGGCATTGTGCTCACTGGTACCCCTTCAACTTTTATCCATTGCCAAAAAGTACAACTTGCACAGCCCCATTTTCACCTATCTAGTCTTAACATTTGACCTTTCGCTTGTTCTTTTTACGCCAATGATACTCTCTGACGGACTGTTCTTTTTTGGTCTATCAACTTTACTCTACCTCATATTGGCACATCCCATGACAAGTAGGCGGCTTATTTGGATTGCTCTTTTAGCAGGAGCATTGATTCTCATCAGACCAATTGCCATCGCTTTCCCGTTGCTGGTTTTACTCTTTATATGGCGCTCTAAACAGTCATTTCGACACCTTCTAACCTTCGCTTTTGTTGTTGTACTACTTCCTTTGGGATGGTCTGCAAGGAACTATCATCACTTTAGTCTATTCAGCATAAGCACTATGTCTTCCAATAACTTATTGTTTTACAATGCAGCAGGAATTGAAGCAGAAGCTAGTGGACGTTCGTTTGCTGAAGTACAAAATGAATTGGCCTATGCTCAGTTGGCTTTGCAGGATTGGGAAGGTGACCCCATGGCGAGTAAAAAATATGTTGCTCAGTGCACATCTACCGCACTTGAAATTTTGTCTACCCACCCTTTGTCTTTCGCGAAGCAAATTGCACACAGCATCGGACTGTACTTTATTAAGCCTCCCAGAAGTTATTTTGACCAGGTCTTCAACTTGAATTACAGCTACGCTCCCATAGATGCTTTGGGTGAGCAAACCTCGCTTCAAACGAAGTTCGATCAGTTGATTTCAGGAAGCTCTGTTTTTGCACTTATAATGACCATGAGCTCCTTCCTCATGAACCTCATTGTGTTTATGTTGGCGGCGGTTGGAGCGTGGTTCTTATTCAAAACAAACCCCCAACTCGCTCTGCTGCTCGTTGGGGGTGCATTGTATTTTTGTTTTCTGTCTGTCTTTACTGCAACAGATTCGCGCTTTAGGTTGCCAGCAATTCCATTCTTAGCTCTGCTGGCAGCGGCTGCTCCAATTAGAACAAGGTTAAGGGGCCGTCAGAATTAGCGTTGTCATCTTTGGGTTTTGGTTTTGCCGTTGGCTTTGATGAAGGAAGATCCAAGTCTATTGTTGGACTCACCTCATCAGGTGCACCAGCAATATTTCCCTCTTCTTCTTCGCTGTCATCATCATCGTCATCTGTCTCAGAAGACTGGCTGGCTTTATTCCTGTCAGCCTCCAAGGTCAACTTCGCTTGCAATTCAGCCTCTACCTTTTCTTCTAAATCAGCAACAGGCGCTTCAAGCGTCACCTCTGTAATGGGCAATAAACTCAGTTTATTACCAAGTGCTTTCAGTCCTTTTACAGCTATAAAATCAGTAACATCAACAATTTGATCTTCCTTGTCTCTTGAGTGCTTAAAGCGTTTATTGAATTTCAAACACACCTGCGGATGGTGCAGTGTAGAGGCCACCCATAGTTTTGAATTTTCGTGCTCTGTTATAAAGCTTGTCTTTCCTTTAGAAGGCTCTACTAAGAAGCGTTTCGCGAAGAAATCTTCCTTATCACCATCGTAATAAACGGCACTGATTGGCTTTTCTGGAATCCACTTCTCAAGCTGAATCATGTTCTCCTCAAAGTGGGTTGACAGGTCAAAACTGGTGAGCTTATACTCTCCTGAATCTAACAGCACAAGGATTTTATCTTGCGGTTGGAACGCCCCTAAGAAGCTTCCTCGTTCATCTGCGTTCAATCTTCTCACTGTCTCATCGAACCAAATCTTACGGGCTCCCAATGTAGAAACGCCTTCTTCTTTGAGTTCAATCTTCCGAAGTGGGTACTTGGTCAGTGTATTTCCTGCCGCTGCTCTTCCTTTAATGGCTAATTCAGAGAAGTCGAAATCAAATTTCAATTTCTTCACCCGTTGTTGTTGCTTGAGGAAGATCGTAACGACCTCAGCTTCTCCATTCGGATTTGCTGTAAAGTAGAGGACCTCAGAGCCTGGTGTTCCTTTGGTAATAGGGTTTTCTCTATCACGGGTGATCGATGTCACGTTAAAACGTTTGACAAAGGTCTTTCCATTGGCATTGGCTTTTCCATCTCTGTAGATGGCATTGTAGACACGACGTTTATCTCCTTTTTTCCATACACACACGTGAATAATGTTTTTCCCCACAAATGCTTTTGACGAAACCTTGGTCACGATCATGGTTCCATCTTTTCGGAACACAATAACGTCATCAATGTCTGAGCAATCACAAACGAACTCTCCTTCGCCCCGCTTCAGACCTGTACCTACAAAGCCTTCTTCTGCCTGAACGTAGAGCTTCGCGTTTGCAACAGCTACTTTCGTTCGGTCAATGGTATCAAAGGTTTTAATTTCTGTCTTTCTTTCTCTTCCTGCAGCAAACTCTTTCTTGAGTGCTTTGAAATAGTCTATGGCGAAATCAGTCAGGTTGTCTAAGTTGAATTGCACCTTCTTCATCTCCTCTTCTAAGGAACTGATCTTTTCATCTGCCTTAAAGGCATCAAAACGCGAAATACGTTTGATTCGAATTTCAGTAAGTCGGGCCACATCTTCATCTGTCACCTTTCTAACGAGGTGCTTGATGTGCGGCTTCAACCCTTTGTGAATCGTCTCAATGATGGCTTCCCACGTTTCGCATTCCTCAATGTCGCGGTAAACGCGTTTTTCAATAAATATTTTCTCAAGCGATGCGAAGTGCCATGATTCCTGCAGCTCTCCTTTCTTTATTTCCAGTTCGCGTTGAAGCAAGTCCTTTGTTCTTCTGGTAGAGATGCGCAACATTTCACTGGCACCAAGGAATTGCGGACGGTCATTCTCAATGACGCATGAGTTGGGCGATATAGACACTTCACAATCTGTGAAAGCGTAAAGGGCATCAATGGTTTTATCTGGCGAAACACCTGGCGCGAGGTGAATCATAATTTCAACTACGTCAGCTGTATTGTCTTCTACCTTTTTAACCTTGATTTTACCGCGGTCATTGGCTTTCAGAATGCTGTCTATCAACGAAACGGTGGTTGATCCAAAAGGCAATTCATAGATGATTAAGGTTTTGGCGTCTTCTTTGCGAATGCGCGCGCGCACTTTGATTTTTCCTCCACGGAGTCCATCATTGTAGTTTTCTACATCAACCATTCCCCCAGTAATAAAATCAGGGTAGATTACCGGATTCTTTCCTTTGAGCACATCAATGGTACCATCAATAAGCTCTACGAAGTTGTGCGGCAACATTTTACATGCTAGTCCAACTGCAATCCCTTCAACCCCACCTGCCAGTAGCAAAGGGAATTTCACGGGCAACGTGTCTGGCTCTTTGTTTCGTCCATCATAAGAACTCAGCCAAGTAGTTGTTTTAGCATTGAAAACCACTTTACTTCCAAACTTAGAGAGCCTTACCTCTATGTATCTGGGAGCTGCAGCAGAATCACCGGTGAGAATGTTCCCCCAGTTTCCTTGACAGTCAAGGAGCAATTCTCTTTGTCCTATTTGCACCATGGCATCACCAATTGAGGCATCACCGTGTGGGTGGTACTTCATGGTATTCCCAATGACGTTGGCTACTTTGTGGAACCTTCCGTCATCCAATTCTTTCAATGAGTGCAGAATACGACGTTGTACAGGTTTTAATCCGTCATGCAAGTGAGGAACTGCGCGCTCCAGAATTACATACGATGCATAATCTAAGAAGTAGTTGTTGTACATGCCCGCAACTTGGATCACGTTCTCTAAACGCTCACCACTGCCATCATCTGCAAACTCTTCGTCGCGCTCTATATCTTCGTTCTCAGCCATTTTGGTCCTCTGAGTATTTATTCAATTTTTAATCTTCTTCAGCCAGTGTATCCTTTTCTACCCGCAAATTCTCAATGATGAATTCTTGTCGGTTAGGGGTGTTTTTCCCCATAAAGAAGGTCAGCAGCTGTTCAATGGACTGTTCTTTCCCTATCACAACAGGGTCAAGCCTAATGCTATCACCAATAAAGAACTTGAACTCGTCTGGCGAGATCTCACCAAGACCCTTAAATCTTGTGATCTCATGGGTTTTCCCAAGTTTCTCAATGGCTTCTTTCTTTTCTGTTTCCGAATAACAATAGAAGGTTTCTTTCTTGTTTCGAACACGAAAAAGAGGTGTTTGAAGGACGTACAGGTGTCCTGACTTCACCAATTCTGGGAAGAACTGTAGGAAGAAGGTGATCATCAGCAGTCTGATGTGCATTCCGTCAACATCTGCATCAGTAGCAATCACTACTTTATTGTAACGCAGTCCTTCTAGTCCGTCCTCTATATTAAGCGCAGCTTGAAGCAGGTTAAACTCTTCGTTCTCATACACCACTTTTTTGGTCAACCCAAAACAGTTCAGGGGTTTTCCTTTCAGTGAAAAAACAGCTTGATAGTTTACGCTCCTTGCTTTGGTAATAGATCCGGAAGCTGAATCTCCCTCAGTAATAAAGAGTGTTGTTTCTTCTGTTCCGTCTTTTTTGTCAGCCAGGTGCACTCTACAATCTCTTAGTTTCCTATTGTGTAGGTTGGCTTTTTTAGCCCTTTCACGAGCAATCTTTTTAATTCCAGCGAGGTCCTTTCGTTCCTTTTCGCTTTGCATGATGCGCCGTTGGATGGCGTCTGCAACTTCTGGATTCTTGTGAAGAAAGTTATCCAGTTCTCTTTTAAGAAAGTCAAGAATGAATGAGCGCAATGAAGCGCCATTTGGTTCAATTTCAGTGGAGCCTAATTTCGTTTTCGTTTGTGATTCAAAGATGGGCTCAACTACTTTTACGCTGAGTGCCGCGGTGATTCCGCTTCGCACATCTACTGCTTCGTAGTCTTTTCCGTAGAATTCACGAATTACTTTTACAAATGCTTCGCGAAACGCACCCTGATGAGTTCCACCTTGGGTGGTATATTGTCCGTTAACGAATGAGTAGTATTCTTCGCCGTAGGCATTGGTATGCGTAATGGCCACTTCAATGTCTTCCCCCATGAGGTGGACGGTTGGGTAGCTCTGTTCAGTTGTTAGGTTCGCGGCGAGAAGATCTGCCAATCCGTTTTCAGACTGGTATTTTTCGCCATTGAAATAAATGGTCAGTCCGGTGTTGAGGTAGGCATAATTCCAGAGCAGTCTTTCGATGTACTGCAATCTGTATTGCAGGTTGGGAAAGATGGTGCTATCAGGGATGAAGGTGATTTTGGTTCCTCTTCGTTTGGTGCTTTCTTCAATTCCGCTTTCGGAGATTAGCTCTCCTCTATTGAACTCTGCTTTTTTGGCTTTGCCATCACGCACGGCTTCCACCTCAAAGAATTCCGACAAAGCATTAACGGCTTTCGCACCTACCCCGTTCAATCCGACCGATTTCTTGAAGGCACGTGAATCGTACTTCCCACCTGTGTTAATTTTACTTACAACATCAACTACTTTCCCAAGGGGAATTCCCCGGCCGTAGTCGCGCACTTTCACAACCCTATCACGAATACTGATATCGATTGTTTTACCGTACCCCATCACGTACTCATCGATGCAGTTATCGAGGACCTCTTTCAGCAAGACATAGATTCCATCATCAGCTGTTGAGCCATCACCCAGCTTTCCGATGTACATTCCCGGACGAAGGCGAATGTGCTCTTTCCAATCGAGCGACCGTATGTTGTCTTCGGTATATTGAACTTCTTCCATAATAGTTATTCAGGAATCAAAGTCGCGGAAGGGTTTTGCAGTTAAAACCCGGACTTTAGAACTAGCCCACTAATTTACAGAATCCCTTAGGGGCCATTGGCCCACAAAGCGTCCGATTTATTAACATTCACGAACAGTTATTAAAAATGGGGTTTTTGAAGGGGTGAAATGACGGATTTTTAGGTTTTGGAAATTAAAAACCTTCGAATTGGGGATTTCGATTGTTGAAATCGAGTCCTTCAAAATAAAACCCGCGTTCAAATCTTAACCCAATGTGCCCATGCAGATGATATTCTGCGTGTAAGATTAACAAGATGCGCCACGTAGGGCCTGCCATTTATGTAAAGATGTGCTTCGTAGGGTAGGCCATTTATGTAAAGGTGCGCCACGTAGGGTAGGCCATTTATGTAAAGGTGCGCCACGTAGGGTCGGCCATTTATGTCCGGCCATTTTTATAGGCATCATTAAAATGAATGAGCGATTCATTATTCAAATCACGAATTTAGGTTTTATGCACCCTCAAATATTTAACGACTACAAAACACTTCCTTACGTCTACAAAGTTGATGTTAAGGGCGTTGTTTTTGTGCCGAACTTCGCTTTGGGGAAAGGGCTAGTCCTATTCCTATATAAAGGTAGAGTCCAAATTGAGAATTGTTGATACCACCTTATGGCCAGACATAAATGGCTGACCCTACGGTGGATCCCTTCATGTTTTAACCCTACGGTGGATCCCTTCATGTTTTGATCACTATCTGCATGTAACAATCACAATATGTGCCACTTAGGGGCGGTCATTTATGTAAAGATGTGCCACGTAGGGTCGGCCATTTATGTCCGGCCATTTTTATAGGCATCATTAAAATGAATGAGTGATTCATCATTAAAATCACGAATTTAGATTTTATGCACCCTCAAAAATCTAACGGCTACAAAACACTTCCTTACGTCTACAAAGTTGATGTTACGGGCGTTGTTTTTGTGCCGAACTTCGCTTTGGGGAAAGGGCTAGTCCTATTCCTATATAGAGGTAGAGTCCAAATTGAGAATTGTTGATGCTACCTTATGGCCAGACATAAATGGCTGACCCTACGTTGGATCCCTTCATGTTTTAACCCTACGGTGGATCCCTTCATGTTTTGATCACTATCTGCATGCAACAATGACAATATGCGCCACCTTATGGCCAGACATAAATGGCTGACCCTGCGGTGGATCCCTTCATGTTTTAATCCTACGGCGGATCCCTTCATGTTTTGATCACTATCTGCATGTAACAATCACAATATGTGCCACGTAGGGTCGGCCATTTATGTCTGGCCATTTTTATAGGCATCATTAAAATGAATGAGCGATTCATCATTCAAATCACGAATTTAGATTTTATGCACCCTCAAAAATCTAACGGCTACAAAACACTTCCTTACGTCTACAAAGTTGATGTTACGGGCGTTGTTTTTGTGCCGAACTTCGCTTTGGGGAAAGGGCTAGTCCTATTCCTATATAAAAGGTAGAGTCCAAATTGAGAATTATTGATGCTACCTTATGGCCAGACATAAATGGCTGACCCTACGGCAGATCCCTTCATGTTTTAGACCCTACGGTGGATCCCTTCATATTTCAACCCTACGGTGGACCCCTTCATATTTCAACCCTACGGCAGATCCCTTCATGTTTTAACCCTACGGCGAATCCCTTCATGTTTTGATCACTATCTGCATGTAACAATCACAATATGTGCCACGTAGGGCCTGCCATTTATGTAAAGATGCGCCACGTAGGGTCGGCCATTTATGTACGGCCATTTTCATAATAATTTCAACCCCAGTAGATTACCATTCCAAATGGAGTTAATTAAAGTAGATAGCATTCCGTAATGCAAATCATTCTGACCTTTGCGCTGTAAAATCACCAGTGGGATTCCAATCCTAACCAGACCAGAACAAATTTGATTGATCTGCGTAGAACGAATAGACAAAATGTTTTTCGTAAATTAACCATGACTTTATTTTCTGGTAACTAACCATTAACCAACATCGCAAGATGAATCGAACTTTAAAATACACTTTGACGGTGCTAACCGTCGTGCTATGTAGTATTTCAGGCTACAGCCAAGTTAACGAAGGTGGCAATCCGCTTACATTCGAAAACGAAAAAATCAACTGGCGATTCCCAGTCATCGAAACAGAAGCATTCGACTTACAAGAAATGCTCGTTGAAGATGAAATCAACAATCAGTACAAAGACAACCCTTATCGTTTTGGAAAGAACTTCGTCATGGGAAAGAACCTGAACAATTCAGGAGATTGGCATGTCCTTCCAAATGGAGACCGTGTTTGGCTGCTTGGTATTTCTTCGCCAGAAGCCCTTTCAATCAATTTAAGTTTTGATCAATTTGATTTGCCCGAAGGCGGCCGACTCTTTATCTACACACCTGATTACGCGCATGTTCTTGGAGCTTATACCAGCGCCAACAATAACAACAATACAGGATTCGGTACCTACCCTATTCCGGGTAATCAGGTCATTGTAGAATACTATGAGCCTGCTGCCGAATTTGGCAACTCACTGCTACAGATTGAGACCGTTACCCACGCCTACCGAGATGTGGAGAAAGCCGCCAGAGGTATTGGTGATTCAGGTGCCTGCAACAATAACGTTGTCTGCGCAGTTGGTGACCCGTGGCAAGATCAAATCAATTCAGTTGCCATAATTGTAGTGAACGGAAACGGACTCTGCACGGGGAACATGGTGAACAATACAGGAAATGATGGACATCCTTACTTCCTAACGGCGAATCACTGTTTGGGAGGTTCTGTTGCGAATTGGGTGTTTCGATTCAATTTTCAAAGTACCACTTGCGCAACCAATAATGTTGGCTCATTTGACACCGTTGGAGGCCCTACCCTTTTAGTTACAAACGCCGGGTCTGATATGGCGCTGATAGAAATAAATAACGGAATCCCAATTCCAACTGCATACAATCCTTTTTATGCTGGATGGGATGCTTCTGGAGTTAATCCTTCTTCACAAGTTGCGATTCACCATCCTTCAGGCGATCTTAAAAAGATTTCATTTGATGTCGATGCAGCAGGAACGGCAAATTTTGGTGGTGCTGTCTGTTGGCAAGTTTTTAACTGGGAAGATGGAACAACAGAACCGGGGTCTTCAGGATCTCCATTGTTTGATCAAAATCAGCGTGTGATTGGTCAGCTTTATGGCGGCCAGGCGACTTGCTCAAACAATGTGAACGACTACTACGGTAAATTTGATGTTTCATTCCCATTCCTTTGCCAATGGCTTTCGCCAGGATGCGCTACATTAGTAATTGACGGATACGACCCCCTCTCGCCTTCTGTAGCAAATGATGTGCAACTTCAAAGTATTGATGAACCAAACGGTTCGTATTGCTCTTCATCTGTAACTCCTGAGTTTACCGCTCGCAATGCAGGATCAGCAACTTTAACCTCTTTTACATATACCTATAACGTTGATGGCGTTGGAACACAATCTGGAAGTTGGACTGGTAGTTTAGCTTCTTCGGGTACAGTTGTTATTCCATTGCCAACTACATCCGTTTCTGACGGACCACATGTTTTCAATGTAACAGTTGATAACCCAAACGGGACTGTAGATGAGAATAGCAGTAACAATTCTGGGAGTTCAAACTTCAGCACAACTTCAAGTGGAATCTTTATAGACTTATCACTGCTTACAGACGACTATCCAGGCGAAACAACCTGGAGTATCACAGATAGCTTCGGAGCTGTTGTTTTTAGTGGAGGTCCATATGCAAGTGCACAAACATCATATACATTTTCAGGATGCCTTCCAGAAGGGTGCTACACCTTTGATGTGCTAGACAGTTTCGGAGATGGAATGCAATACAATGGTGTTGTTGGAGATTACACACTCGTTGATGACCAAGGAAATATTTTAGCGCAGATGATCGCTGGAGGAAACTTTGGCTCACAAGCCACGCATCCCTTCTGTCTTACTTCTTCTGGTATTCCCGGGTGCACAGACATCGGAGCCTGCAACTTTGATCCTGCCTCTACTACAGATGATGGCTCATGCATTTTACCTCAATACTACATCCCAACTGATTTCAGCACTTCAACCACTGAGCCAATGGTGCTCGTTTGCGCCGGTGATGAACCAGCGAACTACATTCTTGCTGATCAAGCTTGCGCGCTAGCCCAAGTAAACGATGATCCATTTTGTATCACTACTGACTGGGATCAAATTTGTGTTGACGTTTACAACTGTTGCGCTGGTGCAGCTAATGGTTGCACAAATGCTGCAGCTTGTAACTTTGATCCAAACGCATGTCCTGATATTGCCTTGTGCACCTTCTCTGGTTGCACAGACCCTGCAGCTTGTAACTTTAACGCAGCTGCTGGTTGTGATGATGGTTCTTGTGACCTTCCAAATGGCTGTACTGATGTTGCTGCTTGTAACTACAACGCAGCCGCTACTTGTGATGATGGTTCATGCGCGTTTGCAGTAGCTTACTACTTCGATGGTGATGCTGATGGCTTTGGAGATGGCGCACCTGTGATGCTTTGTGCAGTTCAGTCTAACTATGTACTTAACAACACAGACTGCGATGATGGAAATGCAGCTGTTTATCCAAATGCCCCTTCTACCGAAGAAGGCATTGACAACGACTGCAATGGATTAGTTGATCCAGATGAAGAAATACCTTCCGATTGCCTGGGAGATATGAATGATGATGGAAATCGCGATGTAGCTGATTTACTTATTGTTCTCGGAGATTTCGGTTGTTCAGGTGGATGTATTGCTGATTTCAACAATGATGGAAATACAAATTCTGTTGATTTCCTCGCCTTTCTTGGGTTCTTCGGAACTCCTTGCCCACAATAATATTAAATAAGCCGAGCGCATTTTGCGCTCGGCTTTTTACCTTCTCAGCTCATAATATGAAAAACTATTACTCAATACTTTTGGGAATGCTTTGTATCTTTTTGGGATTTCAAGCTTCTTCTCAATCATACTGGTCAGACACAAGCCTACCTTTCAGAACTAACCAGTTAATAAACCCTTCAGCCTACCGAGGTTTACAACTTAACGTTCAGGAACTTGAAACTCTAGTTCAAGATGCGCCTTTGGCTAGCAATGTTGCGGCTAGAAATTCCTCGAAGATCATTTCTATACCAATGCCTGATGGCACAACAGAACACTTTTCGTTCTCTGAAAGCGTTGTTATGGCGCCTGAGCTGCAAGCGAGGTATCCGTTCATTAGAACGTATGTAGGACAAGGAATTGAAAATCCGACGTCCATACTTCGTTTCGACATCACACAAAAAGGGTTTCACGGTATGATTCTTTCTGAAAAAGGAAGTGTTTACATCGACCCGCTTTCATTGACTGACACCGAGTTCTACATGTCATACACGAGAGAGGCCTTTTACGAAACAACAACCAAAGTATTCAATGAGCTTCCTCCAATCATGCCTGACGGAATTGATCCCGACAAATATGACAAGGCGATTGACATAGACAAAAAGAAAAAGAAGAAAAAGAGTGTTCAGACCATGGGGTTGAATACGAAGACACCTAATGGTTCTCAACTTCGTACTTATGACCTTGCATTGGCTTGTACAGGAGAGTATGCCGCCTTTCACGGTGGAACTACTGCTGGCACATTAGCCGCGATGGTTACTTCTATGAATCGTGTAAATGGCGTTTTTGAAAGAGATTGCTCAATCACAATGGTGATTGTTGCGAACAATGATCAAATCATCTTTTTGAATGGTGGTACCGATCCATATACCAATGGAAATGGTGGAGCAATGCTAGGCCAGAATCAAACTACTTGTGACAACATTATTGGTTCTGCCAATTATGACATTGGACACGTTTATTCTACCGGTGGCGGTGGAGTTGCCTTTTTGCAATCACCTTGCGGAGGAAACAAGGCAGGTGGAGTAACAGGACAAGGATCACCTGTTGGAGATCCTTTCGATATTGATTATGTGGCCCACGAAATGGGACACCAATATGGAGGTAACCATACCCAGAACAACAGTTGCAATAGATCTAATGGAGCTGCTTTCGAGCCAGGTTCAGCATCTACTATTATGGGATATGCAGGTATTTGTGCGCCAAACTTGCAATCTAACAGTGATGACCACTTTCACAACCATAGCTACAATGAGATGATTAACTTCACTGTAAATGGAAATGGAAATACTTGCGCAACAGTAACGAATACAGGGAATACGCCACCTCTAGTTACTCTAGACGCAGGCGGACAAGTAATTCCTTTCAGTACTCCTTTTGAGTTAACTGCTGTTGCTTCTGATGCAGATGGTGATGCAATCACATACAACTGGGAAGAATATGATTTAGGTCCGGCAACTGCAGGAGGAGACACAGATCTTTCTAATCCTTCAGGAACACAACCAACTTTTCGCTCTTGGCCCTCTGAAACAAATCCGACCCGTGTTTTCCCAAGACTCTCAGAGCTGGTGAACAACACAACTGTAATTGGAGAGCACCTTCCTGACTATTCCCGTGTGATGACATTTAGATGCACAGTGCGTGACAACAGAGCAGGAAACGGCGGAGTAAATGACGAAGAAATTGCTTTTAACATTACAGACCAAGCTGGTCCATTCATTGTTACAAGTCCGAACACAGGTGTTTCATTGCCTGGGAACTCTTTTCAAAGCATTGCTTGGAACGTAGCGAATACAAACCAAGCGCCTGTGAACTGTGCCTCAGTTGATATTTACCTTTCATTGGATGGTGGTTTCACCTACCCTACCCTTTTGATTTCGAACACACCAAATGACGGCGCTGAAGTGCTCTTATTGCCTTCAGTTTTGAGCAGCACTGCTAGAATCAAAGTAAAAGCGTCTAACAGCATTTTCTTTGATATCTCAAACACGAATTTCTCAATCACCGCTCCAGTTGGAGGTGTAGACAATGACGCTGCACTGGCTTCTATCAGCAGTCCAACAGGCGACTATTGTGGTGAATCATTTGTTCCCGAAGTTATTGTAGCCAATTTGGGCGATCTGAACTTAACATCTTTCGACTTAACGTATGATGTAGATGGAGGAACGCCAACAACTATTAACTGGACTGGTACATTGACTACAGGACAATCTGCAACCATCACTTTGCCTACCCTCTCTATTGCAGGAGGTGCGCATACATTCAATGCTTCGGTTTCAAATCCGAACGGAGTTGCAGACAACAACACATCGAATGACGCAAACTCTTCTCCCTTTACCACAGTTACCGGTGGAACATCAGTAACGCTTTCAATCTTAACTGACTGCTGGGGTGCAGAAGTGAGCTGGTCATTGGATGAACAAGGTGGAGGAAACATTGCCTCAGTTCCAGGAAGCTCTTATGCTAATCAAACAGTAAACAATTCAACATTTTGTTTGGCACAAGGTTGTTATGACCTTACGATTAATGATTCATTTGGTGATGGATTGGCTGGTATTGCATCAGGTTGTGGGATCGATGGAGACTACAGCGTTGAAGATTCATTCGGAAACGTGCTTGTTCAGATGGCCGTTGCTAATTATGGTTCACAAGTAATTGAGTCATTCTGTGTTCCTGTTGGAACGCCGGGGTGTACAGATCCAACGGCATGTAACTTTGATGTTGCAGCAACTGTAGATGACGGAACATGCGATTTCACGTGCTTTGGTTGTACCGATCCATTGGCTTGTAACTTCAATGCAATTGCAACCATCGATGATGGATCATGTATCCTTCCTGACGGATGTACAAACGCAGCAGCTTGTAACTTCAATGCCGCAGCTACATGTGACGATGGGTCTTGTGTTCTTCCAAATGGATGTACAAATGCAGGAGCTTGTAACTTCGATCCGGCTGCTACATGCGACGATAGTTCTTGTGAATTCTTGAGCTGCGCTGGATGTACAAATGCAACGGCCTGCAACTTTGATCCTGCCTCTACCATAGATGATGGTTCATGTGATCTTCCTGATGGATGCACAGATGCAGGAGCTTGTAACTTCGACCCAGCCGCAAGCTGCGACAACGGGACTTGTTCTTTTTCAACGGCCTATTTCGCAGATGCAGATGGTGACGGATTTGGATTTGGAGCTATCGTGTTGCTTTGCGCACCACAACCCGGATTTGTTGCTGACAATACTGACTGCGAAGACACCAATGCAACGATTTATCCAAACGCCCCTTCTACCGAAGAAGGAATAGACAACGACTGCAATGGTGTTGTTGATCCTGATGAAGAAGTACCTGGATGTCTGGGTGATTTTAACGGAGATGGCAACATCAATGTGGCTGACCTCTTGATTCTTCTAGGTGAATATGGCTGCTCATCAGCTTGCATTACTGACTTGGATGGAGATGGCAACGTCAACACCTCAGATAGTTTGATCTTCTTTGGCTTGTTCGGAACTACTTGTCCATAAACTGACTCTTAATAAACCAATATAAAGTATGCGTAATTTTCTATCCACACTTCTGTTCTTCCTTTTCTGCGGATTGACTGCTCTCAGTCAAGAGCCGCAGCATTGGAGTGATATGATGAATGATCCAACCGTTAATTTCTACGATGTTCAAGCAGCCTTCAACGCTGATTGGGAAGACAAGGAAATTGAAAAAGGCAAAGGGTACAAACAATTTAAACGTTGGGAGTACTTCATGGAGCAACGCGTTTATCCGAGTGGAGAGCGCTTCTCATCTATGGCCTCTTGGGATGCCCTTTCTGATGAACGAAGAAATATGCCCGAAGGCGAACGTCTAGCGGGTGTATGGTCTTACTTCGGCAATACGAGTGCTCCTACAAATGGCGGTGGCGCAGGAAGAATCAATATGGTTCGAACTGACCCATCAGACAATAATGTGTTTTTCGCTTGTGCGCCAGGAGGCGGACTTTGGCGTTCTGGAAATGCAGGAGGATCATGGGATTTGCTCAATACAGATCTGTTGGCTTCTATTGGAGTAACAGACATTGCCATTGATCATACAGATAACAGTGTGCTTTACATCGCTACTGGAGATGGAGATGCTGGAGATACGTATTCACTTGGTGTGCTGAAGTCTATTGATGGCGGATTAACGTGGGATGCAACTGGATTGAATTGGAATGTGACACAGACAAGACGTATCAATCGTCTTCTGATGCACCCAACAGACAACCAGATGCTTGTAGCGGCTACCAGCAATGGGATGTACGTAACAACTGATGGTGGAAATTCTTGGTCACAAACCTTGGCTGGAAATTATAAGGATGTTGAATTTCGTCCGGGTACCCCATCAACAATTTACGCCACAGGAAACAGCTTAGAGTTTTTCAGAAGTACTGATACAGGTGCTTCGTGGAGTCAAGTTGGAACGGGACTGCCTACTTCAGGTGTGAACAGACTGGCAATTGCCGTAAGCCCTAACAATCCTTCTGTTGTATATGCAGTTGCAGGTGCTTCTGCTGGATCAGGGTTCTACGGGTTCTATCGTTCATTGGACGGAGGAACAAGCTTCGCAACCATGGCTACCTCCCCTAACTTATTGGGTTGGGATGCTGCTGGAGGCGATACAAACGGACAATCATGGTATGACTTGGCCATAGCTTCAAATCCGAACAACGCTGACGAAGTGTTTGTAGGAGGAGTTAACGTTTGGAAAACAACTGATGGTGGATCAAACTGGAGTTGTGCTGGACATTGGTACGGAGCTGGAGGATTGCCCTACGTTCATGCTGACCACCACGGATTTCATTACATTCCTGGAACGAACACTATGCTTGTTGGTTGCGATGGCGGAGCCTTTGTAACAGACGATGGGGGTGCTACTTTCTCAGACATCTCTGCCAACTTAGAAGTTGCTCAGATTTACCGATTAGGAATCTCCCAAACCAACCAAAATCTCGTCATCTCAGGATGGCAAGACAATGGCACCAACTTAAAGGACGGTGTAAACTGGTCTCGCGTGATTGGAGGAGACGGATTTGAATCAGCAATTGATCCTACCAATGCTAGTATCATGTATGGTGCATTGTATTACGGTAAAATTTTCAAATCTACCAACGGAGGCGGATCATTCAACACCATTGTAAACAGTGGTGGGACTGGTGTGAGTTCGAACGGTGGGTGGCTTACCCCTTACCTCTTAGATCCAAGTGATCCGAATACAATCTACGTGGGGAAATCTACTGTTTATAAATCTACTGACGGCGGAGGAAGTTTCAATGCCCTAGGTGGAATTACAGGCGGGAATATTGGTCAATTGAATGTTTCGAAAAGTAATTCGAATTACATCTTTGCTTCGAAAGGAGCTACACTGTACCGAACAACTGACGGAAATAACTTCACACCTTTAACGGGATTGCCAAATTTGACCATTACTTATATCGCCATTGATCCTGCTGATGAGAACCGAATTTGGGTAACACATTCAGGTTTTTCTAACGGAAATAAGGTTTCTTATTCCGCAGATGCGGGAGCTACATGGACCAACTATTCAGATGGATTGCCAAACATCCCTGCAAACACGATTGTATACCAAGAAGGATCAAATGACGCGCTTTATGCGGGTACTGATGCCGGGGTTTACTACCGTGATGCTGATTTTGGAGCTTGGCAACCCTACAAAGACGGACTGCCGAACGTAGTGGTTTCAGAACTTGAGATTCACTATGGCTCAAACACAATTGTAGCTTCTACTTATGGAAGAGGAATTTGGAATGCTCCCCTATTCACTTTGCCAGCTAACGACGCAGGTATTGTTGGGGTTGATGCTCCTCAAGGAACGCAATGCTTGCCAGATGTAACACCTTCAATTACCATTGGAAACTTTGGTTCGAATGATGTGACCTCTGTAAATATTGATTACGGAGTCCAAGGCGGAACTACTTCGACCTATAACTGGACGGGGACTTTGATCACAGGAGAAACAACTACTATTTCGCTTCCAGTTTACAATGAAGGATTGGGTGCGTTTATTTTTGAAGCGAGCGTAACTGATGTAAATGGCAATGTTGGAGACGAAAACGCCATCAACGACTTTTCTTCTTCAGCCTACTTTGTTTCTGGCGGAACGAATACCGTAACGCTGGCACTCACAACAGATTGTTGGGGGAACGAAAGTTCATGGGATGTTACTGATGTAAACGGAGTTATAATATTCTCTGGCGCTGGTTACGGAAACCAGCAAACATTCAATGAGATTCTTTGTCTTGGTGACGGTTGTTTTACATTCAATATGTATGACAGTTACGGAGATGGTCTTTATGGAGTCGGCTCTGGTTGTGGTACGGATGGAAACTTTGTTCTTACAGACGAATTAGGCAATGTCTTGGTTCAAATGGATGTAGCTAATTTCGGTAATGGAGTTTCTCATGTGTTCTGCCTTGGCGGAGGAGTTTCTGGTTGTGATGATAGCGCAGCGTGTAATTACGATGCTGCAGCTACGGTTAATGATGGCAGTTGCACCTACCCTGGTTGTAATGATGCCGCTGCTTGTAACTACGTTGCAAATGCAGGGTGTGATGATGGAAGTTGTGATTTAACTTCTTGCGTAGGTTGTACAGATCCTATAGCTGCTAATTATGATGCGGCGGCTACGATAGATGATGGATCTTGCTTCTACACATGCATTGGGTTAACGCTGACGTTGCTTACAGACAATTATCCGGGTGAAACAACGTGGAATATCACAGACGACCTTGGAAACATTGTAACCTCTGGAGGACCTTATGCTACTGCAACTACAACTTATCCTGAAACGGTATGCTTAGAAGAAGCGTGTTATACATTAAACGTTTTCGATAGCTACGGTGATGGAATGCAATTTAACGAAGTCATAGGAAACTACATTCTCGAAGGTCCTGACGGAACTGTTTATGCTGAAATTGTAGCTGGAGGAAATTTCGGTGCTGAAGCGAACCACCCCTTCTGTATCGCAGGAGTTGGCATTGACGGATGTACTGACCCACTCGCTTGTAACTATGATGCTGCAGCTACGAATGACGATGGCACTTGTGACCTTCCAAATGGTTGTACTGATGCTGGTGCTTGTAACTACAACGCGGCCGCTACTTGTGATGATGGTTCATGTGAATTCATAAGTTGCGCAGGTTGCACAGATGCAACGGCCTGCAACTTTGATCCTGCCTCTACCATAGATGATGGTTCATGCATTTTACCTCAATACTACATCCCAGCTGATTTCAGCACTTCAAACACTGAGCCAATGGTGCTCGTTTGCGCCGGTGATGAACCAGTAAACTTCATTCTTGCTGATCAAGCTTGCGCGCTAGCCCAAGTAAACAATGATCCATTTTGTATCACTACTGACTGGGATCAAATTTGTGTTGACGTTTACAACTGTTGCGCTGGTGCAGCTAATGGTTGCACAGATGCTGGAGCTTGTAACTTTGATCCAAACGCATGTCCTGATATTGCCTTGTGTTCTTTCCCTGGTTGTACAGACCCTGCAGCTTGTAACTTTAACGCAGCTGCTGGTTGTGATGATGGTTCTTGTGACCTTCCAAATGGGTGCACTGATGTTGCTGCCTGTAACTACAACGCAGCCGCTACTTGTGATGATGGTTCATGCGCGTTTGCAGTAGCTTACTACTTCGATGGTGATGCTGATGGCTTTGGAGCTGGCGCACCTGTGATGCTTTGTGCAGCTCAGTCTGACTATGTGCTTAACAACACAGACTGCGATGACGGTAATGCAGCTGTTTATCCAAATGCTCCTTCTACTGAAGAAGGCATTGACAATGACTGCAACGGAGTGGTTGACCCTGACGAAGAGATCGAACCTTGCATGGGTGACTTCAATGGTGATGGCAACAGAGATGTAGCTGACCTCCTCATGGTTCTAGGAGACTTTGGTTGTTCTGAATTTTGCATTGCTGATATGTCTGGAGATGGAATTGTAGACACGCAAGACATGCTGGCCTTCCTTGGAATCTTTGGGGTTCCTTGTGACTAATACAAAACTTATTTAAATAAAAAGAGGCATTCCTAAATAGGGGTGCCTCTTTTTTTTGTCGTTTCCGTATGTCCCTTAAAACGAAGGACACCTGATGGTTCTGTATCTCTTCTTGGAGTATGCACTCTTATACCGGTAGTTTGCGTCCATTTCAATGGTGTAAACCAATTCACGGCTGAGCTTGTCCTGGCTTCAAATCTACCAACCAAGTTACGTCTCCCGATGTCACATCAATCACCCCATTGGAGCTCTTCTCCAATTCAACTTCAGCTGACTTTGTTTGCGATATTGGCAGTTGGTCTACTAGTTCAAACCTGATGGGGAAAGGATTAATGTTTTTCAGTTTAACAAAGCCTCAATATTCAAGTTGACAGAGTTCGTTTAACTCCATTTATTAAATCCCATACTCCAACTCAATTTCCATTCGCCTCTCCTCACCCGCCAGATCAAAACCAAATCCGCTTTGGGTGCCAAAAACTTGATAGCCGAATTTAAGTCCGTAAAACCGGTCTATGAGCATTTTCAAAGGAGCCACAGGAAGTTCATTGTCCTTAACAGCCTTGTGAATTAGGGGTAAGTAGTGCCCCATCATTTCTACGTTAGAGTGTTGAATGACAGCCCACATTACACTTTCATACTTATCACCCACAAGCCCCTTACCGATGTAAGTTCCATATTCCCTGCACAAAGACTCGATCAATTGTTGATTCTTCTGATCCAACTCAGCTTGTTTGACCGGTAGATCATCTTTTGAAGTCTTTCTGTAAAGAGCATCATCCCGGGAGATTTGATCCATTTTTTGAACCAAGGCGAAATCCAATTTCTGATCTGCACAGTATCCTTCGATGTCAAATTTCGGAGTTCCCATTGTGCTGCCCTTACATTCAGCTAGTTTTTGCCTATAGGCTGTTCTAACAATATCAAACTTGGGATTCGCTTCGATGGACTCTTCAAAATCGATTACGTATTCACAGCTTCCTTCTGAATGCTCAAACTTCTCAAAAGCCAGTTTAATATTCGCCTCACTTTCGCGCAGAGTAATGAAGGCCGATAAAATGTTGAAATAGTCTGAAAGATTGAAATTAGAAGGATTGTTCACCGTTGCCGACTTCGTTTCACGAAGAATCATTTTTCCGTAATCAAAATTCTTCTTGCTCGTTGATGTGTTTTGAGAGGGCTCATAAGCCAGAACCTGCATTTCAAAAGTGTCGTATTGAAATGCGATATCACTTTGAGCCTTGCTTGAAAGGCACGCTGTGAGAATTAGAAAAGCAATGAATACATGCCTCATTTTCGTTAGTTTCAGTGGGAATGTCTGGTCATTTATGCAAGCTAAACAACATTGCTTAAAGGAAAAGTTAATTGTTCTTAAGGGAAGAATATCTCCTATTATTAAATCACCGACTTTTTAGACGCAGTCATCCTGAAGACTTTATCATAATTCGTTTTGATCAAATCAGCACTGTTTTGGTTAATTCTGATCCCAAAATGCACTCCCTAATAAACGCAATAATGATTATCATTTCTATCTTCCTCTCCAAGTCAATATCTCCAATTGAGTTGAAGTGACTCATAATCACAGATCTGAGGCATCAATCTCTTCTATCATTTTGACTGCCTCAGCTCTTGGAGGGTATATTTTCGAGACGATTACACCAACAATTATTGAAACGATAAAAGAGGGAGTAAGCACATCAAGGGCTACAAAGTACTCACCGATATCAGGCATTTCTTTGAAGACGAAATTGAAGAGTATAACAGATACAAATCCAGATACCATTGATGCAATTGCTCCCTTTTCCGAATAGCCTTTCCAAAAAAGAGAAAGAATAATAACAGGACAAAAGGTAGCCGCTATCCCTGACCACCCGAAAATAATCACCCAGAAAATCTGCCGATCAGGAGAGACATAGTTCATGATCATTGCAATAATCAAGGCCGTTACCGCCATTATGATCGTTGAAATTCTAGAGAGTTTAGTTAGATCCTCATCTTTAAGATGTGGTCTGAATATTTTCTGATAGAAATCGCGTGTAATGGCACTTGAAGCTAAGATTAATAGAGAGTCAATCGTAGACATTATTGCTGATAAAACGATTGCTACAAAGACAGCCACTAGCAGTGTTGGTAAGAATTTTTCTGTAACCATGCTCAATACATCTTGGCCATTGTTTCCAAGGATTTCTTCAGGATCCTGCCCTTCACTTGTGAAATAGATGCGTGCAAGAATTCCAATGGTAACCGCAGCGGCATCAGTCAGTAGCGTGAAAACAACTGCTACCCATTTCCCTTTGTCGATCTCCTTTTTATCTCTTATTGACATAAATCGAACATACACCTGAGGAGCACCAAGGAAACCCAACCCGATCATTGAGAACCCTAAAATTGTAAACAGATTCATCAAACCATCATCACTTCTTCCTAGTACTTGCGTGAGCGTTGGGTCAATGGCATTAAGGCCTTCGGTTACGCCAGTTCCATGATCCATAGAAAACCAAACTACGATTGGAAGCAGCACCAGTCCTAAAAACATGAGTACCCCTTGAAATAAATCTGACCAAACCGCCGCAACAAATCCGCCAATGAAAATGTAGGTGAGAACGATTAGAAACCCGATTAACGCTCCTAGTTTATAATCTATTCCAAGCATAGAATGAAACGCAATTCCAGTGACATCAATTTGTGCAGCAACATAAATCACAATGAAAACCACCAAGACCGCTGCAGCTATAATCCGGAGTGTATGCGTAGTAGATTTAAAGTGACTTTGAAGGTAATCAGGGATGGTTATGGCCTTGTAATTATCAGATCTATTTTTGAATCGCTTCGCCATAAACTGCCAAGAAACAAGGACTCCGAGTAATTCACCAACAACAACCCAATAGCTAGAATAGCCCGCCATTGCGCCCATTCCTGTAAGACCAATAAGTAACCAGCCTGATTCGCCAGTTGCTCTTGCTGAAAAAGCCACTGCCCAAAACCCCATCTTTTTCCCTCCGACATAATAATCGCTCATGCTTTTAATTCGTCTTGAAGCGAACATTCCGATAAGGAATAAAATGCCCACATAAACGGAAAGAACTGCTATTTTGATGATCAAATCTGGGTCTTGCATAACTGTGAAAGTTGGTTTCAATTTCGAATAACTCGGAGGTTGAGGAGCCCAAGAAACCACAAAATAATGGATTTACAATTCTGCATCAAATGCATAGACAATGCACGAAAACCAGAATTTTAGCACAGGAAATGATTACTTAACTACAAAAAGAAGCTGAAAATCGCACAAAATCGCTTACATTCGTACTCTAGGTTATTCTAAGAAATTAGATCATTCTAGCCTAGTAGATTTGGGGATTGACCTTGGATTTGTGCATTTAATGAACAAAAAAAAGCGATAAAATCATTTTGATTTCGAACCAAAAAGCTCCCACAACACATCAATCATTAAGCGAATTAGTTACTGCTCTATCTGAGGAAGAGAGGACGAAGTTTGACAACATAATACGTTCAATGAAATTGCTCACTAGCGATTTTGAGAGCTATTGCTCATGGTCAAACGATTCATACACGCGCAATTGTATCATCGATAATGAAAAATTTGAATTGATCCTACTTTGCTGGGAGCCAGGACAAATTACGCCCATTCACGACCACGGTGGTGAACGATGTTGGGTGAAAATTATCGAAGGTGAATTTAAAGAGACGATCTATCAAAAAAATGAAACCGGCGAACTTTCTGTGAGAAAAATAACTTTCTCGAGCGCCAACGACATCACTTTCATGATTGATTCTATGGGTTTTCACAGTTTAGAAAACCTCTCTCATAAAAGAAGCATGTCTCTTCACCTCTATGCAAAACCAATTCGCACTTGCAACATGTTTGATGAGGACTCAAGAAAATTTATCAGTAAAGATCTAGACTATCATACTGTACCCGAAATCGCACACAAACTTTAAGAAATAAAAATCAGATGTCTGACATTAAGCGTGATTTAGCTTTATTCAATGAGCTTGTTGAAGTTTTAATAAATGAAGAAGAGAAAAATCCAGTAGCTGATAGAATAGATTCAGGAGAGTTGTACGATTCTGTTGATCTCTCGTTGAACGAATCTCCCATGGTGGATGATGAATTTAAATCTGCCCTCAAAGACATCCTTGTTACTACGCCAAAAACAGCGACAAACTTATTTTTCAATCAACTCTTTGGAGGAAGACAAGGCAAAGCAGTTTTAGGAGACTTACTGGCTGTTTTGCTCAATAACAGCATGTATACCTACAAGGTTGCAGGCCCACAAGTTGGAATTGAACAAGAAATTATCAGACAATCTTGCGACCTAATCGGATACGGATCAGAAAGCAATGGCACCTTCCCTACAGGAGGATCAATGAGTAATTACATGGCCCTTATTATGGGACGTGATGCAAAAGATGCGAATTGCAGATCAGAGGGAATGTCACAACCACTGATTATCTACACTTCTATAGAGTCACATTATTCAACTGTGAAGAATGCTAGTTTTGCCGGAATCGGAATAAATAACATCCGCAAGATTAAAACCGACTCGAAAGGACGAATGAGTCCCGAAGAATTAGAAAAGCAAATCATTGTCGATCTAAAAGACGGATTCATTCCTGCCTATGTCAATGCCACTGCAGGAACAACGGTGATCGGTGCATTTGATCCAATTGATAAAATTGCTGATATCACTGAGAAATATAAGCTTTGGCTGCATGTTGATGGTGCTTATATGGGCAGCGTAATTTTCAGCGACAAGTATAAACACCTTGTTGTAGGAATGGAAAGATCAGATTCATTCAGCTACAACGCTCACAAAATGCTGGGCACGCCCTTAACGTGCTCAATCATTCTAGTGAAAGATAAAAAGAAACTGCACTTCTCATTTAACAATGAAGCAGATTACCTCTATCAGACAGATGGTGACGATTTCAACTTGGGTAAAACTTCCTTTCAATGCGGAAGAAGAAATGATGCCTTAAAATTCTGGACCCTCTGGAAATCGATTGGAACCAAAGGTTTGGAGCAGATTGTTGATCATCAATTTGATTTGGCAGATATCGCCCTCGAGTATGTTAGAAACAATGCTGATTATACTTTGTACAGTTTTGATGAATCAATCTCAATCTGTTTCAATTATAAAAACATTGATCCTATTGCACTCTGCACCGCACTCTATGAACATCAGATTACGGTGGTAGGATTTGGGTCGTTTAACGGTGACACATTTGTTCGGCTTGTGACAATCAATGCCAACAATGAGGAAATTGATCTTCTCAACTTCTTCAAAGTAATGGAAGAATTTGTTGAGCAAACTCCTGACTTGGCTAAATTGGAGGAAGGAATCCAAGCACAGTCATAAAGTAGCTTTTGCTGAGCATGCCATTGGGTGGACAAAATATAACCATCCCATTTTCACGCGGACATAAATCTGGAAGCCAACAAAAGCTACCCGGTCAGGAGAAGCTTGTTGCATCTACCTAATTGATCAAATACTTGCTACGAAATCTAAAAAGACTTTTTTATGCAGTTCGAAATCCATGTTAGGTGACAATGCTACACGAACGATGTAATCTTTGTCGCCCTCCTTTGTAGTTCCCTGAGTAGATGTTGCAGGTATGGTCCAATAACATCCCTTCAACTGCCCGTAGCTCACACAGAACTTACTTTCATGGGGAATTTCATTGATCATTAAATTGATCAATTTATAATTTAACTCCCGCTTGTACGTCTCTCTATCTTCATCCGTATTCCCCTTCGTAGGAAGATCTAATGAAAACACAGATGGAGTGAATCCCTGTTGGGCAAGCTCTTCAGAAACAAAATTAATTTTCGCCGCAGGCAAAGCATCATTGACGAAATTCACAAATGCGCGCGTGTTCTTATAAGCATCATGAATTCTTTGGTTCATTGAGGGCAATTGTTTTGCTAATAGCTCATATTGAAGATGCGTAGCCTCGTTATCACAAAGATTTAGATGCAAGTCTATCTTATTCATCAAGGCCACCGTATTTTCATTCCCAATGCAGTATCCAGCAGTGCAAAGCCCTCCACTCGGGAATTTCGAACCACTTGCATATGAAATGGTTCGTATAGTTGAGAGTATTTCACCTTCGCCCAAAAAGTGCACATTGGGACAGAAAGTTTGGTCCAAGATAAAGACAGGATCAACAGCAATTTCACCCTCTGCCGTTTTTCGCTCCTTCGTCAAAACCTCTTTTAATTTTAAAAGATCTGGAACTTCAACCCTCGGATTGGTAGGGATTTCAGCAATGATTAGAGGAACCGCATCTTCATTCGCCGTTTTAGCTAAAACGAGCTCAATTCCTTGAACCATATCGTTGCCGCCATCAACTGGTAAATCCAACACTTCAACATTCTCAATGCAAGCAGCAACTCGTCTTGCTTGGTCATTTGTTCCGCCGTAACAATTTGGAGGAACAATAATTTTTATCTCTTTTCCTTTGTGATTTTCAAGGGCATCATGAATGAGCCCCATCATAATTGCATATTGAACAGACAGTCCACTGGAGCCAACGAGCGCCTTTGTTTTTGAACCCGTAATCTCTTGAATTGAATTTATGACACTTGCTTTGTTTGCTTCCGCAGTACTCTTCTGAGTTTCAAAAGCAGAATTGGCTGTTAGAACCTTTAACGCTGCAAGAGAATTCACTGGCGTCATTGCTATTGTTTCTCTTCTTCTGACATGCTGAATTTCAGAGATGTAACTTTCATTTTGTTCCCCGTTCACCATTAAAACACTTCCAAAGTGGGCGTGAATACTAACCAAAAAGTCAATGTTCGAGGTTAAATTAACATTGAAAATTTCATCTTCTTGTGAAATGAAAATGGTGCTTCCGTTGAATTCGGGAATGGCCTCTGCGGACTCAACCTTCTTTACATGGAAGTTGTAACCATAAACCGCCTTGAGGACGTCAACATCAAAAAACGCAGGTAATTCTCCCTTATAAACGATTTGAGTGCTTTTATGCGCTAATAAATTATTTCTTAGAATGGCTAGAATGGGAATCGTCTTTGACGAAAAGCTGACTACATTATTTGCGGGTAGTTTATTCAAATTCGCAATTGCCCATTCCAGAATACAAGATAACGGATGACCTAATCGAATGTAATCGAACGCTGTAGGCAACTCACTTAACGCTGAAGCTTCAGAATTAGAGGCATTGAACAAGGCCTCAAACTGATTTAAAAATTGGGTTTTCGCCAATTTCTCATCATAGACATCTAGTCGATGGGTTGTTAGATTCAACCAACCCGTTGGCAAATTTTCTATAACGTCTTTGAGGTAATTCAGCATTTTATTGTCTTCCATAATTTTCACCTTTAGACAGGCCTGTTCGCTACATCATAGTAGTGCAACAAAACATATTGTTACATTGTGCCTATCTCTCTGAAAACGTGCGGCTGCGGGGTGTTTAGATCCCGATGCAGATCGTTCGTCCTTAAGAGGCCAAAAGGTAGAAAAGAATCGTTGCTTAATCGTCAGTTGTGATTGGGTTTTTCACTTGATCTTCGTTACAATTTCAGTTCTCCATCATTCTGAAATCAAGTGTCTTTGCCTTACGGTGTCAATTCAAGGAGACTTCGCCCCTCTCAATCATCACTATCATTCATGTCCTTCCATTTGGAATAGAGCCGAACTCCCAGTCGTGCAAAGAGAATGACTGAAATGACTATTACGATATTAATACCGCTCATTTTGTGTTCTCTTGCATAACTTCAATCAAATCTGCGGTTTTCTCACGTAATTTTCTCAAAAGGGTTATGTGAATTTTAGCCAGCCTCGTCCTCTGTTCTATTAAGTTAATGAATTTCATTTCTTGTTGAGGATTTTTTAGACTTTCGGTTGAAATTCTGAGCAATCGATCTGTCCCATATTGGCCTAGATATACGAGCTTTATAATCTCCACCACGAAGACCTGATCTGTAAATAAGGTATTGTTGCTTTGAATCACTTTCTCAATCCGTTCCAGATCTTGGTAATATTCTAAAAGCGCATTGCGAAATTTTATATCCTTCAATAAGCTAATATTGCCGGTAGAGACCAGGTCTTCGAAGGTAGGATCTGTGCGCACGAAAGTCTTTCGCTGGGTTAAGACCAACAGTCTTTTGCACAAGATTGTATCTACGACTATCGAGTTGGTTTCAAAGTAATCTTGCACAATCGGAATACCATTGTCAACGTAATATTGCTCATAGGTCAGTTGAACATCTATGGAGTTAAGTTGACTTTGTAAATCGCGCTCCAGATTTTCCAAATAGGTTGTTTCCTTTTCTGACATTAATCGCACCTGATTCCAGTTGTTGATGCTCAGCGCAATCAATATTCCAAGCACTACGAGTACAATTTCTCCAATGGCATAAAGAAGGTACTTGCTGAACTTACTTTCAGTGAGTAGTTTTTGGCGGGTTTTACGGAAGAGTTTGATCATTTATTTTTCTTAATTCTAATGCGGCAAGATCATTTTCATGGCAGAGCGAAGCCCTTTAATTTCGGTTGCTATTCTACTTTAATAAATTTCTCCAATTTAGCTTCGCCATCAATTTCACATTTGAGGAAATAGGTGCCACGAGCAAGGGTATTTATGTCGATTTCTGTTTTATTCGAAACAGTACTGATGGTTTCACCAAACAAGGTAACGACTGATAATTTTATGTCTTGGTAATTTAAATCCGTTCTTATATTGAGCTGTCCCTTTGCCGGATTTGGGTAAATGGTAAACGCTCCCCTTTCTGCCGAAATAACTATATTCACAGGGTTATCTCTGTATCTCATGACTATTTTGTGAGATCCAGGAATCTTTCTATGGTAGTATATGACTTGCTTATCAGCGGTTAATGTTGGTGCTTCAATTAAGTCTGAAATAGGCTCTGAGAAGAGCACAAAAGGTTCAGAAAAAGTAGCTGTTGGCGTATCTCTAACAGCTACACATATTTCAAACATGGTACCTGAAGTGATCGCATCATTTAGATACCTCGTATAATACAATTCTAAATTATCTATGGAAATGCATGGAGCGTAATAATTGTAATCGTTATCAGTAATTGTTTCTAAGATCAAATCAGAATCAGGGATTACATTAAATGTAGAATCATTCACTTTCTGAGCAATTCCCATATTTGTTTCACAAGGACCCAAACAGTTATCGCCATCAAATCTCGCATTGTTGAAATAGAGAAGCGCTCCATCCCAACTAATTCCATGATCCATCAGTAACCAGCCAGGAATGCCCATGTTGAAATCTCCATGCACCCTTCCTATATCAGTAATGACTCCTTCATCAAAAGTGCCATGAAATAGATTGTTGAGTTCAGCAGGATAATCCCTTGTTGAAGTCCAATAGAAATTATTAATTGAATCCATATCTGCTACAGCATCCAATTGAGGGGCTTCCAATTGATTTGGACCACTTAACTCATCTATGTAATTGAAGGTGGAGTCATTTACTTTCGACGCATAATAGAGCTTCGTATTCACACCATCATTTAGGTTGTTGAAGAACAAATAGTTCCCATCAGCAGAAATAAAAGGCTCCATTGCATCAAAGGCTTCAAACCCAATAAGCGTAACATCGATTTCTGAACCAAATGAAGGATATGTTTGACTATTAGCCAGCAGTGCACTCAGTGCGAAAGTGAGCAAAATTAGTGTTTTCATATTCCTTGATTTTCAAGAGAACGACCTTACTTGGATGAGATGTATTTTTTTGTTACCTCAGAGTTGTCATTGGTGACATTTATCAGAATTAGGCCATTGTAATCTATGTTGAAGTTGAGTGTATTCTTGAACGAATTTTGATAAAGCAACTGCCCGCTAATTGAGTAGATGTTGATTGTAGCTGGTAAAGTATTATTAACCTGAATAGACCCTCTATTTTGAGTGAACGCTATGGTAATGTTAGAATCAATTTCATCCTCTTCAGATATGATCGTTGGATTTTCGAAAAGGTATTCTGAAGTCCCA